>Ga0183260_10001034_pt1 | contig 23620 bp, 35 predicted proteins | sample AntDrymUQ4972206_2_FD_129768 | JGI IMG/M metagenome (GOLD analysis project Ga0183260, IMG submission 129768) | Polar desert sand microbial communities from Dry Valleys, Antarctica - metaG UQ497 (22.06) (version 2) (version 2) | ecosystem: Environmental > Terrestrial > Soil > Desert | place... | reverse complement strand
TTCCTCGAACTTGCGCAGCCTGGTGGTCGCCGCCTGGTACTGCGCGGCCAGGTCGGAGTTGTACGCCGCCTTCTGCTTGTACATGAGCATCAGCGCGCGCAGCTTGGCGTGGTCCTCGTCCCAGCGCCGACGCAGCTCCTCCAGCCGCGCAAAGCGCGCCCTGCGTGCCTCGTGGTAGGAGGTGAACCCTCCCGGGTGCATCCACGCACCGTTGCCGCCGGCACGCAGCTCCAGGGTCACCACCCGGGTTGACGTGCGGGCCAGCAGCTCCCGGTCATGGCTCACGTACAGGACCGTCTTGGCCGATGTGGCGAGGCGGTGCTCCAACCAGCGTTTGGCGGGCACGTCAAGGAAGTTGTCGGGCTCGTCCAGCAGCAGCACCTCGTCCGTGCCGCGCAGCAGGGCCTCGAGCACGAGCCGCTTCTGCTCACCGCCGGACAGCGCGCCAGTGCCACGGTGGCGGGCGCGGTCGAACGGCAGTCCGAGCGCCTCGGTACAGCAGACGTCCCACAGCACCTCCGCGTCGTAGCCGCCGGCATCGGCATACTCCGACAGCGCGGCGGCGTACCGCAGCTGCAGCTGCTCGTCGTCGTCGTCCATCAGTGCGAGCTCGAGGTCATCCACCTCGGCGGCAGCGCGCTGCACCCGTGGCGGTGCCACCGACCTCAGCAGGTCGTGCACCGTCCAGCCCACAGCCGGCGCCACCAGCTGGCGCATGACCCCGAGCCCCCCGCTGCGCGCGATGCTGCCGGCGTGCGGCTGCAGCTCGCCGGTCACCAGGCGTAGCAGGGTGGTCTTTCCCGCGCCGTTGGCGCCGACCAGCGCCACCTTGGCTCCGTCGCCCACCCGGAAGGACACATCGTCGAGCAGCACCCTGCCGTCGGGCAGCTCGTACCTGAGGCCCGCGCAGTCGACGTGTCCCACGGCGGTCAGTCTGGGCCAGCGGGCCCCCTCCGGCGACCTCATTTAGTGCCTCCCGGCGGGCGGCCCGTCAGCCCCGCACGCGTTGGCTGCGCAACCACGCCACCACCAACCCGGCCAGCACGCCACCGACGGTGCCGAGCGCGAGATCGCCGAGGGTGTCCTCGTAGGCGGTGCCGAGCTCAGTGCCCAGCCTGATGAAGAAGAACCACTCCGCCAGCTCCCAGCCGATAGCCAGCAACGCCCCGAGGCCGGCGACGGCGAGACCGAGCGACCACGGGGGGGCGATTCGCGAGCGCAGCAGCAGCACCCCGACGCCGCCGCACATCAAGAACCAGTTCACCAGGTGGTTGGCATCGTCCCACCAGAGCAGGGTGTCGTACAGGTCGAGGGTGTTCCCGGTCACATCGATCAGGAACGGTGCCATCAGCAGCGCGAAGCCGGCCCAGGGCAGGGGTCGCTCAGTCCTGGCCCGCTCGGTATGACGGCGACGCAGCAACAGCCACAGCGCCGGCACCAGCGCCATCAGCAGGGGGTAGGCCACCAAGCGGGTGCCGAACGCCTTGCCGCGGAACTGCGGCAGATCGGGCGCCAGCGTTGCGAGCAACAGCTGCGCCACCGTGGCCGCGAAGAACGCCGCCGCGACTGTAGGCGCCGCCCACGCTGACCGCGCGTCCGCTGCGCCTGCCATCCGCTCCTCGCCTCCCTCTGCTGATGCCAGCCAAGCACCGTCCGGCCCGCTCATACGCTGCCCGCGCCGACCGCGACCACGCATCTGTTCCCACGGCTCGCTACTTGCCGAGAGCGCGGGCAAGTAGCGAGCCACCCGAGAGTCGCTGCTCGGCTCGGCGGCCTGCGTCCCAGGCCGAGCGCGCGGCCAAAGGCCGGCCGGCCCTGCACAGCAGCGACCACCACCGGCGTTGTCCACAGCCGCGTGGTCATGGGGTGTGACGTGGGGAGAGCAACTGGTCCACTCGCCCCATGAGGGTGCTGGAGGACTTTCCCGATGTCCTGCGTTGGGCTCGACGCCACGCCGACATGAGCCAACGTCAGCTGGCCCGGTGGTCAGGCGTGCCGAAGTCCACGATCGCCGACATCGAGTCCGGCCGCCGTCGAGCCCGACTCGACACCGCCGAACGCCTGCTGGGCACCATGGGCCTCCAGGTGGGGCTGGCCTGGAAGCCTGGTCGACCTGTGGTTTCGCGGCTGGCCCTATGACCACGAGCTGGAGTACGCGCGACCTGACCAGGCCGACGAGCTGTCCGAAGACTTCACCCGTGACCTGCGTGCGGCACTGGCAGAACCGTTCAGGCCGTCCCCGCCGTCGGCACCGCCGTGACCTCCAGCACCCGGTACCCCTTGGCGCTGGCCAGCCTGGCGCATGCCCAGCCCTGCTCGGACAACCACCGTTGATAGGAGTCGGCACCCAGGTTACGGCCGACGACCAGCACCGCACGGCCAAGGGGAGCCAGCCGAGGCAACCAGTGCAGGAGCAGCTCGTGCACAGCGGGCTTGCCGATGCGGATGGGCGGGTTCGACCAGATCTCGTCGAAGCGGACCGTGTCCGGAACTGCAGCGGGCTCACGCACGTGGACGCGGCCGGCCAGCCCATGGGAACGCGCGTTGGCCGCGGTGAGCTCACGCGAGCGCTCGTTGACGTCCACCGCCCAGACCTGCGCGGCCGGCAGCGTCAGTCCGAGTGCGGTGGCAAGCACGCCGGTCCCGCAGCCGAGGTCAAGCACCGTGCGTGACCCGGGTCGCGGGTGTTCCGAACGCACCAGCACCTGGGTACCGAGGTCGACGCGAGCGTGAGAGAAGACGCCGGAGGCCGACTGGATAGCCAGATCGTGGCCCCAGATCCTCGCCGTGAACGCCACCTCCCGCGCGCGGGATCCCGGCCGAGCGCTGAAGTAGTGCTCGCTCATCGCTGCGACGCCGGCGCCCGGTGCGCCCTGGTGCGCTCGACCCGAGCGGCCAGTTCCTCGTCCGGGGGATAGCCGACCTCCTCCAACGTCAGTCCGTGCGCGGGGGCGACGACCACCGTGGACTGTCGCGCACGGGCAGTGAGCAGCTCAGCGGGCCACGACACCGGTTGGCGACCTCGTCCCACGCTCATCAGGGCGCCAGCGAGCCCGCGCACCATGTGGTGGCAAAACGCGTCCGCTTGCACGTGCAGGACCGCGAGCCCGTCCGCGTCGCGCTCCCAGGTCAACCGTTGCAGCGAACGCACAGTGGTGGCACCGTCGCGGGCACGGCAGAAGGCCGCGAAGTCGTGCTCACCGTGCAAGGCAACCGCGGCGGTGTTCATCGCCGCCAGGTCCAGGGGTGTGGGTCGCAGATAGACATGCCGACGCAACAGCGGGTCCGCGTTCGCGGCCTCGTCGCAGACACGGTAGGCGTAGCGGCGCCACAGTGCGGCGAAGCGCGCATCGAAACCAGCCGGCGCCCGCACACAGCTGCCAATCCTGACGTCGTCGTCGAGCACACCGTTGAGGCGACGAGTCAGCACTGCCGTCCAGTCCTGCGCCGACCGTCCCCGGATCGCCGCCAGCATCGGGCGAGGGATGTCGGCGTGGACGACCTGACCACGGGCATGGACGCCGGCGTCGGTGCGACCAGCACAGGTCACCACCAGTCCCGGCACGCGCACGACCGCGCGCAATGCCGCTTCGAGGCAGCCCTGCACCGTACGCAGGCGAGGCTGGCGGGCCCAGCCGGCAAACCCCGTCCCGTCATAGGCCACGGCCAGCCGCACGCGTACGGGCTCGTGACCTGCTCGGCCGGTCGGGTCCACTCAGGCCTTGGCGTCAGCCTCGGAGGTGGCCTCCTCGCCCTCGACAGCCTCCTCCTCGCGCGCGTCCTCCTCCACGGGCTCTGTCTCCTCGGTGGGAGCCGGCGGCGGCGTCGTGGTCGCGGTGGTGGGGCGGGCGATGGTGGCGGCGAACTCCCTGGCCTCGACCAGCTCGATGACCGCCATCGGGGCGTTGTCGCCCTTGCGCGGCCCGAGCTTGGTGATGCGGGTGTACCCCCCAGGGCGGGTGGTGTAGTTCGGCCCGATCTCGGTGAACAGGGCGTGCACCACGCTCTTGTCACGAATCACCTGCAGCACCTGACGGCGGTGGTGCAGATCGTCGCGCTTGGCCTTGCTGATCAGCCGCTCGGCGAACGGTCGCAGCCGCCGGGCCTTGGCCTCCGTGGTCGTGATCTTACCGTGCTCGAACAAGCTCGTGGCGAGATTGGCGAGCATCAGACGCTGATGCGCGGGGCTGCCACCCAGGCGCGGGCCCTTGGTCGGGGTAGGCATCGTGTGAGTCTCCTGTGTCGCTGGCCGGTCCGGGGATACCCGGTTATCAGTACTGCTCGTCCTCGACGTAGGTCTGGTCGTCATCCCCGTATGCCTCGATGGCAGCCTGCGGGTCGAAGCCCGGGGCGCTGTCCTTGAGCGCAAGGCTCATCTCGACCAGCTTGGCCTTCACCTCGTCGATCGACTTGGCACCGAAGTTTCGGATGTCCAGCAGGTCCTGCTCGCTGCGCGAGATGAGCTCACCCACGGTGTGGATGCCCTCGCGCTTGAGGCAGTTGTAGGACCGGACGGTGAGGTTGAGGTCCTCGACCGGCAGCGCCAGGTCGGCGGCGAGCTGCTCGTCGACGGGCGAGGGTCCGATGTCGATGCCCTCGGCCTCGACGTTCAGCTCGCGGGCCAGGCCGAAGAGCTCGGTCAGGGTCTTTCCCGCGCTCGCGATCGCGTCGCGGGGGTTGACGCTCGGCTTGGTCTCGACGTCGATGACCAGCCGGTCGAAGTCGGTGCGCTGCTCGACGCGGGTCGCCTCGACCTTGTAGGTCACCTTGAGCACCGGTGAGTAGATCGAGTCGATCGGCAGCCGGCCGATCTCACCGTCGCCGGGGTTGTTCTGCACGGCGGAGACATAGCCGCGGCCGCGCTCGACGACCAGCTCCATCTCCAGGCGGCCGTCGTCGTTGAGAGTGGCCAGGTGCAGGTCGGCGTTGTGGATCTCGACCCCGGCGGGGGGAGCGATGTCCGCGGCGGTGACGTCGCCGGGGCCCTGCTTGCGCAGGTACATCACCACCGGCTCGTCCTCCTCCGACGACACGACCAGGCTCTTGAGGTTGAGGATCAGCTCGGTGACGTCTTCCTTGACGCCCTCGATGGTGGAGAACTCGTGCAGCACACCGTCGATCTTGAGCGAGGTGACCGAGGCACCGGGGATGGACGACAGCAGCGTCCGGCGCAGCGAGTTGCCGAGGGTGTAGCCGAAGCCGGGCTCGAGCGGCTCGATGGCGAACCGCGAACGGTGCTCGCCGACGACTTCCTCGGACAGGGTGGGGCGCTGGGCGATGAGCATGTGGTCTTCCTTTCCGTACCGACCGCTATATGTCGGCGCGGGTTGTTCGGGGAGTGCACGGAAGCGGAGCCCCCGTGGGCGTACCTACTTCTTGGAGTAGAACTCGACGATCAGCTGCTCCTGGACGGGGATGTCGATCTGCTGGCGGACGGGGAGCTGGTGCACCAGGACGCGCATCCGCTCGGGCAGCACCTCGAGCCAGGCCGGGACGACCCGCTCGCCATGGGTCTCGCGGGCGACGATGAACGGCGTCTGTTCCACCGACTTGGCGCGGACGTCGATGACGTCGTGCGCAGCCACCTGGAACGACGGGATGTCGACCTTGCGGCCGTTGACCTGGAAGTGGCCGTGCACGACGAGCTGCCGTGCGTGGCGCCGTGTTCGGGCGAAGCCGGAACGGTAGACGACGTTGTCGAGGCGACCCTCGAGCAGCATCAGCAGGTTGTCGCCGGTCTTGCCGGCCCGCCTGCTGGCCTCGTCGTAGTAGTTGTGGAACTGCTTTTCCAGCACTCCGTAGGTGTAGCGCGCCTTCTGCTTCTCCTGCAGCTGGAGGCGGTACTCGCTCTCCTTGACGCGGCCGCGGCCGTGCTGGCCAGGTGGGTAGGGACGACGTTCGAAAGCCTGGTCTCCACCGACGAGGTCAACCCCGAGTCGGCGCGACTTCTTCGTCATGGGTCCGGTGTAGCGGGCCATGTGAGTCAGGTGCTCCTTGGACGAATGGGAACTGCGGGAATCAGACGCGGCGGCGCTTGGGCGGCCGGCATCCGTTGTGCGGGGTGGGGGTGACGTCGGAGATGGTGCCGACCTCGAGGCCGACCGCGCCGAGCGAACGGATCGCCGTCTCGCGGCCCGAGCCGGGCCCCTTGACGAACACGTCGATCTTCTTCATGCCGTGCTCCATCGCCCGCCGCCCGGCCGCCTCAGCGGCCATCTGTGCGGCGAAGGGAGTGGACTTGCGCGAGCCCTTGAAGCCGACCGTGCCGGCGCTGGCCCAGGCGATGACGGCACCGATGGGGTCGGTGATCGTGACGATGGTGTTGTTGAACGTCGACTTGATGTGCGCCTGTCCGGCGCTGACGTTCTTCTTTTCCTTGCGACGCACCTTCTTGGTGCCCGCCTGACGGCCCTTGGGAGGCATCTGAACTCCTGGCTACTAGAAATCGATCGAGAGGTCGCTCGGTGCGGGCTAGCGCACCTTCTTCTTGCCGGCGACGGTGCGCTTGGGGCCCTTGCGCCCCCGCGCGTTGGTCCGGGTGCGCTGACCGCGAACCGGCAGGCCGCTGCGGTGCCGGCGGCCTTGGTAGCTGCCGATCTCCACCTTGCGGCGGATGTCGGCGGCAACCTCGCGCCGCAGGTCACCCTCGACCTGGAAGTTGCCCTCGATGTAGTCGCGGAGCTTGACCAGCTCCTCGTCCCCCAGCTCGTGCACCCGGAGCGTGGGGCTGACCCCAGTGTCGGTGAGCATCTGCTGGGCGCGGGTACGGCCGATGCCGTAAATGGAGGTGAGCGCGATCTCCACCCGCTTGTCGCGGGGGAGGTCGACGCCTACGAGGCGTGCCATGGTGTGCCGACCTTTCGGTTCGCGGAGGTGTCGTGCGCGTCGCATCCCGGCTGGCCTGCGCCGGGCCCCGGCCTCCGTCCGGGGGTGTCACGCACCGGCCACGGCGAGCCGTGGACGGGCGCGAGCGAGCACGCTCTTGGCGGTGCTGAGATCAACCCTGGCGCTGCTTGTGGCGCGGGTTGGCGCAGATCACCATGACCCGCCGGTTGCGGCGGATCACCTTGCACTTGTCGCAAATCTTCTTGACGCTCGGCTGAACCTTCATCGATGTCTCCGAAAGATGGTGGGGCTGGCTCACTTGTAGCGGTAGACGATCCGTCCACGGGTGAGGTCGTACGGCGAGAGCTCCACCACGACCCGGTCCTCGGGGAGGATCCGGATGTAGTGCTGGCGCATCTTGCCGCTGATGTGAGCGAGAACCTTGTGCCCGTTGGTCAGCACCACCCGAAACATGGCGTTCGGCAGAGCCTCGACCACCGAGCCTTCGATCTCGATGACCCCTTCCTTCTTCGGCATGTCCTCCGCAATCTGGTCGTGAGCATTCGGCTGCCACCGGCTGTGAACCGGCACAATCTGCGGTGAGGTGGCGCGTCGGGCGCGTCAAGCAGGCGCGCAGACGTGCCGACCGGCAAGTGTACGCCAGAGCCCACCCGCGGGTCGAATCCGCCGCGTCCGGTCGGCTGGTCAGCGCGGCCCGCCGGCGCGGACGCCGAGGTCGTCCAAGCGTTGCTGCCCACCGTCGAGGGCGGTCAGCACCCATGGGCCGTCCGCGGTGACGGCGACCGTGTGCTCGAAGTGCGCCGCCCAGGAGCCGTCGGAGCAGACGACCGTCCAGTCGTCGGCCAGCACCGAGGTCTCCGGGCTGCCCAGCGTGATCATCGGCTCGATGGCGATGGCCATCCCGGGCACCAGCCGGGGACCGCGTCCCGCCCTCCCGGTGTTGGGCACGCTGGGCGGCTGGTGCATCTGCGAGCCGATGCCGTGCCCGACGTAGTCCTCGACGATGCCGAGCGGGAGGCTTGCGCTGCGTACGTGCGCCTCGACCGCGGCGCAGACGTCGGTGAGGCGGCCGCCGGCCTGGACGGCCGCGATGCCGCGCCACAGGGCGTCCTCGGTCACCCGCAACAGCACCTCGACCTCTGTCGCGGTCTCGTCCGGGCTGCCGAGCACTGTGCTGGTGGCGGCGTCCCCGTGCCACCCCGCCACGATCGCGCCACAGTCGACCGAGACCAGGTCGCCCTCGTCGAGCACGAGCGGCCCGGGGATGCCGTGGACGACTTGGTCGTTGACCGAGATGCACAGCGAGCCCGGGAAGCCGTGGTAGCCCTTGAAGGAGGGGACCGCGCCCAGATCGCGGATGTGCTCCTCGGCCAGCGCATCCAGCTCGGCGGTGGTGACGCCCGGCCCTACCGCGCTCTGCACCAGCTCGAGCGTACGGCCGACGACAAGACCCGCGCGGCGCATGGCGGCGAGCTGGTCGGGGGTCTTGATCTCCACCCCGCGGTCGCGGAACACCTCGGGTCCGGCGTCAGCTCGTGCCGTCGAGCGCGGCAATCGCCCGCCGGGTCACGTCGTCGACAGCTCCGATGGCGGCGACCTCGCACAGCAGGCCCTGAGCCTCGTAGTACCCCACCAGGGGCTTGGTCTGCTCGGTGTAGACCTCGAAGCGGCGGCGGATAGTGTCGGGGTCGTCGTCATCGCGGCGGAACAGCTTGCCGTTGCAGTCGTCGCACACTCCGTCGACGCTCGGCTGGTCGAACTCGACGTGCCAGGCCCGACCGCAGCCACTGCAGGTGCGACGGCCGGACAGCCGGCGGACCAGCTCTTCCTCGTCGACCGACATCTCGAGCACCGCGTCCAGCTTGGTACCGAGGTCGGTGAGGATCTCGTCGAGGGCCTCGGCCTGCGGCACCGTCCGTGGGAAACCGTCGAGGAGGAAGCCGCTCGCGGCGTCGGCCTCGCCCAAGCGATCCCGGACCATCGCGATGGTCACCTCGTCGGGAACGAGGTCGCCGGCATCCATGAACTCGCGTGCCTTGACACCGAGCGGGGTCTGGTCGGCCACGTTGGTGCGGAAGATGTCACCGGTCGACACCTGCGCGATGGCGTAGTGCTTGGCCAGATACGTGGCCTGGGTGCCCTTGCCGGCGCCGGGGGGTCCTACGAGCACGATGCGCATCAGCGGAGGAATCCTTCGTAGTTACGCTGCTGCAGCTGGCTTTCGATCTGCTTCACCGTGTCCAGCCCGACTCCAACGATGATGAGGATGGTGGTGCCGCCGAAGGGGAAGTTCTGGTTGGCGTTGACCAGCGCGATGGCGATCAACGGGATCAGCGACACGACTCCGAGGTAGGCCGCACCCGGCGCGGTGATCCGCGACAAGACGTAGGCGAGGTACTCCTCGGTCGGCCGGCCCGCCCGAATGCCGGGGATGAAGCCACCGTACTTCTTCATGTTGTCGGCCACCTCGGTCGGGTTGAACGTGATCGACACGTAGAAGTAGGTGAAGAAGACGATCAGCGCGAAGAAGGTGAGCATGTACAGCGGGTGGTCCCCGACGACGAAGTACCGGGTCACCCACGCCGACCAGCCCGCGGTCTGGTTGAACTGGGTGGCCAGCGCCGGGAGGTACATCAGGCTGGAGGCGAAGATGACCGGGATGATGCCGGCCTGGTTGACCTTCAGCGGGATGTAGGTCGACGACCCGCCGAACATGCGGCGCCCCACCATCCTGCGGGCGTACTGCACGGGGATCCGCCGCTGGGCCTGCTCGACGAAGATGACCGCGGCGACGACTGCCAGCCCCACCGCGACGACGATGAAGAACGTGAACCAGCCCTGCGCTACCCGGATCTGCCACAGCGTGCCGGGAAAGGTCGCCACGACTTGGGTGAAGATGAGGATCGACATGCCGTTGCCGATGCCGCGGTCGGTGATCAGCTCGCCGAACCACATGATGATGGCCGTGCCCGCCGTCATCGTCACCACGATCAGGATGAAAGAGAAGATGCTGTCCTCGTTGTAGAGCAGCGCCCGGCCGGTGTCGGCACCGAACAGCTGGCGGCTCCGCGCCAGCGCGACGATCCCGGTCGCCTGCAGCACCGCCAGCGCCAACGTGAGGTAGCGGGTGTACTGGGTGATCTTGGTCTGGCCGGCCTGACCCTCCTTCTTCAGGGTCTCGAGCCGGGGGATGACCACGGTCAGCAACTGCAGGATGATGCTCGCGGTGATGTACGGCATGATGCCGAGCGCGAAGACGGTCAGCTGCAGCAGCGCACCGCCGGAGAACAGGTTGATCAGGCTGAAGAGGCTGTTGCCCTCGACGGACTGCACGGAGGCCTGCACGTTGGCGACGTTGACACCGGGAGCGGGCACCGTCGAACCCAGCCTAAACAAGGCGATGATGAACAGGACGAACAGCATCTTGCGCCGCAGGTCCGGGGTCCGGAACGCGTTGACGAAGGCGCCTAGCACCGGATCCTCCCTGCGGGTCCCCCGCTCACGCGGGGCCCGGTCGTGTCGAGCGGTGGCCGCGCCGAGCGGGTCGCGACGACCCTAACATCTGTGCAGCAGAGCAGCTGGAGCCTCAGAGCACTGTGACGCTGCCCCCGGCGGCCTCGATCTTGGTCCGGGCAGTGGCCGAGAAGGCGTGCGCGCTGACCTGCACCGCGACTGAGAGGTCGCCCTCACCGAGGACCTTGACCGGGCGGCCCGAGCGAACCGCTCCCCGCGCAGCCAGATCCTCGGCGGTGACCTCGCCGCCGTCGGGGTAGAGCCCGCTCAGACGGTCGAGGTTGACGACCTGGAACTCGACGCGGGACCGGTTGGTGAAGCCCCTGAGCTTGGGCAGCCTCATGTGCAGCGGCATCTGCCCCCCCTCGAAAGACGCCGGGACCTGCCCACGGGCCTTTGTCCCCTTCGTCCCCCGGCCGGCGCTCTTGCCCTTGCTGGCCTCGCCGCGACCCACCCGGGTCTTGGCGGTCTTGGCGCCCGGCGCGGGGCGCAGGTGATGCAGCTTGAGCGTCATGTCAGTCCACTTCCTCGACCGCGATCAGGTGCGGCACCGTTGCGAGCATGCCACGGATCTCGGGGCGGTCCTCCTTGACGACCACGTCACCGATCCGCTTGAGCCCCAACGAGCGCAGCGTCTCGCGCTGGTTCTGCTTGCGCCCGATTCCGGAGCGCACCTGCTTGACCTTGAGCCGTGCCATCACGGAGCCACCTCCGCGCGCGCCCTCAGCAGGGCGGCAGGAGCGACCTGCTCCACCGTCAGCCCGCGCCGGCTGGCCACCGACTCCGGCGTCTCCAGACCGCGTAGCGCAGCCTCGGTGGCGTGCACCACGTTGATCGCGTTGCTGGAGCCGAGCGACTTGCTGAGCACGTCGTGGATACCGGCGCACTCGAGCACGGCGCGTACGGGGCCGCCAGCGATCACGCCGGTACCGGGCGCCGCGGGACGCAGCAGCACGACTCCGGCCGCCTTCTCGCCCTGGATGGGGTGCGGGATGGTGCCCTGGACGCGCGGGACGCGGAAGAAGTTCTTCTTCGCCTCCTCGACGCCCTTGGCGATCGCCGCCGGCACCTCCTTGGCCTTGCCATAGCCGACGCCAACGGTGCCGTCACCGTCGCCGACGACCACCAGGGCGGTGAAGCTGAAGCGCCGGCCACCCTTGACAACCTTGGCGACCCGGTTGATGCCGACGACGCGCTCGATGTAGGCGGTCTTGTCAGCGGCGCCGCCGCGACCACCGTCGCGTCCGCCACGACCACCGGCGCCACCACTGCGGCGCTGGGATCCGCTCATCAGATGTCCTCTTTCCTGTTTGCGGTCATCAGAACGTCAAACCGCTCTCGCGTGCGCCGTCGGCCAGGGCGGCCACCCGTCCGTGGTAGCGGTTGCCGGCCCGATCGAAGACGACGGACTCGACACCTGCCGCCTTGGCCCGGTCGGCCACCAGCTCGCCGACCCGGCGGGCCTTGGCGGTCTTGTCGTCGGAGACCGACCTGAGGTCGGCCTCCATCGAGCTCGCCGACGCGAGCGTACGGCCCTGCAGGTCGTCGACGACCTGCGCCACGATGTGCCGGCTCGAGCGCGTCACGACCAGACGGGGCCGCTCGGCGGTGCCGGCGATCTTCTTGCGACCGCGGACCTGCCGACGCAGCCGGTGCGCCGTGCGACTGGCTACGGTCTTGGGCTGCCTGAGTGCGATGGCCATTACTTACCAGCCTTTCCGACCTTGCGTCGGATCTGCTCGCCCGCGTAGCGGATGCCCTTGCCCTTGTACGGCTCGGGCTTGCGGAGCTTGCGGATGTTGGCGGCGACCTCGCCGACGCGCTGCTTGTCGATGCCGAGCACGGTGAACTTGGTCGGCGAGTCAACGGTGAAGGTGACGCCCTCGGGGGCGTCGAAGACGACCGGGTGGCTGAAGCCGAGGTTCAGCTCGACCTGCTGCGGGCCCCTTGACAGCACCCGGTAGCCGACACCGACGATCTCGAGCTTCTTCTCGTAACCGTCGGTCACCCCGGTCACCATGTTGGCGATCAGCGTCCTGGACAGCCCGTGCAGGGCCTTGCTGCGACGCTCGTCGTCGGGACGGCGCACTTCCAGGGTCCCGTCGTCAGCGCGCTGCACGCTGATCGGCTCGACGACCGTGTGCGCCAGCTGACCCTTGGGACCCTTGACGGTCACGACCTGGCCCTCGAGGTTGACGTCCACCCCCGAGGGCACCGTGACGGGCATTTTTCCGATCCGGGACATGTCGATTCCTCCCGTCACCAGACGAAGGCGAGGACTTCCCCGCCTACGCCTCGATTGTTGGCCTGGCGGTCGGTCAGCAGGCCATGGCTGGTCGAGATGATCGCGACCCCAAGGCCACCGAGCACGCGCGGCAGGTGGGTGTGCTTGGCGTACACGCGCAGTCCAGGCTTGGAGATGCGGCGCACCCCGGACAGCGCGCGCTCGCGCTGCTGGCCGTACTTGAGGGTCACGGTCAGCGTCTTGCCGACCGCACCCTCGGCAGGGTCGGTCACCGCCCACGAGGAGATGTAACCCTGCTGCTGCAGGATCTCGGCGACGCCCACCTTCAGCTTGCTGTGCGGCATGGTGACGGCGTCGTGATAGGCCTGGTTGCCGTTGCGCAGGCGCGTGAGCATGTCTGCGATCGGGTCTGTCATGGTCATGGTCGGGCACTACTTTCCCGCCGTGGTTTCCGTGGCCCACCGTCGGTGACGGTGGCGTGCGGACCTTTGGCGATCAGGAGGAGGTCACCAGCTGCTCTTGGTGATACCGGGGAGTTCACCGCGGTGGGCCATCTCGCGAAGGCACACTCGGCATAGGCCGAACTTGCGGTAGACGGCCTTCGGCCGCCCGCACCGCTGGCAGCGGGTGTAGGCGCGGACCTTGTACTTGGGGGTCCGCGCGCACTTGACGATCAGGGCGGTCTTGGCCACGGTCAGGACTCCTTGAAGGGGAAGCCGAGGTGCCTGAGCAGGGACCGGCCCTGCTCGTCGTCCACCGCGGTGGTGACCACCGTGATGTCCATGCCTCGGGCGCGGTCGATCTTGTCCTGGTCGATCTCGTGGAACATGACCTGCTCGGTGAGACCGAAGGTGTAGTTGCCGCGCCCGTCGAACTGGCGGGGCGACAAACCGCGGAAGTCGCGGATTCGTGGGAGCGCGAGCGACAGCAGGCGGTCCAGGAACTCCCACATGCGCTCACCGCGCAGGGTGACGTGGCAGCCGATCGGCATGCCCTCACGCAGCTTGAACTGTGCGATGGACTTCCGCGCCCTGGTCACGGCCGGCTTCTGACCGGTGATGGTGGTGAGGTCGCGGATGGCGCCCTCGATCAGCTTGGAGTCGCGGGCCGCCTCGCCCACCCCCATGTTGACCACGATCTTGGTCAATGTCGGCACCTGCATCACGTTGCCCAGGGCGAACTGCTCGCGTAGGGCCGGCGCGACCTCGGTGCGGTAGCGCTGCTTGAGCCGGGCCTGCGACCCGGCGGTCTCGGTGGTGGTGGTCGTCATCAGATCTCCTCGCCGGTGCGCTTGGCGACCCGGACGCTGCGGTGCGCGGAGTACGTCGTGCCGTCGGGACGGGCCTTGCTGACCTCGTCGCGGCGATAGCCGACGCGGGTCGGCACCTTGTCACCGTCGACCTCGACGAGCAGCATCACATTGGAGACGTGAATCGGTGCCTCCTGGGTGATGATGCCCCCGGAGGTCCCGGAACGGCCGCCCTGCTGGTCGATTCGGGTGTGCCGCTTGACCCGGTTGACGCCCTCGACGACGACCCGGCGCTGCTCGCGCCGGACGCCGATGACCTTGCCCTCGGCGCCCTTGTCCCGGCCGGCGACGACGCGCACGAGGTCACCCTTCTTGATGCCCAGGTCGTGACTCATCACAACACCTCCGGTGCCAGCGAGATGATTCGCATGAAGCGCTTGTCCCGCAGCTCGCGCCCGACCGGGCCGAAGATGCGGGTGCCCCGCGGTTCGCCGTCGGTCCTGAGGATCACCGCGGCGTTCTCGTCGAAGCGGATGTAGCTGCCGTCGGGGCGGCGGCGCTCCTTGGCGGTGCGCACGACAACGGCCTTCACGACCTCGCCCTTCTTGACGTTGCCACCGGGGATCGCGTCCTTGACGGTGGCCACGATGACGTCGCCGACACCGGCGTAGCGCCGGCCCGAGCCGCCAAGCACCCGGATGCAAAGGATCTCCTTCGCACCGGTGTTGTCGGCGACCTTGAGCCGCGACTCCTGCTGGATCATCATTTTCTCCTTGTCGCACCGGTTCTCGGCTGGCGCCGAGCCTGGTGGAACTGTCTGGGGTGCCTTACTTGGCCTTCTCGAGAATGTCCACGACGCGCCACCGCTTGGTCGCCGACAGCGGTCTGGTCTCCATGATGAGGACCCGGTCACCGGTGCCGCACGCATTGGCCTCGTCGTGCACCTTGAGCTTGGAGTTGCGGCGCAACACCTTGCCGTAGAGCGAGTGCTTGACCCGGTCCTCGACGGTGACGACGATCGTCTTGTCCATCTTGTCGCCCACGACCAAGCCCTCTCGGGTCTTGCGCCGCGAACGCGCGGCGTCCGCCGTCGTCACGGTGTCCTCCTCGGACTGGCTCTGGTTGACGTCGTTGTTCTCACTCATGCACTGCTCGCCTCGCTCTCGATGATCCCGAGCTCGCGCTCGCGCATGATCGTGTAGATGCGGGCGATGTCGCGGCGCACACTGCGCAGCCGCCCGTGGCTCTCCAGCTGGCCGGTGGCCGCCTGGAAGCGGAGGTTGAACAGCTCCTCCTTGGCTTCCCGGAGCTTGTCCGCGAGGTCGTCGGCGTCGAGCGTGCGCAACTCGGCTGCGGTCGTGGTGGTTGCCATCACTGCTCACCTGCTTCCCGGCTGACGAAACGGCACTTCATCGGCAACTTGTGGATGGCACGGCGCATGGCCTCGCGGGCAACCTGCTCGTCCACCCCGGACAGCTCGAACATCACTCGGCCCGGCTTGACGTTGGCGATCCACCACTCCGGCGATCCCTTGCCCGAACCCATCCGGGTCTCGGCCGGCTTCTTGGTCAGCGGGCGGTCGGGGTAGACCGTGATCCACACCTTGCCGCCGCGCTTGATGTGGCGAGTCATCGCAATTCGCGCCGACTCGATCTGGCGGTTGGTCACGTAGTGACCCTCGACAGCCTGGATCCCGAACTCGCCGAAGGCCAGACTGGTCCCTCCCTTGGCCATGCCGCGACGGGTGGGGTGGTGCTGCTTGCGGTGTTTGACCCTGCGAGGGATCAGCATGCCTCAGCCCTCCTGTCCGGTGGTCGCGGCCGCGATGGGCTCGGTCGCGGCGGCGGCGTCGGCCGCGGGAGCCGCCGCGGCGCCCACTGCCACGCCGGCGGCGGCAGCCTCCTCCACGCGCGCCGGGCGGCGCTCCCCGCCGGCGGCGGGGGCACCGCGCTCGGGGCGGCGACCACGGGTCGTCGGACGCTGCCGACCGGCCGCTGCGGCGCGTGCGGCGGCCTGCGCCTCGCGCTCGGCGCGGGAACCCGCGACCTCACCCTTATAGATCCAGACCTTCACGCCGATGCGACCGAAGGTCGTCTTGGCCTCGTAGAAGCCGTAGTCAACGTCGGCCCGCAACGTGTGCAGGGGCACCCGACCCTCGCGGTAAAACTCCGAGCGGGACATCTCCGTGCCGCCGAGGCGACCCGAGCACTGCACCTTCACGCCCTGGGCGCCGCTGCGCATAGTGGTCTGCAACGCCTTGCGCATCGCGCGACGGAACTGCACCCGCCCAGACAGCTGCTCGGCCACACCCTGCGCCACCAGCTGGGCGTCGAGCTCGGGGTTCTTGACCTCGAGGATGTTGAGCTGCACCTGCTTGTTGGTGAGCTTCTCCAGCTCGCCGCGGATGCGCTCGGCCTCAGCACCCCGTCGGCCGATGACGATGCCGGGCCGGGCGGTGTGGATGTCGACGCGGACCCGGTCGCGGGTGCGCTCGATCTCGACCTTGGAGATGCCGGCACGATCCATGCCCTTGGAGAGCAGGCGACGGATCTTGACGTCCTCGCCGACGTAGGCCTTGTAGAGGTCGCCGGCGTACCAGCGGCTCTTGTGGTCGGTCGAGATACCGAGCCGGAAACCGTGCGGGTTGACCTTCTGTCCCACTATCGGACCCTGCCCTTCTTGCTCGACGGAGCGGCGTCGCCCGCGGCGGCCACCGGCCGGGGGGTGACGACGACGGTGATATGGCTGGTGCGCTTGCGAATGCGGTAGGCGCGGCCCTGTGCGCGCGGCCGGAACCGCTTCAGGGTCGGCCCCTCGTCGACCCGGACGGTCGACACGACCAGATCACGGCGGTCGAGCTCCTCGAGCGTCTCAGCGTTGGCGACCGCGCTCTCCAGCGTCTTGTAGACCGTCTCGGCGACTGCCTGCGGGGCGAAGCGCAGCAGCGGCAGCGCGGCATCGACGGGCATGCCGCGGACAAGGTCGACGACCCGGCGGGCCTTCAGGGGGGTGACGCGCACGAACCGCGCCACCGCGAAGGCGCCGGGCGCATCGCCCAACAGGCTCTCGCGGCGGGCGCTGATGCGCCTGCGCTCTGCAACACTCATGTGTTCGTACTCTCTCGTTACCGAGCCGGCCGCGTCAGCGGCGGCGGCTCTTTCGGTCGTCCTTGTCGTGCCCGCGGAAGGTGCGGGTCGGGGCGAACTCGCCGAGCTTGTGCCCGACCATCGACTCGGTCACGAACACCGGCACGTGCTTGCGGCCGTCGTGCACCGCGATCGTGTGACCGAGCATGGCCGGCACGATCATCGAACGGCGCGACCAGGTCTTGATCACGTTCTTGCTGCCCGCCTCGTTCTGGACGTCCACCTTCTTGATCAGGTGGTCGTCGACGAAGGGACCCTTCTTCAGGCTGCGTGGCATGGTGGCGGCCCCTCTCAGCGCTTGCCGGACTTGCGGCGACGGACGATCAACTGGTCACTGGCCTTGGCCCTGCGGGTGCGGCCCTCGGGCTGGCCCCACGGCGAGACCGGGTGCCGCCCACCGGAGGTCTTCCCCTCGCCACCACCGTGCGGGTGGTCGACCGGGTTCATGGCAACCCCGCGCACGGTCGGGCGCTTGCCCTTCCAGCGCATCCGCCCGGCCTTGCCCCAGCTGATGTTGGACTGCTCGGCGTTGCCCACCTCACCGACGGTGGCCCGGCACCGGACGTCGACGTAGCGCATCTCTCCCGACGGCAGCCGCAGCTGGGCGCGGTTGCCCTCCTTGGCGACGAGCTGGGTCGATGCCCCGGCGGAGCGGGCCATCTTGGCGCCGCCGCCGGGGCGCAGCTCGATCGCGTGCACCGTCGTGCCCACCGGGATGTTGCGCAGCGGCAGGTTGTTGCCGGCTTTGATATCGGCCGAGGCGCCGGCCTCGACCACGCTGCCCTGTCGCAGTCCCTGCGGCGCCACGATGTAGCGCTTCTCGCCGTCGGCGTAGTGCAGCAACGCGATGCGGGCGGTGCGGTTGGGGTCGTACTCGATCTGCGCGACCGTCGCCGGCACGCCGTCCTTGTCGTAGCGCCGGAAGTCGATCAGCCGGTAGGCCCGCTTGTGCCCGCCACCTTGGTGCCTGGTGGTGATGCGGCCCTGGTTGTTGCGGCCGCCCTTCTTGGGCAGGGGGCGCACCAGCGACTTCTCCGGGGTCGTCCGGGTGACCTCGACGAAGTCGGCCACGGACGAGCCGCGGCGACCGGGGGTCGTCGGCTTGTGCTTGCGAATTGCCATGAGTTCTCAGTCCTCGTCGTCTCTGGCTCAGCTGGCCGGGCCGGAGAAGATGTCGATGCGCTGACCCTCGGCCACGCTCACGATGGCGCGCTTGGTGTCCGGACGCTTCCCCCAGCCCAGGCGGGTGCGCTTGCGCTTGCCCATCCGGTTGGCGGTGTTCACCGATGTCACCGAAACGTCGAACACCTGCTCGACCGCGATCTTGATCTCGGTCTTGTTGGCGTCGCGACGGACCAAGAAGGTGTACTTGTTCTGGTCGAGCAAGCCGTAGCTCTTCTCGCTCACGACCGGCGCGATGAGTACGTCGCGGGCGCTCTTGTGCAGCGTGCTCACTGGGCGGCCTCGCTCTCGCCGCCGGCGGGCTGTGCCACGCGGCTCTTGGTGGTCTGCTTGTTGATCCAGGCGTCGAGCGCGGCCTTGGTGAACACCACGTCGTCGCTGGCGAGCACGTCATAGGTGTTCAGCTGCTCCACCGAGCACACGTGGACCGCCGCGACGTTGCGCAGCGACAACCAGGTGGTGGCGTCGTCGCGCTCCGCGACCACGAGGATGCGCGGCCGCTCGGACAACCGCAGTACGGCCGCCAGCGCCTGCTTGGTGGACGGCACTGCCGCCGAGACGAACGACTCCACGACGTGGATGCGACCGCCACGGGCACGGTCGGACAGCGCACCGCGCAGAGCTGCGGCCTTCATCTTCTTCGGCGTCCGCTGCTCGTATGAGCGCGGCGTCGGACCGTGCACCACGCCGCCGCCGGTGAACTGGGGTGCCCGCAGCGATCCCTGGCGGGCGCGGCCGGTGCCCTTCTGGCGGTACGGCTTGGCGCCACCGCCACGCACCTCGGCACGGGTCTTGGTCGATGCGCTGCCCGCCCGCGCGGCAGCCTGCTGAGCCACAACGACCTGGTGGATCAACGGCACGTTGACCTGAACGTCGAAATGCTCGCCGGGCAGGTCCACCGAGCCGGTCGTCGCACCGGCCGCGTCACGGATGTCGATGCTGGTCATGGCGTGGCGCCCTTCGCCTTGACGCCGGAGCGGACGAGAACGAGGCCACCACGCGGACCGGGGACGGCCCCGACGATCAGCAGCAGGCCCTTGTCGACGTCGACGGCGTGCACGGTCAAGTTCTGTGTGGTCACGGTGTCGCTGCCCATCCGACCGGCCATCCGCATCCCCTTGAAGACGCGACCCGGCGTCGCGCAGCCACCGATCGAGCCGGGCTTGCGGTGGTTGCGGTGCGCGCCATGCGAGGCACCGACGCCGTGGAACCCGTGGCGCTTCATCACCCCGGCAAAGCCCTTGCCCTTGCTGGTGGCCGTCACGTCGACGCGCTCGCCGGCGGCGAACAGGTCAGCGGTCAGCTCTTGGCCGGGCTCGTACGACGCCGCGTCGTCGGTACGGACCTCGACCAGGTGTCGGCGCGGGGACGCGCCTGACGTCGCGAAGTGACCGGCTTGGGGCTGGTTCACCTTGCGGGCCGCGATCTCACCGAAGCCGAGCTGCACGGCCGCGTAGCCGTCGGTCTCGGGCTTGCGGACCTGGGTGACCACGTTGGTCGAGGCCGCCACGATCGTGACCGGCACCAGGCGGTTGTTGTCGTCCCACAGCTGGGTCATGCCGAGCTTGGTGCCCAGCAGCCCGCGGACGGTACGTGTGTGTGTGCTCATGACTCAGACGCCCTCAGAGCTTGATCTCGATGTCGACGCCCGCCGGCAGGTCGAGGCGCATCAACGAGTCGACCGTCTTGGGGGTCGGGTCGATGATGTCGATCAGACGCTTGTGCGTCCTCATCTCGAAGTGCTCGCGGCTGTCCTTGTACTTGTGCGGCGAACGGATGACACAGAAGACGTTCTTCTCGGTCGGCAGCGGCACCGGGCCCGCGACCTTCGCACCAGTGCGGGTCACCGTGTCGACGATCTTGCGCGCCGATGAGTCAATGACCTCGTGGTCGTAGGCCTTGAGCCGGATGCGGATCTTCTGTCCAGCCATCGCCGTCGTCTCGTCCTTCTCACTCGTTCGTCTTCGGGCCGGTCGGCCCCGATCTACCGCTCACGCGACCGACCCCCGAGGTCGGGTGTGTCGCACGCTGCCCCACACGCACCCCGGCAGGGGATCGACGAGGGGGCGAGACGTCCAGCGGGACCGGGTCGGTCCAGGACACCTGGTGCGACGCCGACGCCGCTCGATCACAACTGGGCGCGCCAACGCCCCGGTCCTTGCCGGAGCAACCTCGCCAGTATGCCAGAGGCGGGGGCCCCGATGCCAATCGGAGCCCGGGGCCGCCCGCCACGGCGGTCGTGCTGTGTTGCTGTGTTGCTCGTGCTGGGCTGCGTCTGCTGTGCTCGGTCAGGCGAGGATGTTCGTGACCCGGCCGGCACCCACGGTGCGGCCACCCTCGCGGATCGCGAAGCGCAGGCCGTCCTCCATGGCGATGGGCTGAATCAGGTCGACCGACATGTCGGTGTTGTCGCCCGGCATGACCATCTCGGTGCCCTCAGGAAGCTTGACGACACCGGTCACGTCCGTCGTGCGGAAGTAGAACTGCGGCCGGTAGTTGTCGAAGAACGGCGTGTGACGGCCACCCTCCTCCTTGGACAGGATGTAGACCTGCGCCTCGAACTGCGTGTGCGGGGTCGTGGTGCCCGGCTTGATGATCACCATGCCGCGCTCGACGTCCTCACGCTTGGTGCCGCGCAGCAGGAGACCGACGTTCTCCCCGGCCTGGCCCTCGTCGAGGAGCTTACGGAACATCTCGACACCGGTGACGGTCGTGGTCTGCTTGGTCTCGCGGATCCCGACGATGTCGACGGTCTCGTTGATCTTGACCACGCCGCGCTCGATCCGGCCGGTCACCACAGTGCCGCGGCCGGTGATGGTGAAGACGTCCTCAACGGGCATGAGGAACGGCTTCTCGGTCTCGCGCTCGGGCTGCGGGATGTGCTCGTCGACCGCGTTCATCAGCTCGATGATCGACTCGCCCCACTTGGCGTCACCGGCGAGGGCCGGCTGGGCCGCCACCCGGATGACGGGAACGTTGTCGCCGTCGAACTCCTGGTCGCTGAGCAGCTCGCGCACCTCGAGCTCGACCAGCTCGAGGATCTCCTCGTCGTCGACCATGTCGCACTTGTTCAGCGCCACGACCATGGCCGGCACGCCGACCTGGCGGGCGAGCAGCACGTGCTCGCGGGTCTGCGGCATCGGGCCGTCGGTCGCCGCGACCACCAGGATCGCACCGTCCATCTGGGCTGCGCCGGTGATCATGTTCTTCACGTAGTCGGCGTGTCCCGGGCAGTCGACGTGCGCATAGTGCCGCTGCTCGGTCTGGTACTCGACGTGCGCGATCGAGATGGTGATGCCGCGCTGACGCTCCTCGGGTGCCTTGTCGATCTGGTCGAAGGCGTAGTCGTCGTTGAGCGTCGGGTACTTGTCGTGCAGCACCTTGGTGATCGCCGCGGTCAAGGTGGTCTTGCCGTGGTCGATGTGGCCGATGGTGCCGATGTTGATGTGGGGCTTGGTCCGCTGGAACTTTGCCTTAGCCACTTGGGGCTCCTCCTGGTCTGTCGTGTCGTACGCCGTGCGCCGGGGTCGTGCCGGGCGGGTGCGTCATGCCTGTGCTCAGGTCCGGGTCACTCGCCGCGCACCTTCTTGATGATCTCTTCCGCCACGGTTCTGGGGACCTCGGCGTACGAGTCGAACTGCATCGAGTACGAAGCGCGACCCGAGGTCTTCGATCTCAGGTCACCCACGTAACCGAACATCTCCGAGAGCGGGACGAGGCCGACAACCAGCTTCGAACCGCCCGGACCCTCCGTCATGGCCTGGATGTGGCCGCGGCGGGAGTTCAGGTCGCCGATGACGTCGCCCATGTACTCCTCGGGCGTGGTGACCTCGACGGCCATCATCGGCTCGAGCAGCACCGGGTCGGCGCGACGAGCCGCATCCTTGAACGCCATCGAGCCGGCGATCTTGAACGCCAGCTCGGAGGAGTCGACGTCGTGGTACTGCCCGTCGGTCAGCGTCACCTTGATGTCCACCATGGGGTAACCGGCAAGGATGCCGAACTCCATGGCCTCCTGCGCGCCCTCGTCCACGGCGGGGATGTATTCGCGCGGGATGCGCCCGCCGGTGACGGAGTTGACGAACTCGTAACCGCCCTCGCCACCCTCGCCGTCGACCGTGGTCGGCTCGATGTCGATGATGACCTTGGCGAACTGTCCCGAGCCGCCGGTCTGCTTCTTGTGCGTGTAGCTGAGCTTCTCGACCTTCCGCTTGATGGTCTCGCGGTAGGCGACCTGCGGCTTGCCGACGTTCGCCTCGACGCGGAACTCGCGCTTCATCCGGTCGACCAGCACCTCCAGGTGCAGCTCGCCCATGCCGGCGATGATCGTCTGACCGGTCTCGTCGTCGGTGCGGACCTGGAAGGTCGGGTCCTCCTCGGACAGCCGCTGGATCGCCATACCGAGGCGCTCCTGGTCGGCCTTGGACCGCGGCTCGATCGCCACGTGAATGACGGGGGCCGGGAAGTTCATCGACTCCAGCACGACCGGTGCGCCCTGGTCGCACAGGGTCTCCCCGGTGGTGGTGTCCTTGAGACCCATCACCGCCACGATGTGACCGGCGCGCACGCTGGCGATCTCCTCGCGCTTGTTGGCGTGCATGCGATAGATCTTGCCGATGCGCTCCTTCTTGCCCTTGGTGGGGTTGAGCACCGAGGTGCCGGTGTCGAGGCGGCCGGAGTAGACCCGCAGATACGTCAGCTTGCCCAGGTGCGGGTCGGCCATGATCTTGAAAGCCAACGCGGCGAAGGGCTCGGACTCGTCGGGGCGGCGCCGCACCTCGACCGAGTCGTCCCTGGCGTCGTGGCCGGTGATGGCAGGCACGTCGACGGGCGACGGCAGGTAGGCCAGCACGGCGTCGAGCAAGGGCTGTACGCCCTTGTTCTTAAATGCCGTGCCGCACAGGACCGGGGTGATCGCACTGGCCAGGGTGGCCCGGCGGATCGCGGCCTTCAGCGCCGCGAGCTCGGGCTCCTCACCCTCGAGGTAGAGCTCCATCATCTCGTCGTCGGCCTCGGCGATCGTCTCCAGCAGCCGGTCGCGCCACTCACGGGCGGTGTCGACGTGGCTGGCGGGGATCTCCTCCACCGCATAGTCGTCGCCCTTGCTGGTCTCGCCGCGCCACGTCAGCGCGCGCATCTCGACCAGGTCGACAACCCCGATGAAGTCACCCTCGGTGCCGATCGGCACCTGCAGGACCAGCGGGGTCGCGGCGAGACGGCTGACGATCATGTCCACACACCGGTGGAACTCCGCACCCGTGCGGTCGAGCTTGTTGATGAAGCAGATCCGCGGTACGTGGTAGCGGTCGGCCTGGCGCCACACCGTCTCGGACTGTGGCTCGACACCGGCGACCCCGTCGAAGACCGCGACCGCGCCGTCGAGGACGCGCAGCGACCGCTCCACCTCGACGGTGAAGTCGACGTGGCCAGGGGTGTCGA
>Ga0183260_10001033_pt1 | contig 23629 bp, 25 predicted proteins | sample AntDrymUQ4972206_2_FD_129768 | JGI IMG/M metagenome (GOLD analysis project Ga0183260, IMG submission 129768) | Polar desert sand microbial communities from Dry Valleys, Antarctica - metaG UQ497 (22.06) (version 2) (version 2) | ecosystem: Environmental > Terrestrial > Soil > Desert | place... | reverse complement strand
GCCGCGATACAGGCGGCGGCGCCGAGGGCGACGGTCGTCAACCTCGGTCAGTCGGCAGGCCCGACGTCGGAGATCGCCTCGGGCGCGGTTCGGGGCAAGAACCTCTCGATCCTCGGGCACACGAACTTCGCAGCTCCCCCGGCGATCCTGGCAGAGCACTACGCGCGCCTCGTGGGTCACGCGGCCGCCGGGACGATCCAGCTCGACGTGGAGCAGGTCTCGCTGGGCGCGGTCGCCGACGCCTGGCGACGCCAGGCCGAGGGTCCGGGCACCAAGCTCGTCGTCGTGCCGTAGCGGAGCGAACCATTTCGCCACCAAGCGCGAATGCGTCTCTCCACGAGCGAGGGGAGGTCCCCATGCGGGGACGGGTATACGTCACGCTCGCAGCAACGGTCGGTGTGCTCCTCGGCACACTGCTCTCGCCGCTCGGCGGCGCACTGGCCGGTCACACGAACACGATCCTCACGGCAGACCTCGACGGCCGCCAGGAAGTGGCCGCCGACGGGTCGCAGGCCATCGCCGGCGATCCGAACGGACGCGGTGAGGCGTACGTCTTCGGCATCGACGGTGATGCGAAGACGCTCTGCTACGTCTTGACCGTCGACAAGATCGGACCGGCGACGGCGGCGCACATCCATGAGGGACCCGCGGGCTCGAACGGGCCTGTCGTCGTGAACCTCGCAGCACCGGGCGACGGCGATGCTGCCGACTGCCTGACCGAGGGCGAGACCGGGAAGTTCGTTGACGGCCAGACCGTCGCCGAGATCCTGGCGAATCCCGAGGACTACTACGTGAACGTCCACAACGCCGAGTACCCCGGCGGGGCGATTCGCGGCCAGCTGAGCGGTATCTAGGACAGGACCTGGCCCGCCCCGTGCTGCGGCTGCGGGGCGGGCGGGTGCTCGCCGGTCTCGCTCTGGTGCGCAAGGATCACGGCGACGAGTGGCTCGGCCTCGACGTGCTCGTCGCCGACGATCCAGGCTCGCCGGGTCTCGTTGTGCAGGTTGAAGCCGAAGTGGGCACCGTCGGGTAGTCGTCCCGGGAGCTCGCGCACGATGGTCATCAGCGAGTCGTAGGGGACCTCGAGTCGTTTCCTCGGACCGAGGTCGAGCGCGTCGGGCTCACCGTCTGGCACAGGTATCCCGCGCTCGGCGAGCGCCCGAACGAGCTCCGTCCGCTCGATTCCGAGGCGATGGAGGATCCCTGAGGGAAGCCCCGTCGCGCGCCACACCAGCGCCACGAGCAGGTGCTCCGGCGTCGGATCCGAGCCGGCGGCGAGCGCTAGCCCCTCGGCAACGCCGCGCGTGCGGTAGTGGGCCGGTGTACTCGGGCGAGACGCTCTGGTGTCGCGCCCGCACCGCGGAGTACCTCGCCCGCGGGCCCGTCGCAGCGGGAGAGCGCGATGAGCGTGTGCTCGTCCCCGACCCAGTGGTGCCCGAGCCCCCGGGCCTCCTCCCAGTCGGAGACCCTCACCGGGCCGACGGCGCCGTCTCCCGGTGGAGCTCCTCACCGAAGCGCGCCCGCTCGACGAACTGGCCGTAGCCCGGCTCGACCCGGAGCTCGCCGTCGCGCACGACGACCGTCCCGCGGACGAGCACCGTCTCGACGTCGCCCTTCACGTTGGTGCCCTCGTACAGGTTGTAGTCGGTCTTCGAGTGCTGGTCGGCGGCGCGGATCGTCTTCGGCTTCGCCGGGTCGAAGATCACGAGGTCGGCGTCGGAGCCCGGCGCGATCGTCCCCTTCCGGGGGTACAGGCCGAAGAGCTTGGCCGGGTTCGTGCAGAGCAGCTCGACCATGCGCGTCAACGTGATGCGACCCTCGCCGACGCCGAAGTGATGGATCAGGTGGAGCCGGTTCTCGAGTCCGGGGCCGCCGTTCGGGATCTTCGAGAAGTCGTCCCGACCCATCGTCTTCTGGCCGTCCCAGAGGAAGGCGCAGTGGTCGGTGGAGATCGCCGAGAGCTCGTCGCGCCGCACCGCACGCCACAGCGCCTCCTGGTTCGGCTTCGCACGCGGCGGCGGCGTGTAGACGAACTTGGCGCCCTCGAAGTCGGGCCGCTCGAGAAAGGTCTCGTCGATGAAGAAGTACTGCGTGCACGTCTCGCCCCACACATCCCACCCCTTCCCGCGGGCGAGCGCGATCGGCTCGATCGCCTCCTGACAGGAGACGTGGACGACGTAGAGCGGGCAGCCGGCGACGCGGGCGAGCTGGATCGCGCGGTTGGTGGCCTCCCCCTCCGTCTCCGGGGGGCGCGTGCGTGCGTGCCACACCGGCGCGGTGTTGCCGGCGGCGAGCGCCTCCTTGACGAGCACGTCGATGGCGTCGCCGTTCTCGGCGTGGACCATCACGAGCGCGCCCGTGTCGGCCGCGACCTGCATCGTGCGGAAGAGCGTCTCGTCGTCGACCTGCAGGGCGCCCTTGTAGGCCATGAAGAGCTTGTAGGAGGTGATCCCCTGCTCGGGAAGAGACGCGAGCTCCTCCAGCCGGCCGGCGGTCGAAAGATCGGTGACGGCGATGTGGTAGCCCATGTCGATCAGCGCCTTGCCCTCGCGCTTGCCGTGCCAGTCGCCGAGGGCGTCTGCGAAGGACTGGCCCTTGCCCTGGATACAGAAGTCCACGTGGCACGTCGTGCCGCCGAAGACGGCCGCCTCGTGGCCGGAGGTGACGTCGTCGATCGTCGTCGTCCCGCCGAACGGCATGTCGAGATGGGTGTGGGGATCGACGGCGCCCGGCAGGACGAGCTTGCCGCTCGCGTCGATCACCGTGTCGGCCGAGGCGCCGGACACGTCGCCGACGGCGGCGATCCGCTCGCCCTCGACGAGGACGTCTCCCACGAAGCTGTCCGAGGCGGTGACGACGCGGCCGCCCTTGATCAAGACCGACATGGCTTCTCCCTCCTTCGGCGCCGGGGGCGGTGGGCTTGCAACAGTCGGTTGCAAACCCACCTGCTGCCCGGGACCATGCTTCCGTTCGGCACGGACGAGGCGCCCTCTACTTGCCGCCCTCCCTGAGCACGACGACGGCTTTCTTCCACTTCTTCCCGTTGACGTCGACGCCCTGGCGCTTGAGCGCGGAGACGGCCTTGCGGGCGAGGTCGGCGCGATAGGACGCCATCGTGGCCGGTTTCTTGATGACCTTGAACCTCGTGGCGATGCTGTTCGTCCGCGTCCACTCGAGGGGATCCATGATCCCGATCCCGAGCCGGTTCGGCCAGATGAGCGCGTTGACCTCGTTCATCTGCCAGGTCTGGTGGCCACGCGGCAGGGCCGTGCCCTGCTCGAGGACGATGTTGACGCAGGCCCTGTAGTTGTCGCGGCAGAACGCCCAGCCGCGGAAGGTGGCCTGCAGGAACTTGACCGCGGTGGCCTGGTTCGCCTTGTCCGCGATCCAATCACCACGTACGAAGATGCCGTCCTGCAGCATCCCGACCCCGAGCTCGGACATCTTGAAGACGTTGAGGTCCTTGAGCGTGTAGAGCTTGCCGGTCTTCGGGTTCTTCGACTCGAGCACCTGGGCGAGCTCGTTGTACGTCATCGCCGAGGCGGCGTCGATCTCGCGCTTGAGGAACGCGACCATGTCGAAGTTCTGCTTGACGAGCGTCACGTCCTTCTTGGGATCAAGTCCCGCTTTCACCAGCGCAGCCTGCTGCTCGAACTCGTTGCCGAAGATCCAGACGCCGTACTTCTTGCCCTCGAGCTTCTTGATCGAGTTGAGACCACTGTCCTTCCACGTCACCTCGGTCGTGCCGCTACGGGCGTACAGCTGGGCGATGTTGACGAGGTCGTTGCCCCCTTCGCGGTTCGAGAACAGGCTCGGCAGCCAGTTGACCCCGAACTCGGCCTGCCGCCCGAGCACGACCTGCTCGGGGATGATGTCCGGGCCGCCGAGCTTGATCGTCACGTCGAGCCCGAGCTGCTTGTAGTACCCCTTCTCCTGCGCCGCGTAGAAGCCCGCGAACTGAGCCTGTGTCACCCACTTCAGTTGCACGGTGACCTTGGTCGCCTCGGTGCGCGACGAGCCGCCCGCCGCAAATCCGGCCGCGACGAGGCTCGCCAACACGGCGACGCAGGCGGCGGCGAGGTACGCCCTCCGCTTTCTCATGAATCCTCCTTGGTGGGGTGCTTGCTGGGTGTCATCGAGTCCTTCACGCGTCAGTCGTCACGAGCGGCGGGGTGCCAACGGATGAGGACGCGCTCGAGCAAGGCCACGCCCGAGTAGAGCACGATCCCGAGCAGGCTCGCAACAAGGATCGCCGCCCAGGCGACCTCGTAGCGCGAGAGCGCGACGGAGCTCTGGATCGCGACGCCGAGCGCCTCGGTCGACCCACCGAAGAAATCCCCGACGACCGCACCGATCATCGCGAGCACAGCAGCGACCTTGAGCGCGGTGAACACAAACGGCATGGAGGTCGGAATCCGTAGCTTCCAGAACGTTGCGCGCTCGCTCGCGGCGTAGGAGTGCATGAGCTCGATGGACGACGGATGGACAGACGTCAGTCCGCGCAACGTGTTGACGAGGACAGGGAAGAAGCAGAGCACCGCGGCGATAACGATCTTCGACCACGGGCTGAGCGTCCCGAACCACGCGTTCGTGACGGGCGCGAACGCGATCACCGGCACAGCGTTCGCGGCGATGAAGTACGGCATCAGGGCACTGCCCAGGGGCCGCCAACGCGCAAGCGCCAGCGCGCCGGCGATGCCGGCCACGCTGCCGAGGAGCAGCCCACCGAGCGCCTCCTTGAAGGTGATCCAGGCACCCGCCCGCAGCGCGTCGCGCTCCGTCCAGAGCGCGTCCATGACATCCGAGAAGCGCGGCAGCAGAAAGCTCTCGATCCCGGCCACGTCTGGCAAGAGCCACTGCCACGAGACGAGACCCGTGGCGAAGACGACCGCGGCCGGGAGCCACGACCGAACGGACTTCGTCAGGCGGGTGAGGTGCGCCGGACGCTCGTCGACGACGACGGTGCTCACTCGAAGCCCTCAACCAGGGTCGGCTCGATTGAGTCCGCCCCGATCGCGTGAAGGAGCTCGCGCACCGAGGTCACGTGCTCGAAAAAGCGGGGGTCCTCTCGAGTCGTGACGCCGCGTGGCTGCGCCAGGTCGATCGGGACGACGCCCGCGATCTTGCCGGGACGTGGCGACATGACGACGACCCTCGTGGAGAGGAACACCGCCTCGGAGATCGAGTGCGTGACGAAAATCACGGTCGAGCCCGTCTCCGCCCAGATCCGGAGGAGCTCGAGATTGAGGCGCTCGCGGGTCATCTCGTCGAGCGCCCCGAACGGCTCGTCCATCAGCAGGAGCGCGGGCTCGAACGAGAGAGCGCGGGCGATCGACACCCGCTGCTGCATGCCGCCCGACAGCTGCCATGGGTAGTGGCGCTCGAAGCCGGTCAACTCGACCAGCTCGAGCATCTCGGCGACGCGCGCCCGGCGCGTCGTGCGATTCCATCCGAGCAGCTCGAGGGGGAGCGCGATGTTCTTGGTGACCGTCCGCCAGTCGTAGAGGACAGCAGCCTGGAAGACAATCCCGTAGTCCCGATCGAGGCGTGCGCGCGCGGCGGGCTTCCCGTTGACGCTCACGGTCCCGGCCGACGGGGACACGAGATCCCCAACGATCCGGAGCAGCGTCGACTTGCCGCATCCCGATGGGCCGATGAGCGAGATGAACTCTCCGCGGCCGACGTCGAGGTCGATGTCCTGGACGGCCGTCACGCCACCCTTCGGGAACGTCTTCGTCACGCCTGCGAGCGAGACAACGGTCTCGGGCGTGGTCAAGCGAAGCGCTCCGGAGGACGGTGCACGACGAGTCTCTCGACCGCCACGACGACGAGGAAGAACGCGATTCCGAGCGCGGCGGCGACGAGATTCGTCGCCCACAGGTTCTGGGGGTTGAGGACGTAATACTGGTTGAAGTTGATGATCGCGCCACCCAGCCCGTCCTGGATCGACGACGGGAGCTCGCCGATGATCGCACCGACGACACTCGCGGTCGCGGCGACCCGGAACGCTCCGAACAGGTACGGCAGGGCCGACGGCAGTCTGAGCTTCCAGAAGATCCCCCACTCGTTGGACGCGTACGAGCGCATCAGCTCCACCGCCCGCGGGTCGGCCGACTGGAGGCCGCGCACCGTGTTCACCGTCACGGGAAAGAACGTGAGGTAGGCGGAGATAACCGACACCCGGAGCCAGTCCGTCGGAGTCCAGCCGCCGATCTCGATGTTGCCGAGACCGACGACCACCATCGGCGCGATCGCAAGAATCGGGATCGTCTGCGAGGCGACGACGTACGGCATCAGACCGCGCTGAAGCACGACGAACCGCGCGATCACGGCGCCGAGCGCGAAGCCCACGATGCTCCCCATCGCGAAGCCGAGCGCCGCCTCGCGGGCCGTGAAGAGCGAGGATTCGACGAGGAGGGAGAGGAGCGTTTGGCCGTCCGTCTGCACGGGATCGAACAGCGCCCCGACGATCGAGTCGAGCGACGGCATCGTGATGTCGTCGACGACGAAAGGCCAGGTCCAGCCCGTCGTCATCCAGAGCCACCGGTAGCCCGTGTATAGGCCGCAGAGGGCCGCCAGCACCGCGACCCCAGTCCCGACCCGCTTCACGACCCCGCGCACGCGCTATTCCGTACCACAAGGCCGATCCGCTTTGCCAGCCGAACCGGAGTGGGGCTAGGCTCGAGGCCGTGTCCCTCGATCCCTCCCGCGTCGTCGCTCGTCTCCGCGAGCTCCGCTCGCTGACCGGGGACGACGACGGCGCGCAGCGCGTCGCCTGGACGGACACCTGGGCGCAGGGGCGCGCCTGGCTCGCCGAGACACTTGCCGATCTCCCTCTCGAGGTCGAGCGCGACGAGGCGGGAAACGACTGGTACACACTCCGCGGCGCCTCGGAGCGGGCGGTGCTGCTCGGCGGCCACCTGGACTCGGTGCCGAACGGTGGCTGGCTCGATGGGTGCCTCAACGTGCTCGCGGGCGCCGAGGTGGTGCGTCGCGTCGCCGAGGAGGGCACGCCTGGGGTGACCGTACGGCTCGTGGACTGGGCCGACGAGGAAGGGGCGCGCTTCGGTCGCTCGCTCTTCGGCTCGTCCGCAGCGGCGGGCTCGATGACCGACCAGGACGAGCTCCGGAAGCTCGTCGACCGCGACGGCGTCTCGTTGCCCGACGCGATCGCCGCCTTCGATGTCGACCTCGAGCGCGCGACCGAGGCGCACGCACAGCTCGAGCCGGCTGCGGCGTACCTCGAGCTCCACATCGAGCAAGGTCCCGTGCTCGAGTCACTTGGTCTCCCGCTCGGCACCGTGCTCGGCACGTTCGGCGTCGAGCGGTCGCGGGTCACGTGGAAGGGTCAGGCCGCGCACGCGGGCTCGACACCCATGACCGAGCGGCGTGACGCCCTCGCCGGCGCCGCCAAGCTCGCGCTCGCGATCCGCGACATCGCCCGGGAGACGGGCGACGGCGCGGTCTGCACCTCGGGTGGCGTCAGCTGCCGGCCCGGGATCGTGACATCGGTGGTCGAGACGGCCGAGCAACTCCTCGACCAGCGTCACCTCGACACGGGAAAGCTCGCCTCGATGCTCGCGCGCGCGCAGGAGCTCGCCCGGACGTTCGCCTGCGAGGAACGGATCGAGGTCGAGTGGCAGCGGATCTGGTCGATCGAGCCGATCCTCTTCGACGAGCTGCTCCTCGACTTCGCAGACGAGGCGATCGCCGAGGTCGCCGGCTCCACGCACCGGCTCCCCTCAGGCCCGCTCCACGACGCGGCCGAGGTCTCGCGCTCGGGGATCCCCACCGTGATGGTCTTCGTCCAGAGCCTCCGGGGTCTTTCGCACACGAAGCTCGAGGACACGAAGCGCGAGCACCTGGAGCTCGCGGTCGAGGCGCTCGACCGACTGACGACGAAGACGATCGGCCACGTCGCCGGCGGGTGAGCGCCGCGATGAGCAGGCAAGTCATCTTGGAGAGCTCGGCATAGGCACCGGGCTCCGGGCGTGCCTGCCGCCCGGGGATCCCCTACAACCACCCCCAGGGGCACCCCCGGTGCCCTGATGCCAGGTTATCGCCGATTTCGTGACGCGTGGGTGTCGTGATCGTGCCGGAGGTGTGACGTCCGTCCCCGCGTCCGAGGTCCCTCGAACGGTTCCCTCTGGCGCCGCCCGGGGCGGGGGTCGATACTGGATCCTTCGCACCCGACGGAGGTCCAGATGGCACTCAGCTTCGGCGTCACCGTCCTACCCGACCCGCCCGCGAGCCGCCTCGTCGAGCTGATGGCGCTCGGCGAGCAGCACGGCTTCGAGATCGGGTGGACCTACGACTCGCACTATCTCTGGCAGGAGTCGTTTCCGCTACTCACCCTTGCGATCCAGGCGACCTCGAGGATGAAGTTCGGGCACCTCGTGACGAACCCCGGGACACGTGAGCCCACCGTCCTCGCGAGCCTCTACGCGACGCTTCACGACATCTCCGACGGTCGCATGGTGATGGGGATCGGTCGCGGCGACTCGGCTCGACGCACGATCGGCCAGAAGCCCGTCCGCGTCGCGGAGTTCGAGGAGAGCCTCCGCATGATCAAGCCGCTGATGAACGGCCACGAGGTCGAGTGGAACGAGAAGCGGCTCAAGTTCCCGTGGGTTAGGTCGGAGCTGCCCGAGATCCCCATGTGGGTCGCGGGGTACGGTCCGAAGGCGCTCGGTGTCGCCGGTCGTGTCGGCGACGGGGTCATCATCCAGCTCGCCGACCCGGAGATCATCCAGTGGATCATGGGGACGGCTCGCGCCGCGGCCGAGGAGGCGGGTCGCGACCCGTCGGAGCTCCAGTGCATCGTCTGTGCGCCGAGCCACGTTGGCCCGCTCGAGGAAGGGCGGGAGCAGACGCGCTGGTTCCCGGCGATGGTCTCGAACCACGTCAAGGACCTGATCGAGCGGTACGGCACGGACGGCTCGGTCGTCCCGAAGGGGCTCACCGACTACGTCGAGGCGCGGAAGTTCTACGACTACGACGAGCACTCGCGCGTCGGCGCGAAGCACGGGGAGTTCGTCACCGACGAGATCTGCGACCGCTTCTCGGTGCTCGGTGACGTCGACCAGATCACGACGAAGCTGCGCGACCTCGAGTCGATCGGCGTCGACCACTACTCGATCTACCTGATGACGCACAGCCAGGAGGAGACGCTCGAGGCCTATGGCCGGGACGTCATCCCGCAGTTCGTTGGAGCGCGCACATAGCAGCCGACACCGACCCGATCTCGGGCTGGGATTCGGTCGCCGACGGCTGGGAGCGTCGGCGCGAGCTCTTCTGGCGAGCGACGCGTCCCGTCTCGGAGCGCCTCGTCGAGCTGCTCGACCCGCAGGCTGGTCAGACGATCCTCGAGTTGAGCGCCGGTCTCGGCGACACGGGCTTCCTCGCGCTCCCCCGGCTGCGACGCGGCGGTCGACTCCTCTCGACAGACGCGGCTCCGTCCATGGTCGCGGCGGCGCGGCGGCGCGCACGCGAGCTCGGCCTCGAGGAGAGTGACGAACTCGGCTTCGACGTGCAGGACGCCGCCGGCTTGACACTCGCCGACAGCTCCGTCGACGGGGTTCTCTGGCGATGGGGAGTGATGCTCGTTCCCGACCCCGAGGCGGCCGCCGCGGAGGTCGGCCGGGTGCTCCGTCGGGGCTCACGCGCGGCAGTCGCCGTCTGGGCCGATCCGGCAGCGAACGACTGGCTGACCGCGGCGGGGCGCAGCGCGCTCGAGCTCGGGCTTCTCGAACGCCCCGCTCCCGACGAGCCCGGGCCATTCAGGCTCTCGGACGAGGGCCGGCTGCAGGCGGCGCTCGAAGCCGGCGGGCTCGCCGTCGACGCTGTCGAGGACGTCCCGCTGACCTGGCGGAGCCGGTCGCTCGGCGAGTGGTGGGACGTCATCCGCGACACGTCCCGCATGCTGACCCAGCTGCTGGAGGCGGTCGGGCCGGACGATCGAGAGCGGATCCGCGTCGGCGCCGAGCGCCGTCTCGTGCACTACCTCCAGCCCGACGGGTCTCTCGCTGTGCCGAGCGTCGCGCGAGTCGCGCTCGCGTCCCGTCCTCAGTGACCGTTTGGCATCCGGCGAAGCCACTCCACGCCGTAGTCGACGAGCGCGCGCTGGGGCATGAGCCGCCCGGTGGCGCGACCGACGCTCCCGACACGCTCGAGGCCCGTCTCACGGGCGAAGTCGACGCCGAGGGCGTCGAAGGCGTCCGCGTCGCCGTCGACGTCGTCGAAGGTGACCCACTCGCGTCTCCCGTCCACGAGCACCGGCGCCCCCTGCGCCTGGTGCGGTCTCGTGCCCGACCGAAACTCCGCCAAGTGCAAGGACGTGTTGTTCGCGTGCGTCACACCGAGCAGAAGGACCCAGCCGTCGAGGTCGTAGACGGTCGCCAACGGGCCCGTGCCGAGACCGTAGGCGAGCTCGTGTCGTGCTGTGATCTCCGTTGCCCGCGGCCCCCGCGCCGCGAACGAGTGCTGCGGGTGCCCACTGCGTTGCACGTCACGCTGGAGAAGAAACGCGTCCACGATCGCACCCATCTTGCGGGTCGGCGTCAGATACGGGTCGTAGGCGGGCATCGACGCTCGCACTGCCGGCAACCAGGCATCGTCGGGGAGCGGCGGGTGCTGCCACAACGAGGGCTCCGAGAGATGCGACGAGTGGGTGGGCACGACGAGGGTGCCGTCGGGCCCGAGCGCGTCCTGCAGCGCGAGCACCACGGCCTGCGCGCCTCCGCTGACCCACCCGATCGCCGAGAGGGAGGAATGGACAACGAGCGTCATGCCCGCTTCGACACCGAGCGCCCGGAGGTCGTCCAGGAGCGAAACGACCGTGACCGGCCCTCGCTGCCCCTCCATCGACTTCGCCTCGGTCGCCAATGGCGAGGGCCGGACTCGAACCGGCGACACCACGGTTTTCAGCCGTGTGCTCTACCACCTGAGCTACCTCGCCCGGGACGAGGAGTGTAGCCGGGCCTCGCGCTCGTGCTCGCGCCGGCGCGGCGGGTAGCCTCCCCTGCCGTGGCCGCGACGCCGATGACCGTCAGCATCGTCGGCGCGCCGCTCGATCTCGGTCAGGGGCGCCGCGGGGTCGACATGGGGCCGTCGGCGATCCGCTACGCCGGTCTCGAGGAGCGACTCACGTCCTTCGGCTGCCGGGTCACCGATCGCGGCAACCTGGTCGTGCCCGCACCGGAGGCCCTCGCCGTGCGCGACACGCGCGCACGGTTCCTGCCCGAGATCCTCGAGACCTGCGCGGAGCTCGCCGCGATCGTGGAGGAGATCGTCGGCAGTGGCGGCCAGCCGCTCGTGCTCGGGGGTGACCACTCGCTCGCGCTCGGCACCCTGTCGGGGCTCAGGGCGGCCGCCGGGGTACCTGGCGGCGCGATCTGGATCGACGCGCACGGCGATCTCAACACACCCGAGACGAGCCCGTCGGGCAACGTCCACGGCATGCCCCTCGCCGCCGCGCTGGGCCTCGCGGGCGAAGGCTTCCGGCACGACGGTCTGGCCCTGCCGGCCCTCGATCCCCGGCGGGTCGTCCTCCTCGGCGTCCGCTCACTCGATCCCGCGGAGCGAACGCTCATCAAGGAGACCGGGATCCGCGCGATCACGATGACCGAGATCGACCGCATCGGTGTCGAGCGTGCCGTCCAGGAGGCGATCGACCGCGCTGCGGGCGCGGGGTTCGTCCACGTCTCCTTCGATCTCGACGCGCTCGACCCGGAGGTCGCACCGGGTGTGGGGACGCCGGTTCAGGGTGGGCTCACGCATCGCGAGGCGCACCTCGCCTGCGAGGACCTTGCCGAGTCGGGCATCGCGGGCTCGTTCGAGCTCGTCGAAGTGAACCCGATCCTCGACGAGCGGAACCGGAGCGCCGCGCTCGCGGTCGAGCTCGCCGCGAGCGCGCTCGGCCAGTCGATCCTCTAACGGAGCGCGGCCGCCGGGTCGAGCAGGCGGATCCGGAGGAGGGCGCCCGGACTCGCGTGCAGCATCGATGCAGCGCTCCCCCGGTTGATTGCGACCGACATGTTGCGATAGCTGTCCTCGTACAGGATGACGTCGCCGGGTCTCGCGTCGGCGAAGGTCCGGGCTGTGACGGCGTAGTACCGCTCGCCGGCGAGGTCGAGCTCGACGCGCGTGCCCGGTACGACGCCCGCCCGCTCGACGTCGTCGCGGGTCAGGTTCAGCGCGATGTTGCCGAAGCTGTCGACGTAGAGCATCGTCGCGTCGATCCGGTCTTCGGCGAAGATCGGCTCTGGAAGGTCGAGGCGGACGAGCGCGTCCGGGTCGAGCGGCGGCCCGAGCTCGGAGAGCGGGACGCCGATCGCGAGGTGCGCGGCCGCCGGCGCGAAGAGATCGCGGCCGTGGAAGGTCCGCGAGATCGATTCCAACGCGTAGGCAGGATTCGCGAGCTCACGGACGTCCGCGATGCCGGCGCGCTCGGCAGCGGGCAGCAGGAGCCCGTTGTCGGGCCCAACGAAGAGTCGTCCGCCGCTGTCGGACATCGCGACGGCCCGCCGAACCCCACCGACGCCCGGGTCGACGACCGCGAGGTGGACGCCGACCGGCATGTAGGGCAGCGTGCTCGCAAGCACGAGCGCTCCCTGGAGGATGTGCGTCGCCGGTATCCCGTGGGTGACGTCGATCACGCGCACCTCGGGTGCGATGCGGGCGATCACGCCGTGACAGGTTCCGACGAAGTCGTCCTGGAGCCCGAAGTCCGTCAGGAAACAGATGACCACGCGCTCGAGTCTACGACGCCGGGAGCGCGGCTCGAACGGCGGCGACGAGGCCCTCGAGGTCGTGCGTCCGAGCCTCGACGAGCACGGTGACGCCTCCGGCGTGGGCCGCCCTTGTGGTCTCGGGACCGATGGAGACGGCTGCGGTCGACGACCCCAGACGACCGAACGACGTGGCGGCGGAGGGGGATGCCAGCACGACGAGGTCACACTCGGGCCAGTCGTCGGGCGTGAGCTCGACCGTCCGGTAGAGCACGATCATGTCGGCCCCGAGACGGTCCGGCAGGTGCCGCCGCGCTTCCTCGGCGCCCGCGAAGAGCACCTTTCCGGGCTCGGCCGGCATCGCGGCGAGAAGTCCCTCCTGGCTCGAGATCGACGCGACCACGTCCGCACCGCCGAAGGCCTCGGCGGTCGCCGCGCCGACGGCTGCAACCCGCCGCGGCGTCCCGTGCATGCGTCGCCGCAGCTCGCTCGCACCCGCGACGCTCGTGAGCACCACCCAGTCGTAGCCTCCGACGTCGATCGACCCGTCCCCCAGCGGCTCGATCGCGACGAGCGGCACGTGGAGCGTCTCGTACCCGAGCTCTCCCAGCCGCTCCCGCAACTTCCGCTCCCGACCGGCCGGTCTGGTGACGACGACGCGTGGTGCACGCTCTGTCGGTCCCATCCCTAGCCCCCACCCACCCACGGGGCTTCCGATGGTAGGGGCGCGAGCGTGACGTGTCTGTGCCTTCTGTGTGCCGATTCGCCGTCACCTGGCCGGGTGTCGGGTCGTCGGCCGCGGATGACCGCAGCCGGCAGCGCGCCGCCGCTCATCGCGCGCGCGCCGCGTGCGCCGCGAGCGCCGCAAGCTCGCGGCCGAGCGCGTCGGCATCCGACCCCTCGCGCCGCTCGACCCAGCTCCCGTCCTCGGCCGCGACGAGGCCGGTCAGCGTCCCACCGTCGTGGAACGCGGCGACGGGTGCCAGGCAACCGCCGCCGACCACTGCGACGCACCGGCGCTCGGCCTCCACTCGTCGACGTGTCTCTTCGTCGTCGATACTGACAACGAGGTCGTCCTCTCCGATCCTCACCTGAAGGGCGAGCGCGCCCTGACCTGCTTCGGGGAGCATGAGGTCGGGATCGAGGCGCAGGCCGATCTCGGCCTCCAGACCGAGCCGGTCGAGCCCGCACGACGCGAGGACGACCGCGTCGAGCCCTCGCTCGCCGCGCTTCCGCAGGCGTGTGTCGACGTTGCCGCGGAGGGGCTCGATGAAGAGATCCGGCTCGTGCGCGAGCAGTTGCGCGCGACGTCGCGCCGACGCCGTCCCGATCCGCATGCCCGCCCGGATCGCGTCGGCGCCGCACAGGGCATCACGCGCGTCGCCGCGCTTCGGGTATGCCCCGACGACGAGCCCGTCCGTGTCGGTCGAGGTCATGTCCTTGGCGGAATGCACCGCGACGTCGATGCGCCCGGCGAGGAGCGCCTCCTCGAGCTCCTTGACGAACACGCCGCGGCTCCCGATCTCACCGAAGGGCCGCGTCCGGTCACGATCACCCGCGGTGGTGATGGGGACGAGCGCGATCTCGATCCCCCGGCGTCGGAACGCGTCTGCGGCGCGCTCGGCCTGGGTGAGCGCGAGCCTACTGCCGCGGCAGCCGACGCGTACCAGCACAGCGGCGGGCGGTCTGCGTCGCGGGGGTGCCGCACGAGCGGCTTCCGCGCGAGCGAATCCGGACGAACGCGGTCGGGACGACGACCGGGAGCGGCCGTGTGCTGCGTCGATCGATCGACCGTGTCACTCGTCCTCCTCCCCGAGCCCGAACAGGTCCCGAACGACGTCAGCATAGTGCAGGCCGTGCGCGGTCACGGCCGCCTCCTTGAGCCGTACCGTCGGCAGGTGCAGCAGCTTGTTCACGATCTGCGTGGTGAGCGCCTCGACCGCCGCGCGCTCACCCTCCGACAGGTTCTCGAGCCGCGACTCGACCCGTGCTAGCTCCGCGCTGCGGATCACCTCCGCCCGGGCGCGCAACGACGTGATCACCGGCACGACGACGAGGGACGCGCGCCAGGAGGCGAACCGTTCGGCCTCCGCTGAGACGATGCGCTCCGCCTCGACCGCCTCCGACCGCCGCCCTGCGAGCGACGAGGCGACCACCGCCTCGAGATCGTCGATGTCGTAGACGAAGCACCCGTCCAGCTCCGCGAGCGCCGGATCGATGTCGCGAGGGACTGCGAGGTCGACGAAGAGAAGCGGGCGGCCGCGGCGGCCTCGGAGAGCCGCCGAGAGCTCGGCGTGCGTCAGGACGAGTCCGGGCGCACTCGTCGACGAGACGACGACGTCCGCCTCGGCGACGGCGTCCGGGAGCTGATCGAGCGGGACGCCGCGAGCGCCGAGCGTGGACGCGAGTCGCTCCGCGCGCTCGACCGATCTGTTGGCCACCACGCTCACGACCGCTCCGCGGGAGAGAAGATTGCGCGCGGTCAGCTCGCTCGTGCGCCCCGCCCCGACGAGCACCACCTTCCGGTCTGCCAGTCCCTCGAAGACCTGCTCGGCGAGCGCAGCCGCCGCGGCCGGCACGGACGAGGGGCTTTCGCCGATCGCGGTCTCGACCCGGGCCCGACGACCTGCGTGGAGCGCCATGCGGAACGTCCGGTCGAGGAGCGGCCCGGGCGCGCCGGCCGTGAACGCGTCCCTGACCTGGCCCAGGATCTCTCCCTCGCCGGGGATCATCGAGTCGAGCCCCGCAGCGACGCGGAAGAGGTGCAGCGCGGCGGACTCGTCGGTGAGGCGATACGCCACGGGTGCGAGGGACGCCGCGTCCGCGCCGGCGAGCTCGAGCAGGGCGCGGTCGGCCCGGTCTGTCAGGCCGTCGTCCGCAGGACGGGCGAGGTAGAGCTCAGTCCGGTTGCAGGTGGAGAGGACGACCGCCTCGCAACCGTCCCCGTCCGCCGAGGCGAGCCGGCGTGCGAGGCTCGCGGCGGCATGGAGGTCGATCGCGACCCGCTCGCGGAGCGCGAGCGGCGCTTGATGGTGCGACACGCCTGCGAGCGCGAGCTTCACGACGCGAAGTGGGTGATCGGGAGGACGATGGCGACGAGCGTGAAGCCGAGGAGGAGGCCGAGCGCGAAACGCCGACCCCGAAGTCCGACCTCGCGGCGCACGACGAGCACGAGACCGTAGAGCGCGAGCACGACGACCGTCACGGTCATGGTCGCGTCGACGTCCCCGCGGTCGAGCTGCGTCAGGCCGGCGACGACGACGAGCGAGAGAAGCGCGAGTCCGACGAGCGTGATCCGCGCCGCCATCCTGTCGAGCGCCTCCAGAGAAGGGAGGCGCAGGCGGAGCAGCCCTGCGTCGCGCCGCTTGAGCCGGCGCTCTTCGAGCAGGTAGAGAAGAGCCGCACCCGCGCCGATCGTGAAGCTCGCGAACGCCGCGAGGATCAGCACCGCGTGAGCGGCGAGGATCCAGCCACCAGGGTCGCTCTCGCTCACGCCCGTGCCGCCGCCCGCCCACGCGAGGGCGAGGAGCCCGACCGCGACCGGCATGACGGCCAGCCCAACGAGCCGGTAGCGCGGCCGGCATCCCCAGACGAGATATCCGGAGACCACGAGCCACGCGAGGAAGTTCAGGGCACCGGCCCAGGTTCGCCACGCGAACCCGTCGGACGAGAGCGCCTGCGCCACGAGCAGCCCGGTCTGGGCGAGCCATCCGATCCGCACGCCCCAGATGCCGAGCCGCCCGAGGCGGTCGGCGCCGCGCATCACACCGGCGTACGCGAAGGCGGCTTCCCCATAGGCGATCAGCGCGGGCCAGACGAGCAGCTCAGCCATCGTGCTGGTCGCCACGCACCCGGGTCCGCGCGAGCTCGACGAGCTCGCCCGTCTCCCGTTCGAGGCGCGAGAGCTTCGCGGCGATGATCGCGGCCCAGACGAGAACGACCACGAGGAAGACGCCGTACGCCGCGGCGACGTACTTCTCGCCCGCGCTCACCGGGCCAGCGCCTCTCGCAGCTCGCGCAGGTTGGCATCCGTGCGCTTGCCGGCGAGCTCCGCGCGATACATGACGTAGCCCACGAGCGTGATCGCGAGCCAGGAGACGCAGAACGAGGCGAACATCTCACCCGTCATCTGCGGCCCTTCGCGCGTGAAGACCGTCGGATGGATGAAGTCGCTCGCGAGGCGGATCGCGAGGAAGCTCACCGGGATGAGCGCGACGCCGAAGAGCGCGTAGACCGCGGAGATCCGCTCGCGCCGAGCGCCCGGCTCGATCGAGAAGCGAAGCATGAAGTAGGCGCAGTAGAAGAGGAAGAGCACGAGGAAGAGAACGAGCTGATTGGAGCTCCAGGTCCACCAGACGCCCCACGAGGCCTTCGCCCAGATCGCGCCGGTGACGAGCGTGAGGACGCCAAAGATCGTGCCCTGGTGGACAGCGGTGTAGCTCTCGAGGTCGTATCGCTCATCCCTCGTCATGAGCAGACGAAGCGCCTTCCACGCACCGAGACCGAACCCCGCGTAGGCGGTCAGCGCGATCGGGACGTGGACGTAGAAGATCTTCTGGGAGAGACCCTGATCGGAGTCGACCGGCGCCACGAAGAAGATCATCGCGACCGACAACCCGGCAATCGCGGCGGTCGCGAACGCGAGCAGTGTCGGAGACGGTCTGGGAATGCTCATCGGAGGGGGCTCACTCGGTGACGACGTACTCGAACGCCGCCCACGAAAGTATCGCGAACACCGCGTCGTAGAGGCCCAGGAAGGCGAGGAAGCGGCCGGGCTCCTCAGAGATCCCCGCACCGACGCCTCCGACGACGAGCGGGATCGCGAGGGGCAGGAAGAGGAGCGGGAGGATGACCTCGCGGCCGCGCGCCGCCGCGGCCATCGCCGAGACGAGTGTGCCGACGGCGCAGAGGCCGAGCGACGCGAGCGCGACGCCCGCGAGCGCGGCTCCGTCGAGCGGCGCGAAGAGGAGCGCGAAGGCCGGCAACGCCACGATCTCGGCGGCGGCGAGGAACGCGAGCGTCGCGATCGTCTTGCCGAGCCAGATGGCGCTGCGGTCGGCGGGCGCGAGGACGAGACCGTCGAGCGCACCGGCGGCGGTCTCGGGCGCCCACGCGCGCGAGAGCCCGAGGAGCGCGGTGAAGACGAGGGCGACCCACAGGAGCCCGTAGGCGGGCTCGTCGCCCGCGCTCGCGGGCAAGGCGAAGTGGAAGACGACGAGCGTCGCGAGCACGAAGAGCAGCATCGCGGGCAGCGTGTCGCGGGCCCGCAGCTCGAGCTGCAGGTCCTTGCGCGCGAGTGCGGCCACGTCGGCGAGGTACCCGTTCACCGTGCTCCGAGAAGGAGGCGCTGCGTGGTCAGGGCGTCGAGCCTGCCCGGGTCGTGCGTCGCGACGACCACGGTGCGGCCCTCCCGTCCGGCGGCGAGCTCCTGCTCGAGCAAACCGACGCCGTCGGCGTCGAGCGAGGCATGCGGCTCGTCGAGCACGAGCAGCGCCGGGTCGTGGAGGAGCGCTCGGCAGAGCGCGAGCCGCTGGGTCATGCCGCGGGAGTAGGAGGTGACGCGATCGTTCCGCGCGTCCCAGAGCCCGTAGCGCTCGAGCAGCATCCCGATCCGCTCGCGTCGCTCGCGGACGCGGTACAGGCGGCCGTAGAGGTCGAGATTCTCGAGCGCGGTGAGCTCTGTATAGAGCAGCGACTCGTGACCAACGAACCCGAGGCGGGAACGGTCGACCGCGACCGCGACCGAGCCGCGGGTCGGCGCGGCGAGCCCCACGAGGAGCCGCAGCAGGGTTGTCTTGCCGGAGCCGTTCGGTCCCGTCACGACGAGCGTCGCGCCGGCCGGGACGTCGAACGAGAGGTCACGAAGCACCGTTCGCGCCCCGTAGCGCTTCTCGAGCGCCTCGACTCGGATTGTCGCGGCGGCTTGGCCTAGGAGCGCCACGGTCACGCCGCCCCGTGCGGGTGCGACCGCACGACCCACTCGCCCGGGTAGCTGACCCGCCAACCGGACAACGCCGACAACCGCCCCCAGGGGCCTTCCAGGTGCCCTGATGCCAGACTAGCGGCGACTTCGTCACGCATTTGTGCCGTGATCGTGCCGGAAGTGTGACTGCGCGGACGGCGTCCGGTCGCGCTCGGGCCACACTGGATCGTCGCTGAGCCGAATAGGCTCACGTCCGCGCCCAGTCCGGCGCAAGCCGCGGAGCGAGCCACCCTTCGGCGGGTCGCCACGTCTCCCAACCGTCTGCGAACGGGCTGTCCCACTGCTCGATCAGCTCTGCAACCCTTCTGCCTTCGGCGCGGATCCGGTCACCTTCGCGAGGGCCGAGGACACCTGCCTCGATAGCCGCCTCGAGCTCGTCCCCGTCCTTCCAGCTCCAGCGACGCGGCTCGTCACACGTGATGTCGAGCAGCTCGTCGCGGGTGTCGCAGCCGCCGGCGTGCCAGACGTGCGGCTGCTCGAGGTTGACGTACCAGCCGCGAAACGAGCCGTCGTCGTGCCAGAAGAGCCACACGGAATGAGCTCCGCGACGCGGGATGAGCATCAGGAGTCCGTAGCCCGCCCACGGCCGGAGGACAGCGCCCAGCTCGCGGGTGAACCACTCGGGCGCCGAGACGGAACGTAGGGGCCTCCCGTCGTCGAGCACGGGCGAGGCAACGACGGTGTCGCCGGATAGCCAGCCCGCGACGTAGCGGTGCTTCTCGCCGAGGAAGCGCAGCGGTCGGGCGCCGACGATCTGCTCGCTACCGAGCAGGCGATAGCGGACGACGAACGTCTGTCCTTCAGCCCACGCCAGCGGCTGCTCGCCCGCGCCGCGGGCATCTGGTCGCTTCGCGGTCAGAGCAACGCGTCCAGCGCGACGAACGCGCAGAACGCGATCGAGAGCACGCCGTTGACCGTGAAGAACGCGGCATCGAGCCGCCGCAGGTCGTCCGGCCGCACGATCGCGTGCTCGTACACGAGAAGGACCGCCACGACCGCCACGCCGATCCCGTACCACCATCCGACATCGAGACCCGCTCCCGCAGCGGCGAGGAGCGTCACCGACGCGGCGTGCATCGCACGGGCACCCGCAAACGTGCCGCGGACACCAAAACGCGTTGCCCACGAATGGAGCCCGGCCGCGAGGTCGTGCTCGCGGTCGAAGAGCGCGTAGAAGAGATCGAACCCGGCGACCCAGAGCGCGACGGCTGCGGCCAGCGCCCACGCCTGCCAGGGGAGATCGCCCGTGACCGCCACCCACGCCCCGACGGGGGCGAGGCCGAGCGAGGCACCGAGCCAGAGATGACAGAGCCAGGTCACCCGCTTCAGGTACGGGTAGACGACGAAGAGCACGACCGGGATCGGCCACAGCCAGCGAACCGTGGGATCGAGCTGGAAGACGGCGACGAGGTAGACCGCGAGCGCGAGCGCGCAGAGGCTGACGACCTGGACGCGCGTCAGCTCGCCCGCCGGCAGCTCGCGCCCCGCCGTCCGTGGGTTCTGAGCGTCGAGCTCGGCGTCGATCAGCCGGTTGAGCGCCATGGCGAGGGTGCGTGCCCCGACCATCGCGACCGTGACCCAGGCGAGCTCCGCGAGACCGGGCGAGCCGCCGACCGAGAGCAGCGCGCCGACGTAGGCGAACGGCAGCGCGAAGACGGTGTGCTCGAGTCGTACGAGACGCGCCAGACGCCGCGGCAGCGGCGTCGCGATCGAGCTCACACGGGCTCCTTCGTCTTCGAGACGAGCTCGATCGCCTCGATCCGGAGATTCCGGTCGATCGCCTTCGCCATGTCGATCACGGTCAGCGCCGCCACGGCGACCGCCGTCAGCGCCTCCATCTCGACTCCGGTCTGAGCCGTCGTCTCGGCGGTCGCCTCGATCGCGACCCCGCGCTCCTCGACGACGAGGTCGACCTCGACGAACGTCAGCGCGAGCGGATGGCAGAGCGGAACGAGGTCGCTCGTCCGCTTCGCCGCCTGGATGCCGGCGATCCTCGCGACCGTCAACGCATCGCCTTTCGGCAGGTTGCGGAGGCGCGTCGCAGTCGACGCGGCCATCGCGACGGTGCCGCGGGCAACGGCACGGCGGCGCGAGAGCGGCTTCGCCCCGACATCGACCATGCGCACCTCGCCTGTCGACGAGTCGACGTGGGTGAGCTCGTTCAGTTGCCCACCTCGACAACAGCAGCTGTCGCACGAGCGGCGGCGGTTCCAGAGCCAGTGCCCGCGTTCACCCGGTCATCGTAGCCCCGGGCACCCGCCGCTCGAGCTCGGCCAGCTCGAGCTCGGCCCACGCCTCGAGGTCGTGCGTGCGCACCCGGTGGCGAATCGCCGACTGGTGGGCCCGCCGCTCCTCGCGAGTAAGGGCGAGCGCGCGCTCGAGGGCCGCGGCCTGGTCGTCGACGTCGAGCGGGTCGACGGGTACGACCCAGTCGCCCAGCTCGTCGAAGGCGCCCGCGCCGCGCGAGAGCACGACGACACCGTCCCGCTCGTTGACGAGCGGTGCCTCCTTCGCGACCAGGTTGAGACCGTCGAGCACGGGGTTGACGAGCAGCACGTCGTACTCGAGGAAGGCTGCCACCGAGGCCGGGAAGTCGTCGCGGACGTCGAGCCGCACGGGCTCCCAGCTCGCTGTCCCGAAGCGCTTGTTGACGGCAGCGACGCCCGCCTCGACAGCCTCCCGGTACTCGACGTACTCCGGAATCGCCTCCCGCGACGGGTCGAGGAGCGCGGCGAGCTGGATGCGTCCGTGGAGCTCGGGATGCCGCTCGAGGAGGAGCCCGAAGGCCTCGAAGCCGCGCACCGCGTTCTTGGAGGGATCCATCCGGTCGACACGGAGCACGAGGATCTCGGGTCGCGTTGCGCGAAGCTCGGCCCGGCGCGCGGCGACCGCAGGGCTCACGCTGAGGGCGTCGAGGTCGGCCGCATGGACGGCGATCGGGTTCGCGTGCGAGCGCTCCTCGGCGTCGGCGCCGCGTCCGAGGAGCGCCTCGCAACTCTCGACGAACGCGGCGCGCCAGCGCTCCGTGTGGAAGCCGACGCTGTCGCAGGCGAGCAGGCTCTCGTGGATCCCCCGCGCCATCGCGCCCGGCAGCACCGACCAGTCGGTCGGCCCGACCCAGGGAATGTGCACGAAGTGCGCGATGCGCGTCTCCGGGCGGAGCTGCCGGACGAGCGACGGCACGAGGTAGACGTGGTAGTCGTGGACGAAGAGCGCGGACCCGGGTCGTGCGTCGAGCTCCTCGACTGCCGCTGCCGCGAGAGCGCGGTTCGCGTCGGCGTACGCGGCCCAGGGGCCGTCGAGATCCGCCCCCGGGTCGTGCTTCAGATCCCAGAGCCCGTGCTGGACGAACCACAGCACCGGATTCGCGACGACAGCGTAGAAGAGCCGATACACCTCGGGATCGTGCGCGACGAGACGCAGCCTGAACGGCGATGCGTCACCGAACCGCTCGGCCCTCGCGCCGTGCGCCGCAAGCTCACGGTCGGCCTCGCTCATGGCGCTCGCAACCCAGGCAATCGCGTGTCGATCGACGAGCGGTCGCAGCGCGCTGACGAGACCACCCGCACCCCGAACCGCCTCGATCGACCCGGACGCCTCGTACCGGAAGCTCACCGGACCGCGGTTGGAGACGACGACGAGAGGCTCGGTCACGCGCTACCCGGAAGGAGTCGGACGATCGCCGAGGGTCACATCGACCGTCATCCGGCGCGTGCCGCCCCGCAGAACCGTGAACGCCACCGTCTGCCCGGGGCGGAGCACGCTCGTCACGAGCCGCGAGACGTCGTCGGCGCTTCGCACCGGCCGGCCCGCGATGGCCACGATCAGGTCGCCCCCGAGCGTGACCTCGAGACCGTTCCACACCTCGGCGCGGGAGCCGCCTCGCAGCCCGGCCGAGGATCCCGGGGTACCGCTCTCGACCCTGGTGATGAGCGCGCCGCGGTCGCCCCCGAGGTCGAACTCTTCCGCGAGCCCGGGCGTCACATCCTGCGTCTGGATCCCGATGTAGGCGTACCGCACCCGCCCGGTTGCGAGCAGCTGCTCGAGCGCACGTCGCGCGACATCGATCGGAATCGCGAAGCCGACGCCCTCGGCCGTCCCGCTGGCACTTCGGATTTGTGCGTTGATGCCGATCACCCGCCCGTCGGCGTCGAAGAGCGGGCCGCCCGAGTTGCCGCGGTTGATGGGCGCATCCGTCTGGATCGCGTTCGCGACGGCGAAATCGGAGGTGAGCGAGTCGATCGAGCGGCCGATCGCCGCGACGACCCCCACGGAGAGCGACGTCTGCTGGCCGAAGGGGCTTCCGATCGCCGCCACCGGCTCGCCGACCTCGACCTCGGCGGAGCGACCGAGCGGCACGGGGGCGAGCGCGTGATCGCCGGGTGAGACCCGGATCACGCCGACGTCGCTGAAGAGATCCCAGCCGACGACCTCCGCCGCGACGCGCTCGCCGTCGGTGAACTCGACGTAGACCGCACTCGCGCCGCGAACGTCCGTCGGCGACTCGGCGACGTTCGTGATCACGTGGGCGTTCGTCAGGATCACGCCCTCGCGGTCGACGATGAACCCGGCGCCCTGGGAGCCGCCACCGACACCGAGATTCGCGTAGATCGTGACGACGCCGTCCGAGCGAGTGGCGTAGAGCCGCGCCGGGTCGAAGGTTCCGCCGACGCTCCGTGAGCTTCCGGTCTCGCCGGGTGGCGGCCGCGCCTCGTCGATCAGGACCGTCGTGGCGTCCCCGTCCGCGAGATCCGTGACGGTGACCGCGAGCAGCGCCGCGCCGGCGCCGAGCGCAGCGGTGAGGACGGCGAGGCCCGCTGCGGCCCAGGCACGCATCACGCCCACGGTAGCAACGCCCGTCCCTCGTTCCACGTGGAAACGGCCGGATGCGTTTTCACGTGGAAACGGCGAGCGCGGG
>Ga0183260_10001032_pt1 | contig 23630 bp, 20 predicted proteins | sample AntDrymUQ4972206_2_FD_129768 | JGI IMG/M metagenome (GOLD analysis project Ga0183260, IMG submission 129768) | Polar desert sand microbial communities from Dry Valleys, Antarctica - metaG UQ497 (22.06) (version 2) (version 2) | ecosystem: Environmental > Terrestrial > Soil > Desert | place... | reverse complement strand
TCGGGCTGCGGTGGGAGTACGAAGCGGCCCCGACGGAAGAACTGAACCGGCAGGTCCGGGGATTCGATCCGGACGCGGAACTGGACATTACGGCCGCTGCCCAGGCGGCGTACGCCAGGAATCCCATTCCGGAAATCGCCGCGAATGCCTTCCGCGTCAGAGGGGGGCTGCAGTTCTCGAGCGACAGCAATCCGGGATCGATCAATCCGGATACGAACAACTTCCAGCCCAGGGCCGGCTTCGCGTATCAGCTGAACGACAAATCGGTGCTGCGCGGCGGGTGGGCCATCTATACGGTGCCGGCCCTGTTCGACGTCTCGGGCATCTACCAGCCGGGTTTTTCACAGGCCACGGGCATCGTCCCCTCCCTCGACACGGGCGTGACGATTCGCGCCACGCTGGCCAACCCCTTCCCCGACGGCGTCGTGGAGCCGCCCGGGGCGAGCAATGGCGCCAACACGTTCCTGGGCCGGGGCATCGGCCGCTTCAACGACGATCTCTCCTTCCGGAACGGGCAGGCCATGCGGTTTGCCCTCACGGTGCAGCGCGAACTCGCGTCCCAGTGGGTGGTGGAGGCCGGTTACGTAGGGAACCGCGGGTACGATCTCACGACCGACTTCAACCGTAACCCTGTTCCGCGGCAGTTTCTCTCGACGAGCACCATTCGCGATCAGGCGACCATCAACTACCTGACCGCCAATGTCGCCAATCCTTTCGCCGGCCTGCTGCCGGGCGAAGGGCTGAACAGCACCACCGTTCAGCGGCAGCAACTGCTGCGGGAGTTCCCGCAGTTTCAGAACGTCGACGTCCGGCGCTACGACGGAACCACCCGGTACGACTCCGGGCAGTTCCGCCTCGAGCGTCGGTTCAGCGGCGGCTACACCGTGCTGAGCACGTACACCCTTTCGCGATTCAAGGAGAGGGTGTTCCGGCTGAACGAGACCGACCAGGAGTTCGAAGAACGGCTCAACGACACGGACCTTCCACACCGGCTGGTCCTGAACGGGATCTGGGAGCTGCCGTTCGGACGGAACCGGCGGTGGGGCGCAACGGCAAATCCGGCCGTCAACGCCATCATCGGCAACTGGAGCGTGTCGGCAATCTGGAACTTCCAGTCGGGCCGGCCGAACCTGACCATCGGCAACGTGTATTACGACGGCGACATCACGAGGCTGAAGACGTCGTACCCCAATGACCCGACGGTGCCAATTTTCGACATCAGCGGGTTCTACTTCAACGACGCCGCGGTGCAGACCAACGGCCAGCCCGACCCCGCAAAGCAGCGGGCGGATCAGCGGATACGGCTGGCCAACAACATCCGCACACTGCCGTCGCGATGGGACGGGTTCCGGGGCCCGCGCTACACCAATCTGGACATGTCGTTCGTGAAGGGGATCGAGCTCGGCCGCGTGCGTGCGCAGCTCCACTTCGAGCTGTACAACGCCCTCAACGCCGTGTTCTACAACAACCCGAACCTCGATCCGACCAGCGCCAACTTCGGGCGCGTGTCGAGCCAGAACAACGTGCCGCGGAACATTCAGATCGGGACGAAGATCGTGTTCTGAGGACGCGAAGTCCGTCTCAGCCGTCTACGTAGCGCGGAGCCTCAGCTTCGCGCTACGCCCTCCTGGCGAATTTTTTAGCAGTATCGCCGCTCCTGCTAGGTTCTCGGCACTCTGCCAATTCTTGGCAATTTTGGCAATTCTTCTCAGTTTCGCCGCTCCTGCCTAAATTTTTGGCACTCTTGGCAATTTTGGCAATCTTGGCACTTCTTCAGAGCCCCTGATACGCCCGGAACAACCCCCTGTAGTACTTCAGCACCCGGATTGGATCGCTCGATTCCGGGATTTCGGCAAAGCAGTAGCCGCCGAAGTTCATCCCGGCGAGCGCGCTGATCAAGGTCCGCCAGGGATACTCCTCCAGGAACAGGTCCCGCATGTGGACCTGCCCGATCTGGTGCTTCACCAGATCGAATGCCGGCCCGAATCCGCCGTCGAGCAAATCGGTCTGATTGGAATTCCAGCACACCTGCACGCCGGGGTGGTTCCCGGCGTGGTCCATGATCTTGCGGATGGCCGGCAACCGGGACGTCTGGGCGCCGTGCACTTCGAGCTGGATCGTCACCCCGTGATCGCGCGCGGCCGCGCCGCACTCGGCGAGCGCCTTGCCGATCTGCTCCAGGGTCTGTTCTTCCGACGCCCCCTTCGGGATGCCGTTGGGCCGCACCTTGACGCCGGGGGAGCCGATGTCGCGGGCGAGCACCACCCAGGCCTTCGTCTCGTCGATGTTCCTCCGGACCACCGCAGGATCCGCGGCGTGGTACTCGCAGACCGTCCCGAGGCCCCCGATCTTCACCGGCGAATCCTCGAACCGCTTCCGGACCTCCGCCCGTTCCGCGGGGGTGAGCGAGATCTCCACCCCGTGCTTGTGGGTCGTCCGAAGCTCGACCCCGTCCATCCCTACTTCGGTCAGGTTCTTGATAATGGTCGGGACATCCCAGTCGGTCGCGATGTTGTAGGTGACCGTCCCGAGCTTCAGGGGCGCCGCTCCTGCCGGCGTGGGCCCCTGACCCTGTGCAGCGGGAAGAACGGCCAGGGCAGGCAGCGCCCCTGCGCCCGCGAGGAACTCGCGCCTGTTCACGGCCGGCCGCTCGCGACGGGGCCCGGCATGGGCAGTGACACCGGGGCGCCGCTGCGCGCAGCGGCATAGATGGCTTCGACGAGCTCCACGCTCCTGCGTCCCTCCCGGCCGTCGCAGGAGGGCACGGTCCCGTTCTCGATGGCACGAAGGAAATCCTCGATGACGCGCTGGTGTGCGCTGGCGTCCGACACCACGGGAGAGGAGGCGTTCTCCGGCGGGGCGACGGCAGGCGCGGCCACCCTCACCGGGGCCGACCCGGAGCGCAGGTCGACGCGAATGAGCCGGTCGTCCTCGAGCACCAGCGTCCCCTCGGATCCGGTCACCTCCAGCCGTCGCGGGTAGCCGGGGTACAGGGAGGTTGCGGCTTCGATGGTGCCGAGTGCGCCGCTCGAGAACTCGATCAGCGCCGCAGCTGTGTCCTCCACCTCGATCCGGTGAACGCGGGTTGACACCGACGCCGAGACTTTCGCAATGGGACCAAACATCCAGGAGACCAGATCGACTGTGTGGATGGCCTGGTTCATCAGCGCGCCCCCGCCGTCCAGCTCCCACGTGCCCCGCCACGTGGAGCCTGAGTAGTACTCCGGCGGCCGGTACCACCGGACGCGTCCCGCAATCATCACCGGTGTCCCCAGGGCGCCACTGTCGATCATCCCCTTCATGTTCGCGATCGCCGGCCGAAGCCGGTCCTGGAAGAAGACGCCGAGCATCACGCCGGCGGCGTCGCAGGCGTCGATGAGCGCGTCAGCCTTCCGGGTGGAGATGTCGATTGGCTTCTCGACCAGCACGTGGATCCCCCGCCCCGCGGCAGCGATGCCCTGGTCGGCATGCAGCCCGGACGGGCTGCCGATCGCCACGACATCCAGCGGGGTGTGCGCCAGGAGCTCGTCCACCGTGTCGTAGACGCGCGCGCCGTAGGGTTGGGCGAGTGCACGCGTGCGCTCGCGGTTCGCCCCCTGGAAGGCGACCACCTCGACGTCTGGAATAGCGGCAGCGGCACGGGCGTGGGTGCCGCTGATGTTGCCCCCTCCGATGATGCCGATTCGCATGGGTCAGCGTCCCTCGCCGGCCGCGAACTTCTTGTGTTCGGCGCTGATCCGCTGAGGGTCCGCCTCACCGTTCAGGATCAGGATCCGGTGGCAGAAGGTGATCGATTCCCCTGGCTGCAGCGTCAGCTTGGCCTCCGCCGCCTTGGGGTCGAAGACCTGCTGCCCGAGGTTGTTGGCGGCAAAGAGCCCGTACCCTCTGGCGTGCCACGCGGTGGGATGCCCGGGGTTCGAAGGATGGTCGAGCATCGCCAGCGTCACGCGCTCGGACCCGACCGTGCCGCCGAGCAGCATCCAGGGACCCCGCGTGCCCCACACCGCGTCACCCTTCTTGCCGTCGCTGCCGACGTACTCGCCGGTCACCCCCTCGTTGGTGATCGTCTTTGCCTGTGGCTTGCCGGCGGCGTCGGTGAGGACGACAGGGGCCGGGGAGGGCTGTTCCAGCCCGCGCGCCACCCGGATTCCAAGCAGCCCTTCCTTGTTGTCTCCGAGGGTGACCGGCGCCTTGAGGGCCGTCAGCCGCGTAATCCGGTCAATCGTCCGGCTCTGCGCGTCGCCGGCAAACACGAACCGGGTGTTCTCGTTCAGCAGGGGCGTGCCGGTCGAGTCCACCCACTCCATTTCGACGTTCAACTCACCCGCGTCGCGGCCGCTCGTTGCCTCGACTATCCGCTTGTGGACGACGGTGCCCATCTTGGCGGCGCGTTCGGCGGGAACGGCGTCGGAGTTGTTCCAGAAGTCCAGCCCGTTGACGTCGCCGTAGTTGAACCACAGGCCGACGTGGTGGGGATGATCGGCGCGCTCGTTCGCGCGCGGCTCCACCGGCCACCCGCGCGTGACCATCGTGCCCGAGGCCGTACGGAGCGGGAAGAGCGAAGGCTTCTTCTGGTCCCGGGCGTACACATAGGACGTGAACGGCTTCCCGTCGATCAGGACGTCGACCCGTGGAGCGGCAGGGTCCTTCACCACCTGGATGCGCGGGGTGCCCTGCGCCATGGCGAGAGCCCCCGCAAGGGCACAGACAAGCAGGGTGGCGGCGGCAGTCTTCGTGCGCATCACAGCTCCTCAGGACGCCGACAGCCGGCGGATCCGGATGTTCCGATACCAGACCTGATCACCGTGATCCTGCAGGAGGATGTGCCCCTTCTGGGGGGTGCCGAACCGCGCAACGTCCTTGAACTTGCTGTCCTGTACAGCCCCCTTCAGCGCGGGGCTTCCCAGCTCGTACTGCAGGACGCGGGTCCCGTTCAGCCAGTGCTCGACGTGCGAACCGTGCACGGCAATCCGCCCCTGGTTGAACTCACCGGCGGGCTTCACCTTGCGATTGGTGGCGGTCAGGACGTCGTACAGCGAGCCGGTCTGCCGCTCCTCGCCAATCTTCGCATCCGGGTGCCGCTCGTCGTCGATGATCTGGTACTCGTGCCCGACGGCCGAATCCATGTCCTCGAGCACGAAGTACTTCACACCGCTGTTCCCCCCCTCGGAGATACGCCACTCGAAGGTCAGTTCGAAACGGTCGAAAGTATCCGTGGTGATGATGTCGAGGGCGCCACGGGTGTCCTTTCCGTCCTTCGCGGGCAGCGTCAGGAACCCGTCCTGCACCCGCCAGCGGGTGCCCGATGCATCCGGCTTCCGGTAGCCGCGCCAGCCCTGCAGTGACTTGCCGTCGAACAGGGTCGTCCAGCCGCTTTCGGCCTGCGCCATCTGAGCGGCGGCCGACGCCTGGAGGGGACCTGCAGACCAGGCCGCCAGCGGGAGCGCAAGGGCAAGACATGTGGTGGGAACGAAACAGGCTCGGTTCATGGCGCCACCTTCAACTCTCGTGTGATGAATTCCCGGGCGCCCGGCAGCCGCGCCCTTCCGTTTTCCCAAACTGCCACGTTATAGCACAAGGTTCCTCCCGTTCCGACTCATCGTCCGTGCTATTATCTGAGCCAATAGAAAGACTTAGAGCCATTCGCCATTCTTATGGGACGCAGGCCTGATTGACCGGCACCGATCGGCGGGACCGCGCACGCCGATCTCCGGTCGGGACGCTCCAGAGGGGGATCGTGTGGACTTTTCCGCGCGGCTCCCGGGCGTCGAGGCGGCGATCCGCCTCCGGCTCACGCGCGCTGACGCCCTGGTGGAGATGATCCGCGCAGTCAATGAAAGCCTGGATCCCGCGCGCGTCGGCGAGGCCGTGCTCGCGCGCGTGTCGGATCTTATCCCGGCCACAGGATGGCTGCTGGTGGCCGGTGAGCAGGGCGGGCCTGTCGAGAGGATTGCCGCGCGCGCCCTGCCACCGCCGTTGGAAGCCCCGGCAGAGGCAGTTGGCGCCTGGATTGTGAGCACAGGGCAGGTGTTTGGCTCCCCCGATCTCCAGGCCGATCCGCGGCTCGCTGGAGGAGGCGGGCACCCGGCCGTCGCATCGATGGGCTTCCCCCTTGACTGCCGGGGCAGGACGATCGGCGCGGTCGTGGCCGTTGACGAGCACCCGGCAGCCCGGGAACCGAGGCTGTCGGATGCCGCACTGGCGCTCTTCCGCCCGGCGCTGGAAACGGGCGCTATCGCCCTTCATACCGCGTTGCGGGTGCAGCGTGCAGAGGCCTTGTCGGTCACTGATGACCTGACGCAGCTCTACAATTCACGCTACCTCTCGCAGACCCTGCACCGCGAGACGAAGCGGGCCTCGCGGAGCGGACATCCGCTCTCGGTGCTGTTCATCGACCTCGACGGTTTCAAGTCGATCAACGATACTCACGGGCACCTGTTCGGAAGCCGGGCGCTCGCGGAGGCGGCAGCCCTCCTCCGGCTGAGCGCCCGCGAAACCGACATCGTGGCCCGTTTCGGGGGGGATGAGTTTTTCCTGGTGCTCCCGGATACCGGCCGCGAAGGAGCGGTCGCCCTCGGCGCGCGTCTCAGGGAGCGGATAGCGGGCCACCGGTTCCTGCGCGGCGACGGGCTCGACATCCGCCTCACCGTCTCGGTCGGCATCGCCACCCTGCCGGACGTGGCCTCCTCGGCCGAGGGGCTCATCCAGGCGGCCGACGAGGCGATGTACTGGGTGAAGGCGCACGGCAAGAACGGAACCCGTGTGGCCGGAACATAGGAATGACTCAGGATTTTCTTAGGAGCGCGCGTTGAGTCTGCGGTCTCTGTTTTCTCTTTTCTCGAGCGACCTCGCCATCGACCTGGGCACGGCGAACACCTGCATCTACGCACGCGGGAAGGGCATCGTCGTCAACGAACCGTCGATCGTGGCGATCAACAAGGTGAACGGGCGGATCGAGGCGGTCGGCAAGGATGCGAAGGACATGCTGGGCCGCACGCCCGGCAACATCGTCGCGATCAAGCCGATGAAGGACGGCGTCATCGCGGACTTCGACATGACCGAGAAGATGCTGACCTACTTCATCAAGAAGGCCCACAACCGGAACGTGTGGGTGCGTCCGCGGATCGTCATCGGGGTGCCGTCGGAGATCACGCAGGTCGAGAAGCGCGCGGTCAAAGACAGCGCGTATCGGGCGAAGGCGAGCGAGGTCTACCTCGTCGAAGAAGCCATGGCTGCTGCCATCGGCGCCGGCATGCCCATCACGGAACCGTCCGGGAACATGATCGTGGACATCGGTGGCGGCACGACCGACATCGCCGTCATCTCCCTCGCCGGGATCGTCTACAGCCGGGCCGTGCGTGTCGCCGGCAACGAGATGGACGAAGCGATCATCGGGTACGTCAAGAAGACGTACAACCTCCTGATCGGCGAGCGGACGGCTGAAGCGATCAAGATGGAGATCGGGTCGGCCTTCCCCCTCGAGGAGCGACTGACGATGGAGATCAAGGGGCGGCACCTGATCGAGGGGGTCCCGAAGACGATCACCATCTCGGACGAGGAGATCCGCGAGGCGCTGGCCGAGACGGTGAACGTCATCGTGGACGCCGTTCGTGTGGCGCTGGAGCGAACGCCCCCGGAGCTCTCGGCCGATATCGTGGACAGGGGAATCGTGCTGACCGGCGGCGGTTCGATGCTGAAGAACCTCGACAAGCGGTTGCGCGAGGAAACGGGGCTGCCGCTGGCGATGGCGGAGGATCCGCTCTCGTCGGTGGTGCTCGGGGCAGGGAAGATGCTGATGGACTTCAACCTCCTTCGCAAGATCTCGATCGATTGAAAGCGGCCCGCACGCGGCGTGCGCGTCAATGCTGGACAACCTTCAACGCACGGGCGCCAGGCCCAGGACGGGCCTTCTGTTTCTCGCGGTCATCGTGGGCCATGTGATCCTGATCTCGTCCCAGGTCCAGTCGGGATCGGGCATGCCGGTGCTCGAGGCGGTCACGTTCGGAGCCTTTGCGCGGCTGCAGGGGGTGACTGCCGGCACCGTCCGGGGAGTCCGCGACAGCTGGAGCGCCTACGTGGACCTGCGCGGCGTGCGAGCGGAAAACGAAGCCTTGCGCAGCCAGGTCGACGATCTGGAGATCAGGCTGCAGGAGCAGCGGACCCTTGCGCAGCGAACCGAACGCCTGCAGGCGCTGCTCGACCTGAAGGCATTCGTGAATGCGCCGACTCTGGCTGCCGAGATCATCGCCGGGTACCCGAAGCGCGGGCTGCTCACGGTGACCATCGACAAGGGGTCGAGCGACGGCGTGACGGAGAACATGGCGGTCATCGCCCCGACCGGGGTCGTGGGGCGCATCATCGGGCCGGTGGCCTCCCACGCCGCGCGGGTTCAGCTGCTCATCGACACCAGCGCCGCCGCCGGCGCCGTGACTGAGCGGACGCGAGAGGGAGGGATGGTCGTCGGGCAGGACGGCGACCCGCCGCTGCGGATGGAGCTCGTGTCGAACCTGGCTGACGTCCAGCCGGGGGACCTGGTGGTGACCTCCGGCGCCGAAGGGATTTACCCGAGGGGTTTCGTCATCGGTTCGGTCGAGTCGTCGGAACGCGGGACACACCTGTACCGTTCCATCACTGTCCGCCCCTCGGCTAATTTCCGGGGGCTCGAAGAGGTTCTCGTGGTGCTGATCCCGCCACGCGCTGCGACTCCGGAGAATACGAGCGCAGCCGCGGGCGGGGGACCGCGATGAGAATCGCGTTTGGCATCCTGGCGCTGATTGGCGCGCTGGCCCTGCAGACGACGATTTCCGGCCTGACGCTGGGGGGCGCGAGGAGCGTGAACCTCGTCGTGGTGGCTGTCGTGTATGCGGCCCTGACGTTCGGTCCCGTGGCCGGCTTGTTTCTGGGGACCGCGGGCGGTCTCGTCCAGGATGCACTGGCCGGGGGGATCGTGGGCGTCGGCAGTCTGGCCAAGACGCTCGTTGGCTTCCTGGCGGGTGTGCTTGGCGCGCAGTTCATCGTAGCCCAGACGTTTCCGCGCTTCGTCATGTTCGTGGGAGCGACCGCCCTGCACGAGGTCTGCTATGAGGGTCTCTACGCACTCGTCGAGGCCCGCCCCTTCCGGCTGCACTATCAGCCTCTGCTCATCCAGGCGGGGGTGAACGGACTGGTCGGGCTGCTGGCGTTCTTTCTCGTCGAGCGTATGCCCGGACTGCTGCAGCGCCGGCGCGCACGGCGGGGCAGGTATTAATATCGAAGGGAGTCACGATGCAGGATCATCGACGCAGTCTCGCCCTTCGCCTCTCTGCGGCGCAGTACATCATTGCCGCCATCTTCTCGGCGCTGGCTGTGGCGTTCTGGTTCTTCCAGGTCGCGCACCACCAGAAATACAAGGAGATCGCGGTCGAGAACCACATGCGCAAGCTGCCGCTGCCGGCGCCGCGCGGCGTGCTCTTCGATCGAAACGGCACGATCCTGGTCGAAAACCACAACACCTTCAACATCGCCCTCGTGCGGGAACAGTCGAAGGATGTGGACCAGACGCTGCGGATTCTGGCCCTGGCGACAGGTGCGGATGAGGCGGCCATGCGGGAACGCGTGAACCGGCGCCGCCGCGAGCCAAGCTATCGTCCGGTGGTGCTCATCGACAACGCGAGCGAACAGCAGGTGATCGCCGTCCATGCGCGGAAGGCGGAACTCGGGTCTGCAATCATCACGCAGGAAGTCCCGACGCGGAAGTATCCAGCGAAGGACATGGCGGCCCACCTCTTCGGCTATGTGGGGCAGGTCACCGAGGGACAGTTGACGACCGCCGGTTACGAAGGGATCGAGGCCGGGGCCATCGTCGGGCATGCCGGCGTGGAAAAAGCGCTCAACAGCATGCTCATGGGGGCGGACGGCGACAAGTACGTCATCGTGAACAGCCTGGGGCGGGAGATCAGGACCCTCGAACGGCAGGAGCCCGTCGAGGGGCAGAGAGTCCAGCTCACTATCGATGCGGACCTGCAGAAGGCGGCCGAGGACGGCTTCCGCCACTTCGGGTACAACGGCGCAGCGGTCGTGCTCGATCCGAACTCGGGCGAGGTGCTGTCACTGGTGAGCCTGCCGGCGTTCGACCCGAACAAGTTCGCGGTGGGGATCGACCTTCCCAGCTGGTCCGCTCTGACGACAGACAAGCTCAAGCCGCTGCGGAACCGGGCGCTCCAGGGGACCTACTCGCCCGGATCCACATTCAAGATCGTGGTTGCCGCGGCCGCCCTGGAGGAAGGGCTCGTCACTCCGGAGCATCGCATCTTCTGTGGCGGCGGCGGGGTTTTCTACGGGCGCTACTTCCAGTGCCACCTGAAGCGTGGCCACGGCAGCGTGGACATGCGTCACGCGATCGAGAAGTCGTGCAACGTCTACTTCTACACCCTCGGAAACATGCTCGGGGTGGACAGGATCCACAAGTGGGCGTCGCTTCTGGGCCTGGGCGAGAAGAACAACATCGACCTGCCCAACGAGGTGAGGGGCCTGGTGCCGTCGACTGAATGGAAGCGGCGGGTCATGAAGGACAAGTGGTACGCCGGCGAGACCATCTCCGTGGCCATCGGCCAGGGCCAGGTCAACGTCACCCCGCTTTCGCTGGCGGTGATGATGATGACCATCGCCAACGGCGGGACCCGCTACACGCCGCACGTTCTGAAAGCCTTCGACAACGGGAACGGGTGGACTCCGGCGCAGACGCCTCCGCCGCTGTCGAACGTCGACATGAAGGACTCGACCGTCAAGGCGCTGCACGATGGTCTCTGGATGGCGGTGAACGCTGCGGGAACGGCCGGTCGCGCCCGGATTGCCGGCCGCGACGTCTCCGGAAAGACCGGCACCGCTCAGGTGATCTCCCTCCAGGGCGCCAAGGCGATGAAGGGCAAGATGGAGGTCCGGGACCACGGGTGGTTCGTGTTCTTCGCGCCGCGGGACAACCCGGTCCTGGCGGGGGTCATCTTCGCCGAACACTCTGAACACGGCTATCTGGGGGCCCCCATCGCGAAGCACGTGATCGAGACGTACTACGCAAAGCTGGAGGGAAAGCCCCTGCCCGAGCTGCAGAAGCCGACGGCTCCTCCCGTTGCGCCACGTCCGGCCGCTCCGGCGACCACCGTCGCGACGGCCGAGGTCTCCTCCCCGGCGCCGGGTGGCGTGAGAGCTTCGCCGCGGGAGTCCCGGCCGTGACCGACAGCCCTCCCCCTACGGCTGGATCACTCACCCCGGCAGGTGGCCGGCTTTCCGGGTCCTGAACGCATGTTCGACCGCCGCCTCTACTTCCACGTGGACTGGCTCCTGCTAGGGGCCGTGCTGCTCATTGCCGCAATCGGGGCCATGATGATTTACAGCACGACCTACCGGGTCCTGCCGGACGGCACCGGGTACGCGGGGCGCGAGTTCTGGACGCAGCTGTACGCCATCGGGCTGGGTGGGGTCGTGCTGCTCCTCTTCCTGACGATCGACTACCGGGCATTCGCCGAGCACTCGCTGTTCCTGTACGGGGGGCTGCTCGCCCTGCTGCTTTTCGTGCTCGTTGCGGGGGACAGCGCCGGCGGGGCGCAGCGGTGGATTGCGCTCGGGCCATTCAAGTTCCAGCCCTCGGAGTTCGGCCGGATCACGCTGGCGCTGATCCTCGCGATGTACTTCGGCGAGAACCGCCGTGGCGCCAGGAATCCATCCGATCTGGTACTCGGCGGGATATTCGCGCTCGTCCCCATCCTGATGATTGCCAGGCAGCCGGACCTCGGCACGGCGGTCACGCTCATCCCGATCTACCTGGGCATTGCCTATCTGGGCGGCCTGCGGCTGCGGCTGCTGGTGATTGCGGCCGCTGTCGCAATCCTGCTCACCCCAATCGCGTGGAACTTTGCGCTCAAGGACTACCAGAAATCCCGGATCGTCATCTTCATGGATCCGCAGCAGGATCCCCGGGGCGCCGGCTACCAGCCGATCCAGGCGCGCGTCACGGTGGGCTCTGGCGGGCTGACCGGCAAAGGGTTCATGAACGGCACGCAGGGGCAGTACAAATTCCTGCCGGTCGCCCACAACGATTTCATCTTCTCGGTTCTCGCGGAGGAGCACGGCTTCCTGGGCGTGCTCGTCGTACTCGGGCTCTATCTGTTCGTCATTGTCCGGTCGCTTGAAGCGGCACGGCTTGCCAAGGACCGCATCGGGGCGTACCTGGTCGGAGGAATCATCGCGGGGTTTTCGTTCCAGGTGATCTATAACATCACCATGTCCGCCGGGCTTGCCCCGGTCAAAGGCTTGACGCTCCCGCTCATGAGCTATGGCGGGTCGTCGATGATCGCGACGCTCGCGGCCTTTGGTCTCATCCTGAACGTCAGGATGCGGCGGTTCACCAACTGACGAGGGTCGGCTCAAAACGCCCAACGCCCAACGCCCAACGCCCACCAGAACCCACGGACATATCGGCCTTGGGAGTTGGGAGTTGGGCGTTGGGAGTTGACGCTTTTATGAGCTGCCCCGCAGTTTCCGAATTCTCAGCGGCTAGCGGAGAGATGGAGGTCATCGGCATGTTCGCCATGCTCACCATAATCGTGGCCATGACGGCGCTGCAGCGCGCCGGGCGTCCCGCCCGGCCTCTGCGCGTGCGCCCGTCCGCCCCGGTGGTCTCCGCGCCCGCACACCAGCGGAGCTTCATTCATGAACAAGGAGATGATCATCTCCTCCGGCGATCACGACACACGTGTCGCCATTCTCGAGGACGATCAGGTCGTCGAGCTCTTCATCGAGCGCGAACGCTCGCGGGGCGTTGTCGGGAACATCTACAAGGGACGGGTCTCCAAGGTCCTCCCGGGGATGCAGTCGTCTTTCGTTGACATCGGGTTCGAGCGGGATGCGTTCCTCTACGTCACGGAGGTCGTGAACACCCTCGAGCAGTTCGATCGGCTCGAGTCAGGGGAAGAGGAAGAAGCCGAGCCGGCAGCCGAGCCGTTGGCCGAGCCTGTGGAGGTCCGCAACGGCGAGGGGACAGGGAACGGTGTCCCTGTCGCCGACGCCGCACCGGCAGCGCCGGCGGAAGAGCGCGGGGAACGCCGCGGCCACGACCGCCCGGAAGCCAAGATTGAAGACCTGCTGAAGGAAGGGCAGGAGGTGCTCGTCCAGGTCGTGAAGGAGCCGCTCGGCACGAAGGGTGCCCGGGTGACGTCGCACGTCACGATGCCGGGCCGCTTCCTGGTCTTCATGCCCACAGTGGACCACGTGGGTGTCTCGCGCAAGATCGAGTCACGCGAGGAGCGGGGCCGCCTCCGCGGGATCGTCAAGGCGTTCCGTGAAACACACGGGTTCACCGGCGGGGTCATCATCCGCACCGCCGCCGCCGGCCGCTCCGAAGCGGACATCGTCAGCGACCTTTCCTACTTCCATCAGATCTGGACGGAGATCCGGCAGAAGATGGAGGCCCGCCGTCCTCCTGCGGTCCTGTTCCAGGAGCAGAGCCTTGTCACGAAGCTGCTCCGCGATCTGCTCACCGAGGATTACAGCTCCATCAAGATAGACGACGAGGCGGAGCACCGGCGGGTGGTGGCGCTCATCGAGCGGATCATGCCGAGCCTGCTCCCGCGCGTGAAGCTGTACTCGAAGCCGTTTCCCATCTTCGAGGAGTACGGCGTCCAGGCGGAGATCGACAAAGCGCTTCGCAGCAAGGTGTGGCTGAAATCCGGCGGCTACCTCGTCATCAACCAGACCGAGGCGCTCGTCGCGATCGACGTGAATACCGGGCGGTACGTCGGGAAGCGCACCGGCCGGCTCGAGGACACCATCGTCAAGACCAACCTCGAGGCGGTCAAGGAAATCGTCAGGCAGATCCGGCTTCGGGACCTCGGCGGGATCATCGTCCTCGACCTGATCGACATGGAGGAGAAGAAGAACCGGCAGAAGGTCTTCCAGGAAGTCGAGAAGGAGATGCGGCGCGACCGCTCCCCCTCGAAGGCGCTGCAGGTTTCCGACTTCGGGCTGGTGATCGTCACCAGGAAGCGGGTGAAGCAGAGCCTGGAGCGCCAGCTCACTGAGCCATGCCCGTATTGTTCGGGCTCGGGCACCATCAAGTCGGCGTTCACCATCTGCTACGAGATCCTCACCGAGATGCGGAAGGTGGGGCGGGATCTCGACGGCCAGGGAGTGCTGCTGCGGGTCAACCCCGATATCGCGCGGGCGTTCAGGGAAGAGGAGAGCGCGCTGCTGCGGGATCTCGAGGGGATGCTGGGGAAGAAGGTGACGATCAAGCCGGACTCACATCTTCATCACGAGCAGTTCGACGTGATGGCGATGTGAGGAGGACAACGGTGCCGCAGAGCCGTGGTGCGGCGGCCACGCCGGGGAAGGCTGGCGCGCCGCACCCTCTGAACTGGACTGCCTGGCGGCCTAGCGGCTTGCCGACGGGGTGGTGCCCCCGCCGCCAATCGGGAAGTGCATCAAGTAGTGGTTGCCCCCCCGGTTGATCCAGACGCGGAGGTATTCGTTCCCCCGGAGCACCTGAACCTTCGACCCGCCCGACGGCGGAGGCGCATCCTTGACGACCATCTTGATCTCGGCCTGTGGCACGATGTTCACCACTTCGCGTCCGCGAACGGTGCCGCCCTGCACGAACTCGGCCCAGCGGGCGAGTTCCTGCGTGGTACCGACCGCGTCGGGCTTGGCCGGCTCTGCCGTCAGGCGCACCTGGTAGGTGCCTGCCGGCAGCGACTTGCCGTCAGCACTCACGGCGCGGGGCAAGCGCACGCTTCCAAGCGCCACATCTCCTCCCGGGACCGTCGGAGCTGCCGCTGTCGCCGGCTGCTGATTCGGCGCCGTGTGCTGTGCCGACGCCGTACTCCCGGCCGCGGCAAGGGCCCCCGCGAGAGCACAGACCAGAACCCACTGTTTCTTCATAGCCACCATCTCCTCGAAGCCTGCGTCACGTCACCGGGCATTATATGCCGTCAAGTGGCACATTGCGTCCCTGGCTTCCGGAGCAAGTCCCGTGCCTTCACCGCTTGGAGACGGTGATATCGCCCGAGAAGGTGGTGAGATTCAGAAAGGCGCTGCCGTCGCCATACACGCCGCGGACGGTCCGCTGCCGGCCCCCGGGCCTCCCGTCGCCCGCTCCTCCCTTTTCAAGAGGGAAGTCGGAGTGGACCGACCCGCTGAAGGATGTCGCCTCAATCTGGAAACCAGGGTTCCCCGCCACGCCCACGCTGATGTCGCCGGAGTGAGAGTTCAGTTCGTAACGCCCGCTCCGCGGCAGCGGCCCGTTGAATCGCACGTCGCCGCTCACCGTCTGCACCTTCAGCCTGGGGCAGGTCACACCGTCCAGAATGATGTCACCGCTGATCGCCCCGGCATCCAGCTGCTGTGCCTCGATGCCCCGGAGCACGAGGTTACCGCTCACACTCGAGACCTGGAAGGGACCGTCGATGCTGGTCTCGGTAATCTGCACGTTGCCGGAGATTGACTTTGCCGAGCGGAGGCGCCCTGCTTTCTCGACGATCACGTTGCCGCTCACGGACTCGGCCGAGAACTCGCTGGTGACACCTTTGGCCGAGATGGAGCCCGCGATTGAGTGCGCCCGCACGCGAACGCCTGCGGGAACCGTGATGTTGTACTGGACCTCCACCTCGGAGTTGCGCCGGTTCTGCCGCCGCCCCCCCTCGCCCCGGGGATAGTGGGCCCTGACCTCCACCCGGTTGGGCCGCTCCGTAATCTCCACCTGCACCAGCTGGAGCAGCTCCTGTGCGTCGGCGTCCGAGGCCGCTCTCGCGGTCCTGGTGATCTCGATTGTCGCGTCAGCGCCGGAGCCCTGCTGCACGATGATGTCGCCGGAAATATTGGCAACGTCGAGCTCACCGTCGGTCTGGAGGCGAACGGTGCGCGACGTCCGGTCGGTCTGTGTGACCTGCCCCCGCTGCTCCGGCAGGGACTCGCCGGTGGTGTAGTGGAGCAGCCCCGGGTGAACCCGCGGGTCCGCATCGGCAGTGCCTGCGCGAACCGGGGCCGGGAGGGCGAGGGCGGCCAGCAGCGTGAGGGTGAGCGTGGTTCGCATCGTATGTGTCCGCATCTGTCGAGCGGGGCGTTCGCTCATGATTTACCGCCCTCGACGATCTCCGCAGCGCCGGCGGCGTCTCCCTGCCGCATCTGGTTCATCAGCGCGATCGTGGTCTGCAGGAACTCGATTTTCTGCCGCAGCGTTTCGTAGAAGCTCTGGCGCGCCGGCAGGTTCTGCGGATCCGCTTCGAGTACCTTGCGGCTCTCCTCGAGCGCCTGGTTCATCACCAGCAGGTTCTTCTGCAGCACAGCGGCCGTGGCCGGATCGAGGACCTGGTCGGCCCGTTCCACGACGTTCTGGAAATGCTTTTCGGTCAGCGCCATCTCTGATTCCACGCTTTGGACGGGATGAACGGGTTCCGCGTTGCCGTTGCCGTTCCCGTCGCCGACGGTCGTGACCGGTGCGGGTGCAGGATTCCGGGAGGTGACCACGAACAGCGACGCACCGACAGCGAGGACCAGGGCAGCCGCCAGCGCGAGCGCGGCGTACGGGCGGGCCCTGATCCCGAGGGGGCGGGCCGCCACGCGTCCCTCGGCGCGCAGCCTGGCCTCGATCGCGGCCCATGCCCGGGGGGGAGCCGGCATGGTGTCGAGGCTTCGAGCCGTGTCACGAATCGGCTGCAGCTCCGCGGCGAGCGCGCTGCAGCCCTCACAGCCCTCCAGGTGCAGCTCCAGCTCCGTGCGGCGAAGCGGCCCCAGCGTGCCGTCCACCAGCTCGTTGATCGCGTTGAGATACCGTTCGCAAGCCTTCACTGTATGCCTACCGTCCGAGCATCGCGCGGAGTCGAAGCCGCGCCTTGTGCACCTGTGATTTGGAGGTGCCTTCCGCAATCCCGAGCATCTCGGCCACCTCTCCGTGCTCGAGTCCTTCCACGTCGTGCAGCACGAACGCGGTCCGGCAGCCCTGCGGGAGCTGCGCGATGGCCCGCTCCAGATCCATCTTGTTCACGGTCCGCTCCGCAAGCCGCCGTGAGCCGCCATCGGCGAGTCCCGGCTCGTCCTCGAGCGGCCCGGTCAGCCCGGCCGTCTTCGCCCCCCGGCTCCTCAGATGGTCGAGGCACAGATTGGTCGCCAGGCGGAACAGCCAGGTGCCGAGCGCCGCGTCTCCGCGAAAGCTGTCCAGTTTCCGGTGCGCAGCCATGAAAATCTCCTGGAGGAGATCTTCGGCGTCGGCCGGATTTCCCACCATCCGGCAGGCAAGGCTGTATAGCCGGCCGGAGTGGGTCCGGTAGATGCTTTCAAACGCCGCCAGATCGCCCTGGCGGCAGCGTTCGATGAGCGCCAGATCCTCTGCCCTGCTCCGGGCGGGGCTCGTCACAGCCTGTCCTGTCATATTAGACGTGTCCCCGCAGGCGGCGCGTTGCCCGCCGGTTTCCTCCTCGATCTCATGTCTTCAGATGGTCTACGTCACCCGGGGCGCCGTGGTTCGCCCCTCCGCGGAGCCCATCTGAAGCGGGCGAACTCCCGGATCCCTGTCGAGCGAACGACGAGCCCTTCGGCCTGGAGGAGCGCGCGCTTCAGCCCGGTCTCCCCGCCGAACCCGCCCAGTCTGCCCCCTGCGGCCACGACACGATGGCAGGGAACCGTCCGATCCGTGCACGTGCGCATGATGTTGCCAACGGCACGTGCCGCCCCGGGGCGGCCGGCCGCTGCGGCGATGTCTCCGTACGTCGCCACACGCCCCGGCGGGATTCGGCGAACGGCGGAGAGCACACGGGAACCAAAGGGGGTCATCGGAGAGACAATCTTCCGCGGGGCAGGATCAGAATGTCAGCCTGAGGCCCACACCGATGTGAGCCCCGCCCGCCTCGACGGGAATGCGTCGCTGGTCTGCGTCGAGGGCGATGACAGCGCGCGTGAGCCGCAGTGTGCCACCCAGGCCGAGATGCCGCGTGAACATCCAGCCGAGGTCGGCCCCGACGTTGAAGCCGTTGGCGCGACCCTCGACCTCCTGGGTGTTCACCCCTCCGAACTCCGCGGTGTCGTAGGGATACTCTTCCCGGACCCTGGCCTCGGTGACGAGGGTCTGCCGGACGCGCAGCACCGACGGGCCGCCCGAGATCACGATCCGCAGCGGTCCTCTCGACGCAGGCTCGTACCGCACGTGGAAGTGAATGCCCGTTTCGGCCCGCTGCACGGCGCCGGCCTCCCCGTCAACCTGGCGCGGCGTGTCCAGGTAGAGGGGATGGGGGATGAACGAGCGAGTCGATGCCGTGCTGGCCCGGCCGACCCTCGAGACGACAAGGCCCGCACCGAGTCGGCGCCATAGCCGCACGCCGGCCCCGGCATCGAACAGGAAGGCTCCTCCCATCGGGTACTCGACACGGGTGGACCCGGTCTCCTGATACCTCGCAAAGGTGAAGCTGTCTTCGAACCGGCTCGTTGTGGGCTGATATCCCCCGTGCACTGCAACAGAGATGCGGGGGGGAGGCGCCTGCCCGGCCAGCGGGACCCCCCACGCAACGAGCAGCAGCGGGATCAGCCGCGCGATCTGTTTCGTCATGGGTCAGTTCACGCCGACAGCCGTCCAGGCCTGTGTGACGGCACGTTCCGGGGCGCTGCCCGGGCCGAACAGATCCCGCGCCGCCTGGATCGTGGCCGCGCGCCCGGTGACGAAGTCCGCGTTGGCCGGCATCAGGAGCGTGAAGGCGCGATAGAAGACCCGTTCGATCTGCTCGCGGTTGCCGCGCCCGACCCCCTGGACCACGAGCCCTGATGTGCGATTGGTCCCTCCCTCGACGGCGAGGAAGTACGCCTGATTCGGAATGCCGGCGTTGCCGTGGATGCCGCCGTTGTCGGCCGTCCCCGTGTAGCGGCGGCTGTAGTGGTCGGGATGGCCGAATGCCGCCGGGTCCGCCATCGAACGGAGCCCGCCCGGGGTCACGACATCCTCCGCAATGAGGTAGTCGGCCTGCAGGAGCGCGTCGCCCGGGGGCTGGAAGAAGAACTCCACCGCCGTGCCCATGATGTCGGAGAACGACTCGTTCAACGCCCCGGGCTCGTTCTCGTAGAGCAGACCGGAGGAATAGTCGGTGATGCCGTGCGTGAGTTCGTGCGCCACGACATCGAGTGCGCCGCTCATGTAGTTCCAGCGCTGACGCTCGGGCAGTGTGACCACGTCCTGAGGAAGTCCCTCGCCGTACACCATCACGCCGCTGCCCGCGTAGAACGCATTCAGGTAGAAGAGGCCCAGGACGAACTCGGGCACGTGCCCGGCGTTCGCCCTGTCGACCGGATGCGTCAGGTTCCTGATCGGAATGTCAGCGTTGTCCAGGCCCCGGCGGCCGAACCGCTTGAAGAAGTAGTCATAGGTGTAGCCGGCGTACGTGTGGGCATCCACGGCTGCGCCGTCGGTCCAGTCGTTGTCCGTGTCGGCTGCGAAATCGGAGGCCGCCGGGGTGATAGCGCCGTTGAGGATGTTCAGGGTCCGGAACAAATTTCCCCGCATGTCCAGCGTCTCGATCGCCGGCGGGCGCATGCGGTCGATCTGCACGAAAAGGCCACCCTGCCGGCTCGCCTGGACCTTCTTGCGATCCCCGAGCACCCCCGTCCCGAGCCCGACAGCCGCCTGGGTGTGCGCATCGCTGCGCTGGTGGACCACCGCTCCTGTGTGCGCGTCGATGAAGTACATCGTGATGTCCCCGGGCGTGGCGACCCGTGCCTGATAGGTCAGCGCGTAGCCTTCCCCCCCGCGGGGGAGAATCACCAGCCGCGGGAGACGGGAGCCTCCAAGCGGCATGCCGCTCAATCCCTCCACGATGGCCCGTGCATGCTCAGGGGACAGGGTGGGTTCAGTGTGGATCCCGATACCGTCGTACACCGTGGCGAACACCGAGAGCGTCACGCCGCGCGCGTCGGTCTGGCGGGCCACATCACCTCCGTACACCGGTACCCCATTGACCGCCTGGACGAAGCGCGTATGCCGCCGGCCCGGGACCATCCTGTCGGCCCGATCCCGCCGCCGGTCGAGCGTCCGCTCGCGCGACATGCTGTCGATCTGCGCGTCCCAGGCGCGGAGGTCGGCCGGCGCCACAGCCGCCACCCGGCTGACGCGCGCTGCCCGCCCGAGGCCCTGCTCCTGGCCCTGCACGGCCGGGGCTCGCGGGCCCGCGAGGACCGCAGCGGCGATGAGCGCGACCGACGCCAGTTCCTTTCCAGGCATGCCGGACTATCTTCTGAACACAGGCAGATAGGCGAGCGCCGCTATCTGCAGATTGAACACCGCACACCCGACGGCGTACCAGTGCGGAACCACCCCGTCCGCTCCCGAAGACGGCCAGTGGGCGAGATCCACCACGGCGTGTGCCGCGAAGGCCGCCGCGAGGATCGTGAGCGCCTGTCGTGGTTCCCGCACCAGCGTCGTCGCGGCGGCCAGGAAGAAGCCTACGGCGAGCACGACATCCATTCCGGCTCCCGGCTGATTCGCCTGCGCGACGGAGAACCCGATGTAGGCGCCGGCTGTTGTGGCCAGGAGCAGCGCGGCGATCTGCGCAAGACGCAGCTCGCCGACAAGCCGTTCAGGTGAGGACACGGGGATTCCGGCCGTGCGGATTGCCTGCCATGTGAAGCCCGCCGAAAGGGCGACGGCCGCAATCAATACGGTGCGAAACGTCTCTGACATGGCACCACGCTTCTGAATGGCATCAGGCTTGAGGCACGGTCGGGCAGGCGCGAATGGCGCGGTTGGCGTACCGGAGACAAGGCGAGGGTGAGCGCTCCAGCCTGCCCACGCGCCCCGGTGCGATGCCCGCCGGCCCGCGCGTGGGCGCAGTCATTCAGAATATTATTGCCCGAATGCGGACGGTCGACCTCATACGGCACAAACGGGACGGAGGAGAGCTCGACGCCGCACAGATCGAGCACTTCGTCGCCGGAGTGACGCGCGGCAGCATCCCTGATTATCAGGCGTCGGCGCTGCTGATGGCGATCGTGCTGCGGGGGATGACAGCCGCGGAGACCACCAGCTTGACGTCGGCGATGGTCGGGTCAGGCGTGCGCGTCACGTTCACCGGATTGCGATCCATTCCCGTCGACAAGCACAGCACGGGCGGCGTCGGCGACAAGACCTCGCTCGTTGCCGCCCCGCTGGCGGTCGCGTGTGGCGCCGTGGTACCCATGATGTCCGGGCGCGGCCTCGGCCACACGGGCGGCACGCTCGACAAGCTGGAATCGATTCCGGGGTTTCGTACGTCGCTCTCGCTCGACGAGGTGCGCGCGGCAGTCCATGCGGTTGGCGCCGCGCTGGTCGGGCAGACTGCCGAGATTGCGCCGGCAGACCGCCGCCTGTACGCGCTCCGGGACGTCACCGGCACCGTCGAGAGCATTCCGCTGATCTCCGCGTCCATCATGAGCAAGAAGATCGCGGAAGGGATCGGGGGGCTCGTGCTGGACGTCAAGGCCGGGGCCGGCGCCTTCATGGCGACGACACAGGAGGCCAGGACGCTCGCCGAGTCGCTCGTCACGATCGGTACGGCCGCCGGCTTGAGGACCGAGGCGCTGATCACCCGCATGGACGATCCGCTCGGCCGCGCGGTCGGGAACGCCAGCGAGGTTCGCGAGAGCATCGAGACGCTGAAGGGCGCGGGTCCGCACGACCTCGAGTCGCTGTCCACCACGCTTGCCGCGCACATGCTCGTTCTCTCAGGGGTCGCAGGTGATGCCAGCGACGCCAAGCGGCTGGTGGCCCAGGCGCTCTCGTCCGGCGCCGGGCTCGACACGTTCCGCCGCATCATCGCCCATCAGGGTGGGGATCCCCGCGTAATAGACGACGAGTCGCTCCTGCCTGACGCGCCCGGCGAGCACCGCATCCTGGCGGCGCGGGCGGGCTTCGTGACGGGGCTGCACGCCGGGTGCATCGGCCGGGCCGCCGTCGCTCTCGGGGCGGGCCGCGCCACGATGGAAGACGAGGTGGACCCCGGAGTGGGCATCCGCGTGGTCGCTCCGCGCGGGACGCGCGTCGATGCAGGGGATGTGATCCTGATCCTGCGGCATCGTGACAGGCAGGGTCTGGCGGACGCTCTCCCCCTGCTGGAGCGTGCGGTGTGCATCGGCGAGGAACCGCCGGATCCTTCGCCTGTAGTAATCGAGGTCGTCCGTGCACCGACAGGGACGACAGAAGAAACCCCATGACAGTCGCGTTCTCACGCGGCGGAAGGACGTAGAGACATGGCCGAAACGCCGCCAGGATCGGCGCCTGCCGGGTCGGATTCCTCCTTGCGGCTTGGCGCTGCAGCCCTGGCGGTCTTTCTGGCCGTTGCCGCCTTTCTTCTGCGGGGAACCATCAACCCCCGCGTGCAGGCGGCGCTGGGGATCGTCTGCTTCATTGCGGTCGTGGCCTCGTTCTCACGAAACCTCCGGGCGGTGAACTGGCGCACCGTCGGGTGGGGGATGGCGCTCCAGCTTGCGCTGGCGCTCTTCATCCTGAAGCTGGAGGTCGGCGGCGTCCGTCCCGGCTATGCCATCTTCAGCAGGATTGCCGACCTGGTGAAGCAGTTCCTCGAGTTCACCAACGCTGGCGCCACGTTCGTGTTCGGCGCGCTCGCGAACCAGGCGGCCATGGACAAGGTGTTCGGACCCGGGCAGGGGTTCGTGTTTGCTTTCACCGCCCTGCCGACCATCATCTTCGTCTCTTCGTTCTTCACCGTGCTCTATTACTTCGGGGTGCTGCAGTTCATCGTGAAGGTGTTCGCGCGGGCGATGATGTTCGCGATGCGCACGAGCGGCGCCGAGACGCTCTCGGCGGCGGCCAACGTCTTCATGGGCCAGACCGAAGCCCCCATCATCGTCAAACCCTACGTTCCGGCCATGACGCAGTCGGAGCTGCTCGCGCTGATGGTCGGCGGGATGGCGACCATTTCAGGGGGGGTGATGGCCGTCTACATCACCCTCGGCGCCGATCCGGTCGCGATCCTGACGACGAGCGTGATGGCGGCGCCGTGCGGGCTCTACCTGGCCAAGATTCTGTATCCCGAGATGGAGGAGCCGGTCACGCGCGGCGAGGTGAAGGTGGCTGTCGAGCGCCAGCATGCCAACGTCATCGATGCGGCGGCGGCAGGAGCCTCCGACGGCACGCTGCTCGCCATCAACGTCGCCGCGATGCTCATCGCCTTCCTCGCGTTCATCGCCATGTTCGATTACCTGCTGGCCTCGCTGCATCCGGACCTGTCGCTGGCGCGCATTTTCGCACTGCTGTTCGCGCCGGTCGCCGTTCTGATGGGCGTGCCGCCCGCCGATGTGCCCGCAATCGGCGATCTGCTCGGGACGAAGCTCGTCGCCAACGAGTTCGTCGCGTACATCAAGCTGACGCAGCAGTACCGCGGGGTCATCAGCGAACGATCCTACGTGCTGGCGACCTACGCACTGACCGGGTTCGCCAACTTCGCCTCGATCGGCATCATCCTCGGGGGGGTCGGCGCCATGGCTCCGACCCGACGGGGTGATTTGGCACGGCTGGGGTCGCGCGCGCTGCTCGGCGGGTTCCTTGCCACTCTGATCAACGCCTCGATCGCGGCGGTGCTGCTCTAGGGGGATGCGAGTCAACTCCCAACTTCCAACTCCCAACTCCCAAC
>Ga0183260_10001031_pt1 | contig 23637 bp, 19 predicted proteins | sample AntDrymUQ4972206_2_FD_129768 | JGI IMG/M metagenome (GOLD analysis project Ga0183260, IMG submission 129768) | Polar desert sand microbial communities from Dry Valleys, Antarctica - metaG UQ497 (22.06) (version 2) (version 2) | ecosystem: Environmental > Terrestrial > Soil > Desert | place... | reverse complement strand
TTCCGCCAAGATCGTCAACCTTTGTGACACCCGCTCTAAATACTGCAACTAACTCTGGTTGACACTACCCTAACCGTCACTCTGGTCCTGAGCCTGCCGAAGGAAGGAAGGGTCCCTGGCAAAGCCGGTCCGCGTCAGCGGACGCTTGAGTACCATGTTTGCGGGAATACAGGCTATCCGCCGACTTCGTCGTCGAGTGCTTCGCCGTATCCGGCGGGGCCGGATTCTTCCCTGCGGTCAGAATGACGATCCAGCTACAAGGTCGCTCCAATGATCCACGGATTGAACTCTTCCTCGCCGATGCCGGCCGCTTCGCTCTTGCTCTGCTTGCCCGAGGCGACGGCCAGAATCTCGTCGAAAACCTCCTCGCCCATCGTCTCCAGGCTCAGGCCGTCGAGCATCCTCCCCGCGTTGATGTCCATGTCGGCTTCCTGTTTTGCGTACAACTCGCTGTTCGTCGCGACCTTGATCGACGGCGACGGCTTGAACCCGAACGCCGAACCGCGCCCGGTCGTGAACACCACAATGTTGCAACCGCCCGCCACCTGACCCGTGCACGAGACCGGATCGTACCCAGGCGTATCCATGTGCACGAAACCGCGAGTCGTAATTCGCTCCGCGTAGTCGATCACGTCGGTCATCGGCGTCGTTCCCGCCTTCGCAATCGCCCCCAGCGACTTCTCGTAAATTGTCGTCAGGCCACCGAGCTTGTTTGCCGGCGAGGGATTGTTGTCGATCGAGGCCCCGAACATCGCGGTGTAGTCCTCCCACCAGTGGATCTTGTCGACCAGTTTTTGACCGACCTCCGGGGTGACCGCGCGGCGCGTGAGAATGTGCTCTCCACCATACACTTCACTTGTTTCGCCGAGCACAATCGTTCCGCCCTGCTTCACGATCAGGTCGCCGGCGTAGCCGAGGGCCGGGTTTGCGGTCACTCCCGACCATCCATCGGAGCCGCCACACTGAAGGGCGACGACCAGCTCGGAGGCGGCAACCGGCTCACGTTGCGCCTCATTCGCCTTCGGCAGCAGTGCCTTGACCGCCGCGATCCCGGCCTCGACGGTCTTCAGGAACCCACCATCCTCCTGAATCGTCAGGACGTGCGGTCGATGTCCGTCGGCCAGATGTCCGATGTCGATGATGTCGTCCGGCTGGTTGGTTTCGCAGCCGAGACTCATGATCACGTATCTTCCCACGTTGGGATGATCGACCATCCCCGCCATCGTGCGCTGGAGCATGCCGAGATAGTCGGAACCGTAGTGGGCGCCGCACCCGCCCTTGGTCGGGAACGCGATTACGCCGTCGACATTCGGGTACTCGGCCAGGATCGGGTCGGTCCTGAAATGCTCCGCGACACGCCGCGTCGCGGAGGACGAGCAATTGACCGAAGCGAGCAAGGCGACGAAATTCCGGGTGCCAACCCGCCCATCCGCTCTCCTGTACCCCATGAACGACTTCCGCTCGGCCTCCGGCACATACTCAACCGGCTCATACCCCTCGCAGAAGGCGTAGTCGAGGTCGAGTTCACCCTGGTGCACCTCCAGGTTGTGGGCGTGGACGTGTTGACCGGGAGCGATCTCCCGCGAGGCGAATCCGATGATCTGTCCGTAGCGCCGCACCGGATCACCCTTGGCGACGGCGCGAATCGCGACCTTATGCCCCGGCGGAATCATCTGGGCCACAGCGATGTCGCCGTCCGGCGATTGCAGCGTCGTCCGCGGCAAGAGCGGGCTCTTGGCGATCACGACATCGTCGATCGGATTGAGTTTCACCGTGACTTCGGCGATCGGCATCGCGCCCCGCTGCGCCCGCCCCAGTTTTGGAAACGATGAAGTAGCCATCGGTCAATCCTTGTGCTTGCCATACGGGTCGACACGGGGTCGACCCCTACGATCCGGCGTCTCGCTTCACCGCGCCGTCCATCCGCCGTCGATCGTGTACTGCGAGCCGGTCACGAATGCAGCCTCATCCGAGGCCAGGTAAAGCGCCAGCGGCGCAATCTCGTTTGGCTTCCCCATCCGCCCGATCGGTTGCCGCGCGTGCAATTGCGCTCGCGTTTCCTCAATCTCGCCCTGGTGGTACTTCTGCAAGTAGCCCTCGACGAACGGGCTTTCGACCGTACCGGGGCAGATGCTATTGCACCGAATACTCTGATCCACGAAATCCATCGCCGTCGATTGCGTCATCGAAATCACGGCCCCCTTGGTCGCGCCATAGGCGAACCGTCGCGGGACAGTCACCAGACCCGCCACCGAGGCGATGTTGATGATTGCGCCACCCTTCGGTTCCTGGGCGAGCATCTGGTTCACAGCCGCCTGCGAGCAGTGATAGACGCCGTAGACGTTGACCGCGATCAGCCGGGCGAAATCGTCCGGGCCGGTTTCGACGAGATTGCCGACCATCCCGATCCCGGCGTTGTTGACAAGAATGTCGAGTTTGCCGGTGGACTCAACGATTTGGGCGACCGCCGCGTTAGCCTGATCGAGATTCGTCACATCGAGCGCAAGCGAGATCGCCTCACCCCCGGCAGCAGTGACTTCCTCGGCAACGGTCTCGCGGCCCGCCTCATCGATGTCGGCCACGGCCACGGTCGCGCCCTGCTTCGCGAAGAGCAGCGCGATCTCGCGTCCGATTCCCGAACCGGCCCCCGTCACCAGCGCCGACTTCCCATCTAACTTGAACACCAAAAGCGCCTCCAACTGAATCGGTCGTGCGCAGGTTTGCGGAGCTTGCCGCGCCCGTTTGAACTCGCTCGCAAATTGTATACAAGCCAACCCGATTCGTGAATCCCAACGGGAGCGATTCACACTTTGGCGCCGACAGGGTTGTGGGCGCGCCGACGACAACGTCGTCGGATGTTGACGACACTATTTCGTGTAAGGGCGGACCTGAATCGACCGTGATCACCATCCTGGACTCCCGAGAGTGGTCGATTCCGTTGTCCCCGCTTGTCAGGGTTCTAAATTGTTCACGCGAGGACGGCGGCATTCCCAACCGAGGTGCGTCCCACCGAAAATACAACGGCCCGGCAGTAAAGTCGGGTCGTTGTATTTTCGATTCTGGCGAGGGAAACCAGGCGAAAATTGCTTATCCGTGGGGTGTCGCCGCGGCCCTACGCAGGCCGGTTCTTCAGCCGCCATCCGTAGCGGGCAACGCCCACGAAACAGGAGGCCATGATCGCTGTCCAGAGCCAGAGTGGAGTGCCGCCAGGCGACGTCTCCCCCGTGCCAGTGTTAGGAAACGCGTTGATCATCGGTGCAGGCGCCTGAGTCTGCGCCTCGGTTGCGCCTGTGTCTGCGGTGGCTTCCGTGGCGTCCGTCGCATCGGTCATGTCAGTCGCGTCGGCCATGTCCGCCGTGTCCGTGGCATCGGTGAGGTCAGCAACTTCTGTCAGGTCGGCGACATCAGCCAGGTCGGCGACATCCGCGGTATCGGCCACATCCGCCACGTCCGCGACGTCGGCCACATCAGCAACGTCAGCGACATCCGCGACATCCGCGACGTCGGCAACATCAGCAACGTCAGCGACATCCGCGACGTCGGCGACATCCGCGATGTCGGCCACATCAGCAACGTCAGCGACATCCGCGACGTCGGCCACATCAGCAACGTCAGCCACGTCAGCGACGTCGGCCACGTCAGCGACATCGGCCACGTCAGCCACATCGGCGAGGTCGGCCACATCGGCGAGGTCGGCCACATCGGCGACATCCGCGACATCAGCCAGATCGGCGAGGTCAGCGAGATCGGCGAGGTCAGCGAGATCGGCGAGGTCAGCGAGGTCAGCGAGATCAGCGAGATCGGCGAGGTCAGCGAGATCGGCGAGATCGGCGAGGTCAGCGAGATCGGCCAGGTCAGCGAGATCAGCGAGGTCAGCCACGTCGACGTCGACAAGGTCGGCGAGGTCAACCAGATCGGCCACGTCGGCGAGGTCAACCAGATCAGCCAGATCGGCCAGATCGACGGCATCCACCGCATCGGCGGCATCTGTCAAGTCGATGAGGTCGGTCGAGTCCACGAGATCGGTCGCGTCAGTCGCATCCGTGATGTCAGCAGTGTCGGTGGCGTCAGTCACGTCCGTGTCCGTGGCATCGGTCACGTCCGCGACGTCAGTCACATCCGTGTCCGTGACGTCGGAGACATCGGTGTCTGTGGCGTCAGTCGCGTCAACCACGTCCGTGACGTCGGAGTCATCGGTGTCTGTGGCGTCAGTCGCGTCCGTCACATCGGTGGCGTCGGTCGTGTCCGACACGTCGGTGACATCGGTGTCCGTGGCGTCGGTCGTGTCCGTCACGTCGGTGACATCGGTGTCCGTGGCGTCGGTCGTGTCCGTCACGTCGGTGACATCGGTGTCCGTGGCGTCGGTCGCGTCAACTACGTCGGTGACATCGGAGACATCGGTGTCCGTGGCGTCGGTGGTATCCGTCACATCGGTTAATGTCCGTGGTATCGGTCACGTCCGTCACGTCGGTGGTATCCGTCACATCGGTGAGATCGGAGACATCCGTCACATCCACGGCCCCACACTGTCCAGTTGTATCCAACTGGTCCGCGCAGCCATTGTCGCCTGCCAGTTCTCCATCAGGGCATCTCGTTGTTCCAGAGTAGGTGACGGCGCCGATCGTGGCGTCACCTATATTCGCTCCGGTGAGATTGGCGCCATCGAAGGTCGCACTGCCGATCACGGCATCGCTGAAATCCGCGCACGTCAAGTTGGCGCCATCGAACGTCGCACTCCCGAAGGTGGCCCCGCTGAAGTCCGCGCCCGACAGATTGGCGCCATTGAAGGTGACCGTACCGGTGGTGAAGGCGCCATTGAAGCTCGCGCCGGCGAGATTGGTTGTGACTCCCGGGAGGGAATCGAAGGTGACGTTGGTCAGGTTAGACCCACTGAAGTCCGCCCCGGGAAGTTGCTGGCCGTTGTACGTGCATCTAGTGAGATCCTTTCCGGGACCAGGCTCACAATCGTCTGGCGCCGCCAGGATTCCGATATCGGCTGCGGGAGCCAGTCGTTGCGCTTGAACAGCATCTGGCGGGGTAGCGGGCAGATCCTCCGGGACATCGACGGGCGGGTCGACCGGGAGATCGACGGGCGGGTCGACCGGGTTGTCGACGGGCGGATCGGCAGGGACATCGATGGGCGGGTCGCCCGGGACATTGATGGGTGGAACCGCCGTGGGCTCCAACTCGACAGTCGGGGTGCCGAGATCGGCTCCGGGAACGAGATCCTGGGCGAATGCTGAATTCGACACCGGCACAATGACGCTGCCGATGAGCATGACGACGAGCAGGGGCAGAAATACAGGGGGCAAGCGGTTAAGGAGGCTATTCATGATGGCTCACTCTCTGTCGTTCGTACGGAATCGGTTACACGGACGAGTGCCCAGTGCTACCGCCTATAGGACGGTCTGTCCCATGACAGCAGGGCTTATGCGTGAGTGACGACGGTGGCCAGTCGAACGCCGACATGGAGGGGTATGGAGCGTCGATTCGCCGATCCGGCGACCTTTCCCCACCAACGTGGGAGCTCCGGTCCCTGCCATCACCACGTTTCGGCCATCGTTGAGGCTCTTCGCGTGCCGCGACGCCGAGCATCGGCACGAGTCAGAGCCGAAAACCAACTGGCGCATAAGCCCTGCCATGACAGTATGGAAAGCGACCGCTTTAACGTCTATAGGATGATGGAACCACAATTTAAGGAAGATAACTCCATGCCTTTCAGCTAATGACGCAGGGCTTATGCGTATTGTAGCCATGGCCTTGGCATGACCTTGACGTTACTTCCGGATGAGTGGGCAGCCACAAGTCCTGATTTCCGCGATGATTCGGGGGCGCCGTGGGGAGTAGATTCCCGTCTCCCTGACGATGTGATTCGGACTTCGGTTGATCACTGCGCGCACCGCGGTCGCCATAGATTCCTCCTTCCTTCGACTGCGCTCAGGACCGGAATGACAGTTCGACTGCGCCGCGACGAACAACCCTTCTCGAATCGACACCAGGCGCGTGCATCGGAGTCGAACGGCGTCGGAGCAACGGGCGGACACCCCAGGCGTCGTCGCGACAGGTGGTGACGTCGACGGGGTACCGCCCCTCCGGATTCGGCGTGAGCACAGGCTGCCCCGGGTGGTTCATACGGACTTCGGGTAATCGGTGGGTGATTCGCGGCACATCGCTCCACGGTGGTCGGGCCGTTGCGGAAGATTCCTCGCAAGCTCGGAATGACATTTCGACTGCGCTCGACCCATTCGACTGCGCTCAGGGCAGGCTCCATTCGACTGCGCTCAGGGCAGGCATGACGTGGCGCGGGAATGTGGCGCGTTCACCCGAAGCTCGTATCATGCGCGGTGGCGCGCCGGGGCGCATGGATACTCGGCATGACGACGCGTTTTGTCGTTCTTCCGGGTCAACCAGATTGCAGGACGTTTTAAACGGCCTTCATTACCAGGCTGGCATTGATTCCGCCGAAACCGAAGGCATTGCAGAGCAGATGCTCAACCTGCTGATCCCTGCCACCGGGAGGGATTACATCGAGGTCGCAGGCCGGGTCCTTGTCGAAAAGGTTGGCGGCGCCAGGCAGGTGGCCGCGCTCCAGGGCGAGCGCGCAGATCGCGGTTTCAATCGCGCCGGTTGCGCCGAGGGCATGGCCGTGCAGGCCCTTCGTGCCGCTGACCGATACCCGGTCGGCGTGATCGCCCAGCGCGATCCGGATTGCCCGGCACTCTGTCGCGTCGTTGAGCACGGTCGATGAGCCGTGGGCGCTGACGTATTCAATTGATTCGGGCTCGATGCCCGCGCTCTCGAATGCCTTGATCATCGCCCCCGCCGCGTAGGCGCCATCCGGGTGCGGGGCCGTCATGTGGTGGGCGTCCATCGTGTTGCCGTAGCCTGCAAGTTCGGCGTAGATGCGCGCGCCCCGCGACTCGGCGTGCGCGAATGATTCAAGGACGAGCACACAGCCACCCTCGGCAATCACGAATCCGTCGCGTCCCTTGTCGAACGGCCGGCTCGACGTGGCCGGATCGTCGTTCCGGGTGCTGAGCACGCGGATCATGGTGAACGCACCGAACGTCAGGGGCGCGAGCGGCGCTTCGGCCCCACCAGCGAGCATCACTGGGACCCGTCCATCCTCGATCAGCCGCGCCGCCTCGCCGATGGCGATGAGGCCGGCCGCGCAGGAATTGCCATTGGCGAGCGAAGGGCCGTGGAGGGCAAGCTCGATCGCGATGTTCGAGGAGGCCGCGCCACCGAACACGGACAGCGCAATCAGCGGATTGACATGCTGGGGACCATTTCGGACGTAGGCTTCGTGCTGCTCTTCGCCGAACGCCACGCCGCCGAGGGCGGAGCCGATGTACACGCCGGCGCCAGCGTCGGCCGCTTCGGACGGGCTCAAGCGGGCGTCTTCCAGCGCCATTTTGGCGCAGACCAGCGCGAATTGGGAGAAGCGGTCGAGTCGTCGCGCCCGCTTCGGCGACATGTATTGGAGCGGGTCGAAGTCGATTTCGGCCGCGATCTGGCTCGAAAAGTGGGATGCGTCGAAACGGGTGATGGCGCGAACGGCGGATTTGCCGGCGCGAACTCCCCGCCACAGCGCTTCGACACCGGCGCCGATTGGCGAAAGCACGCCAATGCCGGTGATCGCCACGCGGTGTTTCAAGCTCGAGGCTTTCCGTCGGGAGCGAAGCGAGCGTCGCGGTTTTCGACGATGGCCTTGATCGTGGCCAGCGTCTTGCCGGCAATGGCCTCCACGAAGTGAGGCCCGATGATGTTGTCCGCAATCACGCTGCCCACCAGCGGCCAGGGCGGCGTGAAGTCATGATCGATCCGGACCTTGACACCATGGGGACCAGGTTCGAATGTCCAGGCGACTTCCATTCCCTTTGTCACGCCGCCAATATGGCGAAAGCGGATGATCGGCGTTGGGCCATCTCGTTCGACATCCTGAACCGCGCGCCACTTGACCGGAATCTGTCCCCGTCGCGCCGCCATCTCCACCGTCTTGTGATCGCCGCTGCCTTCCAGCACGGTGACCCACCGGTAATGCGGCAAGATCTCCGGCCAGCGTTCGGTATCCGCCGCCAGCGCGACGATGTTGTCCAGGGCGGCGGCCATTTCGACCGTATTCGCGCTTCGCATGCGCCATCCAATCCGAGTCTTCCGGGGGCGCCGGCCTGTCCCGCTGAATCCGCCGGTCCTTCGTCGTCGCACTCTCTACGGCCGCAACAACCGTGCCAGGAATATGGGCGAGAGCGCCTGGGTGGCGGGCCGGAAGTTGCCGAGGACACCACTCAACGTGAGACCCAGATTCTCCCGTTGCGATAGCCGGTCTGTAATGTAATTCATGAGTGGCGGCGTATTGATGAAGCCCTGCACGATCCAGCAGACCTCGCGTTTCGCGGTAAAGAAGCGCCGGCGCGCGATCCTGTACTCATCCAAGGCCGTGGCGGATGTGTCTCCCGATCTGAGCGCGGCGCTCGCCACCGGCGCCGCCAGCGCCGCGCCGCGCAACGCTTCGTAGATGCCTTCGCCAGTGAAGGGATCGAGAAACGATGCCGCATCGCCCACGAGCAGGTAGCCATCGCCCGTGGTGCGCCGGGCGCGGTGCGCCATCGATCCAACCCCGCGAATGCCGCCGACCCGCTCAGCGCCCGCCAGCTTTTCCGCAACGGCGGGCATCGACTGGAGCGACATGGCGAAAAACTCGTCGATCGAACCGGGCCGTGATTCCACCGCCCCCACACCGGCGACCACGGCAACGTTGGTCAGGCCGTTTTCCAACGGTGCCAATCCGGCGTAGGCCTGTTGGCCCACGTGCATTTCCCCAAACTGGTCCAATCCGCCAACGCCCCGGTAATGCGCGACAAATCCCGTTTTACGTGGCCAGCGCAGGGGGATATCCAATCCCAGCTCGCGGGTCATCACCGAGTGATGCCCGTCGGCGCCCACCACGAGCGATGCGCGAAAATGCTCCCGGGTTCCGCCGATCGTGGCTTCGACACCTACAACCCGCCCGTGTTCCTGGACGACCGACCGGACGTGAGCGCTCTCGCGAACGTCGACCCCGGCCGCCTTTGCCTGCTCCAGCAAGAGATGATCCAGGCGGTATCGGGAGAGGCCCAGAGCCGCCCGGCCCGGTTCCGCCTTCGCAAAATTGGCCTTGAACGTAGCGCCATTCGGAGCGTGAACGATCATAGCGTCCATGCGATGGGCTCCGGCGCGCATCACCTCGTCCAGGATGCCCAGGTCGCCAAGGAGCTGGACGCCCGCCGGGTTGACATATTCGGAACATGCCTTGTGCCGGGGGAAACTCGCCTTGTCGAGCAGCAGGACCCGATGTCCCGCGTTCGCCAATGCCGTGGCGAAGGCGCTGCCGGCCGGGCCTCCGCCAACGACGATCGCCTCGGCATCGCGTGCGTGCGGAACTGCGGAGCGGCGCCGGTCAGGCATGGTCGATCCTTTCCTGCTTGACGGCGGCCATCCGGAACCAGGGATGCGTGGAGATCGTCGCGTCGTCGATTCCGGCCCGCCGCAGCAGGTCGCCGAGTTCTGCCGGGGTGTAGGCCCGGAGGACGGAAAGGGGTGCGTCGTTGCGGGTGAGCCGGTTACGGGTGGTGAGCCGCGAAGCGATCCAGGCGGCGGCGTAGCCGATGCGCCCGCGACGGAGATCGTTGAGGATGAACCCCCTTCGCGCGAGACGGTCCATTTGCCGGAGCACCCGAATGGCGTTGTCCGCTGAGAAGTGATGGAGCGAGAGTGAGCAGAGGACGATGTCGAACGCCTTGTCCGGCAGTGGAACCGACCGCGCGTCGTATTCGGCGATCGTGATCGCCGGATCGCCGCTCGTCTGTTTTCGGGCAAGCTCGAGGATTGCTGGCGAGACATCGCTCGCGACAATCCGCAGGGGCAGGTTGCGCCTTCTCGCCCATTGCGAAATGGCGAGGGGGATATCGCCTGATCCCGTGGCCAGGTCGAGGATCGTGACCGGCTCGGTGGCGGATGTCGTCGAGAGCAGGGTCGGCACGTGACGAAGGATCACCGAAGAGCCCCCGAGGAGCCGGTTCACTCTCTGGATATCCCGAAAGTTCCCGGCCAGCTCTTCCGGATCGACCACGTCCTCATCGAGCAGTTCCGCTCGCTCGCTCCGTGGCGGAGGGGAAAAGAGATGTCTTCCTGATCCGCGAACGGTTTGACCGGGATCCGACATGCGGCGCTTGCTCCTGACTGGGAAGCAAGTATACGGTGCGATCGGCAACCGCCGCATCCGGGCGCCACGGAGGACAACGGGAGTCAGGCGACGGCTCACCTCAGCCGCTGAACAGGGCCGTGGTCCAGCCAATGCCCAGCGCCACGGCCCCGGCCGAAATGCAGGGGAAGCAGGCCAGGGCGCCCTGGCGCGGGCTCCGCATCCAGATCGCGGCGTTGATTCCGACCAGAACGGCGGCGGTCAGCGAGGCGATCCAGACGAACGCGGCGCGGTTCGTCAACCATGGCGCGAGGCAGGCCGCGAGCAACGCGGCCAGGATCATCGCCCCCCAGCAGGCCTGGCGCGCGCGGCCCGCTCCAATCGCGACCGCCAGCGTCCTGACGCCTGCATCCCGGTCAGATTCGATGTCCGGCAGTGACTGCGCGATCTGGACGGCGATCACTGCGGCGGCGCCGATCGGATACATCGCCCACAGGCCAGGTTTCACTGTGCCCAGGGTCGTCCAGACCCAGATCGGCAGGAGCGGAAGGGCGACGAGATACGGAACCCACGACCAGATCGTGCGCTTGAACCACAGGCTGTAGGCAAGGCCGGAACCGGTCCCGATGGCGCAAAGCAGGAACGACAGCCCGCCAAACCGGATGCTGAAGACCGTCATCAGGATCAGCCCGGCGATTGTCACGATCCAGGCGCCGCGCCGAGAGACGAGACCGGCTGGAATCGGTTTCCGCGGCCGGGACATCGCGTCGAGGTCGGCGTCGACCAGTTCGTTGACGGCTCCGATCGCCAGTTGCCCGCCGAACATCGCGAGCAGGAGCGAGGTCATCCGGGCCGTTCCTGGCCAGCCACTCGCCGCGACCAGGGCGAATGCCGCCGTCGCGCACATCACCACAATGATCGGCACGGCGTGGGGAAGGACGAGATAACCGCGCAGGACATCGCGGCGTGAGTGAGGCGAGGTGTCGATCATGGACGGATGATGTGGCGCCACACGCCCAACGTCAATCGATGGGTCCGCGCCCAGCCCCAGCCGGGAACCGGCGAGCGCCGTGTTCCCGGCTGGTTCGAAGACCCGCGATCCTGCGCGAGGCGTGACCGGCGGCAACCTTTGACGTTATTCGCCGCCGAACTGGTCGTAGACCTCCTGGGCGTTCTCCGAGGTGACTTCGATCGTTTCGAGGACGACCTCCTTCGGGGGCGCGGTCTCGCCGCCCAAAAGCTGGACAGCCCAATCAATCGCCTCGACGCCCCCGGTGGGATAGACGTAGGTGACGTCGATCCGGCCATCGATCACCGAGCGGAGACCGCCATCGGGGGTCGGCAAGCCGTCGATGCCGATCACCAGCAGGCTTTCGAGATCGATGCCCATGCCCTCGGCCGAAATGATCGCCGCCTCCGCCATCGGATCGTTGTGGGCATAGAGCACGTTGAGCTCGGGGTTGGCCTGGAACATCGACTGTGAGGTCGGGATCGCCTTTTCCCGCAACCAGTCGGCGTTCTGGCTGGCCGTAATCTCGACCGCGGTGTTGGAGGCGATGCCGGTGCGGAATCCATCGCCGCGTTCCTGGGCCGGAGTGGAGCCTTCGAGTCCCCGGATTTCCCCGACCTGGCACGGGTCGTGCCCCTGCTCGGTGCACCAGTTGGCGGCGTACGCTCCAGCCTGCTCGCCGATCAACGTGTTGTCCGCCCCGATCCACATCGTGTACTGATCGCCATCGACCTTGCGGTCGAGCACGATCACGGGCACGCCTTCAGCGCATGCCTTGGCCACCACATCGGTCAACGGGGCGGCCTCGTTGGGTGAGATAATCAGCAAGTCGATGCCCTGTGACAGGAAGCCCTCAACATCTGCCACCTGCTTGGCGTTGTCCTGGGCGGCATCGGCGAACACCACTTCGAGGTTGGGATGTTCGGCCGCGGCGGCTTCGATCTGATCGTTCATGGCTTGGCGCCAGGGCTCGCCCTTGTTTGCCTGGGACATGCCGATGAGATAGGTATCCTTCTCCGCGATCGGTTCGGTGAGGCAGGTGCCGGGTCCGCCAACGGGGCTTGCCTCCGGGGTTCCCTGGGCCACGGCGATGCCGGGTCCGGCGCCAAGTGCGAACGTGAAAACGGTGGCCAGGAGCGCTGCGTGAAAGCGTGATTTCATGAGTTGATCCTCCGGTGTGCGACAGAACGACGACCACAAAACAAGGTCGACAGAGGCCCAGGGCAACGGGTGGTTCCCGTCCACGGCTCCTCGACTGCATGATGACTGGCGTTGTGGCCGCCTGGAGAGCGGACGTTGACACCTGGGATCACCTCCTTCGGCGCTGCAGGATGACCGCGAGCACGATGATCGCGCCTTTCAGGATCGCCTGGTATTCGGACTGGATGTTGCGCAGGCCAAGGATGTTGTCGAGGATTTGGAGGATCAGGGCGCCGATTACAGTTCCCCCGATCGTGCCGACGCCACCCATCAGGCTCGTTCCGCCAATTACCACCGCCGCTATCGCGTTGAGCTCGTAGCCACTTCCATCGATGTGGCTGCCCTGATTGACCAGGGCCGTGTGCAACAGGGCGGACAAACCAACCAGCAACCCGGTGATCGCGAACACCGCAATCGAGACCCGATTCGTGTTGATCCCGGACAGGCGGGCGGCAACGGGGTTGTCCCCGACCGCGTAAATGTGGCGGCCGAAACGGGTCTTGTAGAGCAGGAATGAGGCGATAATCCAGGCGCCCAGGAAGTAGAAAACCTGAGCCGGAATGCCCAGTTCGCCGAGTTCGAGTTGACCCCCGAACAGTTCATTGTAGAGAGGTGGAGCCTGGTCGCTTCCACTCCCGAATGAGATCGGGATTGCATATCCATCCGCCCAGAGCGAGGCCACACCCCTGGCGATGCTCATCATCGCGAGCGTGGTGATGAAGGATTGCAACCTGAACCGGGTCGAAATGAAACCGTTCAGGAATCCGACCAACGTCCCGATCGCGAGCACGCCGCCAATTGTCATCGGGAGATTCCAGCCCAATTCCATCATGAACGTTGCCGATCCCACCGCGCACAGCGCCATCACCGCGCCAACCGAGAGATCGATTCCACCGGTCAGGATGATGAGCGTCATGCCGATCGCGATGATCCCGTTCTCGGACGCGAAGCGAACGATATTGAGCAGGTTGCGGCTCTCCAGGAAGACATTTTGGCCATCACGCTCGGGAGAGAGCAGCGCGGATGCGATGAGGATCAGGATCAGCCCGAGATAGCCTTGAAAGCGCCACAGGGTTTGCCACCTGGAGTCAGTCGTTGGCGTTGTGGGATCCACAGCCGCTGTGGAAACGTCCGGCATGGTGCTGGGTCCTCCGTGTCAGGTCGATCGCGCGAGGGGCGAGGAGAGGCGCCTGGTGGCTGCTTCCATGATCTCGGCCTGGGTTGTCGACGCGGCGTCAAGTGTCGCGGCGAGTCTGCCTTCGCTGAGCACCACAATCCGGTCGCACATCGCCAGCAGCTCGGGAAGTTCGGACGAGGCGATCACGACCGCCGCGCCCTCTCTCGCAAGTTGGCCGATCAGTGCGTAGATTTCCGCCTTGGCGCCGATGTCGATGCCGCGGGTCGGTTCATCGAGCAGAAGGAGCCGGGGCCTGGTCATCAGGCTCTTGGAGAGCGCAACCTTTTGCTGGTTGCCTCCGGAGAGCTTGTCGACCTCAATCCTGGGCGTTGACGTCCTGATCCGCAGCGATCCGATCGCGCCAGCAACCGCAACTCGCTCCCGCCTAGCCGCGATGATTCCGAACCGGGAAAGCGAGCGCAGGGCGGCCATCGTGATGTTGTTCCCTACCGGCAGCCCCATGAACAGGCTCTGGGTCTTCCGATCCTCCGTGACGAACGCCAGGCCGTGCCCGATCGCGTCGTTCGGATCGCGGATCCGATGCTGGATGCCTTCGAGGACGATCGTTCCCGACCGCCAGGAAGCGGGATGCACGCCGAAGATGGTTTCGAGGAGCTCGGTTCTTCCAGAGCCCATCAAGCCGGCGATGCCAACGACTTCCCCGGCGCTGACGGCAAAGCTGATATCGTGGAGATTCCGTTTCGGCGAGGCCGGCGGCGTTTTGAGCGATATGTTCCGGACAGCGATCGCCTGATCGCCAATGTTCGCCTCGGCCTTGGGAAAGAGGTCGGTCAGTTCCCGGCCCACCATCATCTGGATCAATTCGGAAGTCGACGTTGTCGCCGTGTCGCGGACGCCGATGTACTTTCCGTCGCGAAGCACGGTTACACGGTCCGAGAGCTCGAAGACTTCTTCCAGTTTGTGGGAGATGTAGATCATCGTCACTCCCCGCGCCTTGAGTCCACGAATCACGGCGAAGAGTGAGCCGATCTCGGTCTCGCTGAGCGCCGAGGTCGGCTCATCGAGAATGAGGATGTCTGCGTCGAGGGACAGCGCCTTGGCGATCTCGACCATTTGTTGCTCCCCGACACGCAAATCTCCGACCCGGCGATGCGGCGAGACGGAGAGGTGAAGCGTGTCGAGCAGCCTGGTGGCGTCGAGCGCCATCGTCCGGTTGGCGACCGTGCCCCACCGGGTCCGCGGCTCCCGGCCGAGGAAAATGTTGGCGGCGACGCTGAGCTCGCGAATGAGGTTGAGTTCCTGGTGAATGATCCCGATGCCATGCGCCTGGGCGTCCTTCGGGCTCGAAAAGGAGGCTGGCCGCCCATCGAGAAGAAGCTCGCCGTCGTAGTCGGCGTACACGCCGCTGAGGATCCGCATCAGGGTGGACTTGCCGGCCCCGTTTTCGCCAATGATGGCGTGGATTTCCCCGGTTGCAATGTCGAACGAGACGTCTTGCAAGGCATGCACGCCCGAGAACGATTTTGAGATTGAACACAGACTGAGCATGAGGTGTTCACTCCGAAAATTGCGGGACAGCCAGTTCGATCCATCTGAGCGTGCCATTCCGGTGAATGACAACCAGTCGATTGGTCGCGCCATGCCGTGATCTGGGCCGACCAGGCTGGGTGCCCAGCGGCATCGGCCAGGCGTCAGCAGATCCGGGTTGTGCGACACGAACGTCAAGCCGTTTGACCGGCGCGTGGGGCGCCAGAAGGAATTGTGCCCAAGTTCAGGTTCAGGTTTCGGCCGTCTCAGTGGCCGATGGAATCGAGAGACCAGCGTTGGCCAAGTTTACCTCCCGACGTCATCGCGTGTCGCACGTGAACTTTTCTGGAAGCATCTGCCGCATGACTTGTTGAAATCGATTTCAATGCTATCAATGCACCGGGTCGATGTCAACAGCATGCGTCGTGCATGGAAACCAACACGATGCCCCTCAATGTGAAATCGATTTCAGGAGGCGGGTGTTGAGCCGTCGCCGACGACTGGTCGTGACCGGCGGGCAGGCGGCCCGTCGAAAACTGAAACACGCATCCTGCCGGGGAAAGCCTTACCCGTTCGAATCCAGCAGTTCAAGCGTCGGGGCGAACGCCTCGATCCCGGCGAGCGTGTTCGGTTCGAGCCAGACCTGGACATGGGTCATGCCATCGGCGGCGATCGCGCGCAGCGATTTGGCCAACTCTTCCGGTGAGCCGGTGAGCGCTTCCCGCGGCGCCCGTAATTGGGCGTTGGGCAGATCGATGGCGACGGCCACAGTCCGCTCCAGCGTCGCCGGGTCGCGGCCCACGGCCGCGCAGGCCGCATCGGTTCGCGCTTGCCAAGATTTGAGATCGGCGCGTGAGATAGAACCAAAATCCCGGTTCAGGTTGTCCGCGTGCCGGGCGGCAAGCTGGATCATCCGGTCCCTGGTCGCGCCGACCATGATTGGTGGTCCCTGGGGGCGCGGCCCTCTTGGCCGCAGCTCGACCTCCCTGGCCTGGTAATAATTGCCCTCGAAGTCGATCTCTCCTTCACGCAGGAGGGTCGCAATGATTGTCAGCGCCTCCTCGAACCGGCTCGCCCGGTGATCGTACGGCGCGCCCAAGGCCCGGAACTCCGTTTCGGTCCAACCCGCGCCGATTCCCAGGGTCAGGCGCCCATCGCTAATTTCGTCAATGGTGTCGGCGATTTTGGCGATGATCGTGGGATGACGGTAGCTGGTGCAGGCCACGAGCAGTCCAAGCTCAACACGGCTCGTCGCGTCAGCGAGGGCGGAGAGCATGCTCCAACCGTCCCAAAAACCGAATGTCTCTTCGGGAGGATTGCGCCAGAGGAAGTGGTCGACCAGCCACATCGAATCGAAACCGAGCGCCTCGGCCTGCAGGACCCGTTCGCGGACATCCTTCCACCGCATGACCGTGCCCTCCGCACGGTCTTCCCACGTCGGAGTGAGCAGGCCGACCTTGAGCGGGCGATTCCGGGGGGTGTCCATGGCGGTTCCCTTCGATGATGGCATGTGGTGTCGAAAGTCTCGTTCGACCCATTCGACGACGTTCAGGGCAAGCATCCACCCAAGGCAGGAGTTTCCTCCCTCACGAGGATCGGTCGAGGAGTTCAAGCGTCGGAGCGAACGCCTCGATCCCGGCAAGTGTGGCCGGTTCGAGCCAGACCTGCACATGACTGATTCCTTCGCTCGCGTACGTGCGCAGCGCGTCGGCAAGCTCTTCCGGAGAGCCTTTGTGTGACGTTGAGTCCTCGCTCGACGGCGCCCCTGGCGTCTCGATGCCAATCATGGCGTAACGTTCCAGGGAATTTGGATCTCGCCCTTCCTTGGTGCAGGCAGCATCGACCCTGGTGCGCCATTCGGGCAGTTCGGTGATCGATTCAGCCGGACCAAGGTCCCGGTTCCAGATGTCCGCGTGTCGTGCCGTGAGGCGCAGCATCCGCTCTCCAGCAGCGCCGACGAGGATGGGTGGCCCTTGGGCGCGCGGCCCACGGGGGCGGAGTTCACACTCGCGGGCCTGATGGAATCGTCCCTCAAAGTTAATCTTGCCCTTCCGAAGGAGCGTGGCGATGAGCGTGAGCGCCTCTTCGAAGCGGCTGACCCGGTGGTCGTAGGGATATCCGAAGGCTCGAAAATCCGGCTCGTGCCAACCCGCGCCAAGGCCAAGTGTTAGCCTGCCACCGCTGATTTCATCGACCGTCACTGCCATCTTCGCGAGCAGCGCTGGATTTCGGAAGCTCGTGCAGGCGACAAGCGAACCCAGTTCCACGCGCGTGGTGCTGGCGGCGAGGGCGGAGAGCATCGACCATCCCTCCCAAATCTGGTACACATCGTCCGGTGGGAACCGGACAAACAGGTGATCTCCCACCCATATCGAATCGAAGCCAACCGCTTCCGCCCGTTGGGCAAGTAAGAGGAGATCGGGCCATGATGGCGCCACTCTGGTCCTCATATTTTCGAATGTTTGGAGAAACAGGCCAACCTTGAGCGGGCGATTCCGGTGTGCATCCATGGCGGTTCCCTCGATGATGGCATGCGGTTGATGTGCGACCCATTTCAGCATACAGGCGCCATCCCCGTAAGTGAACATCCCCAATGGTCTGTCACGCGTCATCTGCACATCTGAAGTCTCCCCAATCGTCATGTCGAGCTTGCGAGACATGACGATTGGTGGTGAGTGCATCTGGGTTGACACACCAATAGTCGATGTCTCATGCAGGAGCCACGCGAAGCGCCGGCAACCAGGGATGATCGCCGTAGAGCAACGTCAGGTTCGCGGCGAGCCATTGCCGTTGCGTTGCGGTGAGGTGCGGCAGCGTGTGATCGAAGTCGTGCTCGCCCTTCGGCCGGTTCGGCAGCCGCGACGTGTAGAGCAGCTGAATCTCCGGCGCCATCACCGGCAAGCCATCGATCCATTGGATCATCGCCTCGCGCGTCCCGCGAATCCGGTCGTCGCGCCGGAATACCCACTCGGTGGCGGTGAACTCGCCCACCATGAGCTGGAACTCCCACGGATTGCCTGATCGCCGGCACCAGATATTGTGAATCTCCGGCGGCAGGATGGTTCCTGGCTCCCAAAGCGTCAGGTCGCCGTGCGCCGCGTACAGCAGACAACCCGGCAGGGATTGGTGGAGGATCGGCAGGTCTCCTCGGTCGATCTGGATGTCGATATCCGAGTGCGGCCGCGATTGTCCACCGCTCACCAGGTCCAGTGCCCATCCCCCGGCAACGCACCACGTACCAGGGTAATTGCGGAACAGGTCCCCAACCTCATCCGGCGCCAGGGGCCGCCAGTCTGAAACGTTCGGAATATCTGCCATCGCTCTCCTCCTGCCCAGCCTGGCGCCCACCAGTCATCGTCGTGCGCGCAGCGGAGCGATAGCGCATCCGGCGAAGCCGGACCTGGGCGCCTCGGCGTCCAACACAGGCGATGACTGACCCATTGCCACTGCCGAATGTCTGGGCAGTTCAACCGAATCCGGCATCACGAGGCGGTTTCCGGTTCCGGTTCCGGTTCGGCATCGACACTCGGCGCGATGTCGGCCAGGACGCGGGCCTTCATGTCGAGGATATGGTCTTCGAGCGCATCGGCCGCGGCCTCGCTCTCCCCGTTCAACAACAGGTCGATGATCCGCTTGTGCTGGCTGAGGGCAATCTCCATCCAGCCGGGAATGTGCGTGCCCGCCCGCTGGAACACCGAGATTTGCGCCCAGAGACCGTTCACGATGCCGATCAGGCGCTGGTTCCGCGATCCCTCGATCAGCCACTGGTGGAATCCCTGGTCGACTTCGAGGAAGGCGCTGGCGGCGGCGTGCCGGCCTCCATCGTCGGCCGCACTGGCGATCAGCGCCTCGACCCGGTCGAGTTCGCGGCGCGCCCACTGATAGTCTTTCGGTTTCAGCTTGGCGGCCAGGGTCCGCAGCGCGAGCGCTTCGAGCACGGCCCGCAAATCGAAAATCTCGGCGATATCCGCCCTGGAAAACGAGGCCATGAAGAACCCGCGATTTGGCGAGTATGTGACCACGCCATCCTGCACCAGTCGGTGCAGGGCCTCGCGCACGGGCGTCCGGCTGACCCCGAGCTCCTCGCTCAGGCGGAGGTCGGACAGCTTGCCGCCGGGGTGCAAGTCGCGCGCCAGGATACGGTCCCAGAGGATGCTGTAGACATCGGAACCGAGATTCCTTCGCACGATCGGCGACGAAGGCCGGCTCGTTCCCGCCGCGGCCTGGCTCATGTGCTGGCTCCTCGTGTCGGCGCCGGGGCGAGGCGGCGGCGGCCACCATCGACTCTCACCTTCGCGTCCAATTCACCTGGCTCCCTGTATACAATGAACGGCGAAAGTGCGCTATGGTCCTTCCTGCTGGAATGTCGAGCGCAGGTAATTGTCATTCCGACGAAGGAGGAATGACATTAAGCGTGGGCGTGTGGGCGGGGAAGTCGTCAAGGAAGCGGCATGCCAGGGGTTGGGAGCGACGCCACGAACCTGATTGTCCTGCGCGGCAACTCGGCCTCGGGCAAGAGCGCCGCCGCACAGCGAATCCGGCAACGCCATGGCCGTGGCGTCGCCATCGTCGGGCAGGACGCCATCCGGCGCGATGTGCTCAAGGAGCGTGACACGCCGGGCGCCGCGAATATCGCCCTGATCGGACTCATCGCTCGGTACGCGCTCGATCACGGGCGCCATGTCATCATCGAGGGAATCCTGCGCGCCGATCACTACGGCGACATGCTGGCTACGCTTCGCGCCGACCACCGAGGTCCTTCCCACTTCTTCTATTTCGACGTGCCGTACGAGGAGACTGTGCGCCGCCATGCCACCAAGCCGCAGGCATCGGAGTATGGCGAGGTGGAAATGCGTGAATGGTTTCGGCCGCTCGATCTCCTGTCCACGGTTCCGGAGTATCGAATTCCGGAATCCGCATCCCTCGACGATGCAGTCGATGTGATAATGCATCGGTCAGGGCTTGCCATCGGATGAGCGCGATACCAAAGTTCATGAGCCTGGATCATGGCCTGGGGACCGTTCGGGTCGTGTGCCGCGGTTGTTGAAAGGGAACGTCAGGATGTCGATTCGTTTCGCTGAGAGAATGAGTCGCCTCGGCACGGAAACCGCGTTCGAGGTCCTGGTCCGGGCCAGGGCGCTCGAGGCCCAGGGCAAGGATGTCGTGCACCTCGAAGTCGGCGAACCCGATTTCGACACCCCGGCGAACGTGATCGAGGCCGGCGTCGAGGCGCTCCGGACCGGCTGGACGCATTACGGACCGGCCAATGGCGATGCCCAACTTCGCGAGGCGATCGTTTACTATATAAAAGGAACGCGAAACCTGCGCTACACCGCCGACCAGGTGGTGGTGACACCGGGCGGCAAGCCGGTGATGTTTTTCCTGATCCTGGCCCTGCTGGAAGCGGGCAACGAGGCGATCTACCCCGATCCCGGTTTCCCGATCTATGGCTCGATGATCAACTTCTCCGGCGCGAAACCGGTTCCGCTGCCGCTGCGCGAGGAAAACGGGTTCGAAATCGACGTCGACGAATTGGAAAGCCTGATCACACCCAGGACCAAACTGCTGATCATCAACAGCCCGGCCAACCCAACCGGCGGAGTCCTCGGCCGGGACCAACTGGAGCGGATCGCCGAACTGGCAGTCGAGCACGATCTGCTGGTGATGGCCGACGAGATCTACGCCGAACTGATCTACGCCGGCGAACACATCTCGATCGCGACCTTCCCCGGCATGGCCGACCGGACGGTGATCCTCGACGGCTTTTCCAAGACCTACGCGATGACGGGTTGGCGGCTCGGCTACGGCATCTTCCCCCAGAACCTCGCTCCGGCCATCGCCAGGCTGGCAGTCAACAGCGTGTCGTGCACGTCGGTCGCCGTCCAGCGGGCAGGGATCGAAGCCCTCACGGGCCCGCAGGATCGCGTTGCCGAATTCCGCGACGCATTCCGTTCGCGCCGCGAACTGATCGTGAGCGGGCTCAATGCGATCGAGGGCATCACCTGTGTGATGCCAAAGGGCGCCTTTTACGCCTTCCCGAACATCACCAGCTCTGGTCTCACCAGCAAGCAATTCGCCGATAGCCTGCTCGACGACTACGGCGTCGCCGGGATCGCGGGCACCTCGTTCGGGGCCGCCGGCGAGGGCTACTTGCGGCTCTCCTACGCCAACTCCGAGGCCAACCTCGCCAAAGCCCTCGACCGCGTCGCGGCGATGACGCGCGACGTGATCGGATAGGCGGAGCCTGCCCTGAATGGGCCAGCCGCGCGGAGCGGGACATTGGTCGCGGACACGATGATGGCGGTCGTCCGCCGCCACTCGCTCAGACGGACGCCTGGTTCGTCTCCGCCAGGTACCACAGGTCAGGCTCGTCAGCCACTTCGGCGCGTTTCAACTACTCCCGCAGATCGTCGGACTGAGCAAACAGCTTTGCCCGTTCAAGATTGTCCCACTCGAGGAAGATCAGGATCTCGTTCGGATCGGAGGCGTTGCGGAAGAACCGGCCAAGCTGGCAGCCGTGGGCGCCGCGGGTGGCTTCCTGCTCGACAAAGACTGACTGCCAGATCGCATAGTCGGTCACCTTGTGGCGGATGAGCAGCGCTGGCATCGATCTCTCCCTCGGGTCAAACCCGTCGATTCGTTCCTAGAGCGGGTGTCACAAAGATTGACGATCTTGGCGGAAGACGGGCGGAGCAAGCTCCGCAGCCCTACCAAGACGGTAGGCGTCAACCATTTCGCGATCCGCTCTATGGCGACTTGGCCCGGCGCCGGTGGCCGCGAACGATATCGATCGCTCACCTCCTCACACCTCTACGTTCCGGACCGCAGCGGCAGCCACTCCGGTAGCCATCAGAAGCCACCGACGCAGGGTCGGCGGCGAACCGGGCGCGACACGAGAGCACACGGAGGCACAGTGGAGCTGGCTGCTCGAGCTGGACATCGTTCGATCGCCCGGATCGGCTCGCACCGTTCACCCGCCGCGTGCGTACCGCGACGCAGCACTGGAGGAACTCCATCAATCGCCGTCGGTCCGCGGAATCAACCGTGCGCCGATAGAGAGCCATCCGACGCGGCCAGCGTCGTCACGTACGAACGGCAGGCGTCCCCCTCCCATCTTTGCGTCGTCCTCTGCGAGGAAGGCGATCGGCCGCCCACCCGGACGGCCCCGTGCGGCAACGGACGCCGTTCCCCGGAAAACGCACCAGACGAACTTACCAGCACCTACTTAGTCCTGGAAATACCCACATTGGCCGCCAGTCGCTGAACCGATGAAGAGTCATGTCAGGCCAACAACGCCATTCGCACGTGCAGGGCCAGGTGCAGGCGCAGGCGAACCTCAGACGAATTGAGGTCGAACCCGGTAATTTCCGCAATTCGTTCCAGGCGGTAGAGCACGGTGTTGCGGTGGACGTGCAGCAACGAGGCCGCTTCCTTTGGACTGCAATTTGCTCGAAAGAACGCTTCGAGCGTCTTGACCAGTTCTGCGCCATGGGCAAAATCGTAATCGATCAGCGAGCCTAATGCTTCCCTCTGAAAAACCTCGAGTTCCGGCAGTTTCTCGGCGGCATAGATCAGGCGGTAGACACCAAGTTTCTCGAAGCGGGTGACCTTGCCCGGGCCGAACAGGCGGCGTCCGATCGTCAACGCCTGGCGCGCGTCCTGATGCGATTGCCTGATCCCTTCGAGCCCGAATCGAATCCGGCCGACGCCAATCGAGACCACCTCCGGCGCCCCGTGCCGGGCCAGTGCATGATTGAGATCGACCTGGACTTCCGAGATCACGGCGTCGAGTTCTTCCTCGTCATTAACCGGCCAGACAATTTCGGCGCTGGTGTTGCGGACACGCCACAGAATGTGCGCGTCGCGGGCGCGCGCCGCCTGATGAACGCCGCCTTCGAGGGCCGCCCAGCGGCCGTCCCGCGCCCGTGCTGGTGACCCCTGAGCAGGATCGACGCGAGCAATGACGGTGAAAAATGACCGATCGAGGTCGTGACCGAGGCGTTTGATCTGTTGCAAGAGCGAGACCTCGCTGCGCAGTGCGCCGTCGAGGATTTCATCGAGCACATTGAGTTCGATTTCGCGGCGGGCGTTAGCGGCGGCCTGTTCGCGAGTGAGGGTGACGGCGCAGGCGGCCGCGCCGCGGGAAGCGAGCACTCCGTCTTCGACGCTCTCTTCGCCGCGCCGGACGAAGAGCGATACGCTGCCCAGCAACCCGTCGCGTCCGCTGACCGGGGCGACGATCCTCATCCACTCTCCCCCCAAGGGCCAGGTCGCGGAGGGAGGTTCGGCCGAGCTGGAAGCGGCAACCGTGCGCAACCAGTCGAATACCGGACCGCGCGTTTCGGTGAGCAGATCGTCGACATGGTTGCCCTTGAGCACGGAGGCGCCTGGCTGAAACGCCAGCAACCGTCCGTCGCGGCTTTCGAACGCGACGGCTCGCCCGGAGAGGGCGGCGAGTTCGCGCGCAAGTTCGCCAAGCGGTTCTCCCGCGATCGCCAGCTCCATCAACTGGCGACCGGCGTCCTGTCCCCGCCGCAGGATCTCACGTCGGCGTTCCGAGATATAGCGGGAGGCGACGCG
>Ga0183260_10001030_pt1 | contig 23646 bp, 17 predicted proteins | sample AntDrymUQ4972206_2_FD_129768 | JGI IMG/M metagenome (GOLD analysis project Ga0183260, IMG submission 129768) | Polar desert sand microbial communities from Dry Valleys, Antarctica - metaG UQ497 (22.06) (version 2) (version 2) | ecosystem: Environmental > Terrestrial > Soil > Desert | place... | reverse complement strand
CGTGAGCTTCTCCCAGCCCATGTCGTTCGTGTACGCGATGCGCGCCATGAACGGCACGACCCAGAACGCGGCGAGCAGCCCGGCGACCGCCAGTACGGGAACGGCGAAGCGGAGGCTTCGCCGGTGCGGTCGCATGAGCACGAGCACCAGCGCTCCCGCGAGCGCGTAGAACGCGGGCACCACGTGGCACAGCCCCGTTACCGCGAGGGCACCTGCGGTGAGCGCGCGGTACTGCCCCGTTTCGAGCCCGCGTCCGAACAGTCCGAGGAACACAAAAGCGCACGCGAGGCTGATCGAGAACGCAAACTCGCCGGCCAGCGTCGAGGCGATGTTCCCGCCGTAGATGGTGAAACTGCGGTCGAAGAGGAAGGGCACCATGGCCACGGCGAGCAACGCCGGCCCCGGGAACCGCAGCCGCATCATCCGTCCGAAAAACGCCGCCGCGGCCGGCAGCGCAACGACGCCCGACACCGACACGAGCTTGAACGCGACGTTGTACGGCATCACGAGGTCCGCGAGCACAATCAGCAGGCTCGGCAGCGGGAAATAAAACGTGAGAGCCGGAAAGCCCGCGTACCAGTCGTTTGTCCAGCCCGTGAGACGCCCGTGCGGCAGCAGGTGGTCGCGGAGGAACGCCGGAGCCCAAACGTGCGCGCCCATGTCGCCGCCCGCGGGAGTGGTGTCGGTGACCAGCAGCGAAGGATGGAGTTGAGCGAAAGTGAAGAGCATCGCTCCGCCGACGGCGACGACCGTGGCGACCAGCGCGGCAGTCTCGAAGGCGGTGCGCGGCTGCGTCCCCTCCGGTTCCATTGCCGTCATTGTGCTCGCCCGCCGACCCTACGCGAGCGCGGCGACCGTGATCGCGTTGAACGTGGCGTGCGCCACGACGGCCATTCCGAGACGCCCGGTACGGGCACGCACCCACGCGAGCACCATCCCGAACGCCGCCAGCCCTGGAATGAGTAACGGCAGCAGGTGGGCGATGGCAAACACGAAACCCGAGACGACGACGGTGATCGCGACCGTCGTGCGGGCCCGGAGCGCCACGAACAGCATGCCGCGGTAGAAGATCTCCTCAGCGAGCGGAGCGCCGACGATCAGCAGGACGGCGAGAAAGACGAAGGCGCCGCCGGTCCCGGCCTGGTTCGTGAGCTCTTCGGCCGGTTCACGCAGCTCCTCGACGAAATCGCGGTTCGTGACGAGTTGCAGGAGCCCGTAGATCACTGGCAGAAGGACCACCTGAGACGCGAAACCGATCGGGACTCCGAGCCAGTCGCGGCGCTCGAACAGCAGGCCGAAGTCTCTCCTCAAACTGCCGGTGCCGCGCACTCGGCTCAACAGGATTGCCGACGGGACCAGCGCCGACCACAGGCCGATCAGCCCGCCGGCGGTCTCGGTCAGCGATCCTCGCCCCCCGATCGCCGCGCCCACCGCGCTGCCCGCTACTGCGGTCACGATGCTGGCGAAGAACACCGCCACCCAATCGAGCAGCGTGCAGGCGGGGGGCGCCGGACGCGGGGCCTCCGCGTCGTCGGCGGCGGCGTCGCTCATTGCGCCGTCAAACTAAGCCGTGGAACTAAGCAGCGGCGTTCAGACAGCGAGACGGCGGATGTTGCTGGCGCGGCGATCGTCTACCGCCCAGCCCACCGGCGCCCGGACGTTCTCCGCGTGCGTCGGGCAGAGGAACCAGCCGCCCTCGACGCCGACGTCGGCGGGATCGAGCCATACCGTGCGACTTGCGTAGTCATAGCTGAGAGTTGCGTGTGCGTTGGCCCCGCAACCGGGCCGGGCACAGCGAGGGATGCGCGACATGCACGCGGACCGTACTGACGCGCTGAGCGCGAGACGCGGATGCTCCTAGCATGATGTCGTGAGTCGACCTCCGAGCGAGATGCCGAGCGTGCCGAAGAACACGCTCCCCGGTCGCCCGGAGCCAAGCTGGCGGTGGGCCGGTGCGGTGCTGCTCGGGCTCATCGCCGCCGCCTTGTTCCTCCCGTCGCTGTTCGGCTCTCCGACGAAGCAAAAGGACCTCGCCTACGGCGAGTTCATCGCGCAAGCAAAGACCGGCGCCGTTTCGGAAGCGAAAGTCAACAACGACACGGGACGCGTCACCGGCAAGCTCCGCGAGGGCGACGACGAGGTCGAGTTCAAGCTCACGGGGCCCCGTCCGATTCCAGATGCCGACATCGAAACGCTCAAGAAGGACGTCAAGGAGCTTTCGTTTGCCAACGCCGAGACGAACACGGCGCTCTCACTCATCCCCGTGCTGCTCCCGGTCCTGCTCATCATCGGGTTCTTCGTCTGGATGAGCCGCCGTGCGCAAGGTCAGATGACCGGGATCATGTCGGTGGGCCGCAGCCGGGCGAAGGTGTACACGACTGAACGCCCCAACACCACCTTCGACGACGTGGCCGGCTACACCGGCGTGAAGCAGGAGATCAACGAAGTCGTCGACTTCTTGAAGTCGCCGAGCCGCTTCAAGGACATCGGAGCGCGCATCCCCAAGGGCGTGCTCCTCGTGGGTCCCCCTGGAACCGGAAAGACCCTGCTCGCCCGCGCCGTCGCCGGCGAGGCAGGCGTGCCGTTCTTGTCTGTCACCGGGTCGGACTTCATGGAGATGTTCGTGGGGGTCGGCGCCAGCCGCGTCCGCGATCTCTTCCAGATGGCGCGCAAGCAGGCGCCCGCCATCATCTTCGTGGACGAGATCGACTCGATCGGACGCAAGCGCGGCGCGGGGCTCGGTGGTGGCCACGACGAGCGCGAGCAGACGCTCAACCAGATGCTCGCGGAGATGGACGGCTTCGAGACGACCGAAGGCATCGTCATGATGGCGGCGACGAACCGCCCCGACGTCCTCGATCCCGCGCTCCTCCGGCCCGGTCGTTTCGACCGCCAGATCGTCGTGCCCCTCCCCGACCTGGAGGAGCGCCTGCCGATCCTCGCGGTTCACTGCAAGGACAAGAAGATGGCCGCGGACATCGACCTGAACGTGGTCGCGCGCGGCACGCCCGGAATGAGTGGGGCAGACCTCGCCAACCTCGTCAACGAGGCGGCCCTGCACGCGGTTCGGCGCCACGCGTCGGAGATCCACATGCTCGACTTCGAGGCAGCACGCGATCGTGTCCTCATGGGCCAGCGCCGCGAGAGCATGGCGCTGTCGGAGGAGGAGAAGGAGCGCGTCGCCTACCACGAGGGGGGCCACGCGGTGCTCGCCTACGTGCTCCCCAGCGCGGACCCGGTCCACAAGGTGACGATCCTTCCCACGGGGATGGCGCTGGGCGTCACGCAACAGCTGCCGATGGAGGAGCGGCACCTCTACGGGCGCGACTACATCGAGGACTCGCTTTGCGTGCGGATGGGCGGTCGCGTCGCGGAGATGCTCGTGTTCGGCAACCTGTCCACCGGCGCGAGCAACGATCTCGTCGGGAACACCGAGCTCGCCCGCAAGATGGTCCGCGAGTGGGGCATGAGCGACCGGATCGGCCCGATGGCATGGGGCGCGGCCGGGATGGTGTTCCTGGGCGAGGACCTGATGCAAACGCGGGACTACAGCGACGAGACCAGCCGCGTCATCGACGAGGAAGTCGAGCGCATCCTGCGCGAACAGGAAGAGCGCGCCACGGTCGTGCTCGAGCAGCACCGCGAGGGGCTCGACCTCGTCGCCCGCGCCCTCCGGGAGCACGAGACCATCGACGGCGCCGAGGTCCGCCGCCTCGTGGATGAAGCCTTCGGATCCAAGGTCAAACCCCTCGCGGTGTTCTGAACCTCGTTCTCAGGCCCGCGGTGCACGGCGGGGTGGGCGATCGGTCAGGGGGTTGGTTCCGACGGAGCGCGGCACTCGGCCAGCGCCGCCCACAGGTCGGTGGCGGTCACCTCGCCGACGAACGACTTCCGTACGACGCCCTCCGCGTCGGCGATGACCGTCGTCGGGGCCGCCTCGACGCCGTAGCGCTCGTGCAGGTCGCCGCGCTCCTGGAACGTCACCGCCTCGTACGCCACCTCGTCGCTCGCGAGCACCTCTGCCTTCGCGGTAACGCGCGCGCAGCCATCGCAGGTCGTCGACGTGAACACGGCGACGAGCCACGGCAATGCAGGACCGGCGAAGTCGGAGCGGTCGATCTGCGCGGGGACCGGCCACCGCCTCGGTTGAGTGGGCGCCGCCGGCTTCCGCTGACGGAGCACGAACGCGACGATCATGGCCACGAGGAGCACCGCAACCATCGGACCGAGCCTGTCCATGCAGGACACAGTGTGGTCGGGCTAAGACAAGACGGTGAACTCGACCACGGCCACGCGCCGCGTGCCCCGGGGACCGATGTGGATCCTCGGCCTGGTGATCATGATCGACCAGGTCGACCAGAACATCGTCCGCGGAGTACAGAACGACCTCAAGGCCGACCTCGGGCTCAACGACTTCCACATCGGCCTCCTGCTGTCGTCGTTCGTCCTCGTCAACGGCCTGATCAGCCTCCCGGCCGGCTACCTGGCTGACCGGTGGATTCGCACTCGCACGGTCGGCCACACCGTCGTCGCCTGGTCGGGCATCACGGCATTGACCGCGGCGATGCCGAACTTCGCTTCGCTCGTCATGATCCGTGGCGCGCTCGGGTTCGGGCAGGCCATCACCGAACCGAGCTGTGCGAGCCTGCTCGGTGACTACTACCCGGCCGAGGAACGCGGGCGGGCGTTCGCGATCCAGCAGGTGCTGCTGTTCGTCGGGTTCGGGCTCGGTATCGGGCTCGGTGGTCTCGTGGCCGACGCGCTCGGGTGGCGCGCCGCCTTTCTCCTCGTCGGCACGCCCGGCGTACTGATCGCGTTCTTCGTCTACCGCATGAAGGAGCCGAACCGGGGCGCGGCCGACCGCCTCCACCTGGGGTTCGGCGAGCTGGAGGAGGCCGACGAGCGCCTGCCCCTGTTCGAGCACGGGTTCCGCCGCTTCATGGCCGACATGCTCGACGGGCTCAAGGCCGACATGCGCACGATCTGGTCGATAACGACCATGCGCTACGCCCTGATCGGCGTGTCGACCTTGCTCTTTACCATCACCGCCGCGGGCGCGGCGCTGCCCGGGTTCTACCTCCACCAGCTCGGGGTCGAAGAAGGTCAGGCCGAGGCCTATGTGGGCGCGTTGGTGATCCTCGGCGGCATCCCCGGCGTGCTGCTCGGCGGGCGCATCGCCGACCGCTACGCGACGCGTATTCGCGGCGCCCGCATGGCCATCCCCGCGTTCTGCATCCTGGCCGGCAACGCACTATTCGTCGGCTCGTACATCCCCGGCCTTGTCGTAGGCGCGGTCTTCGGGCTTCAGACCGTCGGCTTCATGATCACGGTGATGTCGGTGCCAGCCCTGCGCGCGGGATTGTCCGACGCGGTGCCGGCGCACTTGCGGGGTGCCGGCTTCGGGGCCTTCAACGTCGTGTCGGTGATCTTCGGCCAAGCGATCGCGTCGGTCGTCGTCCTATCGCTCGCGGGTTACTTCGACGAGAACTTCCGGACGGCACTCATCATCGTGAGCCCCCCGGTCTTCATCGGCGCGTTCATCCTGCTCAAAGCGCGCGACCACCTCGACGCCGACGCCGCCAAGATCTTCGAGGCGATCATGAAAGCGATGCAGGAGCAGCAGGAGCGCGACGCGCAGGGCGCCGCCGAGCGGGCGCTAGGGGGACCGCACGACGGCAGCTGACCCCGACACGCCCACCCCGGTCGTTCGATAGAGGAACCGCTCGACGAACACGTCGCCGTCGGCGTCGATCAGCAACGGGAGCTCGGCGCGGACGAGATGCTGCGCGATACGGAACGCCTGACGCTTGCCACGCGGGATCACCACACCGTCGAGACCGGGGAGTGCGTCGATGGTGCCGCCCGAGCCGCCGCGCACGGTCACGCGCACGGGCTTGGGCGAGGCGTTGAGTACCGAGACCCATTCGTCGAGGTCCTCGGTGGCGCCGCCCGCGGCCAGCGCCCAGTGCCGCGCTGGACGCGGCGATCCTATGTCGCTCATGTGTCCGGTCCGGGGGCCGGGTGAGCCGAAGTCGATGGTGCGCTGCGCAACGATCGGCTGGTTGTTGTCGGCGCGCACGATCAACGAGTGCCCGACGTTCTTCGGCACGCGGGGCTCGGCGACGAGGTCGAGGGTGATCCGGCTCATCGGCGGGACGCGAAGGTCGAACGGCTCTGCTTCGCCCTGGTCGAGCACGAGGTCGACGGCAACGCGCGACTCGAGCGCGCCTGGGTTGAACAGATGCAGCTTCTCGACGAAGCCTGGTCCGGCGAGGCCGTCGGCGAACGTCCACGCCGTCGCCGGGCTGGTGGCGCCGAGCGTGACCGACACTCCGCGGCGACCGTCGCCTGCGTGGGTCTGGAGCGCGCCGGCGACGAGGCGCCCCCGACGGGCGCGAACGATGCCGCTGATGTGCTCGCGGCGGCGCACATGACTGCCGATGTCGAGCGCGATGAGGCTGCCGGCGGGCACGACGACGCCCTGGAACGCCGCGGGAGCCGACCGACCTTCGTCGGTGATGAAGGACAGGTCCACGATGGCGTCGTCCGGGAAGGGGTTGAACAGCGAGTACACGAGCCCCGCGGAACGCGTCGTCGCGCCCTCCGCGAAGTACCACGTGTTGGAGGCGCTCGTCGCACACGGTCCGGCGCTGTCACCGTTGGCACCCGCGATCGTCTGCTCCACCACCGCGCCGCCGCGGTCGAGTTGCACGAGGGTAGACGCGTGCGGACTCCTCGCGACATCCGAGACGCGCACTGCAACGCGGTCGCGAGCCGGGACGGTGAGCACCCGCGCGCCGCGGACGTTCTCGAGTCCGACGACGTACATCGCTCCCGACACCACCTGGTCGGTCGGGTTGAAGATCACGACCGTCGCGTCGGCGGGCCCGCCGGGTGCCGCTGTACCCGACGGGCAATACCACGTCGACGACAGCGCGTCCGCGGGCGAGGCCGACGGCTGCGTTGCGACCACGCCTTCGCGCGCGGGACGCGTTGCACGGTCACCACGATCAGCGATGCCCGCCACCGTGAGCACCGCCGCGAGGGTGGCTACCGCCGTAAGGCGCGAGACGTTGCGGGTGCTCACGAACGCCGCTGCCTGCGCACGCGCCGGTCGGCCAGCACGGCCCTGACCACGATCGCCCACACCGCGAATTGCAGGGCGAGCCCCAGCCAGCGCAGCGGCGACGTTCGGTACGAAAGCGTGGCTTTACCGCCATCCGTTGCCGAATATGTCGACGCCCACCCGAGGGCGGGACGACGTTCGGCGGTCTCGCCCCCGGAGCGGAGCTCCCACCGTGGTGACGCCGCTTCCGCGAAGTACACAGTCGACTGCTCGGCCAAGTTGCCCTCGTAGCGGAACTGTCCGGCGCTGCGCTGGAGCACAGGTTTCGCTCCGGCCAGCTCGGCACTCCCTGCGCTGGCCAGGTCGGTGCCCGTGACCGCAACGGCCTGTGCGTCGTCGAGGCGGATCCGCGCGGGCGCCCAGGCGGCGTTCTCGTAGACCACCGCGTCGGCGCCGCCCTCGAGCTGACGCAGGTCGATCTGCGCCGCGAGCATTCCGGGCACGTCGGCCACCGGGTCGAGCGCGGGCCGGTGTGCCGTGCGCGGCCCCACGCGTCTGGGGACGACGACGTAGCGCACCGCCATCGGCGCGAGCAGATGGCCGAGCCTGGTGGTGCGTTGCGCGAGCGCGACGTCGACGGCGTCGGCCATGACCTGCGACGGGCCCGCGACCGCCGGCGCCAGCTGCGCAGTGAAATCAGGGACGCCGTTGCGCGACGTCCCGAACGCCAGCCCGTCGCGCAGTCGCCAGCCGCCGAGCGGCAGCGCTTCAGGATCTCCGACCCAGAGCACGCGGAAGTCACCGCTGCGCGTCTGCTCCGGAAGGTACGCGAGCTCGGCACTGAACGAGCGTGGTGAGAGCCCCCATCGTCCGTCGGTCGTCGCGCCGACAACAGGCAGCGCCGCGAAGGCGAACCCCGCCGCGGCCGCGACTGACGCGAGCTGGCGGACGCCGAACCGGTAATCAGGAAGGTCGACGCGGAAGGCCACCAGACCGAGGGCGACCGACCACGCGAGTGCCGCTCCGACGGGCGCCAGCATGACGTCGGGGCTCGGGATAGCTATGCCCAGCCAGCCGCGCCCTGCGGCCCAGATCGTCACGACGTGCACGAGGACGATCGCCCAGCAGCGCACCGCCCACGCGAGCCGCCATCCGCGCCCGATCACGAGCGGAAGCGCGGCGGCGACGAGCAGCGCCCATCCCCACGGCGCGTCACCGAGCGCGCCCGTCTCCATCCGCAGCGCGGCACCGAGCGACATGCCGCGCCACTCCGCCAGGCCGGGCCCGAAGAACCCGGCGCCGCTACTCGACGGATTGAGGAGATCGAACGACCACGGCGCCGTGAGAAGAAGCGCGACGCCGACGCTCACGGCAGCGAGGGTCAGCGCGCGGAAGCCTGCGTCGGTGCTGCGCGTGAGCACCGCCCCCAGGAGCACGCCCGCGCCCATGACGAGCACCGCTGGCAGCAACGCAGGCGCGAACATCGCACCGAGCGCGACCACGAGGGCGAGCGGCAAGCCCCGGCGCCACCAGCCGAAGTAGGGCCGCCGCTCACGACCGTCAGCCGGTTCGCCGGCGCGCGCACCGACACCGTCGGCCGCGACGCGCAACGCGGCAAGCACCCACGGCACCGCGGCGTAGGCGACGAGGCCGTCGAGCCGGCCGCGGGCCAACGCCGCATAGGGCAGCGGAACCAGCGCGTACGCAGCGGCGCCGAGGAGGCCCGCTCGTGCCACCTCGGCGGTGCGAGCCAGCCGGTACGCGCCGAGCAGACCGATCGGCAACAGGAGGACCACGAGCAGGTGTTGTGCGAGTGCAACGCGGCCTCCGAGCAGCGCACCGACGGCCCCGAGGACCGCGAACGCCGGCGGCGCCGCGGATTCCGATCCGAGACCCGTCACCCGCCAACCGGCGACGTATTGGCTCAAGAGCGCCCCGGCACCCGGCGGCCGGGCGAACTGGCCGATGTCCGGTAGGTGGCCGGACAGGAGCCCGCGCGTGCCGACAAGGAGCACGAGGAGTAAGGCTGTCCATCCCGCGACGGCGACGCGTGAGCCGGCGAATTCGCGCATGATGCCAGCGCTTGACGCCGCGAGCGATCGAGCCCGGTCCTCGCCGCGCAGCTGCCCGCTCAGGAACGCGTTCACCCTTGCGAACCCGCGCGACTGGAGCCGGCGCACCTCCGAGTCGGGGAACTGCCGGACGGCGTCGAGACGCGATCTCGCCGCGCTGATGTTGCTGAGGTCACGGAGGTTCGCCCGCCATGCACCCACGAGCGCGGCGGCAACGCGCGGCCGTCCGGCGACGAGTGCGTACAGCAGCTCGAGGAACTGCACGGCCAGCATCTGTGGGACCACCCGCAGAAGGTGGAACGGCTTGTAGTTCGTGAGCACCATGCGCACGCGGTGGCGGACCTGCACGGGGCGGATCTGGTCACGCACGCGATCCGGGTTCGGCGCTGGCGGCGGTTGCGCATCGGCAACGGACCGCATGCCGTTGACGGTGGCGGCGACGTGGGCGACGCGCGCTCCGGGGGCCACCAGCACGCGTGCCCCGGCAACCTGGGCGCGCCAACACAGATCGACATCCTCACCGTGCGGCGCGAGTGCGGGGTCGAACCCGCGGAGGGTGGAGAAGAGGTCGCCACGAACGAGCATGAACGCTCCGTCCACCGCGAACACATCGCGCACCGCGTCGTGCTGCTCCTGGTCGAGCTCACCTGGTTCGGCGAGCGGTGCGACGACACCGGTCTTGTCGATGGCAAGGCCGACCGAGGAGAGCATGTCGTGGCGCTCCCAGTCCACGAGCTTCGCGCCCACCACGCCGGCGTTCGACCGGTACGCCTCCTCGACCAGGAGCCGTACGGCGTCAGGGGCTGCGGCGGCGTCGTCGTGGCAGAAGAGCAGGTACGCGGCGCCCTGCACCATCGAGAGGACCTCGTTGAGCGCCTGGCCGTACCCGGGGTCGGCCAGCAGGCGTCGCACGAAGGCGTTCGGCGCGACCGACGCCACGCGCGGCGTGACGTCCTGTTGGCTGCCGGCGTCGAGCACCAGAACGGAGAGGTCCTCGTAGTCCTGCCCGTCGAGGCTGGCCAGGGCCGCTTCGAACCACGGTCCCGGGTCTCGCGTCACGACGACCGCGACCACGGGCGGCTGCGCGGCGAGTTCGTACTCCGCCGGCCCCTCGCCCACCTCCATTGCAGGCACGGTAGTTCCCGACGCCTGCGCCGATGGGTTGCGAGGACCGCCGCGCTGTGCTTGCAACTGTTTAACAGTATGACTATTGTAGCTAGCACCCCTCAGCACAGGAGAACCCCCCATGGACCTGACCAAGACTCTCCGCGACGCGACCTACATCGCCATCGGCCTCGGCGTCATCGGCGTGCAGCGCGCCCAGGTTCGGCGCCAGGAGCTGCGCAGTCAGCTCGCCGACCAGAAGGCCGGCCTCGAGGCCCGCACTACCGAGGCCCGTGCGCTCGTCTCGGAGCTCGTGAAGCAGGCCGACTCGCGGATCGAGCCGGTCCTCGCCGCGGTCGAGGCCCAGCTCGACGCCGTCACCGAGCGCCTCCCGGAGCAAACAAAGGGTTTCGTGACCCAGGCCCGCATCGCCGGCAAGGAAGTACGTTCGCAGCTCCGTGCCCGCGTCGCGGCCTAGCGGCTCGCACGCGCGAGGCTGCCGCTTCCTTGGCACCGTGCAGGGCCTAGGGACACCGGCGCGGCGCATGCGGCAGGCGCATCACCGGTCGAGGAACGAGCGGACCACGTCGCGCAAGGTGTCGTCGAGGTCGATCTCGGGCGTCCAACCCGTGGCGCGGATGATCCGGCGGTTGTCGCCGATGAGCACGGGGACGTCGACGGGACGCATCAGCTCGGGGTCGGTCTCGAAGCTCAGGTCGGCTCCGGCGACTTCGAGAAGGCGACGCGCGAGATCGGCGACCGCGACTCCGCGTCCCGAGCACACGTTGTAGACCTCGCCGGCGCGGCCGCGCTCGACGAGCAGCCGGTAGGCACGGACGACGTCGCGGACGTCGGTGAAGTCTCGGCGTGCCTCGAGGTTGCCCACTCGGATCGGGCCGCGCGACCCGGACTTGACCGCTTCGGCCACCCGCCGCGCGATGTCAGCGACGACAAAGCTTCCGCTCTGACCGGGGCCGACATGGTTGAACGACCGCGCCCGCACGACGGGCACGCCGTACCCGGCGTGATACTGCACTCCGAGGTACTCGGCCGCGACCTTGCTCGCGGCGTACGGCGTCACCGGCACCAGCGGAAGATCCTCGTGGAGCGGCACGCCGTCGGTCTTCACCGCGCCGTACACCTCCGCTGAGCCGACGAGCAGGACCCGCGGCGCGGCGGCGCAGCGTCTCGCGGCCTCGAGCAGGTGCAACGTGCCCGTCGCGTTCACCGCGAACGTGCGCCGAGGATCGGCCCAGCTCTCGCCGACGTGCGCGAGCGCCGCCAAGTGGTACACCGCGTCCGGCGCCGCTTCACGCAGCGCATTGATTAGGCCCTCCGCGTCGTCCAGATCGAGGTCGCCTTGATGGGGAGCGGTGACATCGTCACCCGACGAGCGCAGGTGCTCGATGAGGTGCGGCCCCACGAACCCGTGGCCTCCGGTGACGAACGCTCGCACGCACGGACCATAGAGGGCACGGCCCGAGCACCGAGGCCAGGCGAGCCTTTGGTGAGGCTATGGCAGGACGCCCCCGGTTCCGTCGAACGGGATCTCCGCTAACTGGATCGTGGCGTGCCTCCCGCCGAACCCGGTCACCCCGAACTCGTCGAGGTGGGCGGAGAGAACGTGGAGTGCGACGGCTCCCAGCAGGTAGGACCAGTAGCTGCGCAACCCGAAAACGAAGCCGGCGCAGCGTCATGGCCGGCGACCCTGCCTGTGACCGAGCTGCCCCCCCATCCACGCGCGCCACGGGTGCCGCGGCAAACAGAGATCGTCCCTGTCGAGCGCGGCGTCGTTCCGTCGAGCGGCGAGCCCCGCACGCGCCGCGACGATCGGATGCGCAGCGCGGAGCGCGGCCGGATGACGGAGCGCGAGACGCAGCGCAACCACGCTCGTCACTGCCAGCGGTGCAGGCGAGAGCAACCCGAGCCACCCGCGATGACGCGCCAGCGTCGCAAGACGGTTCCGGAAGGACTGGGACTCGACGAACACCGTGGGTGCCGTGTCGGCTCCTCGCCGGTGCGTCGCCCGCGCCGCCGACACGAACGCAAAGCGCCAGCCGCGGCGTTGGGCGCGCCAGCACAACTCCACGTCGTCCCAGTACACGAACAGCCACTCCCACCACGGATCAGGACCGAGCTCATCGAGAGCGCTCCTGCGCCACAGGGCCGCCGCGCCCGACACCCCGAACGGCGCGCCCAGGCCCGCAGTTTCCGCGGGGTCGCAGTGCCGACCGCGCTCCTGGGCCCAGCCCGCGCTCGACAATGTGAAACCGGTCGAGTCGACGCGACCGTCAGGAAGGACAAGCAAACCGGTCGCGGCTGCGGCGTGCGGGTCCTCGTCGAGCGCGGCGACGCACGCGCCGACATAGCCGGGCTCCATCACGCAGTCCGCGTTCAGCGAGAGAACGAACTCGGCGCTCGACAGGCGCAGCCCCTGGTTCATCGCCGTCGCGTAGCCGCGGTTGTCGGTATTGGCGACGACTTCCACGCCGGTGAGGTCGCGAGCCGCGGTGAGGGTGTCGTCCGGCGAGGCGTTGTCGATGACGAGCACGCGGCCGATGGCGTCGCCCTGGGAGCGCACCGCGCGGATGCACTCCGGCAGGTCGTTCGCCCCGCCATAGGTCACGATCAGGACGTCGACCTCGCTCATCGCGCGGCCGAGCGCGGCCCGATTGCGGTCGCCCGGTCCATCTGGCCGCACTCTACGGGCCGCGCCGGCCGGTCCGTGGTGCCGCGCGAGTCCTAAGCTTGACCGGTGCCATTCTCCGATGACGTCGCCATCGTGGGCGGCTGCGGGCGAGTCGGTTTGCCGTTGGGGCTCGCCCTCGCTGACCGCGGCCGTTCGGTCGTCCTCTACGACCGCAACGCCGAAGCGGTGGACACCGTCTCTGCGGGCAAGCTGCCTTTCGCAGAAGACGGCGCGGAGGACGTCATGGCCCGCGTGGGCGGCACACGTCTGCGGGCGACCACGCACGCGGCCGAGGTCGCCAACGCCGAGCACGTAATCGTCGTCATCGGCACCCCCGTCGACGAGCACCTCAATCCCGACCCGGATGCGGTGCCGCGCTCGGTCGAGCAATTGGCGCCTCATCTTCGTGACGGGCAGTTGCTCGTATTGCGGTCGACGCTGTACCCGGGCGTGACTGCCCTCGTCGAGCGACTCATCGAACGGCTGGCGGTCGCAGTCGACGTCGCGTTCTGCCCGGAGAGGATCGCCGAAGGCAAAGCCATGACCGAGCTGTTCGATCTCCCACAGATCGTCGCGGCACGCTCCGAAAAGGCAACGGTTCGAGCCGAACGACTGTTCTCGTCGCTTACGTCGACCACCGTTCGGTTGTCCCCGGAAGAGGCCGAGCTGGCCAAGCTGTTCACCAATACGTGGCGCTACATCAAGTTCGCGACGGCGAACCAGCTCTACATGATCGCCAACGACTTCGACCTCGACTACGGCCGCATCCGCGACGCCATGATGCTCGACTACCCGCGTGCGGCCGATCTCCCCGGCCCGGGATTCGCGGCGGGGCCGTGTCTGCTGAAGGACACCATGCAGCTCGCCGCGTTCAACAACAACAACTTCGTGCTCGGTCACGCATCGATGCTCGTGAACGAGGGACTGCCGCTGTACGTGGTTTCACGCCTCGAGCGGCAGTACGACCTCGCGTCGACATCGGTCGCCGTGTTGGGGATGGCGTTCAAGGCCGGTAGTGACGACACCCGCGACAGCCTGAGCTACAAGCTGCGGCGGATCCTTCGGTTCAAGGCGAAGGAGGTCGTCTGCACCGACCCATACGTCACGACCGACGGCGACCTCGTCCCGTTGGAGGTCGCGCTCGCGCGCGCCGACGTGCTGGTGATCGCCGCGCCGCACGAGCAGTACCGGACGCTCGAGACAGACAAGCCGGTGGTCGACCTGTGGGGCCTGCGCGGCCACGGAACGTCGATCTGACGTGGAGCCGCGCGTTTCGGTGATCGTCACCGCGTACAACGAGGGCGAGATGATCGTGCCGTGTCTCGACCGGCTCTTCGAGGCCGTGACGCTGCCGGCAGAAGTCCTGGTCGTCTATGACTCACCCGACGACACCACGGTGCCATGGCTCGAGAAGTACGCCGAGCGCGAGCCGCGCCTGGTCCCGACACTCAACACCTACGGAGCGGGGCCGGCACAGGCGATTCGCTTCGGCATCAACGCCGCGGCCGCTCCGGTGGTCGTCGTCACGATGGCCGATGGGTGCGACGATCCGCAGCAGATCGACCAGCTGACGCGGCTCGTCGAGCGTGGCGTGGTCGTCGCCGCGGCCTCGCGCTATATGCGCACCGGGCAGCAGGTCGGCGGTCCGGCCTTCAAGGCGGCGCTCTCGCGGTGGGCGGGCAAGTCGCTGCACTACCTCGGCCGTGTGGGCACGCATGACGCCACCAACTCGTTCAAGGCATACAGCCGTTCCTTCGTGCAGGAGGTCGGTATCGACAGCGCCGACGGGTTCGAGGTGGGCATAGAGCTCGTCGCCAAGGCCCGCCGGATGCGGCTCCCGGTCGCCGAGGTCCCCACGATCTGGCTCGATCGAAGCTTCGGTGTGAGCAACTTCAAGCTCGCGGCGTGGCTCCCGCGTTATCTGTCCTGGTATCGCTTCGCCTTCGGCCCTCAGCTAACCGCCGAGCAGGTGCGGGAGCAGGCGGGCAAACGATCCCGAAAGAAGGATGCGGCGTGACGCAATCTGTGTTGGTCACCGGCTCGGCCGGGTTCATCGGCGGCTACGTCGTCGAGGAGTTGCTCGGGCGCGGATACGACGTGATCGGCGTGGACAACCTCTCGAAGTACGGCCAGGCGACCAGGAGCTACGACGACAACCCTCGGTACCGGTTCGTCGAAGGTGACTGCCGCGACGTCGAGCTCATGACCGATCTCGTATCGGGAGTCGACCACCTCATGGCCGGGGCCGCCATGATCGGCGGGATCTCGTATTTCCATACGTACGCATACGACCTGCTGGCGACGAACGAACGCATCATCGCCTCGACGTGCGATGCCGCGATCGCCGCCGCCCGCAAGGGTCGCCTGCAGAAGGTCACCTACCTGAGCTCGTCGATGGTGTTCGAGTCGACGACCGTGTGGCCGTCCCACGAGGGCCAGGAACGCGAGGTCCCTCCCCCGCTGTCGTCGTACGGATTCCAGAAACTGGCCGTCGAATACTTCGCGCGGGCGGCGTGGGACCAGTACGAGCTTCCGTACACGATCGTCCGGCCGTTCAACTGCGTCGGCATCGGCGAGCGACGCGCACTCGGCGATATCGACGTGTTGTCAGGAAACGTGAAGCTGGCGATGAGCCACGTCGTACCCGACCTCGTCCAGAAGATCGTCAAGGGACAGGACCCCCTCCACATCCTCGGCGACGGCACCCAGGTGCGTCACTACACCTACGGCGGCGACCTCGCGCGCGGCATCGTCGACGCCATGGAACACCCGGACGCCCGCAACGACGACTTCAATCTCTCGACCGCAGAGAGCACGACCGTCCTCGAGCTGGCCGAACTGATCTGGCGCAAGGTCAACGGCCCCGACAAGCCGTTTCGCTACGTGTCGGACCCGGGCTTCTCCTACGACGTCGCCAAGCGCGTCCCGACCACGGAGAAGGCGAAGAACGTCCTCGGCTTCGAAGCGACAACCTCGCTCGACGTGATGCTCGACGAGGTCGTGCCTTGGGTGGCGCAGGCCGTCAAGGACGGCACGATCTAGCCACTAGGCAGGCGTCCGTGTTCACGGCGCTCGGCCGCTCAGGCGGTTCGGAGATAGCGCAGCGCCCGCCGAACCAGCTTGGCCACACCGCTCGCGCCGGGGGTCTTGCGGGCGAGCGCGTAGGGGCGGTCCTTGTGGGCAACGATTGCGTCGCGCTCGCCCCACACGCGGCGCGCCGAGCTGGGTCGGAGAGGAGCTGCACGAGCGCATGCGCGAGGAGCTGCGCCTTCAGGAGATAGAACGCGACCCACGAGTGCAGCCACCCGTCGGCGAAGCGACGGAACTCGACGTCGTTATCGACAAGCCATGCGGCGAGTGCTTCGCCGTCGGGCAGCCCGAACTCCGCACGCCGGTCGAGGGCAGGAATGGTGTAACCCAGCCGGGCGATGAAATAGGAGTTGATGATCTGTTCGGCCCGCTCCGAACGCGGGTCGGCGAACGGTGCGACGACGACGACCGGGCCCTGTCCCGGCGGACGCTCCACACGTGCGCGTAGCGCCCGAACAGGTCGAAGGACTGGCCCCGCAGCGACTGCACCGACGCATGCTAGATCCCGTCGGGTTACAGCCGGAGTTTCGTGCGGAGGGTTCGGAGCGCCCCGGTGGCGACATCGCGGGTGCGGCCGTTTCTTAGGTGGCGGCGGGTGGAGGCGAGGTTGTGCCAAGCGCCGCGGCGTTGGCGGGAGGCGGTACGGCCGGCGACGGCGAGGCGCGGTGCCGTCTCCGGGTCGGTGAGGTCCTTCGCTCGGCGGGGCGCAGCGCAGAAGTCCACAAGGGGCGCGAGCGAGGTCGACCAGCGGTACCGGTCGGCCGCGACGGCGGCCGCGGCGCGGCAGCGTTCGAGACGGTCGCGGTCGTCGAGGAGATCACCGATGGCCCGCGCGAGCGCGCCGGCATCGCCCGGCGGCACCGTCGCGCCGAGACCGCACTCCTCGACCAGCTCCGCCATCGCGTCGCCCTGCGTGCATACGACGGGCAGCGACGCCCAGAGGTAGTCGAGCACGCGCGTGCGGAACGAGAACGCGGTTTCGACATGGTCGAGGTGGGTGCTCACGCCGATGTCGGCCTCGAGAAGCCAGTCGCCGCGCCGCGCGTACGGCACCCAGTCGTGGTTGAAGAAGACGTGGGTGCCCGTGAGCCCGAGCTCGTCCGACAACGCCATGGTCTCGGTGGCCGTGCGCATCTGTGGGACCTCCGGGTTCGGGTGCTTCATCCCGAGGAAGTACAGACGGACACGCGGACGACGAGCGCAAAGCTCGGCCACCGCGCGTACGAGCGTTTGGGGGTCGAACCAGTTGTAGACGCCGCCTCCCCACAGGAGCACGTCGTCGCCGTCATGGATCCCGGCGACCACTCCGCGGATCGCAGCACCGGTCTTCACGGGAGGGACTTCGCCGACGCCGAACGGCACGACGTCGATGAGGCCGCGGAGGTTCTCGTCGCCGTCGTAGGTAAGGGGGTTGACCCGACCCACCGCGGCCAGCTGGCCCAACCAGAAGTCGCGCTGCTTGTCGCTCGCGCACAGGAAGAAGTCGCCGCGGGCGATCTGCTCGTTGAGGACCGCGACAGTGCTGGCGACGACCTCGACGCGCACGTCGTGCTCTGCCTCGCGTGACAACTCGAGCTGCTCCAGGTGGAACGGGTCGTAGAGGTCGACGACCAGGACCTTGTCGCTCTGTGCGAGCCACGGTTGGCCGTCGAGGACGAACCCTTGGAACACGATCACGTCGGCGTCGCGTTCGAGTGCCTTGAGCTCGTCGGTCCAGCCGCTGGTGATCGTGAAGTGCGGCGACGTCGCCGCGCACGCGCCCATAGTGAACAAGGTGACGTGGTGTTGTGCAGCCAGCGCTTCGGCCATGTGCCACGCCCGGATGGCGGGGCCCGCCATCCGGTCGCCGAGCGCGTCGTTGGTGGCGACGACAATGTTCACGTGGCACGACCCATCAGGTGCGGGGCATCGTCGCCGCCGTCGCTCCGTCGACATTCCACGATCCCGACAGCGCGACGAGCCCGTGGACCTGACGGGGCACACCCGGCTCCACGTCGAAGCGCATCACTCGGTGGCCGATCGCGAAGATCGCCATCGTCGCCAGCGGGTTGATGAGCGACCACAGCCACCCGAGCGCAGACCGCTTGTACTTACCCCGCAGCTCGCGCAGCGTGAGGTTCCGGAAGAGCTCGCGGGCGTCGGTCAGCTCCGACAGCGTCGCCATGGCCCGCCCACAGTAGATGGCGCGCATAGCTTCGAACCCACATGCGCATCGCCGTTGTCAGCGCCCACTTCCCGCCCAACTTCACGTCGGGCGGGTCGCTCGCGCCGCAGAGACTGGCCCGTGGACTTCGTGCCGCCGGTCACGACGTCGCCGTCTATGCCGGCCACCTCGACCGCGGCCGAGCGCCGGGCGAGGCGTGGAACGACCTCGACGAGACGGGACTCCCGATCCGCTGGATCGAGATCCACCCGTGGATCGGCTGGTCCGACAGCAACAACTTCGACAACCCGACGGTCACCCTCGACTACACAAGTTGGCTGCACTCTTTCGCACCCGACATCGTTCACGTCCACTCGTGCCAGGCGATCGGCGTCGGCGTGATCGAAGCGGCGGCGGCCTCCTCGATCCCCGTCGTCCTCACCATGCACGACTTCTGGTGGTGCTGCGCCCGGCAGTTCCTCGTCGACCGCTCGTACCGGCCGTGCTCGTTGGTGGTCGATGCCGGAACTTGCGCTTGTGAGGTCGACCACCGCTGGTTGGCGGCGCGGAACGACCGGCTGCGCCGCGCCCTGTCGCTCGTCGCCGCAGTGCTGTGCCCGTCCGAATCGGCGGCGTCAGTGATGGCCGCCAACGGGGTCGATCCCGCCCGGCTCCGCGTCGACGAGAACGGCCTGCCGGACGCGGTGCGGGAGGCGCCCATCGACCCGACGGCGGCCGGGCACGCCGGGGGCGGGACAGTGTTCCGGTACACAGGCGGCTGGAACGAGATGAAGGGCGCGCGCGTCGTCCTGGACGCCGCCAAGGAGCTGGCGACGCTGGAGCCGTCCGGTTGGCGGCTCGTGGTCCACGACATCGACGACTTCCTGACGGCGCACGCCCTGACGCTCACCGGGCTGCCCGTCGACGCTGAGCCTGCATACGCGCCCGAGGATGCGGCAACGCTGTGGGCAGCCACAGACGTGCTGCTCGTGCCGAGTGTGATGCGCGAGTCGCACTCGATCGTGACCCGTGAGGCGCTGACCGCCGGCGTCCCGGTGATCTGCACCGACACCCTCGGTCCGGAGGAGGTCGTCGAGGACAGCATCAACGGTTTCGTCGTGCCGGCCGCCGATCCGTCCGCGCTCGCGGCGGCGATGCGACGCGTGGTGCGCGAGGCGGGCACGCTCGACCGTCTGAAAGCGGCCTGCCGCACCGTCCCGGTGCGTTCCTTGTCCGATCAGGTCCGCGGCTTGGAGCAGCTGTACTCGGGGTTGCTGGCGCCATCGCAGGCCTCGGGCGTGACGCGGCGCGACGTACGCCGCGTACTCTTCATCGTCGGCATCGACGGCGCCCCCCAGCGCTACCGCGCCCAGCTGCCCGCGGAGGCGCTCGCGCTGCTCGGCGTGCACGCCGACGTGCGCCACTATCGGGATGCCTCCGTCCCGGCACTCGCCGCGGCCGCCGACTCGGTAGTCGTGTACCGAGTGCCGGCCACCACGCAAGTCCTGGAGCTCATCTCGAGCACTCGGGCTCGGGGCACACCCGTGCTCTACGACGTCGACGACCTCATTTTCGACCCCTCGATATTCGCCGAGATTCCCGCGCTTTCGATCCTGCCTGAGGACGAAGCGGCACTGTGGCTTCAGGGCGTCAAGCGCTATCGGACGACCATGGAGGCCTGCGACGCCTTCATCGGCTCGACTACCGACCTGTGCGCCCACGCCGCGTCAGTGACCGGCCTGCCCGTCCGGCGGTTCGCGAACGGCGTGGGTCGCGTCCTCGGGGCACTGTCGGACGACGCCCGCCGGCGGGCCAGAGAGCCGGGGCCGCCGCGTATCGGATATCTGTCCGGGACCGACACGCATGACGAGGACTGGGCGATGGTGGAGCCCGCGGTGGTCGAGACGCTCGATCGTCGACACGACGTCGAGTTGTGGCTGGTGGGCCTCGTGACGCCTTCGGCAACGCTTGACCGGTTCGGCGAGCGTGTCCGCCGCATCGGCTTCACGGACTGGACGCGCCTGCCACGCGTTCTAAGGAACCTCGACGTGAACCTCGCCCCGCTGACACCGGGCAGCCGCTTCAACGAGGCAAAGAGCGCAATCAAATGGTTGGAGGCGGCGCTCGTCGCCACGCCGACGATCGCGTCGGCGACGGAGCCGTTCCGAGAGGCGATCACCCACGGCACGAACGGAATGCTCGCGGGGACGCACGACGAGTGGGTCGACGCGATGTTCCAGCTGCTAATCGCTCCGTCCGAGCGAGCGCGTCTGGGAGCACGAGCCAACCGCGATGCGCTCCTGCGGTGGTCGCCGCACCGGCAGGCGCACGTGTACCTCGACATCCTCGCGACCTCGACCGTCATCGACCGCGAGTCCGCATGGACCGAGGTTGTCGCACTGGACGAGCCGTTCGTCGACCGGCCCCTCGAGCGCTACGAGCTTCCGCGGAGGTGGAGTGCGGTGCTCCCGCCACGCGTACGTCTCCAATACCGCCGCCTGCGCGCGTTCGTGTGGCGCTCCTCACGCACCGCGAAACGCCTGGGGCCGGCAGGGATCACGAAGAAGCTGGCCCAGAAGGCGGCGCGTCGCTAAAGCAGGAGCGCCGAGCCGTCGCTCCTGGCGAGCTTGATGATCGACAGCGACCGCGGCCCGCCCGTCATCAGTACGTCCGCCGGATCCTGACCGCGGAGCCGCCCGCCCGCGACACGCACCCCCGTGCTCGGGAAGCCGGCCATGAACCCGGCGCGCTCGACGCCGCGTGATGTCATGACCCGCACATGGGGGCCGCCGCCCTCGCCCGCACCGGTGACGATGAGTGATGGGGTGCCCAGACCCTGCGAGACGGTGCCGACGTACACGCCGCCGCCGAAGTTCGGGTGATACGCCATGAAGCCGCTGACCTCGCTCCCGTCCAGGCGCACCACGCGCACGTGCGGCCCCCCGCCCGAGCCCGGTGCGACCACGATCTCGTCGATCCCGTCGCCGTCCACGTCGCCGGCCGCCACCCTGACGCCCCCGCCGAAGGCGGGTGAGTAGGCCATGAAGCCGCCGATCTCGACGCCGCCCCCGTTCCAGATGCGCACATGCGGGCCACCTCCGGGCCCGGGTCCCGTGATGATCTCATCACCGGGCACGCCGTCGACGTTGCCGCTCGCCACGAAGACTCCCCCGCGAAAGCCGGGCGCGTACGCCATGAACGACGCAACGACCCCACCGGTCTCTCGCAACGCTCGCACCTCGGGTGCGTCGCCGGGGCCGGCAGCGGCGACGATCTCGTCCACGCCGAGCGCGTCGAGGTTTCCGCCGGCCACGCGCACGCCGCCGCGGTTCGCACTCCCGAACGGGAACGCGTCGGTTCGCAATGTGCCGTTCGACTCGAACGTCCGCAGGTGCGCGCCTCCCCCGGCATCGGCCCCGCTGATCACCTCCTCGGCGGCGTCGCCGTCGAGCTCGGCGGACGCGACCCACACCCCGCCGTCGAACCCTGGGTACGCCATCGCCAGCCCGACGCGTCTCGTGGTTTCTGTCCGCAGATCACCCAAGCGGTCATAGAACGCCTGACCCGGGCACGCGGTTGGCCGCGCCTCGCGGTGTCCGGCAATGGCGGGAAACTTGACCGACGTGTCCTTCGGGTAACGCTCGTTGCCGCCGGACGTCATCGTCGCCGTGCCCTGCGGGTCGACCCCGGTGAGCGGCAGCTTCCAGGCGAGCCACGTTGCGACGCCGTTAGACGCCGCCGCGGACGGAAGCTCGTTGGTGAACTCACCGAGCACCGCAACACCGGTCGACCCGGTGTTGAACCCGGAGGTGTGCGCGCCGATGACAGTGCGATCGATACCGCCACCCCTCCCCTCCCAGATCTCGCCGAAACGGTCGACGAGCGCGTTGTACGCCATGTCATCCCAGCCGTTCGCGTCCATGTGGTACGCCTGAATCGCTCGCAGCATCGCGGGCACATCGCCCCGGCTGTAGGTGTTCGAGTTGACCGTGTGGTGGACGAACGCCATCTTCACGCTCGACGCGTACGACGGGTTCGTTTTCGCGGTCCGGGCTCCCCACTCGGAGCGGAATCGCACGCTAGGGGCGGAAGACGCCCGCGCAACGGCCCGCGGTGACGACGGCAGCGCGATGCGCTCACCGGACTCGCGCACGACGAGCACCTCCGCATCCGCCCGTCCGGGGCCCCGCAGTTCCCAGCCATCCGACCGGCCGACCCACACCGGCTCAGAGACCTGCATCGCTCGACCGGTCATCTCCTCACTCGAGAGGTCAGGCTCCTCACTCGAGAGGTCAGGCTCCTCGCTCGAGAGGTCGGGACCGGCGGCCGCCTCAAGGGGCTCCCACCCGCCCCAGTTGCCCGCGGTCGACGTGCGCAATTCAAGATCCGCAACGCGAGGCGCTCGAACGCCGATCAGACGGAACGGCTCGATCGCCGCGGCGCGCGGCGAGCGTGAGACAGCGACGACCGCGGCGCGCACCGACGCGCCGACCGGCACCGTGACGACGCCCGATGCGGCCACCAACGCGGCAACGACGAAAACAAAGAGCAAACGGGTTCGCAAGGGGGAAGACCTCGTCTCGGTTCGAGCGCCTTGTGCAGACAGAGCGCCGAATCTTCCCACGGTTCGCGGGTGAACTCCGTTCAACGCGTCTACGCGTAAGGATGACCGGATGGTGCGCGCTCCTTCCCTGACCCGCCGGACCGCTCTGATCGTCGCGGCGTCGACGCTCATTGCCGCGGGCCTCGGGCTCGGCCCGACGGCGCCTCAGGCGTCAGCGGGCCCTGCGAACTACCACATCGAGGGCGGCGGATACGGACACGGCGTGGGCATGAGCCAGTTCGGCGCCCGCGGGTATGCCGACGCCGGGTTCGGCTACGCCGACATCCTCAAGCGGTACTACACCGGCGTTGCCGTTGAGCCGAAGCCGCAGCCCGCGAGCCTGCGCATCTGGCTCGGCGAGGACACGACCGGACCTGTCGACGCCACTCTCACCCCGACCGGACCGATTAACTTCGTCATCGCCGGACAGACCGTCGCGTCCGCAGCCGCCAACGAGTCCGCACGCATAGAGGTCGTCAACGGCAAGTTCGACGTCTACGTGAACAACGCCAACCGCGTCGCACAGCGGGGTGGCGGCGCCGACAACCTCTACGTCGTCTTCGGCAACAGCCCGATACGGCTGGACGAGACGGGACACCGGTACAAGTACGGGACGCTCGAGTTCGCCGTTACCAATGGCGCTCATCTCCGCATGGTCCTCCAGGACATCGGGATGCAGCAGTACCTGTACGGCCTCGGCGAAGTGCCGTCGTCCTGGCCGGCCGAGGCATTGAAGGCGCAGGCGGTGGCGGCGCGCACGTACGGCCTCGAGAAGGTCATCCGCCTCGGCCAGAACCGACCTGGGTGCGGCTGCGCGCTGTACCGCACGGTCTCGGACCAGAACTACATCGGGTTCGAGAAGGAGGCGGGGAGCAGCGG
>Ga0183260_10001029_pt1 | contig 23646 bp, 26 predicted proteins | sample AntDrymUQ4972206_2_FD_129768 | JGI IMG/M metagenome (GOLD analysis project Ga0183260, IMG submission 129768) | Polar desert sand microbial communities from Dry Valleys, Antarctica - metaG UQ497 (22.06) (version 2) (version 2) | ecosystem: Environmental > Terrestrial > Soil > Desert | place... | reverse complement strand
CGCACGATAATCGGTGTTATGTCAAGTTGACGGAGAAAACCTCAATCGCCCCCATTGCGACCGCGACCGCTGACGCCGAAGGCGGCGACCTTTAGGGGTCTGCCCCGCCGTAGGCGGGGAGCAAGCGGCAAGAATCCGCTTCTGCGGATCTTGCTTGCGAAACAAGATTCAGAATGTGGCCTCGCGGATCCCTGTGAGGATCACGAGGGCGATCACGGCGGCGACGATCAACCGATAGACGACGAACACGTCGTACGTGTGGCGCCGCACGTAGCCGAGCAGCCACTCGATCGCGAGCAGCCCCGTCCCGAACGCCGCAAGGACGCCGACGGCGAACGGGCCTTGCCAACCACGCGGTAGGTCCCCGAGGAGGACGTCCTCGACACCCTTGAGGAGGACTGCTCCGAGCACGGTCGGTACGAGCAGGAGAAACGAGAGTCGGGCCGCGGCGTCGCGGTCGAGACCGAGGAACCGCGCCGCCGAGATCGTGATTCCCGAGCGCGAGACGCCTGGCATGAGCGCGAGCGCCTGGGCGACACCGAGGCCGAGCGCCTCCTTGAGCGAGAGGTCGCCCGCGGTCCTCGTCGTGGGCCGCCGATCGGCGAGCCAGAGCACGATCCCGAAGACGGCGAGCAGGATCGCGATCTGCCACGGCTCGCCCAGGTGGGTCGTGATCAGGTCCTCGAGCGTGAGACCGACGACGGCCGCCGGGATGGCCGCCACGATCACGATCCACGCGAGGCGCTCCTCCGTCGTCTCGAGACGGCGCGTGACGAGCGTCCGCGCCCCCGCGCGGACGAGCCCCGCGAGATCGCGCGCGAAGTACCCACCCACGGCGAGCGCCGTTCCCAGGTGGAGGGCGACGTCGAACGTGTGGTTGAAGTCGTCGTTTTGCTCCAGGTACGTCCAGTCACCCGCCCACGGAACGAGGACGAGGTGCCCGGACGACGAGATGGGCAAGAGCTCGGTCGCGCCCTGGACGATGCCGAGGACGAACGCCTGCCAGTTCGGGAAGCCGCCGCCCACGTCCCCCACTCCGGCCACCGTCAGCAGCCCGGCGGCGGCGAGCAGCGCGGCGGCGAGGACGTACGTGACTCGACCGCGCACCGCGGCATGGTAGACACGGAGGTCCGGTGCCCGAGCAGAGCACGCCCGACTGAAGTCGGACACACATCGGTCGCCTGCACTGCGAGGGAGTCTCTCGCGACCGTGCCCCGACGGAGAGCCGTAAGCGGCACTACTTCGTTTCTGCGGAATCGGGCCTCGCGAAGCAGGAACCACTACGATCGCGCACGATGCATCTGCGCATGCCGTCCATCGATCGGGGCGTCCAGAGCTTCGTCTGGGCGGTCGTGATATTCCTCTTCCTCTACTTCGGAATGGTCTCGATCGCGATCTCGAAGGGGACGGCGCTTCTCGTCTCGCTCGTCTCCGGGTTCCTCGTCTTCCTCCTCGTGCGCACGCGCGGCGACGACGATCCCCGCGACGCGTGACGCGTCCACGGTCCGGTGTCGGGCGGCCGTACGCTTCGCCTAGCGGCGTCCGGGTCGCCGCCCGCTCAGGCTCCTGAGAAGCCGCCGGGCGAGCTCCGGGCCGAGCTCCTCCTCGAGCCGCACCTTGGCGGGTGGTCGGCGGCGGGCGGGGTGACCCAGGGCGAGGCAGTCCCGGAGCAGGTGGAGATCCGAGGCGCGGGTCTCCGCGGCGTTGCGCGTGACGGCTGAGCTCATGCTTTGAGAGATCGGCCATCGCCCCCGCCGGCCGTGATCCCTCCCGGGAGTGAACCCCGTCTCAGGCATGGAGCTCGAGGCGCCTGTCGTCGATGATGGCCGCCGAGAGCTCGGCGCAGAACGTCTCACGCGTCGCCAGCGAGCGATCCTCGAATGCGCCGGCGACCACGCCGACGCTCCGGTCCGAGTGGAACGGGACGTCGACGTGCGCAGGGGTGACGAGATTGATCGAGGTCGAGCCGCAGCACGGGCAGCTCACGGCGACCGCGACCCTGCGGACGGAGCCGTCCAGGAGCCGGAACGACGACGGCGTCACCGGACGCGGCGCGTCCTCCAGGTAGCAGAAGAAGCTCCAGGGCCACTCGCCACGATCGATGCGAGCAGAGGCGAGCGCGACGAGCTCGGTCGCGAGGTCGTCCGTCCGGGAGGTCATCAGGTTGAGGAACGTGGTGGCCTCGTCGAGGCCGAGCGGCGCCCAGTCGAGGGCGTCGTGGCCGACGAGAGCGACGTGATCGCCGCCGCAGGAGCAGTCGAAGACGACCCGGTAGATCGACGGATGCGCAGGCCCCGGGAGGCGCTCGATCTCGCGGAACGACGAGAGCCGGACGCGACTCTCCCCGCGCCCTGGGCAGGGAAGCGTATACACGCCGGTCAGGGCGTCGACGCCGCTCATGGACAAGGTGTAATCGGTGGGTCGGACGGCGTCGAGCGGCGATGGCCCGACCGGCCGTGCGGGTACGCTCCGCGCGGATGACCGCGGATCGACCGACACATCGCATCGAGATCGAGGGCGTCGCCCGCGAGCTCCCCCTCTTCGAGGTGGCGCCGGACCTGCGGATCGCCGTCTTCAACCTGCTCGGCGACACCGAAATCGTGGAGGCGGCGGCCGCGGGGCTCGCGCGCCGGCTCGACGGTGTCTCCACAGATGTCCTGATGACGGCGGAGACGAAGAGCGTGCCGCTCGTCTACGAGCTCGCGCGCCGCACCGGCAAGCCCTGGGTCGTTCTCCGGAAGCAGTACAAGCCGTACATGGGCGAGACGGTGACCGCCGAGACGGTCTCGATCACGACGGGGCACCCGCAGACGCTCCATCTCGACGAGAAGGACCGTGTCCTAGTCGAGGACAGGGACGTCGTCCTCGTCGACGACGTCATCAGCACGGGCAGCACGCTCGACGGCATGCGCGCCATCGTGCGCGAGGCCGGCGGCCAGGTGACAGCGGTCGCGGCCGTCTTCACCGAGGGTGATGCGGATCAGGTTGAGGGGATCGTCTCGCTGGGCCACCTCCCTCTCTTTCCGGGCTGACGCGCAGAGCACGTGTCCGACTGAAGTCGGACACACAGTACGCCCGCAGTTGCGACCGCGAGGATTCCGCTCCTGCGGAATCCTGCTTCGCGAACGAGATTCAGCGCTCGGCGGCCTCGCGCAGGTCACGGACGAGAAGGTGTTGCGCGAGCTCGGTCGCGATCGTGGCGAGCGTCTCGAGGTCCTCGAGCGCCGTGCGGCGGCGGTGTTGGTCGCGCGAGCGCAGACCGGTCGCGACGAGCTGCTCGAGCAGGGCAGACTGCCTCCCGGCGGCGGTCCGGAACGCGCGGAGGTGCCGCGCGTCCAGCCCGTGGCGGTGGAGACGGCCGCAGGCGGCGGCGATCTCGACGTCACTCTCGCGGTAGTACCGCTCCCCCGCCTCGATCCGCGTCGTCACGAGGTCGTACTCCTCGAGCCGCCGTGCGAAGTCGGCGCTGATCCCTGCGCGCTCGCACAGCTCAGGGAGGTCGAGCTCGTCGCCGGTGTCGCGCAACGCCGGTGACGCCCGGGGCGAACGCTTTGTTCCTCGTGCGTCGAGCGAGTCCTTGATCACGCGGAGGGGCAGGAACTCGTCCCGCTGGAGCCGGAGGATCGTCTCGAGGCGCTCGACGTCGCTCTCGGAGAAGAGGCGGTATCCCCCACGTGTTCGCCTCGGGCGGAGGAGGCCCTGATCTTCCAGGTAGCGGATCTTCGAGATCGAGATGTCGGAGAACTCGCCCCGGAGCAGCTCGCAGACGGCTCCGATCGTGTGGAGCCGCCTGGCGGGCGTCGTGGGCTCGGTCGCGGTGCTCACGGGAGGAGGAAGGTCATCCGGTACTTGCCGACCTGCACCTCGTCGTCGGCCTGGAGCTCGACGCTCTCGATACGGTGGCGGTTGACGAACGTCCCGTTGAGACTGCCTAGGTCACGGATCACGTACGTCTCGTCGTCGCGGACGATCTCCGCGTGCTTCCGCGAGACGGTGACGTCGTCGAGGAAAACGTGGCAGTCCGGCGATCGCCCGATCAGCGTGCGGAGCCCGGCCGCCTCGAAGGTCTCCCCCGCCCGGCCGCCTCCTGCGCGGACGACGAGCGTCGGGCCGCGGAGCTCGATCGTGTGGGTGCCGAGCTCATCGAGCTCGTCCGGCCCGAGGCTCAGGGTCGTCTCGCCATGGTCGTCCCGCCGCAGGTACGACCCGCAGCGGGCGCAGTAGCTCGCCGCTTCGGGATTCTGGAAGCCGCACTCGGGGCAGTAGACGTAGCTCATTCGGTGGAGCCGCCGAGGATCGGGCCGAGGTCGCCCGGATCGACGTGCAGGCCGCGCCGTCGTCGCTCTCGCTCCGCCCGCAGGATGTCGATCCGCCCGTGGAGCATGCGGCGCCGCAGCGAGATGTCGTCCTCCTCGCGCTCGAGAGCCACGATAGTCGCCCGGAGATCGTCGTCGGAGAGCTCTCCGGGCTCGGGAGCCTGGTGCTCCGGCCCCTCGTCCGGCAGATCGCCCGTCCCGTGGAAGATCGGCCGGTCGAGCGACGCCTGGTCGGGCACTGCGATGTCGAGGGTCCCGGCCTCCACCTGTCCACGGAGACGCTCGACCCGCTCGCTGCGGAGGGCGTCGATCTGGTCGTGGAGCTGGCGTCGACGGCCCGAGATCTGCTCCTCGGCGTCCTCGGTGTCTTGGAGCAGCGTCTCGAGGTCCTCGTCGGACAGGGTGTCCAGTGCTGGCAGCGCATCCATTGGCATTGTCGGTCCCGGTGTCGGATTGAATCAGCCACGAGCCGAGGGGTCAACCTGAGCTTGAGGCTTGCTCGACTGTTCGCTGTGCGACGCCGTCTCCCTGCACGATCCCCTCGACCAGCCCGACGAGCTCGGTGGCGAGCTCGGTGGTGACCTCGGACGTCGAGCCCTCCGCGTACAGGTGGACGAGCGGCTCGTCGGGATCGGGCAGCACCTGCACCCAGCCCCGCTCGTCGTATGCCTTCACGCCGTCCCGGAGGTCGAGCCGACGGGAGGCGAGCTGCTCGTTGAGGACCCGCATGACGATCCCTTTCCGGCCCCACGGGCACGGGAGCGCGCGGTGGACGAGCGTCGGCCGCGGGAGCTCGGCGACGAGCTCGGACACGGGACGGTCCTGGAGCGCCAGGAGCTCGAGCAGCTTGCAGAGCGCGGTCGCCGCGTCGTAGCCCGGCACGACGTCGGGAAAGACGAACCCGCCGGTCGGCGCCGCAGCGAGCACGACACCCTCGTCGGTTGCGGCCCGGGTGAGCTCGCTGACCGAGTGGACGGTGCGGGTCACCGTGAGCTTTGTGCCTTCGACGAGCTCGTCGACCCGGTCGGTCGCGGTGACGGGAACCGCGATGCGCCCCGTACGGCCCGCGAGAGCGAGCAGGCGCACGACGAGGAGGAGGCTGAGATCCGCCGGAACCGCCGCGCCGCGCTCGTCCACGACGAGCAGACGCTCGGCCGCCCGGTCGAGGACGACTCCGAGGTCGGCGCGGACACCCGTCACGATGCGACTCGCGTGGAGCGGCTCGAGCTCGGCGACGTCACCCTCGGCGTACGTCCCTCGCGCACCGATCGCCTCGACGCCGAGCGGACCGAGGACGAGCGGCAGCGTGAACGCCGCAGGCGAGTGTCCGTAGTCGATCGCGACCCGGAAGCGGCGCGCCCGGATCGATTCCACGTCCACGGAGTCGACGAGATCCTGTGCGTAGCTCTCGCGCACTCTCGCGGGGTAGGTCGTCTCCCCCACCTCAGCGAATGTCGCCCGACGCAGCTCCCTGCGTCCGAAGTGCTTCTCGACCTCCTTTTGCAGCGGCCCGGTCATCTGGTTGCCCGGCCATTCGAAGACGCGCACCTGGATCACCTCGGGATCGCCGCTCGAGCGGCCGACATGGACTCCCGCCTGCAACCCCTGGGTCTTGAGCACGTGCCGGGTGACGGCGGCCGGCGAGATCCGCAGATCGGCCACGTGAACGCCTGTGGACGTGAGGCCCGCGATGATCGCGCGTTGGATCATCCGGCAGGCATCCGCCGAGTCGCGGCTCGCGACGACGCGGTCGCCACGGCGGAGTGCCGTGCCGAGCGCGGCCGCGAGGCGGACGGCGGTCTCGGGAGTCAGGTCGACGTTGACGAGGCCCGTCGCGCCGTCCCTGCCGAAGGGCGAGCTCGCCGCTCGCGTCTCCCACACGACGCTCTCGTGGATCTGGGCGCCCGTCTCGATCTCCTTGAACGGATAGACGCGGACGCCGGGATAGAGGCTCGCCTCGGGGCCGATCGTCACCTGATCTCCGATCGCGACGCCCTCGTGGACGCGGACGTGGTCGCGCAGATCGCAGCCGCGCCCGATGATTGCGCCCTCGACGACGACGCTTCTCCCCAGATACGTGCCCGCGTCGATCACGCTTCGCCCGACCCGAGCCCCCTCTCGGACGATGACGCCCTGGGAAAGGACCGAATAAGGCTCGATCGAAGCACCGTCGGCGATCCGACAGTTCGCGCCGATGAAGGCCGGCCCGGCAACCGGTTCCACCTCATCGATGTCGACCTCCTCGCTCACCCAGACGTTGCCGCGCAGCCGCAGCCCGGGGACGTCGAGCTGCACGAGGCCGTCCAGGGCGTCGAAGTTCGCCTGCCGGAACTGATCGAGGTTGCCGATGTCCTGCCAGTACCCGTCGAGGACGTGTCCGTACAGCGGTCGGCCCATCTCGAGCAGCAGCGGAAAGAGCTCCTTCGAGAAGTCGTACGGCCGATCGTCGGGAATGTGTCGCAGCACCTCCGGCTCGAGGACGTAGATGCCGGTGTTGATCGTGTCCGAGAAGACCTGGCCCCACGACGGCTTCTCGAGGAAGCGCTCGACCCGGCCGTCCTCGTCGGTGACGACGATTCCGAACTCGAGCGGGTTGTCGACAGACTTGAGCCCGATCGTCACGGCCGCGCCCTTCGCCCGGTGCGCCGCGACGAGCGCGGTCAGGTCGATGTCGCAGAGCGCGTCCCCGGAGATGACGAGGAAGGTCTCGTCGAGGCGCTCCTGTGCGAGCCGCACGGAGCCTGCGGTGCCGAGGGGCTGCTCCTCGACGGAGTAATCGATGTCGAGCCTGAGCGACTCACCGTCGCCGAAGTACGTCCGGATGGCCTGCGGCATAAACGCGAGGGTGACGACGACCTCGTGCAACTCGTGCCGGCGGAGGAGGTCGAGGATGTGCTCCATGCACGGCTTGCCGACGATCGGCACCATCGGCTTCGGCTGGTTCGACGTGAGCGGGCGCAAGCGCGTCCCCTCGCCTCCCGCCATGACGACCGCCTTCACGTGCGCGTCTCCCGGAGGGCCTTCCCGACGTACTGCCCGGCCGCGACGACCGCGAGCGCGAGGCTCGCCCAGAACCACGCGAGCGGCCACCAGGTTCCCTGCTCGGTGACGAGCACGAAGCCGAGTGAGGCGTAGAGCCCCCAGGTGGCGATCTTCCCGAGACGCGACACCTCGAGCTCGTAGCCGCGCGGCGCGAGATACCGGTAGCCCCACATGAGCAGGAGATCGCGCGCCAGGATCACGAGCGCGATCCACGGAAGCCGGTCGAGCGCGACGAGGAGGAGCACCGCGACGTCGATCATCAGACGATCCGCGAGTGGGTCGGCGACCTTTCCGAACGCCGACTCGACGCGCCAGCGTCGCGCGAGCCATCCGTCGACCTGATCCGTGATCGCGGCGGCGGCGAAGACCACCCCGGCCGGCCAGCTCGGGCCCTCGCGCTCCTCGAGCAGGAGCACCACGAACACCGGGATCGCGGCGAACCGGAGGATGGTCAGCGCGTTCGGGAGCTGGCGCAGCGGCGTCGAGACGGTCGAGCTCATCCGCTCGTAGATTAGAGTCGGCGCCCGTGTCGCGAACGATCGCGCTCCCCGGCTTCGTCAACGCGCACAGCCACGCCTTCCAGCGGGCGCTCCGCGGTCGGGCCGCAGGCAGCGACTTCTGGTCGTGGCGCGAGACGATGCTCGCCGAGGCGGAGCGACAAACACCGGCGAGCGTGGCCGAGATCTACGGAGAGACGTATCGCGAACTGCGAGCGGCCGGGTACACGGCCGTCGGCGAGTTCCACTACCTGGGGCCTGAGACCGCGCTCGCCGCTGCCCGTGCCGCCGCGGACGCCGGGCTCGGGTTCGTCTGTCTCTACGTCGCCTACGCCCGAGGGGGACTTGAGCGGATGCGCCAGCCGTCCGTCGCCGACTACCTCGCGGAGCTTGAAAACCTCAGGGCGGCCGGCGTATCGGTCGGTGTCGCCCCCCACTCCGTCCGGGCGTGTCCACGGGACTGGCTCGAGGAGCTCGGCCGGTACGCCGAGCGCGAGAAGCTCGTCCTCCACGTGCACGCCGACGAGCAGCCGCGCGAGATCGAGGAATGCCTCGCCGAGCACCGTCGTCGTCCGATCGAGCTCCTCGCCGACTGCGGATGCCTCGGTGAGCACGCCACCGTCGTCCACGCGACGCACGCGAACGGAGCCGAGCTCGACCTCCTCCGCGAGACAGGCTCGACGATCTGCGTCTGCCCGACGACCGAGGCCGACCTCGGCGACGGCTTCGTGCCGGCGGTGCGGATCCACCACCGCGGCATCCCGCTCTGCATCGGCTCGGACTCGAATGCGAGGATCGATCCGTTCGAGGAGCTGCGGCAGCTCGAGGGCATCGCACGGCGGCAGGACGGCAGACGCGGCGTCTTCGGGACGGAGGAGCTGTGGCAGATCGGCGGACGAAACGGCGCCCGTGCGCTCGGCCTCGAGTCGTGGCCCGAGCTCTCGATCGACCTCGACCACCGCTCGCTCACCGGTGTCGCGGACGAGCATCTCCTCGGCGCGCTCGTCGCGGGCTGCGGTGCGGACGTTGTCGTCGCGCCCTGACGGCGTCGTGACCCGCCGCCGGTAGCCTGGACGGCAGTGGATGTCACCGACCAGACCTTCGACCAGACCGTGCTCGAGCGCTCGCACGAAGTTCCGGTCGTCGTCGACTTCTGGGCGAGCTGGTGCGGGCCATGTCTCGCGCTCGGTCCTGTGCTCGAGAGCGAGATCGAGTCACGGTCGGGCGCGATCGAGCTCGCGAAGGTCGATGTCGACGCCGAGACCGGGCTCGCCACCCAGTTCGGCGTCAGCGGAATCCCCGCCGTCAAGGCGTTTCGCAACGGCAAGGTCGTGAAGGAGTTCGTCGGAGCGCAATCCCGAACCACGGTCGAGGCCTTCCTCGACGAGCTCTTGGCGCCCCCGCGAGCAGACACGCTCGTCGAGGAGCTCCGCGCGACCGGCGAGCTCCCCGAAGTCGTGGCCGCGCTCGACGCCGGCGATCCCGAGCACGCGCTCGATCTGATCGTCGAAGCCGTGCCCGCGGCGGACGCCGACGAGCGCGAGCGGCTTCGCGAGGTCGCGGTCGCGCTGTTCGAGCGTCTCGGCCACGACGATCCGCTCGTGCCCGGCTATCGCCGCCGGCTCGCAGCCGCGCTCTACTAGCAGCGGACGGGTCCGGTACCCACACCCGCGCGTCTATCGATAGGCGTGGAGGCGCTCGATCCAGTACGCGGTGCGGTCGAGGTACGCGCGCTGGGCGCGCAGACCCCGCCTGCCCCAGGCACCGTCGTAGGTCGCATACGGGCCTGGGACAGCCCGCACCGGCTCGATCTGGGTTCCCTCGTGCCACTCGTTGTAGCTCGTGATCGTGACCACGTCGGGGCGCGCGCGCACCGCCGCGTCCCACATGTGGTCGTAGCGCCGGCCGTCCTTCCGTTGCTGCACGCGGAGGTCCGCGGTGGCGCGGGTCGCGTCGAAGCCGGGTCCGACGGACGGCGCGCACGCGAGGCCGAGGCGCCGTGCGCTCGCACACATCCGCGCGAACCCGTTGCCGTTGTGCACGAGGACGTCGTAGGTGTAGAGCCCGTCGAAGCCTCCCCTGAGAGCCTTTCCCGGGAGGGACGTGTGCGCGAACACGCGGAGGTCGTCGAGATTCTCGAGAGCGGCGCGCCAGTCCTCGTCCCCGTCGCGTCCCGAGTCGTACACGTAGACGTCGTCGATCCCGAGATCCCGCACGTTCTCGAGCGCCTCGACGACACTCGCGGGTGTGCGGCGGTCCCACGGCTCGACGTGCAGTGCGACGTCGAGACCGACTGCCGACGCCGCCGCGGCCACCGGTCGCAGCCTCGCATCCTCGACCGAGCCCGGTCCCCACCACGAGACGATCACGGTGTCAACGCGCATGTCCGCGATCTCGCGCATCTGCGCCCGGACGACCGCCCTGTCCCCGGAGGAGTAGACGCCGCGGGCGGGGTAGAAGCGCGAGCCGATGCTAGCCGGAGGCGCGTGCTCGCCTTGACCCCAGTGCAGCCAGGTGCCGTCCACGTTCGGCGTGCCGTACCACGCGTAGTAGAAGATGCCGACCCGCGCGTCTGGAGCAACCGTCTGCGGGCGCGCGCCGAGACCTCCATCCGCCGTGAGGAGGATGCAGAGCATCGCCGCCGTGATCGCCGCCCGCCGCATCGAACGGCCGGATCGTACTCGGCAGGTCGGCGAAGTGAAAGGGCACTGCCGGTCGAGAGACGGCTACGGCCGGAGCCCGGTGCACCGCCGAAGGGCGCGCCAGTCGGCGATTGCGCTGGTTCGCTCGCTCCCCGCCAGGGGATACGGGAGCCCACCCGAGATCCGGGCGGGCACGAACCGGTAGCCGTCGACTCTGCGGCCGGTCACCGTCACCTCCAGCACGCCGGTCTGCGAGGTTGCCTCGCGAGACGCGTAGAAGACGAGGTTGCCGAGGCCGTAGGCGACAAACGCGCTCCCGAGCCGGCCCGCCCCGAGGAGCACGTGGGCATGCGCGCCGACGATCACGTCGGCCCCGGCAGACGCCAGGGTGCGGGCGAGCCTCCGCTGGCGGGGAGTCGGACACGTCTCGAGCTCAGCGCCCCAGTGGAGGAAGACGACGACGGTGTCGCTCGTCGCGCGCGCGTCCCTCACCGCTCGAACGAGCCTCGTCACGTTCTTGGCCGACGCGAGCCCCGGGTCACCGGGACTTGCGCTCCACGCGTCGATCAGGTGATCGTCGAGCACCTGGGTCGCACCGATGATCGCGAGCCGCTGCCCGTCGATCGTCACCCGATACGGGGCGTAGGCCTGCCGGTCGTCGATCCCCGCCCCGATCACGCGTACGTTCGCTCTGTTCGCTGCCGCGAGCGTGTCGCGGAGACCGCTCACCCCAAAGTCCATCCCATGGTTGTTGGCGACGCTTGCGACGTCGACCCCACCCGCCTTCAGCGCCTCGAAGGCGCTGGCGGGTGCGCGGAACGTGTACTCCTTCGCGACCCGGCTGCTCCGGTCGGTGACCGCGGTCTCGAGGTTGACGACGGCGACGTCCGCGCGCCGCAACACGGGCGCGATGGATGCGAGGACGCTCGCGGGATCGGCGGCGAGCCGCTCGCGGATCGGGGTCTCGAAGTGGATGTCGCCGCCGAACGCCAGTGTCACCGGCTTGCCGTTGCCGAGGCGGCTCTGCGGCGCTGAGACGGTCGTCCGGGCCGGCTGACTGCGAGTGGACTCGGCGGTCGGCGTCTGCACGCGGTTCGTGCCGCCGGTCTCCCCACGACCGGCGAGGATCCCGACGCCGAGCGCGACGAGACCGGCCGCGACGACGAGCACGGTCGCCCGACGGCGCCGCACCTGGGCTCGCCGCTCCGCGCGGCGCACCCTGATCTGCTCGGTGGTCAGCGGCAGAGAGCCCATAGCGTCACGTTCGGCCCGTCCGCTCGCCATCCTGGCGCGAGCCGCCGAAAATCGGGGAGGCGAGATTCGAACTCGCGACCTCCCGGCCCCCAGCCGGACGCGCTAACCAGGCTGCGCTACTCCCCGCGACGCCGATTCTAGCGCGTGCCTCCGGCCCGTCAGGAAAGGCGCTTGTAGAGCCGGTCGACGAGCGCAGGGGTCTCCTCGAGCTTGTCGATGATGATTCGCACCCGTACCTCGCGGAAGTGATCGGGCTTGACGCCGAGGGCTTTGCCGATCCTGCCGATCACGTCAGTCGATGGCACCCGCCGGTTGCCGTGGACGATGTGGTTCAGATAGCCGGCCGAGAGGCCAGTCTTCTCGGCGAGAGCGCGGTAGGTGATTCCCGTCTCGGCCATCAACCGCTCGATCGCGGGGCCGAGCGGCTCCTTCGAGTAAATGCGCGTCTTTGCTGCCATCAAGCCTGCCGGGCCCAGTCAATCACAGACGCGCACGGGACGCGCGTGTCGGTCGCCTCGGCGCGGCGACGCACGTCGACGGCCCCGTCCTCGAGGGTCTTCCTCCCCACCGTGACTCGCGCCGGGCATCCCAGCAGGTCGGCGTCGGCGAACTTCTCGCCGGGCCGCTGGTCGCGGTCGTCGAGCAGCACGTCGTGTCCGGCAGCGGCCAGCTCCTCGGCGAGCGACGAGGCGAGACCCGCGATCTCCTCCGAGCCGCCCGCGAGCGCGAGCACATGCACATCGTACGGCGCGACCGGCCGGGGCCAGACGATGCCGCGCTCGTCATGACGCTGCTCGACGAGCGCCGCCAGCACCCGACCAGGCCCGATGCCGTAGCTCCCCATCACGATCGGTCGCTCGACGGACTCCTCGTCAAGATACCTCGCATCGAGCGGGACGGAGTAGAACGTGCCGAGCTTGAAGATGTGACCGACCTCGATCGCCGTCTGGAACCTGAGGGCGCCGCCGCAGTGCGGGCAGGCGTCTCCCTCCCGTGCGAGGCGGATGTCCGCGATCTCGGCTTCGAAGTCCCGACCCTGCTCGACACCGCGGAGGTGGAAACCGGTGCGGTTCGCGCCCCCCACGAACTGACCCTCGCGCATGGTCGCGTCCAGCACGATCCGGCCGCCGAAGCCGACGGGGCCGAGCGAGCCCGGCTCGGCGCCGAAGGCCGCCCGGATCTCGTCCGCCTGCGCCGGCCGGGCAGGCGCTCCCAGCGCGGAGACGAGCTTGCCCTCGTCGAGCCGGTCGTCGCCGCGGACGAGCGCGAGCACGACCTCGCCTCCGGAGACGACGGGCATCGCCTTCGAGGTGGCCGCGAGGTCGACGGCGAGGAAGCGGGCGAGGTCCTCGCACGTCGTGATCCCGGGTGTCTCGACCTCGCGCGGCGCGCCGAGCGGCTCCGGGAACGCGGGCGCGCGTGGAACCCCACGTGTGATCTCGAGGTCGGCCGCGTAGTCACCGCGCTCGCACGTGACGAGCGTGTTCTGGCCCGAGCCCGACGGGGCGAGGTAGTCGATCGACTCGCTGCCGCCCATCATCCCCGACTCGGCCTGCACCCCGACGACGTCGAGCTCGCAGCGCTCGAAGATCCTCTCGTAGGCGAGCTTGTGCGCCTGGAACGCGACGTCGAGCCCTTCCTCGTCCCGGTCGAACGAGTAGGCGTCCTTCATCACGAACTCGCGGACGCGCAGGAGACCGCCACGTGGCCGCGGCTCGTCGCGCTCCTTCGTCTGGAAGTGGTAGAGGATCTTTGGCAGGTCGCGATAGGAGCGGAGCTCGCGCGCGTGGAAGGTGATCGTCTCCTCGTGAGTCGCCGCGAGCACGAACTCGCGCTCCGAGCTGTCCCGCACCTTCATCAGGACGTCGAAGGTCTCGTAGCGGCCGCTGCGCTGCCAGAGCTCGGCGGGCGTGAGGACCGGCATCGACATCTCCTGACCGCCGATTGCGTCCATCTCCTCGCGGACGATCTGCACCACGTTTTCGTGCACCCTCCAGCCGGCGGGCAGGTACGTCCAGAGCCCGGCACCGACCTGGCGGATCAGCCCTGCGCGGACGAGCAGGCGGTGCGAGACTGCCTCGGCGTCGGCCGGATCGTCACGCAGGGTCGGCAGGAAGAGGGCTGACTGGCGTTGCAGCATCGGGCAATCCTACGTAGGGGCCGGACCTGTCCGGCCCGTTTCGCCCGCGAGCTACTCGTTCACACGCAGGAAGCCGCGCACCGTGGTCGTGTCGCCCTCGCCGCTCGCCTCGAGGATGAACGAGTCGAACGCCTCCACGCCCTCCCGGACGTCAGGCGGCACCGCCTCGCCGCCCGCGATCGACTCCACGAGCGGCAACAGACCGTCCACGTCGACGTAGACGAAGCCCTTCGTCGGGCCCTCGAGCCCGCCGACGTCCTCCGACGCGCGCTGGTAGCCGTCCGAGTCGACGAGCTTCGGGCCGTCGCCCGTGAGGCTCGCGAACGCCGAGTTCCCCGTCGTCACCACGATCGTGCTCGCGTCGGCTCGACCGTACTTGAGGACGACGTCCTCGATCTCGAGGCTCGACACCTCGGCGCCGAACTCGGTCGCGGTCGTGACCTGGGTCTCGAGCTGCTCGGCGACCTTCCGGGCGACGCGGTCGAGCGTCGCGAACGTCTCGTCGGCATCGGGCGGCCTGAGCGCGATCGTCACGTCCGGCACCCGGCCGTTCCCGTTCCGGACGTACACGACCCCCTCGCCGGAGAGCGCATCGACGAGGCGGTCGAGAGAGACGCCCGTCGCCTGCTCGACTTCGCGCGAGATGTCGTCGAGCGAGGCGCCGCCCCGGAGCCGGTCGAGCGTCCCCTGCGTTCCGCCGAAGGAGATTGCCGCGACGGCGTCTTCCGGTACCTCGGCGAAGAGCTCCGGCTCGTAGCGGCTGTCGCCGCCCCCGGGCATCCGCAGACCCATCGCAAAGAGCATCCCGGTGTCCTCGGCGGCGAGCGCCATCGACATCCACTCGACACCGAGGTCGAAATCCTGTGGCAGCGATTCCTGCAGCTCGCCGAGACGACCGGTGATCGCCTCGAAATCGATCCAGACCTTGCCCAGGCTCTCCTCGGGCAACGCTTCGAGGCCCGCCCGGAGCGCCTGGTTGTCGGCGAGCGTGCCCCGGCCCCGCGCGGTCTCGTACGCCCTGAGATCTGCCTCCGTCTGCGCGAGCGCCACCCAGTCGTCGGCCTTGCCCCTGACGAACTCCTCGTCGCCCTTCTCGAGCAGCGCGGTCAGCTTCTCGTCGTCCTCCGGCTGGAGGAGCACGACGGGCTTCAGGTCGGCCGTCGCGACGATCACGAGCTCTGGGCCGAGCGCCGGCGCGATGTCGCGCTCCCACGTGAGCCCTTCCTCGGCGAGCGAGCCTTCGATCGCGCCCGCGAGGCCGTCTCGGGCGCCGGGGATCCGCTCGAGCACCTTCTCCGCCTTCTTCCATTGGGACGACCCGTCGTCGGTCGTCAGCGTCGCGTAGACGATCGCGTCGGCGGGCGCGAGGCTCGCCGAGTCGGGCACCGTCGACGAGGTCTTGTCCGCGCCCGCGCAGCCTGCGGCGACGATGACGGCCACCGTGAGGAAGCCCAGAGCGATCGGGCGGCGTAGAGCCATGCTCAGACGCTGTCGGCTGCGGCGGCGCTCAACTGAAGGGTCTCGCTCACGACGGCCCGGAGACGGGCTCCAGCGGGATCAGGCTCGCCTCGGCCATCGCGAGCGCGGCCGGCTTCGCGAGCTTCAACCGCTTCGGTCGCGGCATGCCCGACTCGATCCACCGGTCGATCTCGTGGAACAGCTCGTCGATCAGGATGTCAGAGGACGCCTTCTTGAGAACGCGCCCGTGGGCATAGACGAAGCCGACGTCCCGGCCGCCGGCGATGCCGAAGTCTGCGTCGCCAGCCTCCCCCGGTCCGTTCACGGCGCACCCCATCACGGCCACCTCGAAGGCCTGCGGATAGTCGCGCAGACGTTCCTCGACGAGGATCGCGAGACTCTCGACGCCGACGTTATCACGGCCGCACGAGGGGCAGGCGATCATCACGGGGCCGCGCTCCCGCAGACCGAGCGCCTTGAGGATCTCCCAGGCGACCTCGACCTCCTTCACGGGATCGGCCGTGAGCGAGACGCGGAGCGTGTCGCCGATCCCGTCCGCGAGCAGCGAGCCCATCCCCACGGCGCTCTTGATCGAGCCGGCGAACGGTGTCCCGGCCTCGGTGACACCGAGATGGAGTGGATAGGTCACCTTCTCGGAGAGCATCCGGTAGGCACGGATCATGGTCGGCACGTGTGAGGCCTTGACGGAGATCTTGAAGTCGCGATACTCGAGCCGCTCGAGGATCTCCACCTGCTCGAGCGCCTCGACGACGAGCGCCTCGGCCGTGTCCCGCCGCGCGAGCTCCTCGAGGTGCTTCGGCAGCGAGCCCGCGTTCGCGCCGATCCGCATCGAGATCCCGGCACGCTTCGCTGCGCGGACCACCTGCTCGGTCTTGTCCGGCCCGCCGATGTTGCCCGGATTGATCCGTACGGCATGCACGCCGGCCTCGATCGCCCGGAGTGCGAGGGAAGCGTTGAAGTGGATGTCGGCGATCACCGGCACGGGCGAGAGGCGCACGATGAGCGGCAGCGCGTTCGCGTCCTCGAGCTTCGGGACGGCGACGCGCACGAGCTCGCAGCCTGCCGAGGCGAGCGCTGCGATCTGGGCGGTCGTGGCCTCGACGTCGTGGGTCTTCGTGAGCGTCATCGACTGGACGACGACGGGTGCGCCGCCGCCGATTGCGACGCCGCCGACGCTGATCTGGCGCGTGCTGGGCACACCCTCAGGGTAGCCGGGCGGGCAGGATCTCCTCATGCCCGCCGAGCCTCCCGGGACCGCCTGGCAGCTCGTGCCGGCAGCCGACGACCACCCGAGCGACCTCTGGACCGTGGGTGGCGACCTAGAACCGGGGACGTTGGTCGCCGCGTACCGCCTGGGGCTCTTCCCGATGCCCGTCGAGGGTGTCGTCGGATGGTTCTCGCCACGGCGACGCGCCGTGGTGCCGCTCGACGGCGCACGACGGTCGCGCACGCTGCGGCGGGCGGCCGCGGGGTACGAGATCCGGGTCGACACGGCGTTTCGGGAGATCGTCGCCGGCTGCGCTCGCCCCGGTGCGCCCGAGAGCTGGATCGACGACTCGATCGTGGAGGCCTACGCGGCGTTGCACGAGCTCGGCTGGGCGCACTCCGTCGAGGCGTGGGACGACGGGGGCCTCGCCGGCGGGCTCTACGGCGTCGCGATCGGTGGGCTCTTCGCCGCCGAGTCGATGTTCCACACGAGAACGGACGCCTCGAAGGCGGCGTACGTCGCTCTCGTCGAGCGGCTCCGGGCCACGGGCGACGCGGATCGCCGGCTCCTCGACGTCCAGTGGCTGACGGCGCACCTCGCCTCGCTCGGTGCGGTCGAGATCGATCGCGCGGCCTATGGACGACGTCTCGACGACGCCTTGCGCCTGGTGTCTCCGTTCACCTGAGGCGTTCTGTCAGGAGAGGCGCCCGATGTCGTTCGAGAGCCCGACGACAAACAGGAGCAGGACGATCCCGATTCCGACCACCGAGACGCGCTCGTAGATCTCGCGGCGTACAGCGCGCCCGCGAACCCCCTCTGCGACCGCGAACACGATGTGACCGCCGTCGAGCGGCAGCAGCGGTAGGAGGTTGAGCAGCGCGATCGAGAGCGAGATCAAACCGAGGACGAAGACGAAGCTCTGGGCGCCCTCCTCCGCCGCGTTCGACGAGCCCTGGACGATGCCGATCGGACTCGAGATCTCCTCACGCCCCTCACCCTGGACGAGGCGTCCGAGCGCCTTGCCGATCTCGCGAGTGACATCCCAGGTCAGCACGAAAGCCTTCCCCAGGGCCTCGTGCACGGGGAGGCCGGTGCCCGCGAGGACGAAACCGAGCCTGTACGCGCCGTCCATCTGCTCCGGCCTTGTGGAGGGCAGCGTCACGCGCTCGCGGTCGCGCTCGACGACGACCGTCAGGGGTCGGCCGCCCGAGCCCGAGATGACCCGCGAGACGTCTGCGGGACCCACCGGCGTCCCGCCGATGGAGACGATGCGATCCCCGGCCAGGAGTCCCATCGAGGCGGCGGGAGAGTCGGCAGCGACGCGATCGATCGTCGTCGTCGCCTTCCCGGCGGAGGTCATGAAGAGGATCGCGAAGACGACCACGGCGAGCACGACGTTCGCGACGGGGCCGGCCGCGATTGCCGCGACGCGCTTCCACGTCGGCGCCCGCCAGTAGGCATTCGGCCCGAGCGCGTCGTCGAGGTCGTCGAGCCCCTTGCGTGCGGCCACGTCGACCCTGGGGTCGAGCTTCTGCTCGTCCACGAGCTCGCGGAGGACGCGGACGGCGTCGCGCGCCGTGTCGTGGTCGCCGGCTGCGAGGGCAGCGCGGAGGCGATCGGTCGGCGCGGCGAGCATCTGTGCCTCGCCGACCGCGCGTCCGAGCCCGACGTCCACGTCCACGGGCGCGGGCCGGTGCATCCCGGGGATCTTGACGAAGCCTCCGAGCGGGACCGCGCCGAGCCCGTACTCGATCCCGTTGCGGGTCGTCTTCCAGATCGCGGGCGGGAAGCCGATGTAGAACCGGCGCGGGCGCATCCCGAGGCCGAGCGAGACGAGGAAGTGTCCGAGCTCGTGGACGAAGATCAGGACGCCGAGACCGATGATCGAGTACGCGATCGTCATGCGGGCTGCAGCCCCCTCGCGGCGAGCTGGCGGGCCTCGGCGTCTGCCGCGACGAGATCGTCGACGTCGCGGGCGGGTGCCCCGCTCACGCGCTCGAGCGTGGCCTCAACGATCGTTGCGATCTCGAGGAATCCGATGGTTCCGGCGAGGAACGCGGCGACGGCCACCTCGTTCGCCGCGTTGTAGGCGCAGGGCATCGTGCCCCCACGCGCAGCGGCCCGGCGGGCGAGTGCGAGCATCGGGAACGCCTCGTCGTCGACGGCCTCGAAGTCGAGCCTGAGACCCTCGAGCTCGAGCGGCGGGACGTTCGTCGCCGCGCGTTCGGGATACGTCAGCGCATACGAGATCGGGACGCGCATGTCGGGCATCCCGAGGTGCGCGAGGAGCGCGCCGTCGCGCAACCGGACGAGTGCGTGCACGATCGACGTCGGGTGGACGACCACGTCGATCCGGTCGTACGCGACGTCGAAGAGCCAGTGCGCCTCGATCAGCTCGAGACCCTTGTTCGCGAGCGTCGCCGAGTCGATCGTGATCTTCGGGCCCATGGCCCACGTCGGATGCGCGAGCGCCTCGTCGATCGTGACGCTCTCCAGCTCGGCTCGCGGCCGACTGCGGAACGGGCCACCAGACGCCGTCAGGACGAGCGCGTGGACGGTTCGCGGATCACGCCCCTCCAGGCACTGATGCAACGCCGAGTGCTCGCTGTCGACCGGGACGAGCACGCCTCCTCCCCGCTCGCGGGCACGCACCGCGAGCTCGCCCGCGGCGACGAGGCTCTCCTTGTTAGCGAGCGCGAGCGTCACGCCCTGCTCGAGCGACCAGAGCGTCGCACGGACGCCGGCGAAACCGACGACCGCGTTCAGGACGACGTCGGGGCGGCTCGCCTCGAGGAGCGGCACCGGATTCCCCCCGACCCGCACATGATCGACGCCATGCTCGGCGGCGAGTGCTTCGAGCGAGGTCGAGCCGGACTGGAGCGCACAGAGTTCGAGCTCGGGATGCGCTGCGACGACCTCGATCGCCTGGCGGCCGATCGAGCCCGTTGCACCCAGCAAGGCAACGCGTCTCACCCGAGCAAGGATGCCTGAGCCGGGCCGGCGCTCCGTTGAGACGGCGTTATCGCACCATCCCGACCGCCACGTCGCTCCCGTCCGCCGGGGCCAAAGCGCCTCGCCATCTCACGTCAGCGCCAGCAGCGCGAAGTACGCCGCCGGCCCCGCCCAGAGGAGCGAGTCGATCCGGTCGAGCACACCCCCGTGGCCGCCGAGCAGTCGTCCCGAGTCCTTCACCGCGAGATCGCGCTTCACCGCCGACTCGAACAGGTCGCCGAGCGTCGCCGCGAGCGCGATCACGACGCCGAGGACGACCGCCTCGCCCGAGGTGAGGACATCCTGCTCGTAGAGCGCGAAGAAAGCGACGCCGACGGCTGCCAGCGTGCCCGCGACGAACCCCTCCCACGACTTCGCCGGAGAGATCGCGGGAGCGAGGCGGTGCCGCCCGATCGCACGGCCGACGACGAACGCGAACGTGTCGTCCGCGAACACCGTCAGGAGCGTCGTGAAGACCAGCAAGCGACCGTCGACGGGAATGTCACGCAGCAGGACGAAGAGCGAGAGACCGCCGCCGACCCACGCCACGCCGAGGACGGTCGTGGCGAGTCCTGCAGCGGCGTTCTGGCGCGCGCTCGAGATGAAGAACACGAGCAGGGCGGCCGGCAACGTCGCGAGGATGCCGCCGAGCAACCATTCCGGCCCCCCGAGCTGCGCGCCGAGCAGCGTCAGAGCGAGCCCTACGTACCCGCCGAGCACGACCGGCCGCAGACCGCGCGCCATGCCGTACAGCTCGTGGAGAGCGAGGAGCCCGCCTGCGAGGAGGAGCCCGAAGAGCCACCAGCCCCCGAGCCAGACGAGCCCGAGGACGAGCGGGAGGAGCGCCGCCGCGACGGCGACGCGCGAGACGAGCGGCGTCAACGAGCCGCCCTGGCCCCGAACCGCCGCTGGCGCGCTGCGTACGCCTCCACCGCCGACCGCAGCTCGGCCTCGCCGAAGTCGGGCCACAGCGTCTCCGTGAAGAGGAGCTCGGCATAGGCCGCTTCCCACAGCATGAAGTTCGAGATCCGCAGCTCGCCCGAGGTACGCACCAGCAGGTCGATCTCGGCGAGCTCCGGTGCATACAGGCGGTCGGCGAGCGCCTCCTCGTCGACGTCCTCCGCGCGCACGCCGTCCGCGACGAGCCTCCGCGCCGCGTCGACGAGCTCCGCTCTGCCTCCGTAGTCGAAGGCGATCCAGAGCTGGAGCGTCTCGAGGTGCGCCGTCTCTTCCTCGAGGGCGCGCATCTTGGCGTCGAGCCACCCCTCGACCCGGTCGCGCCGACCGACGAAACGAGTGCGGACGCCCTGCTTCGCGAGGTCGGGCAGCTCCCCGTCGATCGTCTCCGAGAGGAGCTCGAGCAGGTCGGCGACCTCGTCGGGGGGTCGCGTCCAGTTCTCGGTCGAGAAGGCGTAGACGGCGAGCGCCTCGATGCCCAGGTCAACCGCGGCTTCGACGGTGCGCCGGAGTGCGCGCGTGCCCGCACGATGACCGTCGGCGACGGAGACGCCGTTCCGCGCGGCCCAGCGACCGCTTCCGTCCATGATGATCGCGACGGTGCGCGGGACTCCGTCCCGAGCACTAGAAGAAGTGGAAATAGCTCTTGCCTTTCTAGAGGTTTGGCCGCGAAGCGGTCAAACCTCCATGATCTCGGCCTCTTTGTGCTTCAGCAGCTCGTCGATCCGCTTCACGTGGTCGTCGGTCAGCTTCTGCAGTTGGGCCTCTCCGCGCCGCTCCTCGTCGTCTCCCACCTCACCGGAGCGAACGAGCTCCTCGAGATGGCGCATGACGTCGCGCCGGACGTTCCGGATCGCGACCTTGCCGTCCTCGGCCGACCGCCGGACGACCTTGACGAGCTCCTTGCGCCGCTCCTCGGTGAGCGCCGGGATGGGCAGCCGGATGAGCTTGCCATCGTTCGACGGCTGGAGGCCGAGGTCGGACTCCATGATGGCCTTCTCGATCGCCTTGTTCTGCGTCGGGTCGTACGGCTGCACCGAGAGGAGACGGGCTTCCGGGGCCGAGATCGTCGCCATGTTGGAGAGCGGTGTCGGGACGCCGTAGTAGTCGAGCGTGATGCGGTCGAGGAGCGCCGTCGAGGCGCGGCCCGTGCGGATGCTCTGGAACTCGCTGCGCGTGTGCTCGATCGACCCGTCCATCCGTCGCTCGCAGTCTGCGAGGAACTCCTCGATCGCGGCCACCTATGCCTCCTCCCGATCGCTTGCTCGACGATCCGTCACGAAGCAGCCGATCCGCTCGTGACGAGCGTCCCGATTCTCTCACCCGAGCCGATCCGCACGATGTTCCCCTCCGCCAGCTCGAACACGTGGATCGGCAACCCGTTCGACGTGGGGGAACCCATGGTTCCCCCACGAGCCCCCTCCTGCCCTACCCAGCTCAACTCGCAGCCTCCGGCGTCGTCACCAGCGTCCCGATTCTCTCACCCGAGGCGATCCGCACGATGTTCCCGTCCGCCAGCTCGAAGACGTGAATCGGGAGGTTGTTGTCCATGCAGAGCGAGAGCGCGGTCGTGTCCATGACCCGTAGGCCGCGCTCGATCGCCTCCAAATGAGTGAGTTCGTGCAGGAAGCGCGCTGACGGATCGACGCGCGGATCACCGTCGTACACGCCTGCGACGCCGTGCTTGGCCATCAGGATGGCCTCCGCGCCGATCTCGAGTGCACGAAGCGCTGCGGCGGTGTCGGTCGTGAAGAACGGGTTGCCGGTCCCGGCTGCGAAGATGACGACGCGTCCCTTCTCGAGGTGGCGGATCGCGCGGCGCCGGATGTAGGGCTCCGCGACCTCGGAGACGGTCACCGCGGACAGGACGCGTGTCTGCGCGCCGAGCCGCTCGAGCGCGTCCTGGAGCGCGAGCGCGTTCAGGAGCGTCGCGAGCATCCCCGCGTAGTCGGCGGTGGCGCGGTCCATGCCCTCGGCGGCCGCCTTGATCCCGCGGTAGAAGTTGCCGCCGCCGACGACGACTGCGATCTCCGTGCCGCGCTCCTGGACGTGAACGACCTCGCGCGCGATCGAGCTCACCGTGTGCGGGTCGACGCCGTACTCGCGCTCGCCCATCAGGCTCTCGCCCGAAAGCTTGAGGAGCGCCCGGTGGAAGGTCGGGTTCGCGTCCGGCGGCGCGATGGACTCCGCGAGCTCCTCCGGCGCGGTCACGAGCCGGCGACCGAGACCCTGGCGAAGCCCGTGACGCGCGCGCCCGCTGCCTCGAGCGCCTTCCCGACGGTCTGCGAGGCATCGTGGACGAATGCCTGCTCGGCGAGTGCGCCGCCGGGAGCGGCGGCGAAGAAGCGCTTGCCGAGCATCCCGTCGACGATCTTCCCGCGCGCCTCGATCGGCTTCGACTGCACCTCGTCGGAGTTGAGGTAGATCTGCCGCTCTGCCGCGAGCACGTCCTCCGGGACGTCGTCGCGGGTCAGGTACTGGGGCGCGGCGAACGAGATGTGCATCGCGAGCTGCCGCGCGAGCTCCTCGGACCCCCCTTCGAGCTGGACGACGACCCCGATCTTGTTCGCGGGAGGATGGACGTAGGCGCCGAGCGTCCCACCTTCGAGTCGCCGGGGATCGACGACGACGATGTTCTCCCCGAGCTGGGAAACGAGCTCGGTGCGCTCGCTCTCGAACCCCTCGACGGCGTCAGGGCCGTTGGCGTGGACCGCGCGTAGGACGCGCTCACCGAACGTCTTGAACGCCTCGTTCTTCGAGACCGGCTCGGTCTCGCAGCCGATGCCGACGATCGACGCGACCTCCGGCTCGACGACGACGCCGACGATTCCCTCACTGGTGGCGCGGTCGGCGCGCTTGCCGGCCGCCGCCATGCCCTTCTCACGCAGAAGCGTGCGCGCGGCCTCGAGGTCGCCCCCGGTCTCGAGGAGCGCCTGCTTGCAAGCCATCATCCCGGCGCCGGTCTGATCGCGCAGCTCCTTCACGAGGCTCGCGTTGACGGTGGTGCTCATGCGCGTTCCTCGGCGCTGCCGTTCGCAGTCGCGCCTGCGGCGGACGACTGGGACTCAGGCGTGGCGGAGGGCTCCTCGACGACCGGCGCCTCCTCTGCGACCGGTGCCGG
>Ga0183260_10001028_pt1 | contig 23656 bp, 19 predicted proteins | sample AntDrymUQ4972206_2_FD_129768 | JGI IMG/M metagenome (GOLD analysis project Ga0183260, IMG submission 129768) | Polar desert sand microbial communities from Dry Valleys, Antarctica - metaG UQ497 (22.06) (version 2) (version 2) | ecosystem: Environmental > Terrestrial > Soil > Desert | place... | reverse complement strand
GGGATCGAGACCAAGGGCGGCGTGATGACGAAGCTGATCGAGCGCAACACGACGATCCCGACGCGCAAGTCGGAGGTCTTCTCGACCGCGGAGGACAACCAGCCGAGCGTCGAGGTCCATGTTCTCCAGGGCGAGCGCGAGATGGCGTCAGGCAACAAGTCGCTCGGCAAGTTCCAGCTGACGGGAATTCCGCCGGCGCCGCGGGGAATCCCCCAGATCGAGGTGACCTTCGACATCGACGCCAACGGCATTCTCAACGTCTCGGCGAAGGATCTCGGGACCGGTAAGGAGCAGAAGATCGAGATCAAGGCAGGGGCCGGGCTTGCCGAGCAGGAGGTCGAGCGAATGGTCAAGGATGCCGAGGCACACGCCGACGAGGACCGTCGCCAGCGCGAGCTGGTCGAGACCAAGAACGACGCCGAGAACGCCGCCTACCGGGCCGAGCGCCAGCTGGGGGAGATGGCTGATTCCGTTGACGACTCCTCGCGATCGGAGATCGAGGAAGCCGTCAAGGCGGTCCACGACTCGCTCGCCTCCAACGACGTCAGCGAGATCCAAGCAAGGACCCAGACCCTGCAGGAGGCGTTCCACAGGGTCTCCGAGCAGATCTACGCCGCCGCCGCGCAAGCCCGCGAGGAGGCGGAGGGCAGCGCGGACGGGGGGGCAGACGGCGATGGCGCGTCGGCGGACGGGGGTCAGGCTGACGATGAGGTGGTCGACGCCGAGGTCGTGGAAGGCGAGACCCGGCAGTGAGCGCGGCCGCAGAACACGACGAAGCCGCCGACCTCGGGGCGCAGGAGCAGGCTCCGCCGAGCCAGGGCGACGCGGCGGAGCAGGCCCCGCCGAGCCAAGGCGACGCGGCGGAGCCCGCGGGCGAGGAGGATCCCGGCAACGAGGCCGAGCTCGAGGGCGCCACCGATCGACCGGCTGGAATGGGGCAAGCGATCGCCGGCGAGCGACAGCCTGCAGCCCCCGGTCCCGACCAAGGAGCGAGCGCCGACGGCGCGGATGGTGTTCAGGAGCGGGAAGCGGACGACGCTTCGGAGGACCCGCTCGCCGGGGCCGTCCGCGACCGCGACGGCTACCTTGAGCTCGCGAGGCGGACAAAGGCGGACTTCGACAACTACCGCAAGCGCGCCGCGCGCGAGGCGGCAACGGCGGGCGAGCGCGCGAAGGCCGGGCTGGTGCGCGAGCTGCTCTCCGTAGTCGACAACCTCGAGCGCGCGCTGGCATCGCTGGCCGACGGCGAGCAGACCCTCGCCGAGGGCGTCCGGCTAGTCCACGCCGAGCTGATCGGGGTGCTCGAGCGAAGCGGCGTCGAGAGCTTCGCGCCCACCGGCGAGCCGTTCGACCCAACGCTCCACGAGGCGCTGATGACACGCGTGGAGCACGAGTCCGAGTCGGGCGTCGTGGTGGAGGTGCTGGAGAAGGGCTACCGGCTCAACGACGCGATCCTGCGGCCGGCCCGCGTAGTCGTGTCCGCCTGAGATGGTGGCTGAATGGCCGCGCCGACTGACCCGTACAAGACGCTAGGCGTCGACAAGAAGGCCTCAGCTGACGAGATCAAGAAGGCCTACCGCAAGCTAGCGCGACGCTACCACCCGGACAAGAACCCCGGGGATAGCTCGGCGGAGGAGCGCTTCAAGGACATCCAGAGCGCATACTCGATCGTCTCCGACCCGGAGAAGCGCAAGCGCTACGACGAGGGCGGTGGGGTCTTCGGCGGCGGCTTCGACCCGAACGCGTTCCGCGGTGGCGCCGGCGGATTCGGCGACATCCTCTCCGACCTCTTCGCCGGCCGCGGCACGACTACCGGGCGCTCGCGGCCACAGCGCGGTCGCGACCTAGAGACCGAGGTCCACATCTCGTTCGACCAAGCGATGACCGGCGCACAGGTGCCAGTCGCCGTCGCGTCCTCTGCGCGCTGCAAGCCCTGCGCTGGGACGGGGGCCAAGCCGGGAACGGCCCCGACGGTCTGTCCGCGCTGCCAGGGCCGAGGAATCGAGTCGCATGGGCAGGGACTCTTCTCGATCTCCCAACCGTGCGCGCGCTGCGCCGGCACGGGAACCGAGATCAAGGACCCGTGCCCCACCTGTGCCGGGCGTGGGCAGATCCGACAGACGCGTCGCTATCGAGTCAACATTCCGGCGGGCGTTCGCGACGGCAGCCGCGTTCGGCTCGCGGGCAAGGGCGAGCAGGCGCCCGCGGGCGTGGCCGGCGACCTCTACGTCGTGACACGTGTCGCCGAGTCGCCGATCTTCCGTCGCAAGGGCGCGAACCTAGAGCTCGACGTCCCGGTCACGGTTGTCGAGGCGATCCGCGGGGCAACGATCGAGGTACCGACGCTCGCCGGCACGAAGAGGATCCGGGTCGCGGCCGGAACCCAGCACGGCAGCGTCCAGCGCTTGCGCGGGGAGGGGCCTCCGAAGCTCGGCGGCAAAGGCTGCGGCGATATTCACTACCGGCTCGTGATCGACGTCCCGCACTCGCTCACCAAGGAGCAGCAGGCCGCGGTCGAGGAGCTGGCATTGGTGATGAATGGAAATCCGCGCGAGCGCCTCTTTGCCGGCAGGGGCAAATGACCAGGCGCACGCGCTTGAGCGCCCGACCGAAGCAAGCCGCCGAAGGCGAGCGGCCCGCTGGCAGGAGGGAGCCCAACCCGGCTGCCGACGCGCGCGATCGCGCGCGCGGTGTCTACATGATCTCGGTCGCCGCAGGGCTCGCGGGGATGCATCCCCAGACGCTGCGCATCTACGAGTCGCGCGGTCTGATCACGCCTCAGCGCTCGACCGGCAACACGCGCCTCTACTCGGAGGACGACGTCGAGCGGCTGCGCAGGATCCAGGAGCTCACCTCGCAGCTGGGCATGAATCTCGCCGGCGTCGAGCAGGTCTTCGAGCTCGAGCGGGAGCTCGCTCGGATGGGCAAGCGGATCAAGAGCCTCGAGCGCCAGGCCGAACGGATCCGGCAAGAGCTCGAGGGCGAGATCGAGGCGGTCCGCCGTTCCTTCAGACGTGAGCTGGTCGAGTACAAGCCGCTGGGACGAGCACTGGTGCCTTTGCGACCGCGGTCCTCGCGGGGGCCGGACGCCGCCAACCGTGGCTATGCAAGCTGATCGCTTCACAGTGAAGGCACAGGAGGCATTGGCCGCTGCTCAGCGGCTCGCCGGGGCGCGCCGCAACCCTCAGGTGATGCCGTCTCACGTCCTCGCCGCACTGCTCGAGCAGGAGGGGGGGATCGTGGTGCCCGCCCTGCGCAACGCTGGCGCCGAGCCGGAGGCGGTTCGGCGGCGAGCCGGCGAGTCGCTAGCCGCGCTCCCGACGATCACCGGCGAGCCATCCGGGGCGCCCGCGCTCGACTCGACCACGGTCGACCTGCTGCGGCGCGCCGACGAGGAGGCCCGCGGCTTCGGCGACGAGTACGTCTCCACCGAGCACCTGCTGCTGGCGCTCGCCACAGACCCCCGCGTCGACACCGGCGCGACCCGGGACCAGCTCGCCGAGGCGGTCATCGCGGTCCGCGGACCGCACCGCGTCACCGATCAGAACTCGGAGGACAGGTACCAGGCGCTCGAGAAGTTCGGCCGCGAGCTGACCGCCGCGGCCGAGGAGGGAAAGCTCGACCCGGTGATCGGCCGCGACGACGAGATTCGGCGTGTCATTCAGGTTCTCTCGCGGCGGACGAAGAACAACCCGGTCTTGATCGGCGAGCCCGGAGTCGGCAAGACGGCAATCGTCGAGGGCCTGGCCCAGCGGATCGTCTCGGGCGACGTTCCCGAGTCGCTGCGCGACAGGCGCGTGATCGCACTCGACATCGGTGCGCTGATCGCGGGCTCCAAGTACCGCGGCGAGTTCGAGGACCGGCTGAAGGCCGTCCTGAAGGAGATCGCCGACGCCCAGGGTCAGATCATCCTCTTCATGGACGAGCTGCACACGATCGTCGGCGCCGGCGCGGCGGAGGGCGCCGTCGACGCGGCCAACCTGCTCAAGCCGATGCTCGCGCGCGGCGAGCTGCGGGCGGTCGGCGCCACGACGCTCGACGAGTTTCGCAAGCACATTGAGAAGGACGCGGCGCTCGAGCGCCGCTTCCAGCCCGTGCTTGTCAACGAGCCGAGCGCAACCGACGCGATCGCGATCCTGCGCGGGCTCAAGGAGCGCTACGAGGTCCACCACGGGGTGCGCGTCAAGGACTCGGCGATCGTCGCGGCGGTCCTGCTGTCCGAGCGCTACATCGCCGACCGCTTCCTTCCCGACAAGGCGATCGACCTGATTGACGAGGCCGCCTCGCGCCTGCGGATCGAGATCGACTCGCTGCCGACCGAGATCGACGAGGTCGAGCGGCGCATCCAGCAGCTCGAGATCGAGCAGCAGGCGCTCAAGAAGGAGAAGGACGAGGCGAGCGTCGCGAGGCGCGAGGCGATCGGTCGTGAGCTGGCAGATCTGCGCGAGCGCTCGACGCAGATGAAGGTGCACTGGCAGGGCGAGAAGGACGCGATCGACGCGATCCGTCAGGCGAAGGAGGGCCTCGAGCAGGCCCATCGCGACGCCGAGCGGGCCGAGCGCGACGCCGACCTGCAACGCGCAGCCGAGCTGCGCTACGGCGAGATACCAGAGCTCGAGCGGCGCGTCCGCGCAGAGGAGGCGCGGCTGCGCGAGCTCCAGGCCGACCAGACGATGCTGAAGGAGGAGGTCGACGACGAGGACGTCGCCGAGGTCGTCGCCAAGTGGACCGGGATCCCCGTCTCGAGGCTGCTCGAGGGGGAGGTGGAGAAGCTCGTCCGGATGGAGGAGCGCCTGCACGAGCGCGTCGTCGGCCAGGATGTGGCGGTCGCCGCGGTCTCAAACGCCCTGCGCCGTTCGCGCGCCGGACTCCAGGATCCCCAGCGGCCGATCGGCGCGTTCCTCTTCATCGGCCCCACGGGCGTCGGCAAGACCGAGCTTGCGCGCGCGCTGGCGGAGTTCATGTTCGACTCCGAGCAGGCGATGGTGCGCATCGACATGTCCGAGTACATCGAGAAGCACTCGGTGGCGCGCCTGATGGGAGCCCCGCCCGGCTATGTCGGTTATGAGGAGGGGGGCCAGCTGACCGAGGCCGTCCGCCGCCGCCCCTACTCGGTGGTGCTGCTCGACGAGATCGAGAAGGCCCACCCGGACGTCTTCAACGTGCTGCTCCAGGTGATGGACGACGGCCGGCTGACCGATGGCCACGGGCGGACGGTCGATTTCAAGAATGTCGTCCTGATCATGACCTCCAACGTCGCTGGTGGGATCGCCGGCGTCGAGGCGACGTTCAAGCCGGAGTTCGTCAACCGCCTCGACGACATCGTCGAGTTCCACCAGCTGACGCGCGGAGAGATCTCCCGGATCGTCGAGCTGCAGGTCGACAAGCTTGCCGGGCGGGTGCGCCATCGAGGAGTGGAGTTCGAGCTCAGCGAGGACGCGCGGACGCTGATCGGCAATCTCGGCTATGACCCGACCTATGGCGCGCGCCCGCTGAAGCGCGTGATCCAGCGCCAGCTGGTCGATCGGCTTGCACTGGCGCTCCTCAAGGGAGAGCTCGAGCCCGGCGACCGCGTGCTGATCGACGCCGGCGACGGCGAGCTGACCTTCAGTACGGCGCCCGCCGAGACCGCCGAGACCGCCGAGACCGCCGAGACCGCCGAGACCGGCGAGACCGGCGAGACCGGCGAGACCGCGGCGACCGCGGCGTGAACGGTGGGACTCGCTCGCCGATGAGTCGGCAGAGGGCGCGCCAGGCCGCCGGCTGGTTCGCGTCTGGCAGGGCGGTTCTCGGCGCCGGCATGTTCATATCGCCAGGGTTAGCGAGTGCGGTCTGGATCGGGCGCCGTCCGCGCGATCCCGCCCTGGAGCTCTTCGTCCGCGGGCTCGCCGCGCGTGATGTCGCGCTCGGCATTGGGGCGTTGCGCGCGCTCCGCGAGGATCAAGGCCCAGGCCGCTGGATCGCGATGAGTGCGTTGGCGGATGCCGGCGACGGTGTCGCGACCTTGATGGCTCGCCCCTATGTTGGAGGCCGGCCGCGGCTCGTGTGGTCAGGGCTCGCCATCGCGAGTGCGGCGACGGGCGCTTGGCTCTCTAGATTGGTCGACCGATGACCGCGCCCGACGGCGCTCCTTGCGCTCTGTGTGCAACTGTGGGAGAAGCCGTATTCGCGGCCCTCGGGAAAGGATCGGCATGACCCCGCTCGACGACGTGATCGCAACTGACTTTGGCCGGACATCGGCTTCGGGCTTGCTCGCGCCCGAGCGCAGGTCTACCCGCGGCAGCGCGAACTGCCACAGGGGGAACGGGTAGTGCCCAGGATCCTTGTCGTCGGCGGCGGCGGCCGCGAGCACGCGATCACGCGTGCGCTCGGCCGTAGCAGCCAGCACCCCGAGGTCATCTGCACCCCCGGAAACGCCGGCATCGCCCTTGACGGCGTGCGCTGCCTGGGGATCGCCGGCGATGACGTCGACGCGATTGTCTCGGCGGCTCGTGACGAGCGCGCCGACCTGGTCGTCGTCGGGCCGGAGGCGCCACTTGTGGCCGGCCTTGTCGATGCGCTCGCGGCGGCAGGCGTGCGCGCGTTCGGTCCCTCCGCGGCGGCCGCGCGGATCGAGGGGTCGAAGGTCTACGCGAAGGCACTGATGCGCGATGTCGGCGTTCCCACCGCGGCTCATGTCGTACTGCGGAGCGCGGAGGAGGCCCTGGCGCAGATTGCCTGCGCGCCCTACCCCGCCGTGCTGAAGGCCGACGTCCTGGCGGCGGGAAAGGGAGTCATCGTCTGCCACGACGAGGCCGACGCCCGGGCGGCGCTCGCCGAGATCTTCGAGGAACGGCGCTTTGGCGAGACGACCGTCGTGCTCGAGGAGTTCCTCGAGGGGGAGGAGCTCTCGCTGCTGGCCCTCTGTGACGGCGAGCGCGCCGTCGCGATGGCGCCGGCAAGGGACTACAAGCGGATCTACGACGGCGATCAGGGACCGAACACGGGCGGCATGGGCAGCTACTCGCCGGTCGCCGGTATCGACGGCCCGCGCGCGGATGCGCTCCGGGACGCCGTTCATCAGCCGATCGTCGACGAGCTGCGCCGGCGCGGCACGCCCTTCCACGGGGTCCTCTACGCGGGAATCATGCTGACCGCGGCTGGGCCAAAGGTGCTCGAGTACAACTGCCGCTTTGGCGACCCGGAGACCCAGGCGGTGCTGCCGCGCCTGCGCTCCGACCTGCTCGACCTGCTCGAGCGGTGCAGCAAGCTCGGCGGCCTGGCCGGAGCTCAGCTCGAATGGTCCGCGGACGCCGCGGTCACGGTCGTGCTTGCCTCACGCGGCTACCCGAGGGAGGTGTCAACGGGCGACGAGATCACCGGCCTCGACGCGGTTGGCGGCGACGCGACAGAGATCCTTCACGCCGGCACCGCGGAGCGCGCCGGCGCCCTCGTCACCGCCGGCGGGCGCGTGCTCAACGTGACCGGCGTCGGTCCTTCCCTGGCCGACGCCCGCGAGCGAGCGTACCGCGCGGCGGATCGAATCGAGTTCGACGGCAAGCAGCTCCGGCGCGACATCGCGGGCTCGGTGTTGCCCGCCGCGGGAGCAAGCGGGGAGCGCTTTGAGACAGCAAGTGACGAGCGGGTCCAGGGAGCAGGTCGCGAGCGGGTCCGGGCAGCAACTGACGACCGGGTGCAGGCATGAGCTCGAAGCTCCCCCCGTACCCACGCGCCGAGGGGGGCTCACACGACATGCCGGATCGCGAACCTGGATTTGCCGACGTGCCCGAGGGCGAGCCGGAAGTCGCCTCGCAGATGGAGAGCGGGCCTTCGCTGGCCACCGAGACGGCAGTCGAGTCGGCATTCGACGACCTCGAGGTGGACGCTCCCTGCGTCGGCATCGTCATGGGCTCGAAGAGCGACATGGCGGTGATGGAGAAGGCCGCCGACGAGCTCAAGGTACGCGACGTGCGCTACGAGCTGCGCGTGATCAGCGCGCACCGTGATCCCGACCTCGTCGCCGAGTACGCGAAGAGCGCGAAGATGCGCGGCCTGCGCGTGATCATCGCGGGAGCCGGCCTGGCCGCAGCGCTCCCAGGCGTGGTCGCCGCGCACACGGACCTGCCGGTGATCGGAGTCCCGCTGACCTCGAGCGCCTCGGTCGCCGGCGGACTCGACGCGCTGCTCGCGATCGCCCAGATGCCACCCGGCGTGCCGGTCGCCTGTGTTGCGGTCAACGGCGCAAGGAACGCGGCGATCCTCGCGGTCAAGATCCTGGCCGCGTGATCGCTCGCTACACACGACCGGAGATCGGTGCGATCTGGTCCGAGCAGCGCAAGCTCGATGCCTGGCTGGAGGTCGAGCTGGCGGCGCTGGCGGTCCTCTGCGAGCAGGGCGTTGTCCCGCCCGATGACGCCGCCCGGGTACGCGAGCGCGCCTCGTTCAGCATCGAGGCGGTCCAGGAGCGCGAGCGGGTCACCGACCACGACGTCGCCGCATTCGTCGACGTCCTTAGCGCTTCCGTCGGCGAGCCCGGACGCTGGATCCACCATGGCCTGACCTCATCGGATGTCGTCGACACGGCGCTCGCGCTCCAGCTGGCCGCCGCCGGACTGCTCTGCGCGCGCGGCGCGCGCGCATATCGCGATGCGCTGATCGCGAAGGCACGCGCACACCGCGAGACCCTCTGCGTCGGGCGCACGCATGGGGTCCACGCCGAGCCGACTACCTTCGGGGTCAAGCTCGCCGGGTTTGCCTTTGAGGCGGACCGCAACCTGCGCCGGCTCGAGCACGCGGTCGAGCAGGCCTCGGTCGGCGCGCTGTCCGGCGCAGTGGGGACCTATGCGGCGAATGGCCCGGACTTCGAGGCCAGTGTGTTGGAGCGCCTCGGCCTTGCCCGCGAGGATGTCTCGACCCAGGTGGTCCCGCGCGACCGTCACGGCCAGCTACTGTCGGCGATCGCACTTGCGGGCGCCGGGCTCGAGCGGTTCGCGACGGAGATCCGCCACCTCCAGCGCACGGAGGTTGGCGAGGCTGGGGAGCCCTTCGCGGCGGGCCAGAAAGGTTCCTCGGCGATGCCGCACAAGCGCAATCCGATCGCCTGCGAGCGGATCACGGGCATCGCACGGTTGCTGCGCGGCTACGCCCAGGTCGGGCTCGAGAACGTCGCCCTCTGGCATGAGCGCGATATCTCCCACTCCTCCGCGGAGCGGGTCGCGCTGCCGGACGCGACGATCCTGCTCGACTACGCGCAGCACCTCGCGATCCGCGTCGTCGAGGGCATGACCGTTCATCCCGAGCGGATGGCGGCCAACCTCGACGCCACCCACGGGGCGCTCTACTCCCAGCGCGCGCTGCTCGCGCTCGTCGAGGCGGGACGCCCGCGCGACCAGGCGTACCGCATCGTCCAGGAGAACGCGCGCCGTGCCTGGGATGAGCAGACCCCATTCCGCGAGCTGCTCGCCCAGGCGGCGCCCGAGCTCGACCTCGATGCGGTCTTCGACACCGCGAGCTTCGTTCGCCACGCCGACGAGATCGTCGGGCGACTAGACGCGCTGGCGGGCTGACAGATCGGAGCCCTGATTGGCATCGACGGCGGCCGTCGCGGCCTGGACCGACGGACGATCGCGGCCCGGACCGACGGACGATCGCGGCCGCGATCGCCGGCCGCCCTTTGTTAGCCTGCGACAAGTGAGCGACGCCACCACCCTTGAGCGCCACGAGCTGATCGCCCGGGGCAAGGTCAGGGAGATGTACGAGGCAGGCGATCGGCTGCTGATGGTCGCCTCGGACCGAATCTCGACCTACGACGTCGTGCATCCGACGCCGATACCGGACAAGGGCAAGGTCTTGACCGGCCTGTCGGTCTTTTGGTTCGAGCGCACCCGGCACATCTGCCAGAACCACATGGTCTCGTGCACCGATGTGCCCGATCAGGTGCGCGGACGCGCCCTACTCGTCGAGCGCCTCGAGATGGTGCCTGTCGAATGCGTGGTGCGCGGCTACATCACCGGCTCTGGTTGGACGGACTATCGCGCGACCGGCACGGTCTGCGGCGTCGAGCTCCCGCCGGGCCTCGAGGAGTCGGCGCAGCTTCCCGCGCCGATCTTCACGCCCGCCACGAAGGCGGCGGACGGCGACCATGACGAGAACGTCGACTTCGATCGTGCGGCGGAGATGATCGGCGACCGCGGGCTGCTCGAGGAGCTGCGCCGCCTGTCGATCGAGCTCTACTCGTTCGCGGCCGGGCACGCACGCGAGCGCGGCCTGATCCTCGCCGACACGAAGCTCGAGTTCGGCCGCGATCGCAAGGGACGGATCGTGCTCGCCGACGAGGTGCTGACGCCCGACTCGTCGCGCTTCTGGCCGGCTGACGGCTACGCAGCCGGCCGTTCGCAGCCGTCCTTTGACAAGCAGTACGTGCGCGACTGGGCCTCGGCATCGGGCTGGGACCGGACCGCACCGGCGCCAGCGCTCCCGGAAGACGTCGTCGACGGCACGCGCCGCCGCTACGCCGACGCCTACGAGCGCATCACCGAGACCCCCTTCGCGACATGGCTCGAGCGGAGCGGATGCGGGTGAAGGCTCGCGTTCTGATTCGACCGAAGGAGGGGATTCTCGACCCGCAGGGCAAGGCGGTCGAGCGTGCGCTGCCCGCGCTCGGCTTTAAGGACGTCTCCGAGGTGCGCGTCGGCCGGATGGTCGAGCTCGATCTGGCCGACCCCTCGCGCCTCGACGAGATCTGCGAGAAGCTGCTGGCAAATCCGCTGATCGAGGACCACGAGATCGTCCTGCTCGGGAAGTGAGCCGGCGCGGCGCACTCGCTTGCGAGCCTCTCGTAAAGATCCCTCACCGCGCCCGGGCCTGCCTTGTGGGATGACAGGCAGCGCGCGATGACAGCGAACCGCGCCCGACCGGCACGTCGTTGAAGTTCGGGATCGTTCGCTTCCCCGGCTCCTGTGACGACATCGATGCGCTGCTCGCCTGCCAGCGCTTCGCCGACGCGGAGTTGCTCTGGCACGGCGACCGTTCCCTCGCGGGGGCAGACGCGATCGTCATCCCGGGTGGTTTCTCGTATGGCGACTACCTGCGCGTCGGGGCAATCGCCCGCTTCTCGCCGGTGATGGAGGCCGTCAGCGACTTCGCGCGCGCGGGCGGGCCCGTGCTTGGTATCTGTAACGGCTTCCAGGTTCTTTGCGAGGCCGGGCTGGTGCCCGGTGCGCTCCTCCCGAACAGTGCCCTGCGCTTCCTCTGCCGGCAGGTCGAGCTCGTCGTCGAAGCGCCCGACACCGCTTTCACGGATGCGTGTGCGCCCGGCGAGACGCTGTCGATCCCGGTCAAGCACACAACCGGGTGCTACTACGCTCCGCAGCGGATGCTCGATGAGCTCGAGGCGAGCGGCCAGGTGGTGTTCCGCTATGCCCCCGGCCAGAATCCGAACGGATCTCTGCGCGACATCGCCGGCGTGGCGAGCGCCGATCGCAACGTCGTAGGGCTGATGCCTCATCCCGAGCACGCCGTCGACCCGCTTACGGGCTCGACCGACGGCGGCCGGCTGTTCGCCTCGGCGATCGCGTATGTCGCGGGCAACGCGCCCGTGGCCGTCCACTGATGGCCGGGCCGGTCGGCGAGCTCGGCGCGGATCTGCGCGCGCGGGCGCTCGAGCTCGGCCTGACCGGCGACGAGTACGACGACATCGTTGTGCGGCTCGACCGCGAGCCCAACCCGCTCGAGCTGGCCGTGTTCTCGCTGATGTGGTCGGAGCACTGTGGCTACAAGCACTCCCGCAAGCTGCTGCGGTCGCTGCCGACGGAGGGGCCCCACGTCGTGATGGGACCGGGCGAGAACGCCGGTGCGGTCGCTGTCGGCGACGGGCTTGCCGTTGCCTTCAAGGTCGAGTCACACAACCATCCGAGTGCGGTCGAGCCGTTCCAGGGAGCTGCGACGGGCGTTGGCGGCATCCTGCGTGACATCTTCGCCGTCGGGGCGCGCCCGATCGCGATCCTCGACTCACTGCGCTTCGGCGAGCTCGACTCGCAGCGGTCGCGCTACCTGCTCGAGCACGCGGTTGCCGGCATCGGTCACTACGGCAACTCGATTGGCGTCGCCACCGTCGGCGGCGAGATCTACTTCGAAGCCCCGTATGAGGAGAACTGCCTCGTCAACGCTATGTGCCTCGGCATCGCCCCGCTTGAGCGCCTCACGACCAGCGCCGCCGCGGGGGCCGGGAATCACGTCGTTCTATTCGGCGCGGCGACCGGTCGCGATGGCATCGGTGGAGCGTCGGTGCTCGCGAGCGCGGAGCTGACCGCGGACGGTGCCTCGAAGCGGCCGACCGTGCAGATCGGTGATCCCTTCGAGGAGAAGAAGCTGCTCGAGTGCTCCCTGGACCTTCTCGATCGCGGCCTGCTGGCGTCGCTGCAGGACCTCGGCGCGGCCGGCCTCAGCTCGGCGGCGTCGGAGATGGCGTCGAAGGGCGAGGTTGGCCTGGACATCGACGTCGGCCGCGTCCCCCTGCGCGAGACCGGCATGGAGCCCTACGAGATCATGATCTCGGAGTCGCAGGAGCGGATGCTGTGCGTTGTCGCGCCGGAGCGCCTCGACGAGGTGATCGCGCTCTGCGCCGACTGGGAGATCCGCGCCACCGCGATCGGGGTCGTCACCGACAGTCACCGGCTGCGCGTCCTCGCCGGTGACGAGCTTCTCGGCGACCTGCCGGTCGAAGCGCTCGTCGACGACTGCCCTGCCTATGACCTTGCGCCCGAGAGACCGTCTACCCCGATCTACCCGGCACCACGCAGGCAGCTGCCCGATGCCGGCGACCCACAGCAGACGCTACTTGCGCTGCTTGCATCGTCGAACGTCGCGAGCAAGCGCTGGGCGTTCGAGCAGTACGACTCGATCGTCGGCTCGCGGACCGTTCGCAGGCAGGCGGCCTCCGCGGCGTGGGCGGACGCGGCCGTCCTCTCGCTCAGGCCAGATGGCGCCAGCGGCGCGATCGCCGTATCGATCGACGGGAATGGCCGCCGCGTTGCCTGCGATCCCTACCTCGGGACGATCGAGGCGGTGCTCGAGTGCGCGCGCAACCTCGCCTGCGTCGGCGCCGAGCCGCTCGGCCTGACGAACTGCCTCAACTTCGGCAATCCAGAGAAGCCGCACATCGCCTGGCAGCTGTCTCGCTCGGTCGATGGGCTCGCGCATGCGTGCACGGCGCTCGCCATACCAGTCGTCGGCGGCAACGTCTCGCTCTACAACGAGGGCGGCGAAGGGCCGATCTACCCGACGCCCGTCGTCGGAATGGTGGGGTACCTGCCGGACCCAGGGGGTGCCGCCGCGATCGCCTTCGGCGCCGCCGGCGATCAGATCGCCCTTGTCGGCCCGTTCGTCGCTGACCTCGCCGGGTCACAGCTCGAGAAGCTGCGCGGCGAGCTCGCCGACAGGCTTCCGCCGATCGACCTCGAGGAGCAGCAGCGCGCCCTCCGGACGGTCCGCGCCGCGGTCCGCGCCGGAGGGCTCAGCTCCGCCCATGACGTCTCCGACGGTGGCCTGGCGTGCGCGATCGCGGAGAGCTGCATAGCCGGGAACATCGGTGTGCGCATCGAGCTCGTCGCGGCAGGCGGCGTCGACTCAGCGCTGTTCGGTGAAGGGCCCGGTGGAGTCGTCGTGTCCGGCCACGCCGAGGCAATCGCGACGCTGCGTCGCGAGGCGCCCGTCGCGGTCACGGCGCTCGGCGAGGTGGGCGGAGACGCGCTGGAGCTGGCCGCCGGCGATGCTACGCTGTCGGTCTCGGTCGACGACTTGAGCCGTGCTTATGAGCACGGGGTCAGCGACCATCTCTGATGACTCCTTCGGAGCCGATCCCTGAGCGCGATGGGCCGCGCGACGAGTGTGGCGTGTTCGGCGTCTGCGCGCCTGCCTCAGACGTAGCGCGCCTGTCGTACTTCGCCCTCTACGCGCTTCAGCATCGCGGCCAGGAGTCGGCCGGCATCGCGACCTGCGAGAACGGCGAGATCATGACCGTGCGCGACCTTGGCCTCGTGTCCCAGGTGTTCGACGAGTCGAAGCTGCGTGCGCTGACCGGGGGGATGGCGATCGGCCATGTGCGCTACTCGACGACCGGCTCCTCGGCGTGGGAGAACGCCCAGCCGGTCTACCGCTCGGATCGCCGCGAGGTCGCGCTCGCCCACAATGGCAACCTGATCAACGCCGTCGAGCTGTACTCCTCGCTGCGCGAGCAGGGGGTCACCTTTCGCTCGACGTCGGACTCCGAGATCATCGCCGCGCTTCTCTCGACACACCCGGCGGAGACGATCGAGGACGCCGTCGCCGAGATGATGCCGCGCCTCGAGGGCGCCTTCTCGACGGTCGTCATGACCACCGATGCGGTGGTCGCGTTTCGCGATGCTGCTGGGTTGCGGCCGCTCGCCCTCGGCCGGCTTGGCGATCGCTATTGCGTGGCATCGGAGAGCTGCGCGTTCGACATCATCGGCGCCGAGCTGGTTCGCGACGTCGAGCCGGGGGAGATGATCTCGATCGGCGAGCGGGGGATCGAGACGCGCCAGGTCATCGAGGGCAGCCGCCGCGCGTTCTGCGTCTTCGAGCACATCTACTTCGCTCGCCCCGACTCAAAGCTCGAGGGCCGCCGGGTGCAGATGTCGCGCGCGAAGATGGGCGAGATCCTCTGGCGCGAGGCTCCCGCCGACGCCGACGTCGTGATCGCCGTGCCGGACTCCGGGAACTCCGCCGCGACCGGTTACTCGCGTGCCTCGGGTATCGCGCGCGACGATGGCCTGATTAAGAACCGCTATGTCGCTCGCACGTTCATCCAGCCGGGTCAGGAGCTACGCAAGCACGGATTGCGGATGAAGTTCAACCCCCTGCCCGAGACGGTCGCCGGCAAGCGCCTGGTCGTCGTCGACGACTCGATCGTGCGCGGCAACACGACTCGGCAGATAGTCAAGATGCTGCGCGACGCCGGCGCGGCCGAGGTTCACCTGCGTATCTCGGCGCCGCCGATTCGCCACCCCTGCCATTACGGCATCGACATGTCGACGACCCAGGAGATGATCGCCCACGGCCGCACGGTTGAGGAGATAGCGGCCGAGATCGGCTGTGACACGCTCGCCTATCTGTCGATCGAGGGCGTCTACGAGGCGATCGGCGCAACACGAGCGACGCACTGCGACGCGTGCTTCACCGGCGACTATCCACTGGAGCGGACCAATGCCGCCAATGGCAAGTTCGCACTCGAGGAGCTCTCACTCGTCCGCTCCTGATCGCGCCCGCGTCCGCTCCTGATCGCGTTCGGCCGACCGGCAGGGGCCGATCCGAGCGCTCGTCGGACGCTTCGTTGACGGGTCGTGTGACGTCTGTGGCCGCGTTGCACCAAGAGGGCGCGCGGACCTCGCTCACGGCCGCGAGCGACGCTAGGGTGGCGACGTGGATCTGAGCGCGGCGCTCCAGCGGCATTTCGGATTTGACGAGTTCCGGCCTGGACAGCGGGAGGCCTGCGAGGCGGCGCTCGCCGGGCGAGACGCGCTTGTCGTGATGCCGACCGGGGCTGGCAAGTCGCTCTGCTACCAGCTGCCGGCACTGCTGCGGGCGGACCTGACGATCGTGGTCTCGCCGCTGCTGTCGCTGATGCAGGATCAGGTCGACGCGCTGATCGCGCGTGGCGCCGGCACGAGCGTAGGCGTGATCAACTCGCAACAGGACGGCGCGGCCAACGAGGTCGCGCTGGCGCGAGCGCTCGCCGGTGAGCTGCGGCTGCTCTACGTGGCTCCAGAGCGCTTCGCCTCGCCCGGGTTCGCGGAGCGGATCGCGGACGCGGCGATCGGGCTGTTCGTCGTCGACGAGGCGCACTGCGTCTCGCAGTGGGGACACGACTTCCGCCCGGACTACTTCCGGCTGGCCGATGTTGCGCTTCGGCTCGGCGCAAGCGCCGTGATGGCATCGACGGCGACGGCGACGCCGCGCGTTGCAGCCGACATAGTGAAGCGGCTCGCGTTGCGCGAGCCGGTACGGATCGCGACGGGATTCGACAGGCCGAACCTGTCGTTCACGGTCCTCCGGCCGGCTCCACACGAGAAGCTCCCGCGGGTGCTGCAGGCGCTCGGCGAGCGCGATGCCCTGCCGGCGCTCGTCTACACCGGCACGCGAGCAGGCGCCGCGGAGCTAGCCGCGCAGATCAGCGAGCAGCTCGGCGAGGAGGCGGTCGCCTACCACGCCGGCCTTGAGCGCGAGCTGCGCGCGCGCGTACAGCGGAGCTTCCTGGCCGACGAGACAGCGATCGTCGTCGCCACGAACGCTTTTGGGATGGGGGTCGACAAGCCGAACATCCGGACGGTTGTCCACGCGACCGTCCCGAGCTCGGTCGAGGGGTACTACCAGGAGGCCGGGCGCGCTGGGCGTGACGGCGCGCCGTCACGCGCGATCCTCGTCGCCGAGCCACGTGACAAGGCCCTTCACGTCCACTTCATCAAACGCGACGAGCTCGACGAGCGGTTACCGCAGCAGCTCGCCGCGTCGCTTGCAGAGGAGGCCGATGTCGCCGGCCGCTACTCGGTCGCGACGGCTGCGGTCGCGCGCTCGCTGGGTTGCGGGTCCGACCAGCTGCGCGCGCTGATCGGGCACCTTGTCGGTGCGGGAGTCGTCGAGCCTGCGCCGTCGGCTCCGGATCGCCTGGCGGGACGGATGGTGCGTGAGTTCGATGCTCGCGCGCGCGGTCTCTGCCGCGCCTCGATTGGCGAGGGCGCCCGCGCCCGCTGGCGCCAGTACCGCGAGATCTGGGCCTACGTCGAGGGCAGCGGTTGTCGCCGGCGCGCGATCCTGCGCCACTTTGGCGATCGCCCGCGGCCGCTCGACGCCCGCACCAGCGGCTCGCCAACCGGCAATGCCCGCGGCCCCGCAACGGGCGACGCCCTGGGTCCAGAGACCGGCGACCCGCACCACTGCTGCGACGTTTGCGTCCCGGCGCTCGTCAGCGAGCTGCCCGCGGCCGACCCGGTTGCGCTCGACGGCCTGGACGAAGCGATCTTCTCGATCGCCAGCGTTGCGCGCCCGGCCGTCGGCCGGACGACCTGCGCGGAGATCCTGCACGGGGCCCGCACGAAGAAGATCGAGCGCAACTCCTACAACGGGCTGGCGGCCTACGCGACGTCATCGCATCTGGCCCGCGCGCAGATCCTCGCGCGGATCGATGAGCTGATTGCCGAGCGGCGGCTGGCAACGAGCGGCGGGCCATACCCGGTCCTCCGGGTGCCCTCGCCCTCGATCGCCGCGTGAGCTACCGCATCGCGGTCCTCGTCTCCGGCGAGGGGACGAACCTGCAGGCGATGATCGACACCGTCCACGGGCGCGAGGGGATCGAGATCGCGTGCGTCGGCTCGAGCAGGCACGGCGCCCGGGCGGTCGAGCGCGCCGAGCGGGCCGGCATCGAGTGCGCGGTCTTTGCCGCGGCCGACCACTCAGGCCGAGCCGCGCGCGACGCCGCGCTCGCCGACTGGATCGCCGCGCACAAGGTCGACCTGATCGTGCTCGCCGGCTTTATGGAGCTGCTCGACGCAACCTTCGTCCGCCGCTTCGAGGGCCGCATCATCAACATCCACCCGTCGCTTCTGCCCGCGTTTCCTGGCACGCGCGCGATCGAGGATGCGGTCGCACACGGCGTCCGCATCACCGGCGTGACGGTCCACTTCGTAGACGAGCGAGTCGACAGCGGGCCGATCGTCTTGCAGCGGGCGCTCGAGCTTCCGTATTCTCGTGACATCGTCGCGATCGAGCGAACAGTCCACGACCTCGAGCACGAGCTGCTGCCGCGCGCGCTTCGCCTACTGGCGAGCGGGGCGGTGCGGATCGACCCGACGAGCCCCCGTCACGTCCTGATCGAGGAGGACGGCGCTGCCGGCGACACAACCCGATAGGGCGACGCTCACGCAGCCGGCCGAGGTCCACGTCCGCCGCGCGCTGCTATCGGTATCCGACAAGCGTGGGCTGGCGGAGTTCGCTCGCGGGCTCGCGGCGCTCGGGATCGAGATCATCTCGACCGGCGGCACGGCGCGCGAGCTCGCCGGCGAGGGTCTGGAGACGATCTCTGTCGAGCAGTACACCGGCTTTCCCGAGATCCTCGACGGGCGCGTCAAGACGCTTCATCCACGGATCTACGCCGGCCTGCTGGCTGTCCGCTCGAACCCCGATCACATCGCGACGCTCGAGGCAGAGGGCGTTCGGCCGATCGACCTTGCCTGCGTCAATCTCTACCCGTTCGAGCGCGCCGCCGCCGCGCGCGGGCTGAGCGATGAGAAGGTGCTCGAGAACATCGATATTGGTGGCCCGACCTTGATTCGCGCTGCGGCGAAGAACCACGCCTTCGCGGCTGTCGTCGTCGAGCCGGAGAGCTACGACGCGATCCTCGAGGAGCTACGCACCTCGGACAGCCGGCTCTCCAAGCAGACGCGCGAGGCGCTCGCGAGCCAGGCGTTCGCCTACACCGCTCGCTACGACACCGCGATCACCCGCTGGTTCGCCGAGCGTGAGGGCGCGTTCCCCGCGCTCTACGTCCCGGCCTACGAGAAGGTGTTGGACCTCGCCTACGGAGAGAACCCACACCAGCGTGCCGCCTACTACGCCCAGGCGGGCGCCCGCTCGGACCTGCTCTCGATGGTCTCGAAGCTCCACGGCAAGGAGCTGTCGTTCAACAACCTGCTCGATCTCGATGCCGCACGACGACTGGTCGAGGAGTTCGAGGTCCCCGCGGTGGCGATCGTGAAGCACAACAACCCTTGTGGCTGCGCGGTGGGCGCCTCCTTGGGAGACGCATTCGATCGAGCACTGGCGACCGACCCGGTAAGTGCCTTCGGCGGAGTCTTCTGCCTCAATCGCCGTGTCGATCGAGCGTTGGCCGAGAAGCTGCACGACCTCTTCGTCGAGCTCGTCTTCGCTCCCGGATACGACGACGACGCGCTCGAGGTGCTGCAAGCCAAGCCGAACATCCGCATCCTCCAACATGCCGAGCGGCGCCGAACGCCGCCCGCCGAGCAGGATCTGCGGCGCGTCCGGGGTGGGCTTCTGGTCCAAGACCGCGATCGCGACGTCGAGCAGCGCGCGGACATGCGGGTGGTGACGGACCGCAAGCCCAGCGAGCAGGAATGGGGCGAGCTGATGTTCGCGTGGAAGACCTGCAAGCACGTTCGCTCGAACGCGATCGTCCTCAGCAAGGAGCTTGCGACGGTCGGGATTGGCGTGGCGCAGACGAGCCGCGTCGATTCAGTCCGCCTGGCGGTCGAGAAGGCCGGCACGCAGGCCGACGGAGCGGTGATGGCCTCGGACGCCTTCTTTCCCTTCGCCGACGGACCGCAGCTGGCTATCGACGCGGGCGTGCGCGCCGTGATCCAGCCGGGTGGCTCTCAGCGCGACGTCGAGGTGATCGACGCCTGCGATGCCGCCGATGTTGCGATGGTCTTCACCGCCCGCCGGCATTTCCGTCACTGAGGCGGGCGAGCCCCCCTCGCGCCGTTCGGTCGGCGCAGCGGCGGCTAGCATCCGCGCTGGCGGGGCCTCTAGCTCATCAGGCAGAGCACCGGACTTTTAATCCGGCGGGCAGGGTTCGAGTCCCTGGGGGCCCAATACCTCAGCCCGGACCGGCCACCTCGATGCGCCGAGCGCGGGTCACTGCGCCAGCGCGGGTCGCCAGAGTCAAAGCCCGTCGGCGCCCCTCACGACGCGCAGTAGCGCAGTAGCGCTGGCGCGGCGCGTGCCGTAGGGTAGGCCTACGCGGCGGGGGCGGCGCGACGTTCAAGCGAGGTCGATGGCTAGTTCCCGCCCACGACCCCTATCGGGAATGGCGTCTGACTCTTAAGCTGTAACTAATGGATGCGGGCGGGAGAAGGCTACGGACGGACGAACGACGCGACGCGCGAATCGCGGCGGTCTCGGTCATGCTCGCCGCAACGCTGCTGATTCGGCTCGTCGTCGGTGACCTCGGACCGGTCGAGATCATCCCGGTGCTCGCCGCCGCATACTGGTTCGGGAGCCGGCCAGCAGTCGTCGCCGGGGGGATCGCCAGCGCCATGCTCGTCGCTGTCGCAATTCTGGGTTCGAGCGTTGAGCCGACGACACTGATTGGGAGCGTTCCGCTACTTCTCGTGATTGGCTATCTCGTCGGCCAGCTGGTCGAAGATAGGGAGCGGGGCAGGAAGGAGCTCGCACAGCTTCGGACGATTCAGGACGCACTCGCTCCGGTCAAGGCACCGGCTCTACCGCTGATCGAGTTGGCTACCCGCTACGTCCCGGCGGAGCGCGGCGTCGCCGGGGACTTCTACCTTGTCACCGAGGGCCACAACAACTCGACGATCGTCGTCATCGGCGACGCGGTCGGCAAGGGGATCACAGCGGCCCGGCGTGCGACCTTCGTCCGCGCGACGTTGACGGCGTGCGCTCCCTACACCGACGATCCCGTTCACCTGCTGCGGATGGCCAACGCCGAGCTCATCCGCCAGCACGGCCTGACGAGCGACTTCATCACGATGCTCTGCCTCGTCGTGCGCCCCGATGGGTCGCTGAGCTGGAGCAGCGCGGGGCACCCGCCTCCCGTCTCGCTCCATGACGGGCTACCGATCGGGGCGGAGGTCGCGGCCTTTCCCCTTGGCATCGCACCGGACCTGCCCGCGGTCGCCCAGGAAGGGGTCTTGCCAGAGGCCGGGATCCTGCTCTACACCGACGGCCTGATCGACGCCCGCCCCCCCGGCCGCAGCTACGAGCCATTTGGCTCGGCCCGCCTCGCGCGCCTGATCAGCGAGCTGAGGGACCCGACCCCGGAGGACGCGGTAACGGCGTTGGTCCGCGTGGCCGAGACGTTCTCGAAAGGGTCGCTCCCCGACGATCTCTGTCTGGTCGCACTGCGCTCTAAGCTCCCGCGCTACTGGGGCGCCCCGACCAACGGGCGCGAGCTCGAGCACGCGACGACGACGGCCGAGGTCATCGAGTCAGGGGTGGCGCCGCGGCCACGGCGCCTGAGCAAGACGAGCCGCGCGAGAAGGCGATAGCCGCGAGCGAGCTCGCCCTCGGAGGTCTCTCGCTCGGGGCCTCGCCAGTCGAGTATCCGATCAGAGCGTCGCGGGTACTGGACAAGGAAGTCTTCCCAACGAAAGGACACCTGTCCCCATGATCGGAGCAATCATCCTCGGCCTCGTTGCCGGATTTATCGCAAAGGCCATTCTTCCCGGTAAGGACCCTGGTGGATTCGTCGTCACGATCCTGATAGGCCTCGCCGGCGCCCTGATCGGCTTCTTCGTCTTCACAAGCCTGCTCGGGATCGGCGACAACAAGGCCTTCGATCTCGGCGGCCTCCCCGGAGCGGTCATCGGCAGCTTGATCCTTCTGGTCGGCTACCGCCAGATCGCCGGAGGTCGCGGGGACGGCCACGCGATCTGAATCGATCTGCCCCGCGGCCAAGGGCGATGTGACGCCGCTCCCTACCGGCCCTTGACGATTCCGAGACGGTTGCCGTCGGGGTCGGCGAAGACGGCGAGAGTGATAGCACCGGGGATCTCCGTTGGCGGCATGATCGCCTTCCCTCCCAGTTGCTCCGCGCGGTCGAGGTGGACTTGGAGATCGTCCACCTCGACATAGACCGTGACGCCGGCGTGCTGGTCTGACGAGCCTATCCCGCCGTTGATCCCGCGCTCGTTGCCGGTGTCGACGAGCCCATAGCCCATCGGGTTGGCGCTGTCGATCTTCCAATCGAAGAGATCGGCATAGAAGCGCTGCAGTCCCGCGCCATCGCGCGAGACGATCTCCCAGTGCACAACGGGACTACCCATGCTCGCTCCCTTCACCTCGTACGCCGGGGTCGCGGCCGATCGTTGCGGCCGCCTGCACGACCTTAGCGTGGGCGAGCGCTGCGGCCGACGAGACGCGCCTGGCCGGCGGCCTGGCGGCCCCCACCACCTAGAATCGAACGCCTCGGGGGCGTGGTCTAGTGGTTAGGACGCCGGCCTTTCAAGCCGGAGAACGCGGGTTCGATCCCCGCCGCCCCTATTCGCGCTCGTGGCGGAAGGCGATTGCGTTGGAGATTCCCTGGGACTCGCGGTCAAGGAGAGTCACGTCTCGGTCAAGGCCAGTCACGCCCTGATCGGTTCCTCGACGAGGCGGCGATATCCTCGACGTTCCCGACCAGAGAGGTCGCGGCGCGGGCGGTTAGCTCAGCTGGAAGAGCGCCTGCCTTACAAGCAGGAGGTCACTGGTTCGAGCCCAGTACCGCCCACTGGAACATCCCCTGCAAATCGTCCATGATCTCGCGTGTTCACCGATGCTCAGAAACGTCCAAAAGGGGTCAGGGAGCAAGTACGGAGCAAGCAGCACCGAATGTAGCGGCCAGGAGCCCCATGTACATTGGTCCGAGGCCACGGCGCTCGCTGCTAGGACCACGGGGCGAGGGTGGCGACCTGATGCGCCCGGTCGCAACCGCGCCTGATGCGGCGCGTCATGAGGCCGCGGGCGGGGCGCCTGTCAAGGCCGGTTGAAAACGCACCCCTCTGCGCCGGTTGAAAATGCACCCCCCAGGAGCTTCGCCGGCCGCGCGCAGGCGAGGCCGTCTCGGGGGACCGTCACCTCCGGCGTGGTCGGTGTCGGCTGGCTGGGCGCCGGCTCTACGGCTACGGGCGCTGCAGGCTGCTTCTTTACCTGCCCGGGCGGCAGGTCCCTTCCCTGCCAGCCGACCTTTTGACCATGGTCGGCAACGCGGTCCCAGGGCGCGGTGTGGGACGAGTCTACGCGCACGGTTGGTTCCTCTCTCTCGATTCCCCGCTCAGAGGCGGGGCTCTCAGGATTGTCGGCCGGCGGACGACCGACTTGAGCCACGCCTGCGGTCTGTACCCGAGCGGCGAGTGAGAGCTCCGTCACCGTACAAATGGCCTGAGGTGTCGTTCGGCGTGGCCACCGGACCAGGCGGGTGGCGCCGCGGAACCATCCGCGAACTGCCGCAACGAGGCAGAACCGATAGCTGTCTCATGTCTGCGCGCTGCTGATTCTCGTCCAGAGCGGGACTCAGGTCGGAGTTGCTGCTTGGCGCGACATGCAGCACTCTCGTCGGCAGGGTCTCGATGCTCTCACTCTGAGCTGCAAGAGCGCGATGGCCACCACACCCCGGTGCGGTCTGGTCGGCCGCCGTGAAGAGGTGTGGCCCCGAGCTGCGCGCGAACCGCGCTGATGCCGATCTGAAGCGCCGGGGTGGTCTACGGAGAGAGCCGGTAGAAGCGATAGAAGTCGTTCTCGATCGCCAGCACCTGGAAGGTGCCGAACCCGGCTTCTTCGGCGTAACGCCGCATGGTGCCGGCGCGCATGACGGTGCCGGTCCCGGCGGCGTTCTCGCCGATCATGCCGACCGGGAGGCAGTGCAGGATGCTGAAGCCGTAGTAGAAGCGCTCGATCTCGTCGCCCGGGGGGTCGAACTCGTCGGGCACGCGCTCGTCGCCGACGATCACCGAGCCTCCGTCGGCCAATAGCTTGCGACACGCCTCCAGGACCTGGACCGGGTAGGACATGTCGTGCAGCGCCTCGTGGATGTAGACGAGGTCGCAGCTGCCGGCCAGCTCCTCGTCGGCGGCGTCGCGGTGATGGAACGCGACCCTGTCATCGAGCCCGCTTGCGGCCAGGTGTCGCCGCGCCGCCGCGATCGATG
>Ga0183260_10001027_pt1 | contig 23659 bp, 26 predicted proteins | sample AntDrymUQ4972206_2_FD_129768 | JGI IMG/M metagenome (GOLD analysis project Ga0183260, IMG submission 129768) | Polar desert sand microbial communities from Dry Valleys, Antarctica - metaG UQ497 (22.06) (version 2) (version 2) | ecosystem: Environmental > Terrestrial > Soil > Desert | place... | reverse complement strand
GCTCGGGGGGGCCGATCTCGGTGGTGAACACGAACGGCAGACGGATCTGGGCCAACGGCAGCTGCGCGGCCAGGCGCCCGGTCTGCTCGACCTGCAATGCCATCCTGTCGGTGCGGAAGGCGGCCGCTGCGGCCAGCGCCTCCGCCTCGCCCTTGCGCAACGTCGTGCCGGCGCCGTCGGCGGCCTCGACCGGCACCGCGTGCAGGCCTGGGTGGTCGTCGTAGAGCCCGTTCACGACCACGGGACCGAGCCCCACGCCGACCCGGTCCTCGAGGTTGAAGGCGGTGTCGACCAGCTCGTTGACAGGGGTCTCCTCGGGCAGGGTCACCAGCACCACCCGGCAGCGGGCGTGGTCGGTGAGCATCTCGAGGACGTCGCGCGCCTGGGCGTTGATCGGCCCGACCCGCACCGTGTCGAGCAGGACCCGGGCGGCTTGGAGGAAGGTGATGGCGTGGCCGGCGGCGGGGGCGTCGAGCAGGAGCAGGTCGGTGTCGGCCGCTCGCTCCAGCTGCTTCACCTTGCCCAGCACCAGGATGTCCTTGATGCCCGGGGCGGCGGTGGCCACCACGTCGAGGGCACCCGTGGACACCAGGCGCTTGGAGATCCGGGACAGCCCGTGGTCGCGCAGGTAGTCGAGCAGGGCCTCGTCGGGGGTCAGGGTGCGGGCCCGCACCTCGCCCTCGCCGGCCCGTCCGCCGCCGGCCGAGAGCACGGCCTCGTCGTAGTCCAGGGCCGGTTGGCCGAACATGGTGGCCAACCCGGACTTGCCCTCCACCTCGATCACCAGGGTCGACAGCCCGACGCGGGCCGCCGCCCGGGCCATGGTGGCGGTGACGACCGTTTTGCCCACACCGCCCTTCCCGGCCACGATGAGCAGCCGAGATGCTGCGAAGAATCGGGCCGGGTCCACGGTCGACGACGCTATCCAGGGCCGGTCTGGTCCTCGTACTCCTGGGCCTGCTCCTGGTGCTCGGCGCCCCTCGCTCCGATGCCGCACCGAGCCAGGACGCCGACGAGGGCTACGTGGCCGTCATCGAGGTCAGCGGCCTGCTCGACAAGGTGCTGGTGGACTTCGTCGAGACGCAGATCACCAAGGCCGAGGACCAGGGAGCCATCGCCCTCGTGCTGCAGCTGAACAGCGGCGGCGCGGTGGTGGCCGACGCCCGCCTCGACCAGCTGGTGGCGCGCGTCCGGGACGCCGACGTGCCCGTGGCCGTCTGGGTGGGCCCGTCCGGCAGCCAGGCCTCCAGCGGGGCCACTGCGCTCCTGGCCGCCGCCCGGGTCGTGGGCGTGGCCCCCGGCAGTCGGGTGGAGATCACCCGCACCCTGTTGGGTGACGGAACCCTCGGGGGCGAGGCCGCCGTCGGTGACAAGGTGAGCGCCGGCGACGCCGTCGACCTCGGGCTGGTGGACAACGCCACGCCCGTCATCGGCCAGTTCGTGGTGAACCTCGAGGGAGTGGAGAGCGAGGTCGTCGCAGGGGGGCGGCAACCGGTCACCCAGGCCCGCTTCGCCCAGCTGCCGCTCGGCGGTCAGCTGATGCACACGGTGTCGAGCCCGCCGGTCGCCTACCTCCTGTTCGTCATCGGCCTGGCTCTCATCCTCTTCGAGCTCTTCACCGCCGGCGTCGGGGTGGCCGGCCTGGTCGGTGCCGGCTCCCTCGTGCTCGGCTGCTACGGCCTGGCGGCCCTGCCCACCAACCCGGTGGGTGTGGGCCTCATCCTCTTCGCCATGCTCGGCTACGGGATCGACGTGCAGACCGGGGTGCCCAGGGTGTGGAGCGGGATCGCGACCGTGGCCTTCACGGTCGGGTCGGTCGTCCTCTACGACGGCCTGTCGCTGTCGTGGATCACGCTGCTGGTGGCCATCGTCGGGATGGCGGTGGCGATGGTGGCCGGGATGCCCGGCATGGTGCGCACCCGCTTCTCGACGCCGACCATCGGGCGGGAGTGGATGGTGGGCGAGGAGGGCACCTCGGTGGGCCGGGTGGCTCCCGACGGCATCGTCACCGTCCGCGACGCCCCGTGGCGGGCCCGCACCAACCGGGCCACCCCGATCGAGGCCGCCCGACCCGTGCGGGTGGTGTCCATCGACGGCCTCCTCCTCGAGGTGGAGCCGGTGGAGGGCGGGGCCACGGACCATCGGGATGGTCGCTGACCCTTGTATCGGTGAAAGAGGCACCAGTAGGGTCGCCGCCGAAAGGGGGATGCCACGTGAGCGCACAGCGTGTCGACGAGGCCTGGCAGATGAAGGCTGCGTGCCGGGGGCCGCAGGCGGAGGTGTTCTTCCCGCCCTCCCACTTCGAGCGCAAGGACGAGAAGCTGGAGCGGGAGCACCGGGCCAAGGCCATCTGCACCACCTGCCCGGTCCGCCAGCCCTGCCTGAGCTACGCCATCCAGATCCGCGAGCCCCACGGGATCTGGGGTGGCCTCAACGAGCTCGAGCGCAAGCAGGTCGGCGCCCGCTCCAACTAGCGGCACCACCCGCCGCGCCGTCGGGAGCGCGGCACCAGGGCAGGATGAGGGGTCTGTGCGCCGGTTCCTGACGTCGATCGTCGCGATCCTGATCGTGGCGGTGGTCACCCCCCTGACCTCGGCCGGGGTGATGCTCGGCGCGTACCTCTTCCTCCCCCTCCCCGCCGACCTCCCGGAGCGGGCGCCGCCGGCCCCCTCCCAGATCAGCCGCGTCTACGACGCCGCCGGCAACGAGATCGGCACCTTCAAGCAGTTCGAGACGAGCATCCCGGTGCTGCAGGAGGACATCCCGGAGACCTTGAAGCGGGCGGTCATCGCCGCCGAGGACCGCAGCTTCTACTCCCACGGCGGCATCGACGTGCGCGGCACGATGCGGGCGTTGGTCGCCGACGTGCGGGACCGCGGCGCCACCCAGGGCGGCTCGACCATCACCCAGCAGCTCGTGAAGAACACCCTCACCGGCAACGAGCGGTCCATCACCCGGAAGGTCCGGGAAGCGGTGCTGGCCAGCCAGCTCGACCGCCAGCTCGACAAGGACGACATCCTGTTCGAGTACCTGTCGGTCATCTACCTGGGCGAGGGCGCCTACGGCGTCGGGGCGGCGGCCGAGACCTACTTCCGCAAGCCGGTGAGCGAGCTGACACTCTCGGAGTCCGCCCTCCTGGCCAGCGTCATCCCGGCGCCCAGCCGCTACAGCCCGCGCGTGGACCCGGCCACCGCCGAGCGGAGGCGTCAGCGCGTGCTGCAGACCATGCTCGACGAGGAGCTCATCACCGATGACGAGTTCGCCGTTGCGGTCTACCAGCCGGTGTGGCTCGAGGCGCAGGGGCCCCCGCCGGGTCCGGTGGCCTTCGTCTACCCCCCCGAGGTGCAGCAGTCGAGCGACCCGTACTTCACCGACTACGTGGCGCGATGGCTGACCGTCCACCTCCCCGGGGGCGTCGACCAGATCTACCGCGGGGGCCTGCGCATCGAGACCACCCTCGACCCACGGCTCCAAGGGGTGGCTCGGGCCCAGGTCGCCGAGTTCCTCGACGGCACCGAGCCCGACCTGCGCACCTCGCTCGTCTCGGTGGAGCCGCCGACCGGCTTCGTGCGGGCCTTCGTGTCTGGCCGCGACTTCGCCACCGACCAGGTCAACTACGCCCTCGGTTCGCAGAGCTCCGGCGGCGTGACCGGTGGCGGGTCCGGCCGGCAGCCGGGGTCGGCCTTCAAGCCCTTCGTGCTGGCGCGAGCCTTCGGCGAGGGCGTGACCCCCGACGCCCCCTACTCGGGGCGTCCCCACGACGTGACCGAAGCCTGCAACACCGGCACCCCGAAGGTCCTGGACAACTACGAGGGCGCCGGGTTCGGCACGGTGGACCTGCGCACCGCCACCGCCAAGTCCGTCAACACGGTCTTCACCCGGTTGATCCTCGACGTCGGCGTGGGTGAGACGATGGCCCTGGCCCGGAACATGGGGCTCACCAGCGTGCGCGAGTACGACGGCGCCCGCGACTGCGCGGCGGTGGCCCTCGGCGCCGAATCGGTGTCGCCGCTGGACATGGCCTCCGCCTACGGGGTCTTCGCGGCCCGGGGCCTGCGGGCCGAGGCCACCCCCGTCCTGCGGGTGACGGACCGGGACGGCAACATCGTCATCGACGCCTCCGAACCCGCCACCACGCGGGTGCTGGCCGAGGACGTGGCCGACAACGTCACCGGTGTGCTGCGGGGCGTGCTCACCAACGGCACCGCGTCGGGTCGGGGGCTGGACCGTCCGGCCGCCGGCAAGACGGGCACCACCCAGAACAATCGGGATGCCTGGTTCGTCGGGTACGCACCGACGCTGTCCACCTCGGTGTGGATCGGCTACGAGAACAAGACGGCGGACACGACCAAGGAGCTGCGCAACATCAAGGGGGTGCGGGCGGTCACCGGGGGCACCCATCCCGCCCGCCTCTGGCAGCAGTTCATGCTGGAGGCCCTCCGGGACGTGCCGATCACCGAGTTCAGCGAGCCCGCCCCGATCGAAGCGGTGCCCGACGCCGCCCAGGTCCGGGAGCGACGCGGCTTCCAGCCCGGCTCCCGGATGTACGCCACCCGCGGACCGTCCACCGGTGGCTACGTCGAGGACATCGGGGTCCCCGAGGCCGACCTGCCCACCACGACCAGCACCACGGCCAGCACCACGACCAGCACCACGACCGAGCCACCCACCACCTCCACCACCGAGGACGGCGGCTTGCTGAACTGAGCTGCGCTAGCCGGGTTGGCTCTGGTCGTCGGGACAGCTGATGACGCTGGCACAGGCGTTGCGGACGGGCACCCCGAAGAAGACGGCCTCCGGGGCGAACCCGAGGGGCGAGTAGGCCCGGCTGGCCACCGCCAGCACCTCACCAGCCGAGGTCAGCAACGGCCCACCCTGGAACGCGGCGCCGACGGGGGAGTCGTGCTGGATGCCGTTGGCGGACACGTCGGCCACGAAGCCCTGGCTGATCGAGCCGCCGGCCGCACCCAGTCCCGACACCACGAACACCCGGTCCCCCACCTGGGCGGGTGGATCGGTGGCCGCCCAGGTGAGGGCGGGCAGGTTCGGTCGGTCCACGGTGAGCAGAGCCAGGTCGTTGGGCGGGTCCCAGGCCGTGAGGGTCGCCGGGAGCTCCTCGTCGCCCTTGCGGATCGTGATGCCGGGGGCGGGCTCCGCGGTGTTGGCCCGGACCGCGTTGTACGACGTGAGCAGGAACGACTGGGCGGCGTCCGCGAACACCACGAAGGCAGATCCCACTGACGGTGCCCCGCCTTCGTCACGCGTCACCACGAACCACACCGATGGAGAGGTGGCCTCGAGCAGGCCCTGGAGGGTCTCGCCGCTGGCGGCGAACTTCTCGAGGTCGTCGAGCTGGTTCTGCACCTGCCCGACCGCCTCATCACGCTCGGTACCGATCTGGTCGATGGCGGCGGACACCTCGTCCTCGAACCCGGCCTCGAAGGCATCGACCCGTTCTTCGGTCTGGCCGAGGCGGTACTCGTAGAAGGCGTAGAGCACGGCCCCCGTGAAGGCCGAGGCGACGCTGGCGCAGAACAGCGCCGCCGCCAGCCCGAGCGCGGTGGTGGGCATGATGCGCTTCCAGAAGCTCCTCGAAGCCGGCTCGTCGGCCGGCGTGATGACCCTCGCCCGCTCCTCGGTCGCCATCGGGGGAGACGGTAGCCCGGCGGTAGGCTGACCTGATGTTCGTGCTGTTGGTGCTGGTGTTCCTCGTGGTGCCCATCGCCGAGCTCTACGTGATCGTGCAGGTGGCCGGAGGCATCGGGATCCCCGAGACGATCCTCCTCCTCATCGCCATCAGCTTCGCGGGCGCCTGGCTGGCGCGCGTGGCGGGCGTCAGCGTCCTGAACCGGCTGCAGCGCACCGTGCGGGCCGGCAAGGTGCCCTCCGCCGAGCTCGTCGACGGGGCCCTGGTGCTCTTCGCCGGCGCCCTCATGGTCACGCCCGGCTTCCTGTCCGACGCCCTCGCCATCCTGCTGCTGCTGCCGCCATCGCGCGCCGTGGTCCGCAACGTCGTGCTCCGCCGCATCCGGGCCGGCGGCGGGCTCACCCGGATCGTGAGCTCCGTCCCCACCGGTGGGCGTGGCCAGCGTCCGCCCGCCACGGGCGACGTGTGGGACGTCGACGGGTGGGAGGACCCGCCCGACCGACCGGGTCTGGATCGATGACCGCGGTCGTCCCGACGCGCGACGGCGCCACGGTGATGCTCGTGCGCGACGGCGAGCGCGCCGATCGCCCCCTCGAGGTGTTCATGCTGCGCCGCCACCCGCGCACCGCCTTCGGCAGCGTGCACGTCTTCCCCGGCGGCGTCGTCGACCCCCTCGACGGTGCCGCCGACCTCGAACCCCTGTGCCCCGGACTCACCGACGCCGACGCCTCGGCCCGCCTCGGCATCGCGGGCGGCGGCCGGGCGTTCTGGGTGGCCGCAATCCGCGAGAGCTTCGAGGAGGCCGGCGTGCTGCTGGCCCGCCACGCCGACGGCCGATCCGTGCGCTTCGACGGCGCCACCGCGGTCGAAGCCCGCTTCGACGAGCACCGCCGGGCGATCCACGCCGGCCACCGTTCGCTCCTGGAGGTGCTTCGAGCCGAGGAGCTGGAGCTCTGCGTCGACGACATGCGATACGTATCGCACTGGATCACGCCCGAAGGCGAACCGAAGCGGTACGACACCCGGTTCTTCCTGGCCCGGGCGCCGGAGGGCCAGGCCTACGCCCACGACGACGAGGAGCTGATCGGCAGCGAGTGGGTGCGCCCCGGCGATGCGCTGGCCCGCTACGAGGCCGGCGACTTCGCCATGATCTGGCCCACCATCCGCAGCCTCGAGGACATCGGTGGCTTCGCCACCACCGACGAGCTCCTGGCCGCCCACGACCTGGCCAACGCATGAGCGATCCCACGGAGCCCGAGGGGCAGGTGGACGAGCGCAAGCCGATCGTCCACGGGGTGGCCAGCGCCCTGAGCCCCCTGGTCCGCCGCATCGTCGCCCACAACCCGGGGATGATGACCGGGCCGGGCACCAACACCTACCTGGTGGGCATCGACGAGATCGTCGTGATCGATCCGGGCCCTGACGACGCCGAGCACCTCGACGCCATCGCCGGCTGCGGCGGCGACCGGATCCGCTGGATCGCCTGCACCCACACCCATGCCGACCACTCCCCCGGCGTGGCCGGGCTCAAGGAGCGCACCGGCGCAGAGGTGCTGGCCTTCGACAGCCGGGACGGCCTGCAGGTCGACCGCTCGCTGGGCGACGGCGACCTCATCGAGGCGACCGAGTTCGTGCTGCGGGCGGTCCACACCCCCGGCCACGCCTCCAACCACCTCTGCTTCTTGCTCGAGCAGGAGCGGATGCTCTTCTCCGGCGACCACATCATGGAGGGCTCGACCGTCGTCATCCGCCCGCCCGACGGTGACATGGCCAGCTACCTCCAGCAGCTGGAGCGACTCACGACCCTCCGACCGAAGCTCCGGTCGATCGCCCCCGGTCATGGCCACCTGATCGAGCAGCCCGCCGCCAAGGTCGACGAGTACCTCGAGCACCGGGCCATGCGAGAGGCCCAGATCCTGGCCGTCCTCGATGCTGCCGGCACGACAACGGTCGACGCCATCGTCAAGCAGCTCTACACCGACATCCTCGACGAGCTGGTCCCGATGGCTGCCGCCACCGTGTGGGCCCACCTCCTGAAGCTGGCCGACGAGGGTCAGGTCACCGGCACCGTCCTCGACGGCGACTGGTCACCGCGGTAGCGAGCTCCAGAACGACTCAAGGGCGGCCGCGCCGACTTGGGGCGCCTGGTAGGGCCAGAAGTGACCGACGCCGTCGAGGCGCTCGAAGCGAGCACCGAGGCAGTCGGCCACCTCACGGGCCAAGGCCTCGTCACCGAGGGCGTCGTCGGTCGGATCGAGGACGAGGCCCGGGGCGCTCGTGGGTACCCACGGCCCCCAGTCGTGGTGCGGGTTGGGCAGCGCCGACCGATAGAGGTCGAGGATGCAGCTCGCCATCGTGGCGTCCGCGGCGGCGGCCATCTCCAGGGCGTCGTCGTAGGGGACGCCCATGGATTCGAAGATCGGTGCTCGCGCTTCAGGCGACGAGGCGTTCTGGCTCTCCATGAAGGCCTCGCCCTCCCCCGGGGTCTGCCAGAGCTTGGCGAACACGTGCCACTCATACCGTGGGTGGAAGATGTGGCCGATGTCGGCGACCCAGGAGTGGACCCGGTCGCCGTGGGCGGTGGCGACGCGGTAGGTGAGCCCGCCTCCCCAGTCGTGACCGACGAGGTCGATGGGCCCCTCGATCTGGTCGAGCTCGTCCAGGAGCCAGCGGACGTAGTCGTCCTTGGTGGCGCCGAACCCCTCCGGGCGGGGGCAGCCGAAGCCGGGCAGCGACAGTGCGATCGATTCCCGGTCGATGGCCGCCCGCACCTTGGCCCAGATGGCGGCCGTCTCGGGATTGCCGTGCACGAAGACGATCACGACTCCCCCCAGATCGTTCCCGACAACCGCATCATCCCATTGTAACTGTAGTCCAACTACAGTTACAATCCGGTCGTGGCCTCCGCGGACGTGTACGGCGAGCTCACTCGAGTGCACCCCCCGCGCCAAGACCGCAGCCGTCGAGCCCAGCGGGCCGCCCTCGACGCCTTTGAGGCGCTCCTGGCCGAGCGCCCGCTGTCGAGGGTGACCATGCAGGACGTGGCCGACCGAGCGCACCTGTCGATCACCTCGGTCTACGCCCGGTTCGACGGCAAGGATGCCCTGGTGCTGGCGCTGCATGAACGAGTGATCGGCGAGGCGATCGCCCAGCTCGACGCCCTCGTGTACGAGTCGGCTGGCCCGGTGCTGGTGGAGGGCGTCGTGGCCACCCTCGTAGACGGTCTCCTCGCCTTCGCCCATGACCACGCTCACGTGTTCCGTGCTGTCCTGGTCGCCGGCGACGACGAGACCAACGAGCGGGCCGCTGCCTTCATCCGAGCGGGGAGCGAGCGAGTTGCCCGTCTGCTCATGCCCCGTCTCGCTGCCCCCCACGCCACCGCCGAGCACGACATCGACTTCGCCTGGCGCTGCACCGTCGCCGTCCTCCAGCAAGAGTGGGCGCTGGACGGCGTCGACCCCAGCCGCTTCCCACTCAGCCGACCCGAGCTCTCGATCCGGCTCACCCAACAGTTCCTCGCCGCCATCGGTCACCCGAGCGGCCCGTGATAGGAGACCCCATGGAGACGATCGATGTCACACAAGAGGCGATGGAGCAGCGGATCGTACGATTTGACGGCGTCGTGCCATCGAACCGCTCCGGCCGCGAGCGAGGCGTGCCGGCCGTCGTCACCGAGCTGCTGATCCCGCGGGCGCTCTACCCGATCATGGGACCCGAGGGCTCGAATTCGCCGGTGTTCAACTTCGCCATGCACGGCCCTGATGGTGTGTCGATGACCGTCTGCGAGGTCGATCCCGGTGACGGCCCGGCCCTCCATGCCCACCACACGACCGACGAGGTCTTCTTCGTGCTCGAGGGCGACTTCCGCATCGAGTGGGGCGACCACGGCGAGCATGCGGTCGAGCTCGGGCGCTTCGACACCATCGCCGTGCCTCCTCGTGTCGTGCGGCGCTTCGAGAACGTCGGCGAGGACACGGCGTACCTGCTCGCCCTCGTGTGCGGGGGCGCCGAAGGCATCACCGAGGTCGAGTACACCCCCGATGTCGGCGCCCAGGTCGTCTCCAGCAGCGGCCCGGAGGTGCGGTCGCTGCTCGAGGCGGCCGGCGTCGGCTTCTCGGCCGGCGAGCCCGGGCCCGGCGCCGCCCAGTGATCGAGTACGAGGGCTTCACCGACAGCCAGCTGGACCAGTTCCGTCGCTGGCAATCCGTGTCCTACGCGGTGCTCAGCGAGGTGGCTGGTCAGCTCTCGCCCGGCGTGACCGAGCAGGATGCCACCCGCCTGGCCATGAAGGCCTACCGGCGCGAGGGCGCCGAGCGGTTCTTCCACCTGCCCGTCGCCGTCTTCGGCGCCCGCACCACGCTCCCCGAGCCGTGGAACACGCAGTCCTTCTTCCCGACCGACCAGGTGCTGCAGGCGGGCGATGCCGTCGTCCTCGACGCGTCGCCGATCTTCGACGGGTACGTCGTCGACACGTCGATGTCCTGGTGCGTCAGCCCGAGCGCGGCCCATGCCGCCGCCATGGCCGACGACCTCATCTACCGCGCCTCGATCCTCGACGCCGTACGTGCTGGCGCGACGTTCCGGGAGACCGCCCAGGTCGTGGACGCGGACATGACCGGTCGCGGTGATCGCAACTGCCACCAGCTGCACCCCGAGGGGGTGCTCGGGCACCGGGTCGTGCGCATCAGCGATCCGAGCCGGCTCCCCCCGCCGGACCCGAGCGGTTTCGACATGACCGTGCTCGGGTGGTTCATCGAGGGGATCGGCGCCGCGCGTACCGAGGGCAGTCCCGCTCCCACCTGGGCCGATCAGGCGATCTCGGACCACCGCCCCGCACCGGGTCTCTGGGCCGTCGAGCCCCACCTGGCCCGCGGGGACATCGGCGTCAAGTGGGAGGAGCTCCTCGTCATCGAAGACGACGACGCCTACTGGCTCAGCGACGACGTCCCTCACCTCCGCTGAGGCACCCAGATGACGTCGGGGTGAGGTTGGGTCAGGCGTCGAGCTGGTCGAGGGCGGCGACGGCGGCATCGAGCATGCGGGCGCTGCAACCGGCCATCTCAGCCGGGGGGATGGCGTCGGTGAGGATGCGGTCGGCGATGGCCCGGAAGGCATCGGCGGCGGCGCCCTCGCCCAGGACCACGGGCTCGCCCGTGTCGCCGCCGGTGGAGACGGCCGGCTCGAGCGGCACCTGGCCGAGCAGGGGCACGCCGGCGTCGGCCGCCAGCTCGGCCCCGCCGCCCTCACCGAAGAGGGCGTAGGTGGTGCCGTGCTCGCAGGTGAACGCGCTCATGTTCTCGATGACGCCCGCCACGCGCAAGAAGCTCTTGCGGGCCATCGAGACGGCCCGGCTGGCCACCTTCTGGGCACCCCGGGCCGGCGTGGTGACCACGAGCACCTCGGCGCGCGGGAGCAGCTTGGCCACGCCCATCTGCACGTCGCCGGTGCCGGGAGGCATGTCGACGAAGAGGTAGTCGAGGTCGTCGCCCCACGCGACGTCCTGCAGGAAGTGGGTGACGCCCCGGTTGAGCATGAGGCCACGCCACATCAGCGCCTGCTCCTCGTCCTCCACCAGGAACCCCATGGAGATGATGCGCAGCAACCCGTCGCCCACCACCCGCTCGTGGGGGATCATCAGCTTCTTCCCGTCACGCTCCTCGCCGGCCAGGCGGCCGCCGACCCCGAGCATGCGGGGGACGGAGAAGCCCCAGATGTCGGCGTCGAGCACGCCGACGGTGAGGCCGGTGGCGGCGAGGGCGGCGGCCAGGTTCACCGTCACCGACGACTTGCCGACGCCACCCTTGCCCGACGCCACCAGCACCACCCTCGTGGTGGGGGCGAGGGCGGTGTCCTCGGGTCGTTGAGCCACGTTCCAGCGAGCCTTGGCCATGGCGGAGGACTTCTCCTCCTGGGTCATCTCCGTCCACTCCAGCTTCACGTGGGCGACGCCGGGCAGCGAACCGACCCGCGCCCGCACGTCCCGCTGGATCTGCGCTCGCAGAGGACAGCCGGAGGTGGTGAGCGCGATGGTGACGATGACGTTGCCGTCGGGTTCCACCTCGGCGCCCTTGGCCATGCCGAGCTCGACGATGTCACTGCCCAGCTCTGGATCGATCACGCCGCGGAGCGTGGCCATGACGTCGTCAGCGCTCGGCAGGGTCAACGCAGGCACGCCCGGATTCTACCGGTCTCAGCCGTGTAAACTCCATGAGGCATGGATGACCGACCGGACCCCACCCCCGAGGCCCCGCGCCTCGAGCTGCTCAAGGCGCTGGGCGACAACACCCGGTACGCCATCTACCTGGAGCTGGCCCGGGCGCCGATGCCGCTCGCCACCGCGCAGATCGCCGAAAGCCTTGCGCTGCACCCGAACACGGTGCGGCCCCACCTCGACCGGATGCGGGAGGTCGGCCTCCTCGACGTGGTCACCGACACCCAGGGCACCGTCGGACGACCACAGCACCGCTACTCGCTGGCCGCCGGCGCCCCATCCCTCGGCTTCGAGCCGCCGGCCTTCCCCGTCCTGGCCCGCATGCTGCTGCGCCTCGCCTCCGCCGCTGACCTCCCGGCCGCGGAGGCGGTCGAGGCTGGTCGCGAGCAGGGCGCCGCCGCCGCCCGCCGCCGGGTGCCCGGCACCTGCGCCGACGCCCTCACCGCCGAGCTGGCCGCGCTCGGCTTCGATCCGGAGTCGGTGGTCGACGAGCACGGCGCCACCATCGCCTTCACCCGCTGCCCGTTCCGGGAGCTGGCCGAGGCCAACCCCGACCTCGTGTGCAGCCTGCACCGTGGCCTGGTGGAGGGCTTCGTGGGCGCCCGGGGCGACGGGCGGGTGCTCGACTTCCACGATCTGGCCGACCGCACGCCGTGCCAGGTCGAGATCGAGCTCGCGCCCCGGTAGCATGCTGTCCACGTCCCGGTCCCGCAGGAGGCACCACTCGTGATCACCCTCACCGACACCGCCGCCACGAAGGTCAAGGACCTGATCGAAGCCGAAGGCGAGCCGAACCTGGCGCTCCGGGTGGCGGTCCGTCCGGGAGGGTGCTCCGGCTTCAGCTACGAGATGTTCTTCGACTCCGATGTGGCGGCCGACGACAACCTCGTCGACAACGCCGGCGTGCGGGTCGTGGTCGACGCCTCGAGCGCCGAGCTCCTGCAGGGCGCCACCCTCGACTACAAGGACGGCCTCCAAGGCGCCGGGTTCGCCATCGAGAACCCGAACGCCCAGCGCAGCTGCGGTTGCGGCAAGTCCTTCAGCTAGTCAGATTCAGCGGAGCCGAGCCAGCCCCTCGCTGAGCTCGTCCACGTCGTAGATGGTGTCGAGGCGATCGAGCACCGTGCCGTCCCGTCCCACCAGCACGAGGCACGGCTCGAAGGTCAGCCCGAGCTCGTCGACGACGGGGGCCTTCACCTCGAGGTCGGTCATCGGGTCCTTGTAGACCTCGGCGTGCAGGAACCGGACGTCGGGGTGGTCGCCGGCGACCCCCAGGAGCACGTCGAGGACCGGGCCGCAGATGGAGATCTGGCAGAACGCCGGCGTGGCGACGAGGAGGGCGATCGGCCGACCCTCCCCGAGGGCATCGGCCACCGTCACCTCGTGCAACGGGCAGACAGGGTCGTTGGTGCAGATGGGGTCCACCTCCTGCGGGGCGGCGGGCGTGGGCGAGGCCAGCGCCGGGAGCATCGCTCCGGGTTGGATCACCATGACGTCGTCGGCGGTGTCGACCTTGATGGCCATCTCCACCGCTTCGCCATCCACCTCGGTGCGGCCCGTGTAGATGCCCGGCTCGTCCACGGTGAAGCGCAGGGGGTAGTAGCCACGGGGCAGGCCCTCGGCGTGTCTGACCACGTCGATCGCGTCCACGACCGTGGCACCATCCGGGCCGAGGATCTTGACCGCGAGCTCGGACGGCGTGCGGTCGACGGGGAGGAGCCCCTCGGCATCGGCCACCCCGAAGGGCGCCCGCACCTCGGACCCGGCCGCCAGCATCGGGAGGCCCCCGAAGAACTGCACCAAGGCCAAGCCGCCCGTCCCCGGGGTGGTGGGGGGATCGTCGCCGCCACCGGAGTCCTCGTCCCCACAGGCGCCGAGCAGCACGCCACCGGCCGCCAGGCCTCCGCCGACGATGAACCGTCGACGGGAGAGGGGGACCACGGGACGGGCAACCATCCTGGCGAACCTATCCTCCGACCCATGGTCGACCACGGTCAGCAAGCCATCCTGCAGCTGGAGGTCGACGGGCAGCAGGTGGAGGTCCCCGACCGGGGCGGCTCCCTGCTGGAGGTCCTGCGCGAGGGTCTCGGGCTTCGATCGCCCAAGGACGGATGCAGCCCGCAGGGCCAGTGCGGGTGCTGCACCGTCCTGGTCGACGGCCAGCCGCGCGTGGCCTGCGTGACCCCGGCTCGACGAGTGGCCGGGCGCAGCATCACCACCGTCGACGGGCTGCCAGCCGACGTACGCGACCGCTGGGCGGACGCCTTCTGCGCCACCGGCGCCAGCCAGTGCGGGTTCTGCACACCGGGCATCGTGTGCCGACTCGAGGGCCTGCGGGCCAAGGGCGCCGTCCCCGGCGACCACGCCGCCGTGGAGCAGGCGCTGCTGGCCCACCTCTGCCGCTGCACGGGCTGGCGCACCATCCTCGATGCCTGGGACGTCGCCACCAGCCCCGTCTCGACCGCCAGCCCACGGGACCTGCGGGGCGCCTCCGCCCGCGCCACCCTCGAAGGCGACAGCCCGCAAGTGGTGGCCCCCGCCGTCGCCCTCGGCCAGGGCGGGTTCGCCGACGACACCGCGCCCCCCGGGGCGCTGGTGGCGGTGGCGGCCGGCGCCGACGGATGGGCGGTCGGCGAGACGCTCGCCGACGCGCGCGCGGCGGCCGGCAAGGTGCAGGGGCGCCGCACGACCGTCGACGCCCGCCCGCCCCTGGAGCTGCCGCCGGGCCGCTGGGCGGCGTCGCTGCGCACGTCATGGGTGGAGCCGGCCTACCTCGAGCCCGACGCGTCCTGGTGCGCCCCGGGTGGGGTTCCCACCTCACCGCTGGCCAACGGTGGTGCCTTCGGCGGCAAGCGGGCCGCCGCGGTGGCCGAGGCGGCTCGCCAGCTGGCCGACCTCCACGGCCGGCCGGTGCGGGTGCTCCTCGACCGCGAAGACGTCGTGCGGCGCGGCCCGAAGCGTCCGCCCATGGCGGGGGGCGCCGACGCCGACGGCCTTGGGGTCCTGCGCGTGGCGCGCACGCCCGGGATCGGCCGGGCCATCGCCGCCGTCGCTCCCCGCCTCACCGTCGAGGAGGTCGACCTGGTCGGACCCCCGACGACGTCGGCCATCCGGGCGGCCGGCTGGGCCGAGGCCACCATCCTGCTGGCCGGCGCACGCGGTTCGCTCGAGCCCGTCGTCGACCCCTGCTCCGGTGCCTCGGCCACAGCGGAGATCACCGGCGGCGTCGTGCACGTCCGGGTGGAGGCCGGCGATCCCCTCGATGAGGTGGTGCTGCGCTCCTATTGCACGGGGGCCGCCCACATGGCCCTGTCATGGCTCAGCTCCGAGGGCATCGCCGTCGACGACGCCGGCATCGTGCACGACCTCACCATCCGCTCCTTCGGGGTCCTCCGGGCCGTGGACACGCCGCCCATCGAGGTGGAGGTGGTGGCGGCCCACGGTGCGCCGGTGCGGGTCTCCGACGCCGCCTTCGTGGCGGTGGCGGCCGCCGCCTGGCTGCACCTCGGCTGCCCGGTCAGCTGGCCGACAGGTGCCCGTTGGCGCTGACAGACTGCCGGTCATGGCCACTCCGGTAGGTCCCTACACCCCGATCGTGCGCGCCGGCGACTGGCTGGTGGTGTCCGGGCAGGTCGGCATCGTGGACGGCAAGCTGGTCAGTGGCGGCCTCGACGGCGAGCTGCGCCAAGCCATCGCCAACCTCGCCGCCCTCCTGGCCTCGGAGGGCGCCACGTTGTCCGATGTCACCAAGACCACGGTGTTCCTACGCCACCTCGGGGGGGACTACCCGAGGATGAACGAGCTCTACGTGGAGCTCTTCGGCGACCACCGCCCGGCCCGGTCCGCCATCGGGGTGGCCGAGCTCCCGCTCGGGGCCCTCGTCGAGGTGGAAGCCTGGGCCCACGTCGGGACAGGATGACGGCATGCTCGGCGCCATCATCCTCACGGTGATCATCATCGTGGCCATCCCCGTGTCCGTGATGATGACCGGCGGCATCGTCGCCGCCATCCTCGGCTGGTCCCTCAAAGAGGACGGCGAACAACGGCACGAAGGCTCCGAGCTCATAGACATCAGCTGATCTCCCTCGGCGCAGGTTCTTGGCGGGGGTGTGGGGGCAGAGGCTCCCGCCGGAGCCCCCACTTGCGAAGGTGCGGCTCGCCGTGCCTGAGCACAGGCGGTCAGAGCGGCAAAGCCGCATAGCAGTGGCTCGATCCCGACGCTCTTCGTCGGGATCGAAGGATCAGACCCCCCACCGGGACTGGCCGAAGCGGTATCCCACGCTGCGGACGGTCTGGATGAGGTTGGCGTGCTCCTCGCCCAGCTTGGCCCGGAGGCGCCGGATGTGGACGTCGACGGTGCGGGCGCCGCCGTAGTACTCGTAGCCCCACACCCGGGAGAGCAGCGTCTCGCGGGTGAACACCTTGCCGGGATGTGAGGAGAGGAACTTCAGCAGCTCGTACTCCATGTAGGTGAGGTCGAGCGGCTTGCCGGCGATGGCGGCCTGGTAGGTCTCCAGGTTGAGGAGCAGGTCGCCGTACTCCACCAGCTCGGGTCGAGTGCCCAGGCCCGTCCGCATGAACAGGTGCTTGAGGCGGGCATCGAGCTCCCGCGGCTGGAACGGGTAGAGGCAGAAGTCGTCGAAGAGGTCGTCCCGAAGCACGAGGTCGGCCAGCTGGGCGCCCGAGACCAGCACCAGGAGCGGCTCCAACGGGAGCTCGCGCTTGCGCACCGCCCGGCACACGGCGAAGGCCCGGTCGGGGTCGTCGGCGGCCACGATCACCGCGCCGGACCAGCCGTCCTCGGGCTCGGCGCCGGCCACCGCGTCGCCGTCGGCCACGGCCTTCCACGGGTAGCCGGCCAGGTCGAGCGACTGGGCCAGCTCCGGCGGCACCGGATCCGGGTAGACGAGGAGAGGTTCCATCGCAGCCGCCGGCTAGAGCCTCGGGAGGTAGCGGTCGAGCTCGAACTGCGACACCTGCGCCGCGTACTCGAGGCACTCGGCCCGCTTGTTCCGGATGAACCACTCGAACACGTGCTCGCCCAGCGCCTCCGCCACCAGCTCGGAGCCCTCCATCTCGTCGAGGGCCTCCGACAACGAGCCCGGCAGCACAGAGATGCCCTCGGCCACGCGCTCCTCGTCGGTGAGCTGGTAGAGGTTGGTCGATGTCTGGGGCGGGAGGTCGTAGCCCTCCTCGATGCCCTTGAGCCCGGCCGCCAGCACCACCGAGAAGGCGAGGTAGGGGTTGCACGACGGGTCGGGCGCCCGGAACTCGATGCGGGAGGAGTCGGCCTTGCCGGCCTTGATGGGCGGCACGTTCACGACGACCGAGCGGTTGTTGCTCGCCCAGCTCACGTAGACCGGCGCCTCGAACCCGGTGACGAGTCGCTTGTAGGAGTTCACCCACTGGTTGGTGACCGCCGCGATCTCCCGCGCATGGGTGAGCAACCCGGCCGTGAACCCGCGCGCCGTCTTCGAGAGGTTGTGCTCCGCGCCCGGGTCGTAGAAGGCGTTGGTGTCGCCCTCGAAGAGCGAGAAGTGGGTGTGCATGCCCGATCCCTGCACGGCGGCCAGCGGCTTGGGCATGAAGGTGGCGTGCACGCCGGCCTCGAAGGCCACCTCTCGCACCACGAGGCGGAACGTCATCACGTTGTCGGCCATGGTGAGGGCGTCGGTGTAGCGCAGGTCGATCTCGTGCTGGCTCGGCGCGTCCTCGTGGTGGCTGTACTCCACCGGGATGCCCATGGCCTCGAGGGTGTGGATGGTGCGCTGGCGCAGGTCGGAGGCGACATCGGCGGTGGTGAGGTCGAAGTAGGAGGCCTGGTCAAGCGGCTTCGGCGGCTCCGACGGGTCGGAGGAGGCGAAGTAGAAGAACTCCATGTCCGGAGCGGCGTAGAAGCTGAAGCCGCGCTCGCGCGCCTTGTCGAGGTTGCGGCGCAGCACCTGTCGAGGATCGCCCTCGAAGGGCGTGCCGTCGATGTTGGTGATGTCGCAGAACATCCGGGCCGAGGTGCCGTAGGAGTCCGCCCACGGCAGGATCTCGAAGCTGTTCGGATCGGGGCGGGCCAGCACGTCGCTCTCCTGGACCCGGCTGAAGCCGTCGATGGCCGAACCGTCGAAGCCCATGCCCTCGTCGAAGGCGCCCTCCAGCTCGGCCGGCGAGATGGCGAAGGACTTGAGCTGGCCGAGCACGTCGGTGAACCAGAGCCGGATCAGCCGGACGCCTCGTTCCTCCACCGTGCGCAGCACGTAGTCGCGCTGGCGTTCCATGGTGCCGCCATGATGCCAGGCACCTGCGCCACGAGGCACTGGCTTGCCGTCGCGTTCACCTAGCGTTCACACTCGCGAAAAGGCCGGGTAACGGTCGGCTGCCAGCGTGGCCGCGTCCCCATCGAAAGGAACCTGATGTCGTACAAGGCTGAGTACATCTGGGTCGACGGCACTGCGCCGACGGCCAAGCTGCGCTCGAAGACGAAGATCGTGGATGACGGCGTCAAGGACCTCCCGATCTGGGGCTTCGACGGCTCCTCCACCAACCAGGCTCCCGGTGACAAGTCCGACTGCGTGCTCCAGCCCGTGTTCAGCTGCCCCGACCCGATCCGCGGTGGCGACAACCTCCTCGTGATGTGCGAGGTCCTCTACATCGACCTGACGCCCCACGAGACGAATACCCGCCGGCGTTGCGCGGAGGTGGCCGAGAGGTATGGCGACCAGGAGATGATCTTCGGCATCGAACAGGAGTACACGTTCTTCAAGGACGGCCGGCCCTACGGGTTCCCCTTCGGCGGCTTCCCAGCGCCGCAAGGCGGCTACTACTGCGGTGTCGGCGCCGACGAGGTCTACGGCCGCGACGTCGTCGAAGTCCACCTCGACGCCTGTCTGGCCGCCGGCCTGCACATCTCCGGCATCAACGCCGAGGTCATGCCCGGCCAGTGGGAGTTCCAGGTCGGCCCCGTCGCCGCCCCGCAGGTGGCCGACGAGCTCTGGATCGCCCGGTGGCTCCTGTACCGCCTCGGCGAGGACTTCGAGGTGTCGGCCACGCTCGACCCGAAGCCCGTCAAGGGCGACTGGAACGGCGCTGGCGCCCACACCAACTTCTCCACCAACGCCATGCGGGAGAGCTACGACGCCATCATCGCGGCGGCCGAGTCCCTGGCCCCGAAGGTGAAGGAGCACGTCGCCCTGTACGGACACGGCATCGAGGACCGCCTCACCGGGCAGCACGAGACGGCACCGTTCTCGGAGTACAGCTACGGCGTGTCCGATCGCGGCGCGTCGGTGCGCATCCCATGGCAGGTCGAGGTGGACAAGAAGGGCTACATCGAGGACCGTCGCCCGAACGCCAACTGCGACCCGTACGACGTCACCTACATCATCATCGACACCGTCTGCTCGGCGCTGGCCAACCAGCCCTAGCCGTCAAGGTCTGAGCTGCGTCGGCGCATCAGCGGTGAGTACCGCACGATGCTGACCAGCGCTTGGACGCCGTCTCGCCAACCGATCTTCTTGCCTTCGGCGTAGGTGCGCCCGCTGTAAGAGATCCCGACCTCGTAGATCCGCCATCCTGCGCCGGCCACCTTGGCGGTGATCTCCGGCTCGATCCCGAACCTGTCCTCGACCAGTGTCAAAGAGTCCAGCACCTCCTTCCGAAACGCCTTGTAACCCGTCTCCATGTCGGTGAGGTTCACGTTGGTGAAGGCGTTCGATGTCAGGGTGAGGAACCGGTTCCCGACGCTGTGCCAGAAGTACAGCACTCGGTGCGCCCTGCCTGACTGGAAGACCGACAGGGTCCCCATTCGCTGCACGCTACCCATGAAGCGTTCAGTTCTTCCCATGCTCGGTGGTCAGGTCATCGCCCTTCGTCATCGCGCCGGCGCGGCGGTCACCACTACGTCGGCTCAGCCGGCTCGCCCCGGCCTGCAGAGAGACAGCCGCGAACACGATTGCCATCAGCTCCATCGAGTGGCGGAACCGAAGCATGCCGAACCCGACGATGCTCACGATCGCGGCTGCGCCGATCGGCGCAAGCATCACCGGCAGCTCGATCCGTCGACGCTGTCGAGCGATCAGAACCGTGCCCACCACAGCCAGAGGTAGCAACCCGGCGAGCCACACGGCAGTGCCGGCGGTCTGGACGCCTTCGTCCCGTCCCTCAGCCACGGGCGGAAACGGCTGGTACAGGCCCCAGGTCCGCATCACTCGGGCACCCGCCACGATCGGGAGCCGCTCGAAGTTGTCGCGGGCATATGTGATGCCCTCTCTTCGCCAGACCGCCGCCTGCTCGACCTCCGTTATCGGTTCGACCTCCCCTGACACGCAGCTGAGGTGCCATCCGCCTAACCCTGGTCCTCGGAACGCTGGATCGCAGTTCGCACCGGCCAGGACGGTGCTCTCGTTGGTCGAGATGAGCACCAGGCCGTCGAGCTGCACGTGGTTCCGCGCCGTCCACGGGACGAGCATGACCGTCGTCCCAAGGGCGGCGAGGCCGGCGATGCGAACAAGCTCTCGCCAAGCTGTTCGTGACCGTCGCGCCACATGGGCCGCTACTGGCACGACGATGAGCACCGAGTACAGGAGCAGCTCTCCGCGGATCAGCGCGCCAGCGCCGATGGCGGCACCGAGGGCCGCCGCGCTGGCGCTACTTGGTCGATCCGCAACACGCAGGCCGGCCAACACGATGATCAGGACGAACAAGCCGGCGAGCGTCTCCGACATCAGGGAGCCGTCTGCTGCAACCAGCGTCGGATGCAGGGCCGCCAGCCCCGCCGCGATGAGGCCGACTGCTCGACCACCGATGCGCTGGCCGAGGAGCCCGATGACGAAGATCACTCCGCCACCGACGAGGCAACCAACCAGCCGATGTCCGAGCTCGGTGTCGACTCCCGCCAACGAGAAAGCGGCCAGCAGTGCCGGCCATCCTGGCGGATGGTGGGCAGTCGGCAGCGCCTCCCCCGTCTGGAGGGTGCGCCAGATGTCGATGTAGCCCTGACCATCAGCGAGCGCGTTCGCCCCACCCGAATAGAAGCTTGCATCGCTGATGCCGAGCGCCACCTTCTGCCCTACGGTGGCGGTGTAAAGGATGCGAAGCACGAGGCCAGCGGCGGCGATCGCCAGAAGCGCGCCATCGGCAGGCAACCTGCGGGGTCGCACGACATCGATCATCGCACGCAACAGGATCGCTCAGACGATTCAACCCGCGCGCGAGCCGACCGCAGCGCTGATAAGCCGGAAGTAGCGTCGGGCGGATGGCAGAGATCGATGTGGCTGCCCGGTCGGATCATCACCGACGTCGACGGATCACTACGGCGTCTCTCGTCGCCGCCGCGTTGGTATCGCTGGCAGCTGTGCCGCTGTTGGCATCGGCGCTCCGCATCGGCCCCGACTGGCTGCCGCAGGGTGACAACGCGTTCATAGCGCTGCGAGCTGAAGACCTCTTCACCGAGCACACGCCACTCCTTGGCATGCCGAGCACCGTGAGCGGCACAGTCGGACGATCGGTCAACCATCTCGTTGACACCACGGCAGGTGGCAGGATGCGACCCGCTCGGGGGCCATCGCGATCCGAAGATCTCGACCGCCGGCGTCGGCCATTTTCCCCCACGAGTCGCCCGAGACGACAGCAGTCGGGGCTGACGGTCTCGGGAGGCAGTCCTCGGGTAGAACGGATCCATGCTTGCCTGGATCGGTGACATCGAGAAGACCACGCTCGACAACGAGACGTTCCGCACCGCCGTGTACACCGCCGGGCACACACAGCTCACGGTGATGCGGCTAGAGCCCGGCGAGGAGATCGGCTGGGAGGCTCACGGGCACCTCGACCAGTTCCTCCGCATCGAGGAGGGGAGTGCCGAGGTCGACCTAGTGACCTGAGTCGATAGTTCGCAGGTATTAGGGGAGTAGTCGCGAAGTCCTGTCGTGAGAGACGACGATGGGAGGCAGCGATGGCTCAGGGACGTGCGGTACGCGAGCTCGAGTTGAGCGACGACGAGCGCGAGACGCTCGAACGGTGGGCGCGCCGGCGCATGACGGCGCAGGCGCTGGCGATGCGGTGCCGGATCGTGTTGGCGTGTGCCGAGGGCGGTCACAACGGCGAGGTCGCGGAACGGCTGGGAGTGAACCGCGACACGGTGAGGAAGTGGCGGAACCGGTTCATCGAACGGCGACTCGACGGCCTGCATGATGAGCCGAGACCGGGCAAGCCCCGCACGATCGGCGATGACGACGTCGAGCGAGTGATCGTGAAGACCCTGGAGGAGACCCCCCGCGACGCGACGCACTGGTCGACGCGGTCGATGGCCACCGCGACAGGGATGTCGCAGTCGGCGGTCTCTCGGATCTGGCGGGCGTTTGGGCTCAAGCCTCACCTCGTGGACAGCTTCAAGCTGTCCCCGGACCCGCTGTTCATCGAGAAGGTCCGTGACGTCGTGGGCCTCTACCTCAACCCGCCCGACGCGGCGGTGGTGCTGTGCGTGGATGAGAAGACCCAGGTCCAGGCGCTCGATCGCACCGCGCCGGTCCTGCCACTGCTGCCAGGCACCCCGGCCCGGCAGACCCACGACTACACGCGGCACGGCACTACCAACCTCTATGCCGCGCTCGACGTGGCATCCGGCAAGGTCATCGCCGACATGGCTCCCCGGCATCGCGCCGAGGAGTTCCAGCGGTTCTTGAACCTGATCGACCGCAACGTCCCCGCCGACTTGGACGTGCACGTGATCGTCGACAACAACTCGACTCACAAGACGCCGTCGATCCAGCGGTGGCTCGTTCGCCACCCCCGCTTCACGCTGCACTTCACACCGACCTACTCGAGCTGGCTGAACCTGGTCGAGCGGTGGTTCGCGGAGCTCACCACCAAATGGCTCCGCCGCGGCACCCACCGCTCCGTCAAGGAACTCGTTGCTTCCATCCGAACCTGGATCGAGATCTGGAACGACGAACCCAAGCCCTTCATCTGGCACAAGACGGCCGACGAGATCCTCGACAACCTGGCCACCTACTGCCAGCGAATCAATGACTCAGGTCACTAGGCCGCACCGGGGACGCCGTTGACGAGACCCACCCGCTGCACGACGACTGGGCGATCATCGTCCCCGCCGGCACCTGGCACAACGTGCGCAACACCGGCGACGGCGACCTCAAGCTCTACTCGCTGTACTCGCCTCCGGAGCACCCCGACGGAACGGTGCACGCCACCAAGGCCGACGCCGACGCCGCCGAGGCCGCCGAGGACACATCTGAGGCGCCGACCCCTCCCGCCGCCTAGCCGATCCGCGGTTCAGGGGCGAACGACGGCGCCGCCCTCATCGAGGCATCCGGCGGCGGGTGTGGTGGTGTCCGGACCGCCGGCCGGACACGGCGGCAACGTCTGCGAGGTGGTCGTCGGGCCGGCATCCGTGACCGGGGTCAAGCCCGGGTCCTGACCCGACGAACAGGCCGTACCGACCACGACGAGCAGGGCGAGGACCAGCCTCCTCACGACAGGGCGGCGCGCAGGGCGGCTCCGGCCAGGCCGAGCGCGTGCTTGCCGTCGTCGATGAGCGCGGCCATCCCCATGAACCCGTGGATCTGCCCGTCGTACCGCACGGCCTCGACCTTCCCGCCGGCATCGCGCAGCGCCAGGGCGTAGGCCTCGCCCTCATCCCGGAGCGGATCGAACTCAGCCGTGATGACGAGCGCCGGCGGCAGGCCGGCCAGGGTGTCGGCGTGGAGGGGCGAGACGCTGGGATCCTTGGGATCGACACCGCCGAGGTAGTGGCCGGTGAACCACACCATGGAGTCCTTGGTGAGGAAGTAGCCCTC
>Ga0183260_10001026_pt1 | contig 23711 bp, 21 predicted proteins | sample AntDrymUQ4972206_2_FD_129768 | JGI IMG/M metagenome (GOLD analysis project Ga0183260, IMG submission 129768) | Polar desert sand microbial communities from Dry Valleys, Antarctica - metaG UQ497 (22.06) (version 2) (version 2) | ecosystem: Environmental > Terrestrial > Soil > Desert | place... | reverse complement strand
CAGCTGCCGCGATCGTGAGCAGCCAGCCGGCCGCCATGGTGGGTTCGATCTCCGGTGTCATGCGACCTCCTCGGTAGCGCCGGTCAGATTCGGCGCGAGACTGTCCAGAGTGCTGAAGATGTCGGCCAGGGCCAGGGTGGACTGCTCGACGAGCGGACGCATCCGCCGGTACAGATCGGCTGTGGCGGGGTCGGGTTCGACGGCATCGTGTACGGCGACGATCGTGGTGGCCTGATCCAGGTCCGGCAGTTCCCCCAACGCATGCAGTCCCAGCAGGCAAGCGCCGAGGCCGGTGCCCTCCGGCGAGTCGGCGACGCGGACCGGCAGGTTCAACGCTGCGGCCAGCGTGCTCACCCACAGCGGAGAGGCCACCGCGCCGCCGGTCGCCCGGACTTCGGTCACCGGCAGGTCGGTGGCATCGAAGGCGTCGCGGACCAGGGCCAGTTGCTGACAGACCCCCTCGACCGCGGCCCTGACAAGATGGGCGCGGCCGTGCTCGCGACGCAGGCCGAGGTACGCACCGCGCATGCCGGGCCGCCACCACGGTGCGCGCTCGCCCAGGAAGTACGGAAGGCACAGCAGGCCGTCGCTGCCGACAGGCGCGGCGGCGGCCTCGGCCAGGAGGCGGGCGTCCAGTTCGTCGGCGTGTTCTCCCTCCGGCGCCGGTACGTCGAACTGCACGGCGAGGGCACGCGCAGCCCACCGCACCACCGAGCCGCCGTTGTTGATCGGTCCCCCGAGCACCCAGTGATCCTCGGTCAGGGCATAGCAGAACAGCCGCCCCGTGGGGTCGACCATGGGACCGGGTACGACGGTGCGCAGGGCGCCGCTGGTACCCAGGGAGACTGCGGCCACTCCTTCGCGGACCGCTCCGACGCCCAGGTTGGCCAGGACGCCGTCGGAAGCGCCGATCACCACTGGAGTGTCGACGGGTAGCCCGGTAGCTGCGGCTACCTCCCGGCGCAGGCCGGGCAGCAGGTGGGTAGTCGGAACTACCTCCGGCAACTGATCGATCCGAACACCCGCGATCGCCAGCGCCTCGTCGTCCCAGCGCCGGGCGTGGATGTCGTAGCCGCCGGTAGCCGAGGCGCAGGACAGATCGATGAGGTGCCCGGCGTCGCACAACGCCGACACCAGCAACTCCTTGACCCCGCCCCACCGTGGCGTACGGCGTACGAGGTCCGGGTCGTGCTGCGACAACCAGGCGAGCTTGGTCAGCGGCGACATCGGATGCACCGGTGTACCCGTCCGGGCGTGCAGGCCCCGGGCCCGACCATCCGCGACCAGTGCTGCGGCCTGCTCGGCGGCCCGACCGTCAGCCCAGGTGATCAGGGGCCCGCGCGGGGTGCCGTCGGCTGCCATCGGAACGACTCCGTGCATCGCCGCACTCAGGCAGACTGCCACTACCTCGTCGCCTCGTTCGGCCAGCTGCTGCACGATGTCGTGGAGCGCCTCGACGGCGGCTCTCCGCAACCGGTCGGCGTCCAGCTCGGCTTGGCCGGGAGCGGGGACGAGCAAGGGGTACCCCGCGCTAGCCGTGGCGCGCACATCGCCGTCGGCGCCGGCGGCGACCGCCTTGGTGGCCGTCGTCCCGGAGTCGAGGCCGATCACGACCTTCACATCGCTCCCTCCGCCTGGGCCCCGGAGTCTGGCAGAAGAGTCCCTGCGCGCCTTGGGTGGGAACGGTTCGTCGTTGGGCTGCTCCGGTCAGGTCGAGCTGGCTATTGTCACTCGGTGCGCGCGCCCCGATCCAGGACCGGGCGAACCGCCCGACCATGAGTCGCCCGCCTTACGCCGACCGCGCCGAGGCCGGTTCGCACCTGGTCGAGGCGGTCCGCCAGGTCGCACCGGCGGAACTGCTCGTCCTCGGCCTTCCACGCGGCGGGGTCGTCGTCGCCGACGAGTTGGCCCGGGGCCTCGGCGCCGAACTCGACGTACTGATCGTGCGCAAGGTGGCCCTACCGTGGCGTCCCGAGTTGGCGCTCGGCGCGGTCACGGCGCACGGCACGAGCCGGCAGGACGCGCTGCTCCGCCGACTGGGCGTGGCGGCGAACGAGTTCGAGGCGCTGGCCGATCAGCAGCGCGAGGAGGTGCGCCGACGTGAGCAGGACTTCCGGCCCGGCCTGGCGCCGCTGCACCTCCAGGACCGGGCCGTGCTGCTCGTCGACGACGGCCTGGCCACCGGCGCGACCGCCGCGGCCGCCATCGAGGCAGTGCTGGGTGACGTGCCGTCCTGGCTCGGGCTCGCCGTGCCGGTCGCCTCGCGCCAGGCTGTACAGCGACTGCCAGCCCTCGACGCGCTCGTCTGCCCGCTCCTACCGTCGGATTTCCGCGCGGTCAGCCGCTACTACGGCGACTTCGACCAGACCACAGACGAGGAGGTGCGCCGGATCCTGCGCCGGACCGATCCCCGCTAGGCGGTCAGGCCGGCAGCATAACCTCGAGGACTTCGAGGTCAGGGGACACCTCGCTGAGGCCGTACGCGACGGAAATCGGTACGGCGACCGCGCTGCCCCCGGCCAGCGCCGACGGCTCGACACCGTCGAGGTGCAGCCTCGCCGTACCGGCCAGCACGTACCAGAACAGAAACTCGCCCTCGTGCGGCGGCAGCGTAACGGACACGTCCCCGCGACAGGGCCGGACGACGCGCACGGTGGCCAACCCGTCCGTCGCGGCCTCGATGCCAGTGTCGCGGAACTCGAAACCTGAAGCGCGCCAAGGCTTCCAGAATGCCGACGCCGCCACGTGACGGATGAACGCCTGCCCGTCCCAGCGCCGGTCGGGGGCCGCCGCGGCGGTGGGCAGGGTGATCGTGTGCTCGACGAACGTCTCGTGCGCGGCCGGACAGCCGATCTCGACCACCTCCAGGCCGGGCGAGGCCTCCAGGACCCGGTGCCGGATGCCCGGCGGCTGGAGCACGCAGTCCCCGGTCTCCAACACGAACGGCGAGCCCTGGCCCTCGTAGACGACCCGCACCCAGCCGGCCGCGCAGTAGATGAGCTGGAACCGGACCCGGTGGTGGTGGACATAGTCCGGGACCGGACCACCGCCCGGGATCAGGATGTGCGAGGCGATGAACCTCCCGCCCTGCCGCGCGGGCAGCAGGTCCCGGTAGTGCATGCCGGCCCGTCCGACACCGGTGTCCGTGCCCGACGGGTGGCTGAGCTCGAAGGTGGCTGAGCCGGGCGGCATCGACACGGCGCCGTCGCCGGCCGCCGGCCAGACCGCGGGTGCCGAGCCACGAACCAGGCGTACGCCGACGTCGGGGCCGCGGGACAGGACAGCTACCGACGGATCGTCGGCCGGCCAGATCACGTCCAACCGGAAACCGAGCGCAGAGGTGAAGAAGTCCACCGTCTCGTCGAGGTCGTCGCAGCCGAGCACCACGTCGTCGACCCGCATCCGGTCACCCTAGAGCGACCGGCGCCGGGAACAGTCAGTCCAGGGGCAGCCAGATGAACCGCGGCCGGTAGATGTCGGCGCGGCTAAAGTTCTCGAAGAAGTCGAAGGTGTTCACGTTGTAGCTGATCAGCAGTCGATCGGGCTCGGACAGGTGCGGATGGGCCTTGGCGTTGTAGGTGTATGTGTCCCGCGTGAGGTCGTCCTCCGGCGCCGTGTACACGACCGTGTAGTCGCTCCAGGGGCCTACCGGTGACGCGCCGTACCGCACGGCGACCTGGTTGCTCAGGGTGTCCAGCTGGAAGACCAGCAGGTAGCGGCCGTCGGCCAGCGGGGACACGCTGAACTCCGAGGACACCCGGCCGGTCACCGGCTCGGCCGCGGCGATGTCGGCGTTCCAGGCCGCACCGTCCCAGAAGCGGTACGCCGTGAAGTTCGCGATCTGCTGCGGCAGCACCCGGGCGACCAGGAGCCGCTTGTTGAAGGCGTCGTTGCGCAGGCCGTAGACGTAGAGGTAGCCGTCGGGTGACGGCGCGCCCGCGGTGGTCGTGTTGGGCAGCACCGCCATCCCGTACGTCGTCTCACCCGCGCTGCCCGACGCCGGTAGGTACAGCGGCGTATCGGTCTGGGCGTAGCGGCTGAACGCCGGCCGGTCGGAAGCCCGGGCTGCGAGCAGCGAGACGCCGTCGACCTCGAAGGCGAACGAGCCGCTGCCGCCCTCCCGCATCCGCAGGCTGTAGAGGAACAGCCGGCCGTTGACCACGACGCCGTCGTTGGGCCAGAACCAGGTCCGCTCGGCGCCCTGCGGCCGCGGCACCACCTGCGCCGCCGGGTCGCCGCCGGCTGTCGTCCGCCAGCTGAAGCGGATGCGCGCCGGGTCGGGCTCCGCGCCCGCGAGCAGGGCGTTCGTGTTGTTCACCAGCGTCGAGCCGTTGACCCGCTCCCCCGCGGCGTTCACCCGACCGATGAACGTGTCGCTGAAGGTGAAGAACGTCTGGGCATCGGCGGTGTTGCCGGGCCGTTCGTCACCGGACAGCGGGATGGAGTAGATGCCGTCCGCGCCGGTCCAGCCCGAACTCCGGTCGAACAGCGCGGTCCACTCCGGGGCTGGAACGGCCGGTCCAGCGACCTGCACCGGATCCTCGGCCACCGCCGGGCCGAGGTGGGTGAGCGGAGCCGTCAGCAGGAGCGCAGCCAGCAGAGCAGTCCGACGGAGAATCATGGGTCACCTATGTGTGGTCAGCTGGCAGGGTAGCGAGCAGCGCTGAGCGGCCCGTGCCGTGGGAGGATGGGCCGGTCCAATCACGTCCAAGGGGCCGGTCCGGGGGGACGCTTGATGCGCACGGCCGACTCCGACGTCGCGGTGCCACCGGCCCATCCCACGCATCGGCTCGCCGCTGGGGCGCTGGCGGTGGGTGTCGTGGGGGCTGGTACCGCGTTGGCCGTGGGCGCGTTTCGCACCCGCGATTCCGCCGAGCCGCTGCCGCCGACGACGAGGACGCTGCTCACCGCCGACCTGCCGCTGCACCTGGCCCGCCGTGCGACGTACGGCCTGACCCCCACGCTGCTCGCCGACATCGTGGCGACCGGGCCGTCCGAGTGGCTGGAACAACAGCTCGACCCGGGCCGTGTCGACGACAGCGTCATCGACGGCTTGCTGGCGGCGTACCCGCTGCTCACGCACGATGCGGCGCAGTTGCAGCGGCTGCTCGGGGATGCAGCGGACCGGCGGCTGGCCGGCGAGCAACTCGTCGAGGCGACGCTGGCCCGACAGATCTGGAGCAAGCGGCAGCTCTTCGAGGTGATGGTCGACTTCTGGAGCAATCACTTCAACGTGACGACGCCGCTCGGGCCGACGTACGCGACGAAGCCGGTCGAGGACGCGACGGTCATCCGTCGGCACGCCCTCGGCCGCTTCGAGGACCTGTTGCTGGCCGACGCGCAGAGCCCGGCGATGCTCATCCACCTGGGCAACGCCGACTCCCGGGGCGACGACCCGAACGAGAACTACGGTCGGGAGCTGCTCGAACTGCACACTGTCGGGGTCGACGGCGGCTACACCGAGGACGACGTGCGAGACAGCGCGCTGACTCTGACCGGGTGGAGCGTCGGTCAGGACGGGAAGTTCGCTTTCGACCCGGCCGGGCACTACGTCGGCCGCGTCCAGGTGCTGTCGTGGTCGGCGCCCAACGATCGCGCCGAGGACGGGCAGGCCGTCGGCGCGGACTACCTGCGCTACCTTGCCAGGCACGAGCAGACGGCGCTGCACCTGAGCCGCAAGCTGGCCGTCCGGTTCGTCTCCGACGAGCCGCCGGCGGCGCTGGTGAAGCGGCTTGCTGCCACGTTCCTCGCCCACGACACCCAGGTTGTCCCGTGGCTGCGCGAGCTGTTCTCCTCACCTGAGTTCGCGGCGGCGACCGGGCAGAAGGTGCGCCGCCCGCTGGAGGACATCGTGGCCAGCGTCCGGGCGCTCGGCATCGGCCCACCGAAGGCGTCGGACACCTCGGGCATCGCGGCTCTCGTGGGTCGGGCCGGCGGCCTGGGCCAGGCGCCGCTCGGCGCCGCGCCGCCGACCGGGTACCCGGATGTGGCGGCCGCGTGGCTTTCCTCCTCCTCGGTCCTGGGCCGGTGGAACGTCCACCGTCTGCTCACCGCCGGCGGCTTCACCGGCCTGGTCTATCCCGGGCTGCGAGCGCTGACCCGCACCGCCGAGCCACGGACCAACGGCGAGCTGGTGGACCGGATCGCGGAGCTACTGACCGGCCAACGGTTCCGCGCCGAGCACCGCGCCGCCCTGCTGGAATTCCTGGTTACCACCGAGGACGCCGAGTACGACGAGGCGGCGCTGCTCGGGCAGCTCCCCGATCTCACGGCGCTCGTCTTCGACTCGCCGTATCACCTGCTCCGATGAGCGCCGACGCACTTCCCTTCGCGGAGGCGCCGGCCAGCAGCGCCGACGCACTCACCGCCGCGGTCGAGCGGATCGACGCCGAGCAGGTGGCGGCCCGAGAGCAGTGGAGCCACGGCTTCACCCGCCGCAAGTTCCTGGCCGGTGCGGGGATGGTCGCCGCCGCGGCCCTGGGCTCCCAGCTCGTGACGACCCGGTACGCGTACGCAGTTCCGGGAACGGGCAGCCGTCGGGCGCTCGTCGTGGTCTTCCTGCGCGGCGGCTTCGACGGCCTGGCCGCCGTCGTCCCGTCGGGAGATCCGGCGTACGCCGCCGCCCGGCCCGACATCGGCGTACCGGATCGCCTGCTGCTGCCCCTGGACCGCGGGTTCGGGCTGCACCCGGCGCTGTCCCCGCTGCACCGCTACTGGCAGGCCAAGCAGCTCGCCGTCGTGCATGCCGTCGGCGGGCCGAACATCAGCCGCAGCCACTTCCAGGCCCAGGACCAGGTCGAGCGCGGCGTCGATGCCGGCGACGCGCGGACCGGCTGGCTGGAGCGGGCCCTGGCCACGGCCGGCCCGGGGACGACGTTCCGGGCCACCGCCGAGGGGATCAGCGTCCCGCAGTCACTGGCCGGCGCGGCCGGCGCGATCAGCCTGCGCGGGGTCGACTCGGTAGCGCTGTACCGGCGTTCGGAGCGGGTCATCGCCGCGCTCGAGCGCCTCTACACCGGCCTCGACCTGCTCGCCGCCGAGCAGGTGCCCGTCGCGCTGCGGCTGCTCGCGGAGGCGACCGACCTGCAGGCGCAGGCTTACACGCCCGGAGCGGTCTACCCGGCCGGCAACTTCGCCGCGGCCATGTCCGACGTCGCGCGCCTGATCACCTCCGGCACCGGGCTGCGGGTGGCGACAGTGGACGTCGGTGGCTGGGATCTGCACACGAACGCCGGGGCGGTGGACGCCGGTGACATGACCGACCAGCTGACCGACCTCGGGCAGACGCTGGCCGCCTTCGCCGAGGATCTCGGCCCGACGCTGCGTGACGTCACGGTCGTGACGATGTCGGAGTTCGGCCGGCGGGTGGCGCAGAACGGCAGCGGCGGGACCGACCACGGGCACGGCAACGCGATGCTCGTCCTCGGCGGCCGGGTGGCCGGCGGGCGGATGTTCGGCCGGTGGCCGGGGCTGGCCGAGTCCGCCCTCGTCGAAGGCGACCTGGCCGGGATCAACGACTACCGCGACGTGCTGTACGAGCTGGCCCAGGGGCACCTCGGCGTGGGCCCGGTGGACAGCGTCTTCCCCGGACTCAGTCACTCACCATTGGGTCTCATGCGCGTTGGGTGAGGACGGATCACCCAGCCCGTTGTACCCAGCGGTTACCATCGTCCCGACGGGGAGGGTTGCTTCGCCGTCGACCGTTCCCGCCCCCGTCGGACAGGCAGTAGCAATGAGTTCACACCGGTACGACGGTGCGCAGGATCCGGACGCCTGGCCCGACGCTGACGCCGACCGAAGCGAGCACGGCGGCCTCCTGCTGACCGAGGACGAGGACGAGCCGCGGCGCGGTTCGCGCTGGCGCCGGGCGCTGGTCGGACTGCTGGCGGTCTGCCTCGTCCTGGCGCTGCTGGCCGCCGGCGCGGTCTGGTACCTCACCGATCGGTACGCCGGGAACGTGGCGCGCATCCCGGGCGTCTTCGAAGGCTTGGACGAGGAATCCCGTCCCCAGCCGCCGGCCGCTCTGGCGGGGACCGACGACACTCCGATGACCTTCCTGCTTGTCGGCAGCGACTCGCGGGCCGCGGGGCTCACCACCGGGGACGACGCCACCGAGGACGCCGGCTCGCAGCGCTCGGACGTCCTGATGCTGCTGCAGCTCTCCGAGGACCGGTCAACGGCGTTCGCCATCTCGATCCCGCGCGATTCCTACGTTCCGGTACCCGGCTACGGCACCACCAAGATCAACGCCGCCTACTCCTACGGCGGGCCGACGCTGCTCATCGAGACCGTCGAACAGCTGACGAACATCCGGATCGACCACTTCTTGTCCGTCGACTTCACCGGCTTCGAGGCGATCACCGACGCGATCGGCGGCGTGGACGTCCGGGTCGCCCAGGACACCTACGCGCACGGCGTGCAGTTCCAGCGTGGCCTGAACCACCTCGACGGCGAGCAGGCGCTGGCCTACGTGCGCCAGCGCTACCGGCTACCCGGGGGCGACTTCGACCGCGTCCAGCGCCACCAGAACTACCTGCGGGCGGTGATGAACAAGGTGTCCCGGGAGAACCTGCTCACCGACCCGGGGCAGCTGGACGGCTTCCTGCGGGCCGTGACGAACTCGATCAGCGTGGACGACGGGCTGTCCGACTACGACCTGGTCACGATGGCCTACAGCCTGCGGGGGCTGCAGCAGCAGAACGTCGCCTTCATGACCGCGCCGGTGACGGGCACCGGCATGGAGGGAACGGCGAGCGTGGTCTACCTCGACGCCGAGAAGTGCCAGCAGATGTGGGCCTACATCAACGCCGGCACCCTGCAGGACCATCTCGGCGAGTTCGAACAGCTGCCGGCAACGCCGCGCTGACCCTGCGCGGAGGCACCGCAGGCACCGCAGGCCGGGGTCAGCGGCGTCCGGTGAGGATGTCCAGCCAGCCGGTCAGGGCGCCGGCGATCTGCTCTCCGACCTGGGCGAACAGGATCGGGTCGCCGCCGATCGGGTCCAGGATGTCGTCGCTCAACGGTTCGGCGGCATGGCGCATCGCGCGCTGCCGGACCATGGCCAGGGCCAGGTCCCGCCCGCGTACCCGCAGGTCGGCCGGGTCGCTCAGGGCTTGCGGTGCTACGGCGTCGGCGAGCGTGATCGCCTCCAGCAGGGTGAACGTGCGGGCCAGGTGCCGCGGCGAGTTGTGCAGCACTGTCGTACGGTGCTGCTCGGTCATGGCCAGCACGATGTCGGCGTCGGCGACGATCTCGGGCGAGATCTGCCGGGCCAGGAAGCCCCTCCCGGAGCCGCCGAGGCTGTCGAGGACCAGTTCGGCGTTCGGCTCCATCCGGCTGCCGTAGACCGCGCGGGTGCCGGCGCTGGACGCGGTCAACTGCCCGGGATCGGGCAGGTGAGCGGCATAGGCCTGCGTGAGTCGCTCGGCGGTGGGGGACCGGCAGATGTTGCCCGTGCACACGAAGAGCAGGTGCACGTGGTGGGTCCCTTCCCATGATCGGGCGTCGGCCGGGTCAGTCTAGGCTCGACCGGGCCGACGGACGGGAGCAGGAGTGGCGCAGGCACGGGGATTCACGGTCTTCCTGACCGGATTGTCGGGAGCCGGCAAGTCCACGATCGCCGACGTGCTGATCGCCGACCTGGCGGCTGCTGGCCGCGAGGTCTCGACGCTGGACGGCGACATCGTGCGCGAGATGCTCTCCAGCGAGCTCAGTTTCTCCCGTGAGCACAGGGACCTGAACATCCGGCGGATCGGTTGGATCGCGGGGGAGCTGAACCGGCACGGTGCGGCCGTCGTGGTCGCCGCGATCGCGCCGTACGACGCCGCCCGTGAGGAGGCTCGGGCGCTGGTCGAGCGGCACGGCACGTTCGTCCTGGTCCACGTGGCCACGTCGCTGGAGGTCACCGAGCGGCGCGACGTCAAGGGGCTGTACGCCCGGGCCCGGGCCGGTGAGATCGCCCAGTTCACCGGGGTTTCCGACGCCTACGAGTTGCCCTCACACCCTGACATGGTGGTCGACGGGGGTGCGGGAACGCCGGCCGAGGCCGCCCGGCAGATCGTCGACCACCTCACAGACCGCGGCTTGCTCACCTGATCAGGCCGCCCGCCGCCAGCCGCGCACGGTGAGCGCAGCCTCGACCTGATCGAGGAAGGCGTCGGCGGCGACGCGAAGGCCGAGCAGCGGGATCCGCAGCACGATGTCGCCCGCCATGGCCAGCGCGTTCTGTCGCAGCGCGTCGTCCACCGGCCCCAACCCCTGTTCATGCTGGATGCCGTCAATCTCCACGACCACGCCGTACTCGTCGAAGGAGACGTCGAGATACCACCGACCGCGGGGTCCGCGTCGAACTACCTGGCGGCTCGGCGACGGCCAACCCCGCCGTCGGCAGAGGCCGGCGAAGTCGAGTTCGCCCAGCGCCTGCGCGCCGTCGACGATGTCGTTGACGACCTGGCCGACCCAGCTGCGCTTCGGGTGACGACGGATGCGAGCAAGTTCCCTGGCCAGCCGGTCGGGCGGTATGAGGCGCTGCTGCACGGGTGCCACGAGCATGAGCGCCGCCTGGCGCTCGGTCTTGGCCCAGAGAGCCGCGTGGATCGACGCCGCGGACGGCCGCACGCGCGGGATGCCGGCTCCGACGACGTCGTGACGGCAGCGCCAACGGGTGATCCGGATCTCCGCCTCGGGCACCCGTCGCGGCTGCGACCCGCGGCAACACGAGATGACCAGTGCACCTTCCACTCCAGTCAAACCCGCCGCCTGCAGTGCGGTGAGCCCGTCCAACGCTGCGTCTGAACACCCGGATTCCAGTAGCGCCACCCACCAGCGCTGCCGCTCGGTGAGCGCGCCGGTGAAGAAGGCGACGGTGTGCGCCGACGGCTGATGCCAACGACCTGCGCGGACCTCGGTCCGCACATCGAAGCGATCCAGGCCCCAGCCTCGCAGCTGGCGTCGGGAGGCGATCCCGTCCTGATCTCGGGCCAGCGCCGCAGCTCTGCGCCGCCGATCCCGACCGGCAAGGCTGTCCACATCCGCCAGCGTCCACGCCAGCCATGGCGGTCGCTATGGGCACCCACAATCTGTGGAAACCGACCAACGGCAGGTGCTGCGTGCCAGATCTGGCACGCTGTTCCTGCCGCTACTGGCTACTGGCTACTGGCTACTGGAGGCGGCGATAGCCTCGAGGAGTCGGTCGGCCAGTTCGGGGCGGCAGATCAGCAGGTCGGGCAGGTAGGGGTTCTCGTTGTTGTACGTCAGCGGGCTGCCGTCGATCCGCGAGGTGTGCAGCCCCGAAGCGCGGCAGACGGCGACGGGGGCCGCGGAGTCCCACTCGTACTGCCCGCCGGAGTGCACGTAGGCGTCGGCCTCGCCGCGCACCACGGCCATCGACTTCGCTCCGGCCGAGCCCATCGGCACGAGCACGCCGCCGAACTGCGCGGCCAGCGTCTCGACCAGCGCGGGGGGACGGGTGCGGCTGACGATGAGCCGGATCGGACCTCCGTACGGCGGCAGCAACGTCGGCGCCGCCGCGGTCGACAGCGTGCGGCCGAGAGCGGGCAGCGCCACGGCGCCGGCGACGAGCGAGCCAGCGGACCACAGCGCCACGTGCACGGCCCAGTCGGTGCGGCCGTCCTCGGAGAACTCGCGGGTGCCGTCCAGCGGATCGACGATCCACACCCGATCGGCGCGGAGGCGCAGTGCACTGTCGGCGGCTTCCTCGGACAGCACCGCGTCGGCCGGTCGGGCCTCGGCCAACGCCCCGGCGATGAACTCCTGCGCGCCCCGGTCCCCCGCATCCTTCCGCTCACGGGCCTCGGCCGACGCGTGCTCGGCCCGGATCCGGAGCAGCACCTGGCCGGCCCCGGTCGCGATCGACGCGGCAAGTTCGTGGTCGTCCAGCCGACTCACTGGGCGTCGGTGATCATGCCCGCGGCAACGGTCTGGTTGTTGCCCTCGTCGACCAGGATGAACCCGCCGGTGGTGCGGTTACGGCGGTACTCATCGACGAACAGCGGCGTGGTCATCCGCAAGGTGACTCGGCCGATGTCGTTGCGGCGCAACGACTCCACGCCTTCCTCACGGTGCATCGTGTTCACGTCGATGCGGTAGTGCAGGGTGCGCACCACGGCCCGGGACCAGCGGGTCGTGTGCTTGATCGCGTAGCGCCGGCCCGGTTGCAACGGCTGGTCGGCCATCCAGCACAGCGTCGCGTCCAGGGTCTGGCTCATCGTCGGCTGGTTGTTCGGGCGGCAGATCATGTCACCGCGGGAGATGTCGACGTCCTCGGTCAGCCGGATGACCACAGACATCGGCGGCCAGCACTCCTCGACCGGTCCGGTCGGGGTGTCGATCGCTGCGATGCGCGTCGTCAGGCCCGAAGGCAGGATCTCGACCTCGTCGCCCACCTTGAGCACACCGGCCGCCACGGTCCCGGCATACCCCCGGTAGTCGTGGTGGGAGTCCTTGCGCGGCCGGATCACGTACTGGACCGGGAACCGGACGTCGGTGAGGTTCCGGTCGGAGGCGATGTAGACCTCCTCCAGGTGGTGCAGCAGCGCCGAGCCTTCGTACCACGGCATGTTGCCCGAGCGGGTCACGACGTTGTCGCCGTTGAGCGCCGAGACCGGGATCGAGGTCAGGTCGCCCACGTCCAGCCGGGAGGCGAACTGCTCGAACTCCTCGCGGATGGACTCGAAGACGGCCTGGTCGTAGTCGACGAGGTCCATCTTGTTCACGCACAACACGAGGTGGGGAACGCGGAGCAGGGTGGCGAGGAACGCGTGCCGGCGGCTCTGCTCGACGATGCCGTTGCGGGCGTCGACCAGCACCAGGGCGAGGTTCGCCGTGGACGCGCCGGTGACCATGTTCCGCGTGTACTGCGGGTGCCCGGGGGTGTCGGCCAGGATGAACGAGCGCTTCGGGGTGGCGAAGTACCGGTAGGCCACGTCGATCGTGATGCCCTGCTCGCGCTCGGCCCGCAGCCCGTCGGTGAGCAGCGCGAGGTTCGGCGCGTCCTCGCCGCGGCGCTGGGAGGCCTGCTCGATCGCAGCGTACTGGTCCTCGAAGATCGACTTCGAGTCGTACAGCAGCCGCCCGATCAGCGTGCTCTTGCCGTCGTCCACCGAGCCGGCAGTGGCCAGCCGGAGAAGCTCCATCTCAGAAGTACCCTTCCCGCTTGCGGTCTTCCATCGACGCCTCGGTGGTCCGGTCGTCGGCCCGCGTCGCGCCGCGCTCGGTCAGCCGGGAGGCGGTGACCTCGATGATGATGTCCGCGACCGTTGTCGCGCCGGACTCCACCGCACCGGTCACCGTCATGTCGCCGACCGTGCGGTAGCGCACCGTCACCATCTCCGCGGTCTCCGTCTCGCGCGGCGGGGTCCACGGGCCGGTGGCCATCAGCATGTCGCCGCGGCGGAAGACCTCGCGCTGGTGGGCGAAGTAGATGGTGGGCAGCGGCACCTCGGCGTGCTCGATGTACTGCCAGATGTCGGACTCGGTCCAGTTGGACAGCGGGAAGGCACGAATGTGCTCGCCGGCATGGTGTCGCCCGTTGTAGAGCGACCACAGCTCCGGACGTTGACCCTTCGGGTCCCACTGGCCGAACTCGTCGCGGAAGCTGAACACCCGCTCCTTGGCCCTGGCCTTCTCCTCGTCCCGCCGGGCGCCACCGAACGCCGCATCGAACCGGTTCTCGGTGATGCAGCTCAACAGGGCCTCGGTCTGCAAGGTGTTGCGCGAGGAGTGCTGGCCGGGCAGTTCGCTGACCCGACCGGCGTCGATCGAGTCCTGGACGCTGGCCACCACGAGGCGCAGGCCGAGGTCGGCGACTACCTGGTCGCGGTAGGCCACGACCTCCGGAAAGTTGTGCCCGGTGTCGACGTGCATGACCGGGAACGGGATCGGGGCCGGTGCGAAGGCGCGCTTGGCCAGCCACAGCATGACCGCGGAGTCCTTGCCCCCGGAGAACAGCATCACCGGACGCTCGAACTCCGCGGCGACTTCGCGGATGATGTGGATGCCCTCGGCCTCCAGCGCGGCCAGCTGGGAGAGCTGGTACGTCGGAACTGTCACTTCTGGGTCCTCCAGGACAAGGTCACGGGCGGCCGAGCGCGCGGTAGCTCCAGCCGGCCGAACGCCAACGGTCGGCGTCCAGGGCGTTGCGGCCGTCGAGGATACGGCGTTCGCGGACCACTCCGTTCAGTCCGTCAGGATCGAAGGTCCGGAACTCTGACCACTCGGTCAGCAACAAGAGCAGGTCGGCGTCACGCGCCGCGCCCAGGGCGTCCTCAGCGAAGGTCAACTCGGGGTGGATGCGCTTGGCGTTGGCCATCGCCTCGGGGTCATAGACCACGACCCGGGCGCCCCGCGACTGCAAGGTGGCCGCGACGTCCAGGGCGGGGGAGTCGCGGATGTCGTCGGAGTTCGGTTTGAACGCCGCTCCCCAGACGCCGATCTGGGCGCCGGCGGCGTTCCCGCCGACTTCGTGGATCGCCAGCTCCACCGTGCGGGCGCGGCGGCGCAGGTTGATCGCATCGACCTCGCGCAGGAAGGCCACGGCCTGGACGACACCGAGTTCCTCAGCCCGGGCCATGAACGCCCGGATGTCCTTGGGCAGGCAGCCGCCGCCGAAGCCCAGGCCCGGGTGCAGGAAGCGCGGCCCGATCCGCTCGTCGAGCCCGAGGGCCTCGGCGAGCTGGCTGACATCCGCGCCGGTCACCTCGCAGACCTCGGCCATCGCGTTGATGAAGGAGATCTTGGTGGCCAGGAACGAGTTCGCCGCCACCTTCACCAGCTCGGCGGTGGCGAAGTCGGTCACGACCGCGGGGCAGCCGGCGGCGAGGATCGGGGCGTAGACCGCCCGCAGCTGCTGCTCGGCCCGCCCGCTGGCGACCCCGAAGACGAGCCGGTCGGGATGCAGGGTGTCCTGTACGGCGTACCCCTCCCGGAGGAACTCCGGGTTCCACGCCAGCTCCACCGCCTCGCCGGCCGGGGACTCCGCGTGCAGCCGGCGGGCGAGCCGGGCCGCCGTACCGGCCGGGACCGTCGACTTGCCCACCACCAGAGCTGGCCGGTGCAGTTCCTGGGCCAAGGCGCCGATGGAGTCGTCGACGTAGCGCAGGTCGGCGGCGTCCGAGCCGTACTGCTGCGGCGTACCGACGCAGACGAAGTGGACGTCGGCGCCGGCCGCCACCTCCTCGTACGACGTGGTGAACGTCAGCCGCCCGCTGTCCAGGCCGCGTTGCAGCAGCTCGGCCAGCCCGGGTTCGAAGAACGGGACCTCCCCGGCGCGCAGCCGGGCGATCTTCTCCTCGTCGACGTCCAGGCCCACGACGTGGTGGCCGAGTTCGGCCATCCCCGCAGCGTGGGTGGCCCCCAGGTAACCGGTGCCGACGACACTCAAACGCACATCGCTCACGGGCGGTTGACCAGTTCCTCGGCCAGCGGCTCGTCGACGATCTCGGTGATGTCGGGGTGTTCGCGGAACCAGGCGATCGTCCGCTTCAACGCCTCCTCGACCGGTACCTGCGGCGACCAGCCGAGGAACTCGCGGGCCTGGGTGATGTCGGGCTGGCGGATCTCCGGGTCGTCCTGCGGGCGCGGCACGAAACTGATCTCCGAGCGGGATCCCGACAGGTCACGAATCCACTTGGCCAACTCCAGAACCGAGATCTCGTGCGGGTTTCCGATGTTCACCGGACCGGCGAGGTCGGACCTGAGCAGCGCCAGGATGCCGTCGATGAGGTCGTCGACGTAGCAGATGGACCGGGTCTGCGACCCGTCGCCCGCGACCGTGATCGTCTCGCCGTGCAGGGCCTGGCGTACGAACGTCGGGATCGCGCGGCCGTCGTTCGGGCGCATCCGCGGGCCGAACGTGTTGAAGATCCGCACGATGGCGGTGTTGACGCCGAGGGTCCGTCGGTAGGCCATGGTCAGTGCCTCGGCGAAGCGCTTTGCCTCGTCGTACACACCACGCGGCCCGACCGGGTTGACGTTGCCCCAGTAGGTCTCAGGTTGGGGATGGACCAGCGGGTCGCCGTAGGTTTCGGACGTGGAGGCGAGCAGGAAGCGCGCACCCTTCTCCTTGGCCAGCCCCAGGGTGTGCAGGGTGCCGATCGAGCCCACCTTCATGGTGTGGATCGGCAGCTGCAGATAGTCGATGGGGGAGGCCGGAGAGGCGAAATGCAGCACCGTGTCGACCGGGCCGGCCACATGGATGTAGTCGGTGATGTCCGCCTTGACCAAGCGAAAGCGTTCGTGCCCGAGCAGGTGCTCGACATTGCTCGGGCTGCCGGTCAGGAAGTTGTCGAGGCAGACGACCTCGGTGCCCTGATCGAGGAGGCGTTCGCAGAGATGGGAGCCCAAAAAGCCGGCTCCCCCTGTGACGACGGCCCTGCCCATTCCCATAAACGCGCTCCATCGAGTGGGTATCGAGACCGGGCCAGCCTACGGTGCCGGGGACCGCGCTCCCCACCACGCCCGAGCACGCAAGGCTGAGAGACCCCCCACATGCCACGCTGTGCGACACGTTCGAATGACAGCAGCGCGGCCCAGCGGCTACGCTGCCACCCGACCGTGTCCGTTTGGAGGTCTACGCAGCATGTCTCAGGTCCAGTTCGGGCCTCGGGCTCTTTCGCCAGCCCAACCCTCCTCGACGTACCCGGTCACGAAGCGGGCGCCGCGGGTGCATTGGCAGCTGCGACACAGCCTGACGCTACTTGTATTGGACGCCTTTCTGGTTGCCGGCACGCTGGCGGCGGTGATATTTGCCCGCTTCGGGGAGCTCGACGCCAAGCAAGGCGGCCTGTTCTACGTGGAGATCGCCGCCCTCTACGGCGTCGCCTGGCTGCTCATACTGGCCGCGGGCGGAAGCTACGAGAGCCGGTTCTTCGGTTCCGGCCCCGAGGAGTACAAGCGGGTCATCACCGCCTCGCTGCGCGCCGTCGTCCTGATCGCGGTCGGCGCCTACATCGCCAAGCTCGACGTAGCCCGGTCGTTCGTTGGTGGGTCGTTCCTAGTCGGCGTGGCGGTGCTCATCATCGCGCGCTGGTTCGCCCGCCAATGGCTGGTCCGCCAGCGTTTCCAGGGCCGGCTGTCCCACCGCCTGCTTGCGGTCGGCGCCCCGTCGTCCATCGACGAGCTCGTCATGGAGCTGTCCGCGCACCCGCATGCCGGGCTCACGATCGTGGGGGCCTGTACGCCAGGACCGGAGGGCGATGCGACGCCGTCGGGCGTGCAGCGGATCGGCACCCTGGACAACGTCGCGGCGGTGGCCCAGGCCATGGAGGTCGACGCGGTCGTGGTGACCAGCGCCGCATCCATCAATCCCCGGGTGATCCGCGAGATCGCCTGGAGCCTGGAGGGCCTGGGCGTAGACCTGATCATCGCACCGTCGCTGAGCGGCGTCGCGGGCCCACGGATCACCATGCGGCCCATCGGCGGGCTCGCGTTGCTGCACGTCGACGAGCCAACGTTCTCCGGCGCCCGGCGGGCGATGAAGACGGGACTGGACTGGATCAGCGCCGCCCTAGGGGTACTCGTGCTGTCCCCGGTGCTGTTGGCCATCGGCCTGATCATCAGGCTCACCGACAAGGGTCCGGCGTTCTACCGGCAGACCCGGATCGGCCTGGACGGCCAGGAGTTCCGCGTCTTCAAGTTCCGCACCATGTACACCGACGCCGAGCATCGCCTGGCCGCGCTGCTGGACAAGAACGAGGGCGACGGCCTGCTCTTCAAGATCAAGGAGGACCCGCGGGTGACGCCGGTCGGCAAGTGGCTGCGGGCGGGCTCGCTGGACGAGCTGCCGCAGCTGCTCAACGTGCTGCTCGGGCACATGTCGCTGGTCGGACCGCGGCCGCTGCCAGTGGCCGATTCGGCGTTCGAAGGTCATGTCCGGCGCCGGATGCTGGTCAAGCCCGGGATCACCGGACTGTGGCAGGTCAGCGGACGTTCGGACGTCTCCTGGGAAGAGGCGGTCCGGCTCGACCTGCACTACGTGGAGAACTGGTCCATCGCGCTGGACTTCACGATCCTGTGCCGCACGGTGGCGACCGTGCTGCGCCGCCAGGGCGCGTACTAAATCATCTCCCAGGGGCTTGCGCCCCCGGACCCCCGCTCAGGAGGGCTCCGCCCCCCTGACACCCCCCGCCCGGGGCTGCGCCCCGGGAATCATCTCCCAGGGGCTTGCCCCGAGGACTTCAGCCGCCGATCACCTCGTTGTAGATCTGCTCCAGCCGCTGAATGTCGACCTCGGGGGTGTACCGGCGCAGGTAGGACTCCCGGGCCGGGACGCGGCGCTCCAGCCAGGCCGGCCGGTCGGTGACCACGTCGGTGAGGGTGGCGGCCAGCGCGTCGGGGCGGCCCACCGCGAACGCGACGCCGGCCCCGTCGGTCACCACATCCTCGCTGAAGTTCTCCAGGTCGGACACCACCAGCGGGGTGCCGAAGGACAGGCTCCGCAGGATGACCAGCGGTAGCCCCTCGTACCACTCTGACGGCAGGATCATGGCCAGTGCACCGGCCATCAGCTCGCCCACGGCCTGCTCGTCGATCCAGCCCAGGAACTCCATGGACGGGTCGTCTGCGACCTGCGCCTCGACCAGCGGGCGGAGCGGACCGTCACCGGCGATCTTCAGGGTGAGGCCGGGGGCTACCTTCGGCCAGGCCGTCAGCAGCGTCTGGATTCCCTTGACGTCCACCAGTCGCCCGGCGAACGCGACGTACGGCGGGTCGACGGGGCCGGTCGGCTCACCGGGATCGGGCATCGAGTTCGGCTTCACGGTGATCTTGTGCTCGGGCAGGCCGTCCCGGACGAGCAGCCGCTTGCCGAAGGACGTCAGCGAGATGAACTTGTCGATCTTGTGGTGCTGCGTCCCAATGCCGCGGTGGAGCAGCAAGCCGGCGGTCAACGCCGCGCTGCCGGCGGCGCTGTCGTGGTAGCAGCGGTGTCGAATGCCGGCCAGTTTGAGCCGGCGCCCGACGCAGTCCTCGCACACGTGGTTGTCGCGAAAGCAGGTAGCCGCGATGCAGGACCAGCGGTAGCTGTGCAGCGTGTTCACCGTGGGCACGCCGTGCGCCTTGGCCGTTCGGAAGACCGCCGGGGACATCAACGGGAAGGGCGTGTGTACATGGACGACGTCCGGCGCGAAGGACCCGATGCGGGCCGCGACGTCCCGAGCGGCCTCGATGTTCCAGATCGCCTTGAGCCCGGCGCGGAGCGCCGGCAGGTTCATCTCCTCGGCGGAGGGCAGCGTGTACTCGGTGACCGCGTGCCCGGCCGCGGTGAGCAGTTCGGCCTCGTGGGCGAGCACCTCCATGGCGCCGCCCTTGCTCTGGTGGTGGTTGTGCAGCTGCAGGATGCGCACGCTTGTCCCTACGACCGGATCCAGACGGGCACCGGCCCGCTGAGCATGGAGGACAGTTCGGCCAGATCGTCGGTGAACCGCGGCGCCAGCGATGCCCGGATCTCCTCGGAGACCTCGGACGGCTTCAGCCCGCTGCGCCGGATCCGCTCGCGGAACCGGAAGCTGGTCAGCGACTTGACCGTACGTCGCAGCAGCTCGTTGCCCGTCGCCTTTTGGATGGCGCGCTGGACTACCTGCAGGCGCGGCGTGCCCGAGACGTTGACCCTGGGTACGTCGAGGTCCTGGTGGGGATCCTCGGGCAGGTCGAGGAAGTCCTGCACCCGCCGTACCGTCCCTGCGTAGTCGCGCTGCAGGTCGTCGTAGAAGAAGACACCGACCCGGTCCTCGCCGAGCCCGGCCCGCAGGATCGCGAGATCCTCGGCGTAGTAGCTCATCGACGGGTACAGCCACAGGTGGTGCCAGTTCTCCGCCTTGCGGCGCGGCTCGTCGGCCACCGCGGCCAGGAAGTCCTCCTCGGTTTCGAACCCGCGGGCCCTGAGGTACAGGTAGCTGGAGTAGGCGCGTTCGACCGGCTCCCGCAGTATCACCACGAGGCGCATCTGCGGATTGATCCGCAGGATCTCCGGGACCGCGCGCTCAGCGTAGAACATCGTGGAGACCGAGCCGTCCCCGAGCGCCAGGTAGTCGTGCTCGGTCGGGTACAACGCGAGGTAGGCCTCCCGGTCGGCCACGGTGGCCCGGTTGATGGTGCCCGAGTCACCGGGTCCGGCAAAGTGCGCACCCTGGCCGTACAGGGCGAAGTAGTGCGGCTCCTTGGGGTCGGTCATGAAGACCCGGGAGTGGGTGCGCAGGCCCTCGACGAGGCCCGTCGTACCGCAGCGGGCGGCGCCGGCCACGAGGAATGTCGGGACGGTCTGGCGAGGCGGGTCGGTCATGTGTGGTGCTGTCTTCCTTCTCGCTGGAGAGCGGCTGAATGCTCGATGGCCTCGGAGTAGGCGCGGTCGAGTCGATCTACGACGACGCTCGAGGTGAACTGCTCGAGGGCCCTCGCCCTGGCGGCGGTCCCGCGCTCGGCGCGCAAGCCGGGATCGGCGAGCAGAGCGCCGGACTCCCGCAGCAGGCTATCCATGTCCCCGATAGGGACCACCGACCCGCCGTGGGCTAGGGAGCCGCCGACCAAGGTCTCGGCCACGCCGTTGACGTCCGTGGCCACCGCGGGACGGCCGCAGGCCATCGCCTCGGCGACGGCGAGGGAGACCGTCTCGTACCGCGAGGGCAGGACGAGGGCGTCGCAGGCCCAGAGCCACGGCCGGACGTCGGTGACGGTCGGCACCGCGCGGACGGTGCGGCCCCACTGGGTCGGGGCCAGGGCACGCAGGGGCGCGTCGTCGTCGATGCCGACCAGGACCAGCTCGGTGTCGGGCAGCGGCGTTCGCTCCCAGGCCGTGACGAGCAGGTCCTGGCCCTTCTGGCGGGCCAGCCGGCCGACGCTGAGCAGGAGGTGTGGCGCGGACACCCCGAGTTCGGCTCGGTGCCGTTCCCAGGTCACCTCGTCGACCGGCGCGTAGTGTGCGGTGTCCACCGCCACCCCCAGCGGTACGGCGGGGTTGGTGATCCCGACCCGCCGGCCCTCGTCGATCTCGTCGGAGCAGTTGGCCACCAACACATCGGTCCGCCGGCTGGCCAGTCGCTCCCAGCCGCGCATCACCCCTGCGAGCTGGCGGTTGCCGACCACGTCGAAGGACCAAGCGTGCGGCTGGTAGACCACCGGGGCCCCGGCCAGCCCGGCCAGGGGCAGCCGGCCGAGGAGACCGCCGAAGAACGAATGCAGGTGCACCACATCGGGCCGTACGGCGGCGACCGTCTGGCGCAGTTCGCCGAGGGCAAACGGGTACGACGCCGGCCTGGACCGGCGGATTCCCCAGTCGTAGTGCGTGACCCCTTCTAGCCGGCGCATGGCCGGCGGCGCCAGCAGGTGCACGCGGTGGCCGCGCTCGACCTGCTCGCGGGTGAACTCCTTGAGCAGGCTGAAGACCCCCCACCCCGGCGCCTCGGTGACGTGGAGCACGCGAAGCATCCGCAGTGCGCTCCTGTCTTTCGGGCCCGATCGTTCTCGGGTCGGGCCGGCTAACCGCTGGGAACAGTAGCCCAGCGCGACAGGTCGGTTCCCAACCGCTCGGACAGCAGGGCGACGTCCGAGGCCAGGTACGCTGCGACCTCGGCGCGCACCTCAGGGCGCACGCTGGGCAAGGTGGCGGCCCGCCACATCCGGCGCTTGAGGGCAGCGACCGCGGGCAGGGACGTGGTGCGCGACCACTGGCGCAGGGCCCGGAGGGGGCCGGCCAGCAGCCGCGGCGGGCGATGCGTGATCCGGCGCACGGCGGTGAAGCGGGCGGCCTTGGTGCTGGCGTTGCGAACGTCGAAGCTCGGCAGCGGGTCGGCCGCTATCCCGGCGAAGTCCGCCAGCGCCCGCCAGGCCTGTTCCGGATCGGCCGACAGCTCCTCCAGCAGGACGACGTGCACGCGGTCGCGCGGGGCCTGCGCCAACAGTCGCTCCACAGCCGCCCCGAGCCGTCCCACCCGCGGGTAGTCCACGAGCTTCGGGTCCAACGGTGTGGTGTCGGGCATCCCACCAGCCACGCTGCGCCGCCAGGCGGTGGCGAAGTCGGCCTCGGACTCGTTGAGCGAGACCAACTGCGTGCGGTGCCAGGAGATCAGCAGGTCGACCGGGTTTCGCAGGGCGACCACGAACCTGGCCCCGGGGACGGCGGCGAGGATGTCGGGCACCGCGCGCTCGGAGTAGAGGTATGTCGTCGATCCTTCGGCCAGCATGGTGCCTTCGGGCGCGCTCGCGAACAGCGCAGCGTAGCGGGCCCGGGTATCGAAGCCGTAGTGCGAGCGCATGCCGGGGTAGTCCGAGGCCCAGTAGAAGGGCTCCTTCGGCACCGAGAACGTGATCTGCGGGTGGTCGGCGAGCCAGCCCGCGAGCGACGTCGTGCCCGATTTGGGGGCGCCGATGACGTACAACTCAGGAAGCCTGGTCACCGGCGCGCCTCGTGCCAGGCGCGGTTGCTTCCCAGCCGGGCAGCCAGCTCAAGCCCAGCCGTTCGTCCTGCTCTGCCAGCCACTGGCTGGCGGCGGCCCGGGCCTGCCGACCGAGTTCGTCCAGCTCGACCCGCTGCTCCGGCGAACAGCTGGCCAATGCCTGTTCCCTGGTCGGGAGCACGGTTTCCCGCGTCACCAGGGAGCGCACGCGACGCAGGCGATCGGCGCCCAGTCGCTCCCGGACCAGCGGATAGAGCCGGCTGCGCCGCAACGTGCGGCTGGCCACCCGGAACGCCCCGTGCTTGAAGGTGACCACGTTGTTGCGGTGCGCCTCGGCGCCCTGCTCCTCCTCGGGAGCGGGCGGTGTCAGTCCCAGCAGCGAGCAGACCTGCTCGTCGACATGTCCACCGGTGACGGATTGGAACGGGACGACCAGCATCCGTTCTATCCCGAAACGCTCCTGTAGCGCGGCGATCCACCGGCCGTAGTCGCTCGCCCCGGCGTACAGCGGGTTCTCCCGCAGCGCCGTCCCGAAGTCGGCCGCGTCCTCCTGCTTGAAGTAGTAGCGGTGGTAGAGGTAGTGCGAGATGGCCCGGGGGACCGGATCCCGGACTACATAGACCACGAGCCGGACCTGGCACTCGTCGGCCAGCCGGTCCAGGGCCTCGGGAAAGCGCGGGAACGTGTAGGACACGCTCGCGTCCATCCGCAGGACACCAACGGTGCGTGGGGCGAACAGCCCGTCGTACCAGTCGGCGCCCCGGTCGTGGTTGCGGCTGAAGTAGTTGGGTTCCTTGACCGAGCCCGGATCGATCGCCGGGTGCATGCTCAGCTGGGCGGCGAGGTAGGAAGTACCGCTGCGGGCCGCGCCGGCAATGACGAGCTCCGGGCCGGGCGTGATGCTCACGCGTCCGGACAGTAGCAGCGGTCGGGCAGCCGGCCGGCTGACCTACGCTGTCCGACGTCGTGGCGGTGGTCGTCCCTGACTCGAGGAGCGTTCGGTTGGCTGGATCGTTGGTGTTCGGCGGCGCCGGGTTCATCGGCACCCACCTGCTGCGTGACCTGGTGGCCCGCGGCGTCGATCCGGTCCTCTCCGCGGACATCGCCGAACCGCGCGAGCCAGTCTCCGGCGTGGACTACCGGTACGTCGACGTGCGTCAGCCGATCGACCTGGACGGGGCGCCGTACGACACGATCTACAACCTGGCCGGGCTGGTCGCCACGCCCGGGCACCCGGACGGCGAGTACTACCGGACGAACGTGACCGGGGCGGTCACCGTCACCGACTTCGCCGACCGGCACGGT
>Ga0183260_10001025_pt1 | contig 23713 bp, 19 predicted proteins | sample AntDrymUQ4972206_2_FD_129768 | JGI IMG/M metagenome (GOLD analysis project Ga0183260, IMG submission 129768) | Polar desert sand microbial communities from Dry Valleys, Antarctica - metaG UQ497 (22.06) (version 2) (version 2) | ecosystem: Environmental > Terrestrial > Soil > Desert | place... | reverse complement strand
GCGCTACAAGGAGCTGCAGGACATCATCGCCATCCTCGGCGTCGACGAGCTGGCCGAGGACGACAAGAAGCTGGTGGCCCGGGCCCGCAAGGTCGAGAAGTTCCTCGGCCAGCCCATGTACGCGGCCGAGCAGTTCACCGGCCAGGAAGGCGCCTTCGTCCCCCTCGAGGAGACGATCGAGGCCTTCGAGATGCTGGTGAAGGGCGACTTCGACGACATCCCGGAGCAGGCCTTCATCGCCGTCGGCGGCATCGACGACCTCAAGGCCAAGGCCAAGAAGATCGAAGAATGACATTCGCCGTCGAGGTGGTGTCGCCGGAGCGGGTGCAGTACTCCGGCGACGCCCGGATCGTCATCTGCCGCACGACCGAGGGCGAGCTCGCCTTCCTCACCGACCACACCCCGCTCATCGGGGCGCTCGGCATCGGCGAGGTCCGCATCGGCCAGGAGTCGGGTGAGGACGAGGTGGTCGCCGTGCACGGGGGCTTCGTCGAGGTGCGCAGCAACAAGGTCGTGATCCTCTCCGACGTGGCCGAGCTGAAGGCCGAGATCGACGTGAACCGGGCCAAGGAGGCCAAGAAGCGGGCCGAGAGCGCGCTGCAGGCCGACGCTGACGACGAGGACGCCAAGGCGGCGCTGCGCCGGGCCGAGGTCCGCCTCGAGGTCGCCGCCTCCGACTGAGGCCGGCCCACCTGGCACGTTGCCCCGCCGCCGGCTCGGGGCCGTCCTGCTCCTACCCGACCCGGTGGCCGCCGAGGTCGACGGCCTGCGCCGGGCCTGCGGCGACCCGGCCCTCGGCCGGGTGCCGAGCCACGTCACGCTCGTGCCGCCGGTCAACGTCCGGGTTGACGACCTGCCGGCCGCCCTGACCCGCCTGCGCACGGCGGCGGCCGCCGTCCCCGGCCCCCTCGAGCTGGTCCTCGGCCCTCCGGCCAGCTTCCTCCCCGTCAACCCCGTGCTGCACCTGGAGGTCGGCGGCCCCGGCCTGACCGCCGTCCACCGCCTGCGCGACCGGATGTTCGCCTTCCCGCTGGAGCGGCGCCTGACCTGGCCGTTCGTCCCCCACGTGACGGTGGCCGACGGCGCCGACCCGGACCGCATCGAGGCCGCCCTGGTCGCCCTGGCCGACTTCACGGCCCCGGTCACCCTGGAGCGCGTCCACCTGCTGGAGGAGGGCGAGCAGCGGACCTGGCGCCCGCTGGCCGACTGCCCGCTGGGCCCACCCGACCTCGTCGGCCGGGGCGGCTTCGAGCTGGAGCTGACCACCAGTGACCTCCTCGACCCCGAAGCGGCAGCGTTCCTCGCCGGCGTCGGCACGGATCCCAGCGATCTGGGCGGTCCGCCCTACGTCGTCGCCCGTCACCGCTGGGAGGTGGTCGGCGTCGCCGGCGCCGAGGCCACGGTCGTGGCCGGGGAACACCGGGATCACGGCGTGGCCGATCACCTGGCCCGCCGCCGCAGGCCGGACGAGGCTCCCTGAAGCCGACAGCCGCCTCGCTAGCCGGCGGTATGGGGCAATGTGGGGCCTTGCGGAAGCATTGTTCTGGGACACCCTCCACAGGTGCGCATTGGGCACTGCGCGACAGACTTGGGCGTGCCCGATGGCCCCAACGGCGGTCACGGACGGCTCGCCGTTCTGCTCGTACCACACGCTTGCCCGGCGGTGCAGGTCCGGCACATCGTCGGGCTGCTGCGTCCAGCAGGCGCGCATGCAGCACGTCGGCAAACAGATGGTGGTAGCGATACCACCGGCGGCGGTCGTCGAGCGGGACCAGGAACATGTTCCCGCGATCCAGCGCCTCCAGCATGGCCTTGCCACCACCCTGGCCGGTGACGGCATCGCACCGTGGACCGGTCATCCGGCCCAGGATGGAGGCTGCAGCAGGAAGGCTGGACACGGTCGGACTGACGCTGCACCACGTCGTCGACCAAGTGGTCAACGACGTAACGATCGTCCCCCGCGAAGCCGGCGATGAAGCCGGCAGCGTCGTCCCGCCCCTGCATCGAGAGCGCCGCCAGCTGAAGCGCGGCGATCCACCCCTCGGTGCGCCCCTCCAGCGCGGCCATGTCCTGCGCGGTCAGGTCCAGGCCCATCACGCCGTTGAGGTACGCCGCGGCCTCGTCAGGTGTGAAGCGCAGCGCGGCGGCGCGAGTCTCGACCAGCTCGCCGCGCGCTCGCAGCCGAGCCAACGGCAGGGCGGGATCGGCGCGGCTGGCGATCACCAAGAGCAGCCGCGGAGGCAGATGGTCGAGCAGGAACGCCATCCCCTCCTGCCCCTCGAGCCCGTCGATGACGTGGCAGTCGTCGAGCACCAGCACGATGTCGCCGGCGATGGCGCCGAGGTCGTTGAGCAGCGTGGTGAGCACCGTCTGGATCGGGGCCGGCTGGGGCGCCTGAAGGAGCGCCAGCGCGCTCTCGCCGACCCCGGGTGCCACCGTCCGCAGTGCGGCGATGACATAGCCCAGAAGGACGCCGGATCGTGGTCGCCCGGTCGAGCGACAGCCACGCGACGGACCGCTCATCGCTCGGCGCGGCCGGCCCGCCCGCCACTCGGCGAGCAGCATGGTCTTGCCGAAGCCGGCCGGTGCGGAAACGAGCATCATCTTCGACGCGGTCCTGCGATCCAGCCGCTCGCTCCGTCGCGGACGTGGCACCAGACCACTTCGCGACTTCGGGACATAGAGCTTCGTCTCGAGCAGGGAGGTTGGCATGACCGTCTCCTCTAGGGGACGCACCCCAAGGTGTCACCTACCGCCCGGTCGAAAGCGCGGGGCGGGTTGGGGCGACGCCTGATCTTTGCGGTGATTTCATTGGGCTCCCAGCGTGCGGAAGCGCCGCCGAGGATGCTCAAGGTCTTCGCGAATCGCCGCTGTTTGTCGTGCGCGCTACCGCCTCAGGGCGTGGAACAGGTTGGAGAAGTCATCGGTCCACACCTGGGCCCCCGGTCGGGCTGGGAGCGGATTCCAGCGGGGGTCGCCGGCCAGACCCGCCAGGTCCGCTCGGTCACGGGCCATCACCACCCACATCGAGCTCGACTCGGTCGCCGCCCTCTCGCCGGTCACGTGGAGGTCGTCGCGTCCGACGGCGGCGAGGCCGGCAGCGTGGGCGAGGTCGCCCACGACGCCGCGCAGGTCGAGGTAGGTGTTGGTGATGTTGACCATGATGACGCCACCATCGGCCAGCCGATCGAGGTACACGGCCAGGGCCTGCCGGGTGAGGAGGTGCACCGGGATTGCGTCGGAGTTGAACGCGTCAACCACGATCAGGCCGAGCTTCGGGCCCGAGGCCCGGGACAGCGAGAGGCGGGCGTCTCCGAGGACGACGTCGGCAGCCGGCGGGCAGTCGCGCAGGTAGGTGAACAAGCGCGGGTCGCGGGCGATGCGCTCGACGTCAGGATTGATCTCGTAGAACGTCCACTGCTGGCCGGCGCGTCCGTAACACGCGAGGGTGCCGATCCCCAGGCCGATCACGCCCACCTCGGACGTGGCAGCCGGCGCGGCAAGGCGGGAGAACACGTCGCCGACCGGACCTTGGCGGGCGTAGTAGGTGAGGGGCTCGAGGCGGCGAGCGGGCTCGGTGCTCTGGGCGCCGTGCAGGATGGTCCCGTTGACAAGGCGCTGGAGGTGCGTGTCATCGTCGCGCTCCACCCGCAGCACGCCGAAGAACGTGCGATTGGAGTAGAGCGTGTCCCTCTGGTCGCCGACCGGCACCGCGGCGGCGAGCAGGACGGCGCCGAGGGCAAGCCCGAAGCGAACGGGTGAAGCGGACAGGGCGGCACAGGCCAACAGGGCGAGGGCGAAGGTCACCGCTCGCGCCGTCATCGAGCCGAGCCCGGCGGACTCGCCGGCGGTGATGACGGCCAGCGTGATGACGCCGACGCCGACGGGGAGAAGTAGGTCGAGCTGGCGGCGGCGCGTGGTCGGCGAGGAGGCAGGGCGAGGGGGGCGGAAAAGGCAGGCGGCCACGATGGCGAGCGGGTACTCGGCGATGGTGTCGAAGGCCAGGGGCGCCACCACGGCGTTGAACACGCCCCCGAGGGCGCCGCCCAAGGCGACCCAGAGGTAGAACTCGGTCAGCTGTGAGCTGGGCGGGCGGTCCTCGGCCAGTCGCCCGTGGCACACCAGGGCGGACAGCAACAGGGCCATGAGGCTGGTCACCAGCAGCAGCAGCACGGGTTCGGTCACCTTCATCAGGAAGAGGAACACCAGCTGAAGGACCGCGAGCAGCTGGAGGTGGGTGACGACCCCCATGAACAGGAACGGCCGCCGGGAGAAGACGACGATGAAGCTGAGGAGGTAGACGGCCAGCGGGATGACCCACAGCAGTGGGACCGCAGCGATCTCGGTGGTCACGTAGGTCGTGGCCGCGAGCATGAAGCTCGACGGCGCGAACGCCAGCGCCACCCAGCGCGCCCGGCGAGCGAGACCGATGGGCGGCCTGGAGGGAGCGTCGGAGCGTGCTGTGGCGGTCGGCTCGTTGGCGGCGAGCCCGGGTTCCGCGTGGCTCGGCGGTCTCCTGGGGGCTAGGGCACATGCCGCGGTGAGGACGACGAGGACGAGGTAGCCGGCGGCCCACCACCGGCGTTGATCGGCGAGGCGGAGGCGGGGCTCGATCACGGTCGGGTAGGCGAGCAGGACAAGGATGCTGCCGACGTTGCTGGCCCGGTACAGGAAGTACGGGTCATTGGCGAGGTGATGGCGGGTGGCGGCGAACCACCGTTGGAGCAGGGGGGCGGTCGAGGAGACCACGAAGAAGGGGAGCCCGACGGAGACCACGAGGAGCCCGAGCAGCCAGAGCACGGGGCTGTCGGCCGCTCGTGGCGTCCAACCGCGGGGAACAGTCACAGGCAACACGCCCACGGCGAGGAGCAGCAGCACCCCGTGCAGCAGCGGCTGGTGACGTCCCAGCCACGACGTGGACCAGTGGGCGTATGCGTAGCCGGCCAGCAGCGCCGACTGGAAGAACAGCATGCACGTGATCCACGTGGCCGGCGACCCCCCCAGCAGGGGCAGGACCATCTTGGCGAACATGGGCTGCACGGCGAACAGGAGCGTCGAGCTCACGAACAGGGTGACGGTGAACAGCAGCGGCCATCCGGGCTCCGACCGTCTCCACGTCGCCAGGCGAACCCCCCAGGGCACTCGAGGGGCCAGCCACGGCACCCCGGGATCAACGCCAGCCTGGCGGTCGGGGGCGGAATCCGGTCCCATCGGTGCCGACCACTCCTCGCTCGCTCGTCGGGCAGGCTGGTCAGTGTTGCAGGTGTCGAACCAGGGTGCGGCGCCGCCGCTGGTAGGCGAGAGTCCGTCCCAGCGGGTGCCTGTCGTCCTGACAACCCGGGCTCCAATCGCCTTCAGCCTCGTCACCATCGGGCTTAGCTAGCTAGTTGAACGGGATCGCCGCGAACTCGACGAGCTTGTCGATCGAGTGGCGGGCGTCGATGCGGCGGACGGTGCCCGACTTGGAGCGCATCACGAGGCTCTGGGTGGTGGCGCCGCGGGCGTCGAAGTGCACGCCCTTCATCAGCTCGCCGTCGGTGATGCCGGTCGCGGCGAAGAAGCAGTTCTCGCTGGCCACCAGGTCGTTCTCGGTGAGGATCCGCTCGAGGTCGTAGCCGGCCTCGAGGGCCCGTCCCCGCTCGTCGTCGTTGCGCACGTAGAGCCGGCCCAGCTGCTCGCCTCCCAGGCACTTGAGGGCGCAGGCCGTGATGACGCCCTCGGGGGTGCCGCCGATGCCGAGGAGGATGTCGGCGCCCGTGTCGGGGAAGCAGGTGCTGAGGGCGCCGACCACGTCGCCGTCCTGGATGAGCCGGATGCGGGCCCCCGCGGTCCGGACCTCCTCGATGAGGTCGGCGTGCCGGGGCCGGTCGAGGATCACGGCGGTGACGTCGCGCACCCGCTCGCCCTTGGCCTTGGCCACGGCGTTGAGGTTGTCGGTGGCGGAGGCGTTGAGGTCGACGACGCCGCGGCAATCGGGGCCGACGGCGATCTTGTCCATGTAGACGCAGGGGCCGGGGTTGAACATCGTGCCGCGCTCGCTGACGGCGATGACGGCGATGGCGTTGCCCCGGCCGAGGGCGGTGAGCGTGGTGCCGTCGACCGGGTCGACGGCGATGTCGACGGGCGGCCCCTGCCGGTCGCCCACCTCCTCGCCGTTGAACAGCATCGGCGCCTCGTCCTTCTCACCCTCGCCGATGACGATGACGCCGGTCATCCCGACGCTGCCGAGCATCACCCGCATCGCGTCGACGGCGGCCCCGTCGGCCCCGTTCTTGTCGCCCCGGCCCATCCAGCGCGACGCCGCCAGGGCCGCCGCCTCGGTGACCCGGACCAGCTCGAGCGCCAGGTTGCGGTCGGGCGGCTGCGGCGTCGTCATGGCCCGGAAACCTAGTCGGCGCCGGGAACCCCTGGCATGCCCTCCCAAGTTGCAGGTCGGTGGGCCGTTCCGCAAGCGTGTCGCCATCGTGAACACCACGACGCCAGCCATCGCGCGCCCCGATCGCGACGGGCGCGGCCCCCTGGCTGGCGCCCTCGTCCTGGTGACCGTGGGTCTGGTGCTGCGGCTGGTGACCGTGTCCGACCTGTGGTTGGACGAGGCGCTGAGCGTCAACATCGCCAAGCTCCCCCTCGTCGACATCCCGGCCGCCCTGGGGCGCGACGGTCACCCGCCGCTCTACTACGTCCTCCTGCACCTGTGGATCTCGGTGGTCGGCGACGGCGACCTGGCGGTCCGTTCGCTGTCGGGCGTCGCCTCGGTCGTGACCCTTCCGGTCGTGTGGCTGGTGGGCCACCGCCTCGGCGGGAGGCGTGCGGCGTGGGGTGCCGCCTTCGTCCTCGCCGTCAACCCCTTCGCCATCCGCTACGCCACCGAGACCCGCATGTACGCCCTCGTCGTCCTGGAGGTGTCGCTCGGCTTGCTGGCGGCCCTCCGGGCCCTCGAGCGCCCGAGCGTCGGCCGGCTGGCGTGGGTGGCGGTGACGGCCGCCGCCCTGCTCTACACGCACTACTGGGCCCTCTACCTGCTGACGGCCACCGGCATCGTCCTCGCCGTGATGGCATGGAAGCGCACGTCCTCGCTCGCGGCCAGCCGGGAGGGTGCGCCGGGCCAGGTCTGGCGTGAGCGCCTCCTCGGGCCCGAGGCGCGCCTGCTCGCCGCCTTCGCCGTCGGCGCCGCCGCCTGGGCGCCGTGGATCCCGACCTTCCTGGACCAGGCGGCCCACACCGCCACACCCTGGGCCCCCACCGTGAGCCCCTGGGCGCTGATCACCGCGATGGGCGAGTTCGGTGGCGGGAACGGCGAGAGCGGCCGGGTGCTGTCGCTGCTCCTGGCCAGCCTCGTCGTGGTCGGGCTCCTGGGCCGTGCCCTCGGCGGCAGCCGGATCGAGCTGGACCTCCGGGGCCGCCCGCCCGCCCGCCCGCTGTTCGCCATCCTGATCGGCTGCCCGGCTCTCGCCGTCGTCCTCGGTCTGGCCACCGGCTCCGCGTTCGCTGGCCGGTACGCCTCGATGGTGTTGCCGTTCTTCGCTTCGCTGGCCGGCCTGGGGGTCGCGGTCGTCGGCGACCGCCGCAGGCTGACGGTGACCCTGGGCGCCGTCGGGCTGATCGGGCTGGGCCTCGCCGGCCAGAACGCCTTCCGCAACCGGACGCAGGCGGGTGAGCTCGCCGGCTACGTCACCGCGGCCGCCAAGCCGGGCGACGTCATCGCCTTCTGCCCCGACCAGCTGGGCCCGGCCACCCTCCGGCTCCTCGGGACCGCCTTTCCCAGCATCGGCTTCCCGCGGGGTGATGACGCACGCCGCATCGACTGGTACGACTACCAGGCCGTGAACAGGGCCACGAGCCCCTCGGCCTTCGCCAAGGTGCTCGACCAGCGGGCCGGCACGGCCCACGACGTCTGGCTCGTCTCGAGCCACGGCTACCGCACGGCGGTGACCTCCTGCACCGAGCTCGAGAACCGGCTCCTCGCCGTCCGCCCGGGCGGCCGCCAGGTCGTGCGGGCCAAGCCGGGCAAGTACTTCGAGGACGCCGCCCTCATCCGCTACCCGAGCGGAGCGCCGGCCGCTGCTTGACTCCACCTGTGGGGGCGTGGAAGGAGGATCTGTGGGCGGCGCTGCCGGCGTGGGTGGCGGCCCGGGTGCTCACCCTGGCGGCGCTGGGCCTCTCGGCGTTCCTCCGCCCCCGCTGGCCCGTGACCCTGCCGGGGACGGCCCGCTTCGCCGAGAACGGCCTGCTGGGCTGGGACGCCGACTGGTACCGGCGCATCGCCCTGCACGGCTACGACGGGGTGCCCGACCAGGGGCTGCGCTTCTTCCCGCTGCTGCCGGAGGTGGCACGGGTGGTGGGCTTCGGCACGAGCCTGGGGGTGGGCATCGCCCTCCTCGCCCTGGCCAACGGCCCCGCCCTCGGCGTGGGCGTGCTGGTGGCCCGGCTGGTGCGCGTCGAGGGCGGCGACGAGCGCCTGGCCCGCCTCGCCGCCACCCTCATGGTGCTGGCGCCCCCCGCCTTCGTCCTCGTCATGGGCTACACCGAGGCGATCGCCATCTGCGCCCTGCTGGGTGCCATCCTGGCGGCCCGGACCGCCGCGAGCGACGGCGACGCCAGCCCCGGAACGGGGCGGTGGGGGATCGCCGCCGCCTGCGGGCTGGTGGCCGGGATGGCTCGGCCGACCGGGGTCCTGGCGGGCATCCCCCTGGCGATCCTGGCCGTCGACGGCGCCCGCCGGGCCGGCTGGGGGGAACGGGCCCGACGGCTGGCCGCGGTGGTGAGCCCGGCCGTCGGCGCCGCCCCCTACCTGGTGTGGGCCCAGCTGGACCGGGGCGACTGGTACGCCCCCTACCGGGTGCAGTCGATCCCGGGGCTGCGCGGCGACTTCGTGGACCCGTTCACCCGGCTGGGGCGGGCCGTGGGCACGATCGCCGGCGGCGGGGTGGGCGCCAAGGGCCACGACCTGCTGGTCCCCGTCGCGGTCCTCCTCCTCGTGCCCGCCGTGCTCCGCTGGTCCAAGCCGCTCGCGGCCATGACCATCGTCACCACGGCCATCGCGCTCTCCGCCGAGCACCTCGGCTCGTTCGAGCGCTACCTGTGGGCCAGCGTCGTGCCGGTCCTGACCGTCGCCTGGCTGTGCCGCGGCCCGGTGGCGGCGAGGGTTGCGCCGGTCGTCGCCGGCGCCGGCCTGACCGTCCTGGCCACCCTCGCCTTCCTCGGCTACTACGTGCCGTAACAACCCCGCCGGCCGCCGCCCTTTCCACCCGCCTTCCCTCCTGCGGTGCTCGGCTCGTTCCTCGCCTGCGCTCCTCGTCAGTCCAGGCGGGTGACGGGCGGCGTCCGGCGGGGCCCGTGACAACCCCGTGACATCCCCACCGGCTGTGTTGAAGAGCAGACATCTCGCTGCGGGGTCTCGCCGTGGCTGTCGCCGGGCGGTTCAGGCGGTCGGGCCGCATAGGCTTCGGTCGTGGCCGAGGAGCGCAAGAGCGGGGAGCCGCCGGGGGTCGTGCCGCTCATCATCGGCGGGTCGAGCAGCTCGCTCGGGGCTGGTGGTCGCCACCGGTCACTGCAGACGCTGTCCCTGAAGGGCATCCCCGAGGCCAAGCAGGAGGGGTTCGTCTCGTCGCTCCAGGCGCTCGGCTTCCGGGTCACCCGCTCCGGCGGGAAGCTCGTCGTGCCGGCCCGGGACCGCGGCGCCGTCCAGGGCATCATCGACCTCGAGCGCCTGCAGTCGGACGAGGTGGTCAAGCGATCCGACGACCGCTGGTGGTACGGGTTGGTCGACGCCGCCGCCGAGCTGGCCGACGCCGACCCCGACGACCTCCAGGACGAGCCCGACCGGTTCCTGGCCGCGCTCGAGTCGTTCGTGAAGCGGGGGGTGGGGGCGACGTTCCGAGCCGAGGTCCACGGGCACGTGCTGGGCCTGGCCGACGCCACCGCCACCCACCTCCGCACCGGGCGCCCCGACCGGGCCGTGCGCTGCGCCGGTCGCCTCCACGACAGCGCCCGGCGGCTCAAGTGACGGCGCCGGCCGAGCCGGCCACCGGTTCGCGCTAACGCCGGTCGGACCCGTACCTTCGCTTCGGTGCTCCTCGCCGAGCTCGAGATCCGTCACTCCCGGCCGATCGCGCCGACACGCCGGGTGGCGCTCGGTGACGACCTGTTCCTCCCCACCGACCCGGCCCCGGGCTTCGGCGGGATCCTCCTGGCGTGCGTCGTCGCCACCTTCTGCCAGCAGCTGGACGAGGAGATGGCCGATGAGCTCGACGACCTCCTCGACGACCTCGAGCAGGGCCGGCGCATCAGCCAGCCGAGGCTGCGCCACCGCTTCCAGGTCGACGTGATCGGGCTCGACCGGTCGCACCACCGGCTCTACGGCGCTGGGGGCTCGTACCATCTCGACATCGAGCTGAAGGGCCACCCGATGCCGCAGGTCCTCGGTGCGGCCTACGCCGCCGGGATGCTTGGCCGTGACGCCAAGGCCGTGGTGTTCCGGCTGCTGCGCAAGTCGACCCTCTGGGCCGGGGAGCCCGGGCCCCGGCTGCTCGCCTTCCTCCTCGGCACCGAGGCCGCCTCGAGGTCCTGGACGACCGCCGTGAACGACGAGCGGTGGGCGATGGCGGTGCTGGGCTTCGACGCCGCCGACCTGCCCGACGCCGACGACGTCGGGCGCCGCTACCGCGACCTCGTCCGCCTGGCCCACCCCGACGCCGGCGGCGACGCCAGCGTCGCCGGCCATCGCATCACCGAGCTGAACGAGGCGAGGCGCGTCCTCCTTCGTGCCGGCTAGCGGCGCTAGCGGGATGGCGCCGCCCGCCGCGCTGCTGCTGGCGCCCGGGGCGGGCGCCGACCGGACGCAGTCGCAGCTGGTCGCCATCGACGACGCCGTCCGCGCTGTCGGCTGGGAGGTGGCGCGGATGGACTTCCCGTACCGCCTCGCCGGCCGGCGCGCCCCCGATCGACCGCCCGTCCTCCTCGAAGCCGTGCGCAGGGCGGCGGCGGAGCTCGTCGAGCGTGCGGGGATCCCGCCCGAGCGCCTCGTCCTCGGCGGGCGGTCGATGGGGGGGCGGATCTGCTCGATGGCCGTGGCCTCCGGGCTTCCCGCCGCCGGCCTCGTCCTGGTCAGCTACCCGCTGCACCCGCCGGGCCGGCCCGACAAGCAGCCCGAGCGCACCGCCCACTTCCCGCGCCTCGAGCTGCCGTGCCTCTTCGTGTCCGGGACCAGGGATGCGTTCGGGACGCCGGCCGAGCTCGCCGCCGCCACGACCGCCATCGCCGGAGAGGTCACCCACGTCTGGCTCGACGGGGGGACCCACGGCCTGCGTGGACGCGACGCCGACGTCGGGCGGCGGATAGCCCTGTGGGCTGCCGCCACCGTCGGCTAGCACGGGCCCGGAGGGCGGCCCTCGAAACGGGGCCTCTGCCACACCCGCGCCGCGCACATCACCACGCGTCCGTCGGTTCCCGCTACTATGCGCAGCGTTCAGCCGCTCCCCGGTGCAGTCGCGCCGCGTGGAGACCATGGAGAGGGAGCCCATATATGAAGAAGGTTCGACTTGCGGCCTGTGCGGTTGCGCTCAGCGTCGGGGGCCTGAGCCCCTTGGGTCTGTCACCTGCGGCCGCCGACACGGCCGCGTCTGCCGTGACCTCGGGCTACGGCCTGAACCTTGACCTCGCGGGCACGCCTGCGATCGACAAGGCGGGGTTGGCCACCTCCACGCTGCCGCCGGGCGGGAACTTCGCCGACGAGCTCTTCCTGGCGCCGGTCGAGCCGGTCATCCTGTCGGGCACGGCCAGGGGCATGGCGGCCACCAACGCCGAGTCCGTCCTCCTCAGCGAGCTGGAGCAGGTGACCCAGGCGGTCCCCGGTCCGTACAACGCGGTGGGCGTCGGCCTGGTCGAGGACCTCGGCGTCCTGCTGAACGTCGCCGGTGACATCAACCAGGCCCTGGTCAGCGCCAGCGCCGTGCGGGGCGAGGCCGTCGGCGTGTGCCGCAACGGCGCCGCGGTGTACTCGGCGAACTCCGAGGTCGCCGACCTCAACGTCGGCGGCATGGACGTCGGCGTCAACAACCCGGTCACCGACCTGCTCGGCACGGTCAACAGCGCGCTCGCGGGGCTCCAGGTGATCGAAATCAAGCTCAACGAGGTCAACGTGACGGCGACGGGGGCGACGGTCACCGCCCTCCACGTGACGGTGCTGGGTGCCCTTGCCGGCGTCCCGATCGCTGGCCAGGATCCGGTGGCCGACATCATCGTGGGCCACGCCGAGGTGGGCGGCCTGCAGTGCGCGCCCCGTCCCCAGTGCTCCGACACCACGGACAACGATGGCGACGGCCAGATCGACGCCAACGACCCCGGTTGCATCAACAACGGTGTGTACGACCCCAACGACGATGACGAGCGGAACACCCTCCCCCGGACCACCGCCACCGGCCCGCTGCCCCGGACCGGTGGCGACTCGTCGACCACCCTGCCGATGGCCGGCGGCTTCGCCGCTCTGGCCTTGGGCGCCCTGGCGCTGCGCCGCCGGAGCCAGTCCTCGAGCTGAACGGCCCAACGTCGGCCGGTCGTCATGACGACCGACGGCTAGCAGTCTCCTAGCAGTCTGAAGACGTCCAGAGCCCGGCCCCGACAGGGACCGGGCTCTGACGCATCTCGGGCCGGTGTTGGCCTGCCCCTGCCGGCACCGCCCGGCGACGAGATGGCTGGTGGTGCGACGCCATCGCCCGGCGCGGAGGTTGCGGCGGGGGGACGCTTCCGCCCTGGTCAGGTTGTGGGCGGCGCCGGGAGGACGGGGAGATCCTCGGGGTTGAGGTCCTCGAGCTCCCGTGCCGCCGTCTCGGGGTAGCAGGTGACCACGAGGACGGCCAGCAGCAGGGGACCGGCGGCGAGGACGGCCAACGCCGGGCCGAGGCCGCCCAGCCGGGTCGAGAGCAGGCCGGCGGCGAGGAGGCCGGTGACGGCCCCGGCCCGGGCCGCGATGCTGATGACCCCGTTGGCCCGCCCCCGCACGGCCGTCGGGAACAGCTCGGGGCCGTAGACGCCGAGGGCCGGGACGGTGGCGGCCGAGAAGATCCCGGCGACGATCCCGAGCGCCCACAGCGGCCAGCCGACCGCCAGGTAGGCGAGGACGACCAGGATCGTGCCGACGACGAGCCCGACGGCGCCCACGGCCCGGCGGCCCCGCTCGGCCAGGCGGCCGCCGGCCACCACGCCGATCCCCGCCGGCGTGCCGGTCAGGAGCGTGAACACCGTGATCCGCAGGGCCGAGAAGCCCCGCTCGTCGCGCAGGAACGTGTTCTGCAGCTGGGCCGCCGGGTTGACGAAGGTCGCGGCCAGGAACCCCCCGCCGGCCAACATGCCCAGCCGACCCCCGTGGCCCCGCAGGCGGGGGGCGCCGTCGCCCGGTCGGGCGCCTCCAGAAGCGGTTGAGGGCCGGCGCCGGCCTCCGCTCGCCTGCGAGCGCAGGAACCGGCGGCTCTCGGGCAGCCGCCGGGCCGCCAGCAGCACCAGGGGCAGGAACAGCACGGGCACCACGTACGACAGGCGCCAGCCCCGCACGCCCAGGTCGGCCACCGGCAGGGTGAGCACGCACACGCCCGCCCCGAGGGCGTTGACGAGGGTCAGCACCCCGGCCGTCCACGCCCGGGCGTGGGCCGGCACCTCCTCGGCTGCGTGCACGCCGATCACCAGGTTCATGGCGGCCGTCAGCCCCCGCGAGGGCACCTGCGAGGCGATCAGCAGCGGCAGGCTCGGGGTGAGGGCGCCGGCGGCGGTGAAGGCCACGGCGACGACCACGGCGACGGCCAGCACCCGGCGCCTCCCGAGCCGGTCGGCCAGGGCCACGGCGGAGAAGGCGAGGACCAGGTCGACCCGGCTGACGGCGAGCGCCACCCCCTGGCCCCCCGGTCCTACCCCGAACTCCTCACCGGCGAAGGTGATGGTCTGGGTAAGCAGGGTGCCCAGGTAGCCCGAAGCCATCGACAGGATGCAGAGGGCGCAGACGGCGCGGGCGGCCTGCCGGTCGAGCGCCTCGGTGGGCGCCCACCACGGGGGCGACCCGCGCAACGGCAGGCGCCGCAGCTCGCGGCGGGTCGGGAGGGCGAACAGCCAGGCGAAGAAGGGAAGGTCGAGCTGGTAGGTGGTGCGCTGGGTGACCCGGTGGCGCCCGTCGCCCAGGTCCTCCACCTCGAGGCTTCGCTCCCAGCCCGCCACCGGACCGGCCTCGCCGCCCCAGCGGTCAGCGCCTGCCGGCTGCTCCCGCACGATCCCGGCCCACGGCCGGCGGGCCGCCGCCAGCCCCTCGTCGCCGAGGACGGCGACGGCGACGGCGGTGGGCACGGAGCGGCGGCGCCGGCCTAGGCCGTGGCGTACAGCGTGGCGTAGGCGGCGGCGGCGTCGACCAGCCGGTCGACCGCCACCCACTCGTCGTGCACGTGGGCCTGGGCGATGCCGCCGGGCCCGCACACCACGGCCGGCACGCCGGCGTCGTTGCGCACGAAGCGGGCGTCGGTGGTGAACGGCATCCCGATGACCTCCGGCTGCCGCCCGGTCGCCGCGGCGATGCAGCGGCCGACGAGGGCGGCGAAGGGGTGGTCGGGTTCGAGCTCGCTGGCCTGGCCGAACACCTCGACCTCGATCTCGTAGCGCAGGTCGGGGTCGCCGACGGCTCGGAGCTTGGCCTCGACGGCGGCGAGGGTCGACTCGAGGGTGGCCCCCGGCAGCACCCGCCGGTCGAGCGTGACCCGGCACGTCTCGGCCACGGTGTTGTGGCCGCTGCCGCCGGCGATCTGGCCGATGTTCGCCGTGGGCCGCCCCAGCAGCGGGTGGGCCTCATCGTCGAAGTCGGCGGCGTGCAGGGCCAGCACGACCTTGGCGGCCGTCTCGATGGCGCTGATGCCCTGCCGGGGAGCCGAGCCGTGGGCCGGGCGCCCGAGGGTGGTGAGCTGGGCCACGAGCAGGCCACGTTCGGCCACGCACACGCCGAGGTCGGTCGGCTCGGGCACCAGGCAGGCGGCGACGCCCTTGCAGAAGCCCTCCTCGACCAGCACCTGGGTGCCCCAGCGCCCGCCCCGCTCCTCGTCGGCCACGAGGTGGAAGACGAGGTCCCAGGCCGGTTCGCGCCCGCTGCGGCGCAGCGCGGCCACCGCCTCGATGGCGGCGGCGATGCCCCCCTTCATGTCGGCGGTCCCCCGGCCCCACACCCGCCCGTCGGCGACCTCGGCGCCGAAGGGGTCGACCGTCCAGTCGGCGGCGTTGATCGGCACGACGTCGAGGTGGCCGTTCACCACCAGCACGGGCTTGCCCGTCGCCGGGAGCGTCGCCACCACGCTGGCCCGGCCGGGCCGGGGCTCGACGACCTCGACGGTGGCGCCCAGCGGGTCCAGCAGCTCGCGGCAGGCGGCCACCACCCGCGCCTCGTCGCCCGGCGGGTTCCTGGTGTCGACCCGCACGAGCGCCTGGGTGGCAGCCACGACGGCGTCGGTGTCGACGTGCTCCTGCATGGGCCGACCGTACCGCCCCCGCGAGGGGAAGAGAGGGGGCCGCAGGCGGGTTGTAGGGTGCGTGGTGATGCGTGCAGCCGTCCTCGAGACCCTCGAGCTCATCCGTCCGGCCCTCCAGGCCGACGGCGGTGACATCCGGGTCCTCGACCTGCGAGAGGACACCGGCGTTCTCGACGTCGAGCTGCTGGGCGCCTGCGGCAGCTGCCCGATGAGCACCATGACCCTGAAGGCCGGCGTCGAGCGGATCCTGAAGGACCGGGTCGAGGGCCTCACCGAGGTGCGGGCCCTGGGCATCGACTTCGGCGAGGGCATCGACGACCCGGCCGGGAGCACCGAGGGCGCCGAGGGTGACGACGGCGTCGAGAGCAACGTCAGCTTCACGCCACGCGCCTCGTAGAGCCGCTCGGCCCAGGTGCGAGGGCGCGACCCCGCTGAGCTGGTCGAGCGGGCTGCCGGTGGCGACCGAGCGGCACTGGCCCGCCTCCTGACCCTCGTCGAGCGGGGCGGGGACGGGGCCCGGCAGGTGGCTCGCCTGGCCCACCAGCGGGCAGGTGGGGCCTACACCATCGGCGTCACGGGGGCACCCGGGGCGGGGAAGTCGACGCTCACCCACGCGCTCGTCCGCCACCTCCGCCAGGACGGCCGGGACCGCCACGAGGTGGGCGTGCTGGCCGTCGACCCGTCGTCGCCCTTCACCGGCGGGGCCATCCTCGGCGACCGGGTGCGCATGACCGGCCACGCCGCCGACGACGGCGTCTTCATCCGCTCGATGGCCAGCCGGGGCCACCTCGGCGGGTTGGCGCTGGCCACCCGTGACGCCGTCCGGGTGCTCGACGCCGCCGGGTTCGGCCTCGTGGTGGTGGAGACGGTCGGGGTGGGCCAGGTCGAGGTCGCCATCGCCGGGGCCGCCGACACCACCGTCGTGGTCGTGTCCCCGGGATGGGGCGACGCCGTGCAGGCCAGCAAGGCGGGCCTGCTCGAGATCGCCGATGTGCTGGTCGTCAACAAGGCCGACCTCGGCGGCGCCGAGGCGGCGGTGCGGGACCTCGAGAACGTTCTCCAGCTGGTCGGCCCGTCCCCTGGCCGGTGGCGCCCTCCGGTCGTCGTGACGTCCGCACCCGCCGGGACTGGTGTGGCCGAGCTCTGGCAGGCCGTCACCGGCCACCGTGCCGCCCTCGAGGCCACCGGCGAGCTCGACGCCCGCCGCCGCCAGCGCCTGGCCACCGAGCTGCGCGAGGTCGTCCTCCGCCGCCTCGAGGACCAGGCTGCCACCGCCGCCGGCCTCGGGAGCTTCGACGCCCTGGTCGACGAGATCGTCGCCGGCCGCCTCGACCCCTGGTCAGCCGCCGACGTCCTCCTCACCTTCACCCAACCGGCAGCAGGGGAGCGTTCGGGGCCGCCCCCGCCGGGGTAGGGCTGGCCGATGCCTGAAGACCGCCCCTCCATCCTCGTCGACGTCGACGGCACCCTCGTCGACACCAACTACCTCCACACCATCGCCTGGTGGCGGGCCTTCCAGGACATCGGCGAGGACGTCTCGATGAGCACGATCCACCCGCTCATCGGCATGGGCTCGGACCAGCTCGTGGAACAAGCCCTGGGTCGTGAGAGCGACGAGGCCAGCGATGGCCACTCCCGGCACTACGACGGCTTCAAGGACGAGATCAAGGCCTTTCCCAAGGCGGCCGACCTGCTGCGGGAGCTGGCAGGGAGGGGAGGGCGGGTCATCCTGGCCACCTCGTCGGACGAGAAGGACCTGGACCGGCTCCGCGAGGCCGTCGGGGCCGACGACGCCATCGACGACGCCGTCTCGAAGGGTGACGTGGCCCACAGCAAGCCGTCACCCGACATCTTCGAGGCGGCGCTGGAGAAGTTCGACCTCGACGCCGGGCGCACGATGGTGGTGGGAGACACGGTCTGGGACGTGGAGGCGGCCGGCAAGCTCGACCTCCCGGTGGTCTGCGTCCTCACCGGCGGGTCGAGCCGCCAGCAGCTGGAGGAGGCCGGAGCCGTGGCCGTCTACGAGGACGTCGCCGAGCTCCTCACCCAGTTGGACGAGAGCCCCCTCAGCCAGCTCTTCGCCGACTGAAGTCGGCGCGGGGGCAGCGGCCAGGCGCCTGCTCGCGACCTGGCCACGCCGAAAGCCCTGAGGCTCGCGGTGCCGCAGGCGCGAACATCCGGCATGGCCAGGGAGGTGGTGGCGACCGGCGACGCGTCGAGCGTCCTGGATCGAGCCGGGGCGTTCCTCGAAGGTGACCCGGTTCGCCACAACGTGATCCTCACCCTGCTCCAGGCCCGGGCGGCGAGCCGGGAGCCCGGCCGGTACTGGATCGCCTCAGATGACGGCCACGTCTGCGGGGTCGTGTTCCAGTCGCCGCTGTCCTTCGTCGCCACGATCACGCCCATGGACGCCTCGACCGTCGACGCCGTCGTGGTCGCCATCGCCACCGCCGGCGTGCTGCTGCCCGGCGTGAGCGGCGACGCCGCCACCGCGGCGCGCTTCGCCGGTGCGTGGACCGAACGTCACACGACCGGGGCCCGCCCCGAGCAGGGGCAGCGCATCTACGAGATCGTGACCGTCGAGCCGGTGGTCGGTGTCTCCGGGAGGCTCCGACAGGCCGTCGAGGCAGATCGGCTCCGGCTCCTCGCCTGGCTCCGAGGCTTCTACGACGACACCGGTGAAGGAGGCGGCGACCCGGAGCGCGCCGTCGCCCATCGGGTGGCTGCCGGGCAGCTCTGGCTCTGGGACCACGACGGGCCCGTGTCCATGGCGGCGGTGACCGCACCGGCCGCCGGGGTGGCGCGCATCCAGACCGTGTACACACCACCGGAGCTGCGCAAGCGCGGCTACGCCTCGGCCTGCGTCGCCCAGCTCTCGGCCGACACGGTCACCGCGGGTTCCCGGTGCGTCCTGTACACCGACCTCGGCAACCCGACGTCGAACTCGATCTACCGCCGCATCGGCTACGAGGCCGTGGCCGAGGTCCTCCGCTACCGGTTCGACGGACGCTCGCAAGCCGCGGCGGCGAGCCCGTGAGACCTCCTCCGGCGGCCCAGCGGGCCGTCGACCTGCGCCTGGCCCGCCTGGCTCGCCACCGTGACGTCACCGAGATCCAGCTCCCCGCTTCGACTCGGTGAGCGCCGCACCGTTCGACGACGTGCACCAAGCCCGGTGGTTGTAGAAACGGAGTCCATGGTCCAAGATCGAGAATGGGCGGCGGTGGAGCGGGTCGTTCGGGCCGCGCTCGATGACGCCGACGTCCTGAGGACTCCTCCCGCGACCGACGAAGAACTCGGATTCGTGACGGAAACGATCACCGATCACATTGTCGGCGCCTTTGTCACTCGGCCTCGGGAGCAATGACACCGTCCGGGCGACGTTCCCTCAGTCCGGCGACACTCGCAAGCTCCCGGCCAAGCCCCTGCCCCGTGTGACCGGGAGCCACGTACAGGCAACGGCATGCCCGCCACATCGGCGATCAGGAACGCGTACGCCGACGTCAGGGCCACGGATCATGGGGCGCGCCGGCAGAGCCGAAAGTAGGTGCCCGCAACGTCGGTCGTCGCAGGCACCTGCATCCGCCAGCATCTGAGCGACAGTGTTCTGTCGCGCAGCGCGTCGGTTGCGATCCACCATTCCTTCGGTCAGGGCATCGATCCGCGCCTGCGCCTGCCCCTGCCCGCGGCCTCGTCGGCCGGTGGGTGTCAGGCCGGGGTTAGGGTCGAGTTGTGGTCGGGAGCGCAGCGCTCGTGCGGATCGAGCGGGGTGCTGACGGGGTCGCCGTGCTGCGGATCGACCGGCCCAGGGCGAACGCCCTGTCCACCGAGGTGGTGCGCCAGCTCATGGTGGCGGCCGAGGAGCTGACGGAGGATCCGCCCGGGGCGGTCGTGGTGTGGGGCGGGCGCCTCCTGTTCGCCGCCGGCGCCGACATCACCGAGCTGACCACCGACGAGGGCACCGTCGTCACCGCCGAGCGGGCTCTGGCCATCAGCGACGGGTTCCGGGCCGCCTACGACGCGGTGGCGGCCATCCCCCGCCTCACGATCGCGGCCATCTCGGGCTACGCCCTGGGCGGCGGGTGTGAGCTGGCGCTGGCCTGCGACCTGCGAGTGTGCGCCGACAACGCCAGGCTCGGCCAGCCTGAGATCCTCCTCGGCATCATCCCCGGCGGCGGCGGCACCCAGCGCCTGGCCCGCCTCGTCGGCCCGGCCCGGGCCAAGGACCTCATCCTCACCGGCCGGGCCGTCGGCGCCGAGGAGGCGCTCCGCATCGGCCTGGTCGACCGGGTGGTGCCCCGTGAGGAGGTCCTCGCGGCCGCCACGGCGCTGGCGGCCGAGGCGGCTCGTGGGGCCCTCGTGGCTCAGGCCTTGGCCAAGCGGGCGGTCGACGAGGGGCTCGAGGCCACGCTCGACGACGGCCTCACCCTCGAGGCCGAGCTCTTCGGCCAGGCGTTCCGCACGGCCGACGCCGCCGCCGGCGTGCGGTCGTTCCTGAACTCCGGCCCGGGCCAGGCCACCTTCGAGGGCCGGTAGCGCCGGCCGGCGGTGGGCGAAGGCAGCCGGGAAAGCGCCGAGCGAGCTCTCAGGAGCCCCAGGCCACGCAGCCCATCTCCGCGGGCACGGGGAGGTCGGCGTGCTTGGGCACCACCCGCACGGTGAAGCCGTGGCGGCCGGTCCGCTCGCAGGTGAACGTGCCGACGAAGCGGTGCTGGCCCACCTCGTCGCCGAGGCCGGTCAGCTCCATCTCCACCACCTCGGTGTTGGCGAGCTCGTCGCTCGGCCCGACCTGGCCCTGCACCAGCTGCACGGCCACGTCGTCGGTCGAGAGGTTGCCCAGGAAGACGACAGCGCTGACGCTGCGGTCGGCGCCGACCTCGAGGGTCGAGGTGTCGCTGTCGACGGCGGTGACCCCCACGGCGGCCCACGCGTGCATGACCCGCCGCTTCCACGCGGCCAGGGACCGTGCCTTCTCCCACGAGCCGGCGGCCATCGTCTCGGCCCGGTCGGCGGCGGGCTCGTACATCTGCTCGACGTAGTCGCGCACCATCCGGCTGGCCTCGACCTGCGGCCCGAGGGTCCGCAGGTTCGCCTTGATCCGACGCACCCACGAGCGGGGGAGCGGTCCGCCCGGGCTCCGGTCGTAGAACAGCGGCAGGATCTGCTGCTCGAGCAGGTCGAAGAGCGACTCGGCCTCGAAGTGGTCGCGGCGGTCGAGGTCCCGCTCACCGGCGGCCGACGCGATGGCCCACCCGTTGGTGCCGTCGTACATCTCGTCCCACCAGCCGTCGAGGATCGAGCAGTTGAGGGCACCGTTGAGCGCCGCCTTCTCGCCCGAGGTGCCGCACGCCTCGAGGGGCCGGCGAGGGTTGTTGAGCCACACGTCGCTGCCCTGCAGCAGCAGCCGGGCCACGGCGATGTCGTAGTCCTCGAGAAAGGCGAAGCGGTGGCGGACCTCGGGGCGGCGGGCGAACTGGGCGATGCGGCGGATGAGCTCCTTGCCGTTGTCGTCGGCCGGGTGGGCCTTGCCGGCGAAGACCAGCTGCAGGGGCTGATCGGCCGACAGCAGGAGCTGCTCGAGCCGATCGGGCTGGGATAGCAGCAGGTCGGCCCGCTTGTACGTGGCGAAGCGCCGGGCGAAGCCGATCGTGAGGATCCGGGGGTCGAGCGCCTCCTCGCACCACGACACGTCGGCGTCGAGTCCCTTGGCCAGCGCCTGGCTGCGCAACCGCCCCCGGACGAACGACACCAGGCGGCTCCGGCCCTGCTCCTTCACCCGCCACAGCTCGTCGTCGGCCACCCGGTCGATCTGGGCCCACGTCGCCGCGTCGGCCTCGGGCCACGAGGGCACCAGGTGGCGGGTGAACAGGTCGTTGATCTCGGGGCTCACCCAGGTGAACCCGTGGACGCCGTTGGTGACCGAGCCGATCGGTGTCTCCTCGGGGGCCACGCCGGGGAACAGGTGGGCGAACATCTCACGGCTGACAGCCCCGTGCAGCTTGGAGACGCCGTTGCTGCGGCCGGCCAGGCGCAGCCCCATCACGGCCATGTTGAAGGGCCGGTCGGGGGACTCGCTCGGCGCGTGCCCGAGGGCCATGAGGTGGTCGATGGTGACGCCGCAGTCTCGGGCCCACTCGCCGAAGTACTTCTCCATGAGCTCTCGGGGGAACAGGTCGATGCCGGCCGGCACCGGGGTGTGGGTGGTGAAGACCGTGCCGGCCCGCGATGCTTCGACCGCATCGTCGAAACCGAGGCCGTCGTCGTTCACGAACCGGCGGATGCGCTCGAGGCCGAGGAAGCCGGCATGGCCCTCGTTGGTGTGGAAGACCTGCGACTCCACGCCGAGGGCCGCCAGGGCCCGGACACCGCCCACGCCCAGCAGGATCTCCTGGCGGAGCCGGTGCTCGGTGCCGCCGCCGTAGAGCCGGTCGGTCACGGCCCGCACCTCCGGGGCGTTGTCCTCGACGTCGCTGTCCAGCAGGTACAGCCGCACCCGGCCCACGTCGGCCCGCCACACCTGGGCCGTCAGCGGCTCGCCGGCGAGGTCGACGGTGACCTTGACGTCGTCGAGGAGCGTGAGCGCCATCGAGAACGGGTCGAGGATCGGGAACATCTCCTGCTGCCACCCGTCGGTGTTGAGCGACTGCCGGAAGTAGCCCTGCTTGTAGAACAGGCCCACCCCCACCAGCGGCACCCCGAGCCCGCTGGCAGCCTTGAGGTGGTCGCCGGCCAGCACTCCGAGCCCGCCGGAGTACTGCGGGAGCGCCTCGGCGATGCCGAACTCGGGCGAGAAGTAGGCGATCGTGCGCAGGGGCGAGCCGCCCTTGTTCTGGAACCAGCGGGGCCGGCCGAGGTAGCGGGTGAGCTCGTCGTGGACCTCGCCGAGGAACGACATGAAGGCCGGGTCGCCGGCCAGCTGCTTGAAGCGCTCGGGCCGCACCCGGCCGAGCAGGCCGACCGGGTCGTGACCGGTGTCCTCCCACACGCCGGGGTCCACCCACCGGAAGATGTCGCGGGTCCGCTCGTCCCACGACCACCGGAGGTTCATGGCCAGCACCCCGAGGGGCGCCAGCGGCGCGGGCAGGCGGGTGCGGACCGTGAAGCTTCGGAGCGCCTTCATATGGGCGGCCAACCTACCGAGTCGCGGCCCGAGACCCACCAGGCGGGTTCACGGAGGACCTGTGCGTGGTAACCCGGAGGGTGTGAACCCTCTCGGCCGCATCGCCATCGACGACGTCCGACCCTCCACCCCGAGCGGTGAACCCGCCAAGGCGGTCGTGGACGAAGAGCTCGAGGTGTCGTGCGATCTCGTCACCGACGGCCACGACGTCCTCGACGGGCGGGTGCTCTGGCGCCACGCCGACGACGAGGCCTGGTCGCACTCGCCGCTGTCCGAGCTCCTGAACGACCGGTGGGAGGGCTTCATCCGGCCGGCCCGCGTCGGCCCCCACGAGCTGACCTTCGAGGCCTGGACCGACCGGTGGGCCACCTGGCTCCACGGCATCGAGAAGAAGCTCGACGCCGGCCAGGACGTCACGCTCGAGCTGGAGGACGGCGCCCTGCTCCTCGCCGAGCGCGATGACCCCGAGCTGGCCCCCACCGTCGAGGCGCTGCGCGACCCGGCGCTGGACCAGCGCGAGCGCTTCGAGCGGGCCGAGCACCCGGCCGTCTCGGCCCGGATGGTCGGGCCCCAGCGGGCCTCCGACCTCGTCACCTCCCGCCCCTACCCCCTGTGGGTCGACCGCGAGCGGGCGGCCGTCGGCGCCTGGTACGAGTTCTTCCCCCGCTCCGAGGGCGGCCTGGTCGGCTCGACCAAGCGGCTCCACGACGTCGCCGCCATGGGCTTCGACATCGTGTACTTCCCGCCGGTTCACCCGATCGGCCGCTCGCACCGCAAGGGACCGGGCAACACCCTGGTGGCCGGCCCCGACGACCCCGGCAGCCCCTGGGCGATCGGCTCGGACGAGGGCGGCCACACCGAGCTGCACGCCGAGCTCGGCACGCTCAAGGACTTCGCCAACCTGGTCGATGAGGCGCGGTCGCTCGGCCTCGAGCTGGCCCTCGACTACGCCCTGCAGTGCAGTCCCGACCACCCCTGGGTCTCGGCCCACCCCGAGTGGTTCCACCGGCGGTCCAACGGCACCATCGCCTACGCCGAGAACCCGCCGAAGAAGTACCAGGACATCTACCCCATCAACTTCTGGCCGGACAGCGAGGACGAGCGG
>Ga0183260_10001024_pt1 | contig 23715 bp, 19 predicted proteins | sample AntDrymUQ4972206_2_FD_129768 | JGI IMG/M metagenome (GOLD analysis project Ga0183260, IMG submission 129768) | Polar desert sand microbial communities from Dry Valleys, Antarctica - metaG UQ497 (22.06) (version 2) (version 2) | ecosystem: Environmental > Terrestrial > Soil > Desert | place... | reverse complement strand
TCCTCCGGGCGGACGAGCACCGGCTCCCGCCGCCGCTCGCAGCGCGCGCCGCAGATCGCGACCTCGCCGTCGGCCTCGGCGCGGTAGGCCGTGTCGCGCGGAAGGTAGAGCGCCCCCGGCATCCCGGCGAAGACGCTGGCGCGGCCGCCGAACTCCCACGACTCGCCCTCCGCTTCGACGCGGCAGTGCCCGGAGAGCGGCACGAGTGCGATCTCGACATCCCCCGTCTCGGAAGCAAAATCTCCCGAGCGGACGCAAAAGAAGAGATGGCGCCAGCCTGCGGACTCCGGGGTCACCTGCTCCCATTCGCCGGCCCGCAGCAGCAGCTCGCTCACACCAGCGCCGCCTCGATCTCCACGAGCCTCGGCATCGCCTCCGAGCAGGCGAGCCGGGACGCGACGAGGGCACCCGCGATGTTGCCGCGCCGCGCCCCCTCGGCGAGCGGCAGCCCCTGCAGAAGGCTGTGCCCCAGTGCGGCGGCGAACGCATCGCCGGCACCGAGTCCGTTCACGACCTCGACCGGGAAGCCGGGCACATCGGTCTCCTCGCCGCGGTCGTACACCGTTGCGCCGCGCTCGCCGCGCTTGAGCACGAGCGTCGGCAGGTCGGTCAGCCCCGAAGCTTCGAGCTCCTCCTCGTTGCCGATCACGATGTCGGCGGCGGCAGCCGCCTCGGCGGCCAGCCCCGGGTATTCGTCAGGCTCGTCCCAGAGGACTGCGCGCCAGTCGAGGTCGAAGATCGTCGTGCCGCGGTGCGCGCGGAGGGCAGCGAGCGTCGTCTCGCGGCTCGGCGACTGCGCAAGCCCGGTGCCGGTCGCGTAGAGGAGCCGTGCCCCGGCGACCTCGTCCGCGTCGAAGTCACCGGGCGAGAGCTGCCAGTCGGGCGCCGTCGGCCGGCGGTAGAACGTGAGCGGGAAGCGGTCGGGCGGCCAGACCTCGCAGAAGGTGGGCGGCGTCGGCCAGTACGGGTCGGTGGCGAGGAAACGGACGTCGACCCCCTCGCCGGCCAGCCACGCGCGAACGAAGTCGCCGTGCCCCTCGGCGCCGACGCGCGAGACGATCGCCACCCCGACGCCGAGCCGCGCCAGCCCAGCGGCCACGTTGCCCGCGAAGCCGCCGACGAAGCGCGTGTACGTCCGCACCTCGGCGAGCGGCGTCTCGAGCTCGTTCGGGTAGAGGTCGATCCCGACCCGTCCGATCACCACCGCGTCGATCACCGCGCCGCCTCGTAGCGCTCCCGCGCCTTGCGAACCGATTCGAGGCCGGAGACCTCGGCGACAGCGACGTCCCACCAGCTCTCGTAGCCAGGCACGCCTTCGTGGCGGTCGACCTCGATCGCGATCACGGTGGTCCGGGTCTCCGCCTTCGCCGCTTCGAGCCCGGCGCGGAGCTCCTCGATCGACGCGGCCCGGATCACCCGCGCACCGAGCGACTCGGCGTTCGCGGCTAGGTCGACAGGGAGATAGTCGGTCGAGCGCGCGCTGTCGACCCCCAGCGACCCGTCGCGCCGGAAGCGGTAGAGCGTGCCGAAGCCGTCGGTGCCGAGCGAACGCGAGAGCGAGCCGATCGAGTTGTAGCCGCGGTTGTCGACGAGCACGATCGTCAGCTTCACCCCTTCCTGAATGGAGGTGACGAGCTCGCTCGAAAGCATCAGGTAGGAGCCGTCGCCAACGAGGACGTAGACCTCACGCTCCGGGGCGGCGAGCTTCACGCCGAGCCCGCCTGCGATCTCATAGCCCATGCACGAGTAGCCGTACTCGACGTGGTAGCCCTTCGGGTCGCGCGTCCGCCAGAGCTTGTGCAGATCTCCGGGCATCGCGCCGGCCGCGCAGACCACGACGTCGGCCGGCGCCGAGGCGTCGTTGACGGCGCCGAGCACCGCACTCTGAGCGGGGAGCGGCTCGTGCTCCAGCGCGTAGAGGCGTGACACCTCCTCGTCCCACTCCACGTTCAGGCGCGCGGCCTGAGCCCGGTAGGCGTCGTCGACCGCCCAGCCGCCGAGCAGCTCCGCGAGACGCTCGAGCGTTACCCGCGCATCGCCGACGAGCGGGACCCCCGCGTGCTTCGCCGCGTCGAAGTCCGCGACGTTGACGTTCACGAACCGCACGCCAGGATCGCGGAAGGCGGTCTTCGAAGCGGTCGTGAAGTCGCTCCAGCGGGTGCCGATCCCGAGCACGAGGTCGGCCTCCGCCGCGACCCGGTTCGCCGCGAAGGTGCCGGTCACGCCGATCGCGCCGAGCGCCGAGGGATGGTCGTAGGGCAGCGAGCCCTTGCCCGCCTGCGTCTCGCCGACCGGGATCCCCGTCTGCTCGCAGAGCCGTCGCAGCACGTCGGTCGCCTCGGAATAGATGACGCCGCCGCCGGCGACGAGCAAGGGGCGTTTCGCCGCCCGGATCAGCTCGACCGCCCGCGCGAGGGCCGGCTCGTCCGGCAGCGGCCGGGGGACATGCCAGACGCGCTTCGCGAGGAAGTCCTCGGGGTAGTCGTATGCCTCCACCTGGACGTCTTGCGGGAACGCGAGCGTGACCGCACCGGTCTCGGCCTGGTTAACGAGGACGCGCATCGCCTGCAGCGCCGCCGCCACGACCTGCTCCGGGCGCCAGATCCGGTCGAAGTAGCGCGAGACCGGGCGGAAGCAGTCGTTGACGGAGACGTCTCCGGCGGACGGATCCTCGAGCTGCTGGAGCACCGGGTCGGGCCGGCGCGAGGCGAAGATGTCGCCGGGGAGCAGCAGCACCGGCAGCCGGTTCACGGTCGCGAGGGCGGCGCCGGTGATCATGTTCGTCGCCCCAGGCCCGATCGAGCTCGTGCAGGCGAGCGCGCCCAGCCGGTTGCGCATGCGCGCGTAGCCGGACGCAACGTGCACCATCCCCTGCTCGCTGCGCGCCTGATAGTAGGTGAGGAGCTCCGGGCTCTCATACAGCGCCTCCCCGATCCCGGCGACATTGCCGTGCCCGAAGATCCCGAAGCAGCCGCCGAAAAAGCGCTGCTCAACGCCGTCGCGCTCAACGTACTGGGCGGCGAGGAAGCGGACGAGCGCCTGCGCCGCGGTGAGCCTCAAACGTGCCCGACTTCGGCCTGAATGGCCTCGAGCTCGTGCTCGAGCTCGGCCAGCTCGCGGCCGCCGGCCATCAAGCGAACGAGCTCCTGCCGGTCGATCTCGCTCTTCGCAAAGTTGCCGAGGCTCTGACCGCGATTCAGGATCACGAAGCGGTCGCCGACCGGGTAGGCGTGGTGCGGGTTGTGCGTGATGAAGATCACCGCGACCCCGCGGTCGCGCGCCTGGAGGATGTACTTGAGCACGACGCCCGCCTGCTTGACCCCGAGCGCCGAAGTGGGCTCGTCGAGGATCAGTACCCGCGCCCCGAAGTACACGGCGCGCGCGATCGCGACGGACTGACGCTCGCCGCCCGAGAGCGTGCCGACGGGCTGGTCGGGATCGCGGATGTCGATGCCCATCTCGTGCAACTCGGTGCGGACGATCCGCTTCGCCGTCGCCGCGTCGAACCACCGCAGCGGGCCGATGCCCTTCCGCGGCTCGGCGCCGAGGAAGAAGTTCCGCCAGACGGACATCAGCGGCACCATCGCGAGATCCTGGTAGACGGTGGCGATGCCCTTCGCGCGTGCGTCGCGGGGCGACGCGAACTGGACCTCCTCGCCGTCGACGAGCAGCCGGCCCGCGTCGTGCCGGTGCACGCCGGAGAGAATCTTGATGAAGCTCGACTTGCCGGCGCCGTTGTCGCCGAGGATGCAGGTGACCTCGCCGGCGTTGACGTGCGCCGAGACATCGTTCAGTGCAACGACATTGCCGTAGTACTTCGAGATGCCTTCGGTCTCCAGCAGGTGCGTCACGTCATCGTGCCTTCTGCGCCCGGTTGCGAATGACCGTGTTGAGCATGACGGCGGCGAAGAGGATCGCCCCCTGGAACGTGAAGGTCCAGTTGCTGTCCCACTGCGCGAAGATGATCCCGAGCTGCACCATCCCGAGCATCGCGGCGCCGAAAAAGGTGCCGATCACGGAACCGTAGCCGCCGGTCAGCAGGCAGCCGCCGACGACGGCGCAGATGATGAAGATGAACTCGAGCCCGATGCCTTCCTTGGCCTGAATCGAGCGGAGCTCGAGCGCCGTGATGATCCCCATCAGCGCGGCCACGCCCGAGGTCATCATGAAGAGCGTGATCTTCGTCCGCGCGACGGGGACACCGATGTTGCGCGCCGCCACCGGGTCGCCCCCCGCGCCGTAGATCCAGTTGCCGAAGCGAGACTTGGCGAGCAGCAGCGCGCCGGCGACGGTGAGCCCGATCCACCACAGGATCTTGACCTTGTAGTCGTACTGCGTGATCTCCGAAGCGAAGAAGCGGCGCGCGCTCTCGAAGCCGCTCGCGCTGTCGATCTCCTGAATCGCAGTCGTCCCTGTGAGCTTGAGCGTCAGGGCGGCATTGATCCCCTGGAGGACGAAGAAAGTCGCAAGCGTGACGATGAAGCTCGGCAGGTTCGTCCGGACGACGACGAGGCCGTTGACGAAGCCGATCACGAGCCCGAACAGAAGCACGATCACGATCGCCGGCCAGATGTTCACGTCCTGGAAGGTGGCGAGGTAGCCGAGCAAGAGGCCCGAGCTGCCGATCATCGCACCGGCGGAGAGGTCGAACTCGCCGCCGATCATCAGCAGGGCGACCGGCACCGCCACGATCCCGAACTGCGCCGCCTGATCGGTCCAGCCGGCCGCGATCCCGGGATCGCCGATCCAGTTGACCGCCCGGGCGAAGTACGCGAACGCGAAGAACACCGCAACCGCTCCCACGAGCGCGCCGATGTCCGGGCGCGTGAGGATGCGCGCGAGCGGGCCGACCCGGACGAGACGCTCGTCCGGGTCGGCCGTCGCTGCTGCCTGCTCGGCCATGCGCGGAGCCTGACCGGTCTTCCTAGCGGGTTCCCTTCGCGGCGAGCGCAGCCACGCGAGCGGCGTTCGCCTTGTTGATGATGCCGGGGCCTGTCAGCACCGGCGCACCATTGCCGACCGTGTTCAGGTTGGTCGCGTAGAGCACCGCGAACACCACGGGCAGGTACCCCTGGAGGTACTGCTGCTGGTCGATCGCGAACAGCATCTTGCCGGAGCGGATCAGCTTGATCGAACCGCCGACGTCAAACGTGCCGATCTTCGTCCCCGAGCGGACGACGTCCGCGCACGGGATCGTGACGTCGGGATCGAGACCGAGGAACCCGTCCAGCTTCCGATCGGCCGTGAAGGCCGCCTTGACCTTCGCCTTCGTGCCCGGGATGTCCGACTTCGCGTTCGGGATCGTCAGCACCTTCACGGCGGAGCCGCCCATGATCTTCTTGACGCCGTCGGCGCGCTGCTGGAGACCCGAGTTGCTGGCCTCGTGGATCACGATCAGCACCTTCTTGGCGCCGGCCTTCTTGAACTGCTTGCCGGCGCCCTGTCCCGCGATGTCCTCGGTCTGGCCGACGTGTACCTCGTAGGTCGAGAGGTCGTCGAAGGCACCGAGGCCTGAGTTGACAGTGATGATCTGGATGCCTTTCTGCGCCGCCTTCGTGAGCGGATCCTTCAGCGCGCTCGCGTCCGGCACCGACGTCGCGATCACCTTCGCGCCCGAGGCGATCGCCGCGTTGAGCCCCGAAACCTGCTTGGCGACGTTGTTGTTCGCGTACACCTGCGAGACGCTGACGCCGCGGCTCCTCATGTCCTTCGCGGCCTGGTCGACGCCCTTCTTGAAGACGGACCAGAACGACCCGGTGTCTCCGTGCGTGACGACGGCGACCTTGATCGTCGCGTCGGTCCTCGCGATGCCGCCGAACGCCGCGGCCGGCGCGCCGAGCATCGTCAGCCCGGCGGCGGCGAGCCCTCCCCTGATGACGAGGTTACGACGCGTGAGCTGCGTCGGATCCTCGGCCTCCTCGTCTGCGTACAGGTCTTCGATCTCCATCGTCTGCTCGTCTCCTTTACTCCGGTTACGGGACTTTCGTGCGATTCTTAACTAGCGGAGGGCCTGCGCGCCAGTCACCTCCTCGATTGGGACGGGTCGCCGCTCCGCCCGGGAACGGTCGGCGGCGAGAGCAATGACGAGCGCCGCACGGGCCTCGGCCAGCGTGCACGGGCTCGGTCCGCCGTCGCGCACTGTTGAGACGAAGGTCGCGAGCTCGTGCAGGTAGGCAGGCTCGAAGCGCTCCAGGAAGCCTGCATAACCTCTGCCGTCAAGTGTCGTCGCACCTGGCTCGACCGACCGCAACGGACTGCGGGCATCCAGCCCGACGGCGATGCTGTCCGTGGTGCCGAAAACCTCGAGCCGGACGTCGTAGCCGAGCGGGTCGTGCCGGGTGCCGGTGAGCACCGCCAGCGTGCCGCCGCTAAGACGAAGAACCGCCGCCGCCGTGTCGACGTCCCCGTACCGCTCGAACCATGCAGCCTCACGAACCGCCCCGTCGGCGTAGACCTCGGCCACCTCCTGACCGGTCACGAAGCGAATCGCGTCGAAGTCGTGGATGTGGAGGTCGCGGAAGATCCCGCCGGAGGCGGCGATGTACTCCTGTGGGGGTGGTGCCGGATCGTGAGTGGCCGCCCGGAGGACGAGCAGATTGCCGAGTGCGCCGGCGGCAACCGCGTCGTGGGCAGCGCGATAGCCGGCGTCGAAGCGTCGCTGGAAGCCGACCTGGACGAGCGTGCCGGCGCGCTCGACCTTCTCGATCAGGTCGTCGAGCGTTGCGAGGTCGAGCGACACCGGCTTCTCGCAGAAGGCCGGTAGGCCGGCCCGCGCGGCCAACGCGAGCAAGGGCACGTGGCCCGGCGTCGAGGTCGCGATCACGAGAGCGTCGACGCCCGCCGCGACGAGCGCCTCCGGTGTCTCTGCGGCGTGAGCGCCGAGCTCGGCCGCAACGTGCTTCGCGCGCGCAACGTCGGCGTCGGCGATCGTCAGGGCGTCGACGCCGTCGAGTCCGAGGAGGGTGCGAGCGTGGAAGAAGCCGATCCGACCAACGCCGACCACCCCGAGATGGAGACCGTTCTGCGGCATCGCTGGAGCGGTTACCGTACGCGAAGCTAAAGGCGCAAGGCCATCAGCACCGCGTCGACGTACTCGCCGCCGCGGCGGTAATGGTCCCTACGCAGGCCCTCGCGCTCGAAGCCGAACTGCTCGTACAGCTTGAGCGCCGGCTCGTTCCACGGGAAGACATGCAGCTCGAGCTTGTGGACGCCCGTATCGCGGGCCCATGCGACCGCCTGTTCGAGCAGGGCGCGGCCGATCCCGCGGCGGCGGTGACTCGCGGCGATCATCAGACCGAGGTCGGCGACGTGCCTGCTTGCGGTGTGCGGGTCGCGGGCGACGGAGAGGCGGCCGACGATGGCGCCGTCGTCCTCGGCGACGAACACGGCGGCGTCCGGGTGCCGTTTCAGCGCGCGCAAGTAGCGGCGCTCCTCCCCCACGCTGCGCCAGCCGTCTGTGTTCAGCAGCCAGGCTTCCGGCTCGCGGCCGACGGTTGCTCCAAGCGCGACGAGGGTTGCCGCGTCTTCGGGCCGGGCAGCCCGGATCGAAATGCTCACGCCCCTGGCCACCTCTCGCTCCCGCCCGGCACGGGGTCAGTGACAGTCGGGCTCCGAGAAAGGCCGACTTCGTCGCTCGCGCCGCTCCAGCCGCGGCCCCGTACCTCCGTACTGTGACCACGGCCTACGCAACGCGAGCGACGCCCCAGGAACGTGAGCATGCTCATCCGACGACGATCCCATACCCGCCGCGGCGCGGGTCGCCGGCGGCGGCGAGGCTGCCGTCGGCGCAGCGCTCAACCGCGGCGACGCCGCCGAAGTAGAGGTTCAGGCCCGACCAGCGCACGGTCTTCCAGCCCGCAGCGGAGACCTCCGTCAGCCCGCCCTCGAGGTGGAGGACGTCGCCATCGACGTGGATCCGCGGACGGTCGATCGCCTCCTCGACCGGCGTGCCGCGCAGGACAGCGTCGGCCACCTGCGCGATCGCCCCGGCGAGCCGGACGGAGCCTGCGCTGCCGAGGGCAAGGCGGGGACGGCCGTTCTCGAGTACGAGCGTCGGCGTCATCATGCTCGCGAGCCGCTCGCCGGGCGTGTTCGGCGCGTGGCCGACGATGTCGAGCTCGCCGAGCATGTTGTTCAGCTGGGTGCCGCCGCGGAAGATGCCCGAGCCCGCACCGAGCGTCGAGGAGAGCGCGGCGGCGTTGCCGTTCGCGTCGATCACGGAGATGTGCGTCGTGCCCGCGACCGCGAGCGGCGGCGCCGAGTCGTAGCCGTGTTGGAGCGCGTTGGCGCGCTCGTCGAGCGTCTCGGCGTTCGCGAGCCGTTCGAGCGCGGCCGCGACGACCGCTCCGCCGCGCGAGGGCGCCGGCGTCGTCAGGACTTCGAGCGCCCCAACATGGGTGCGGATCGGCTCGGGCGTCACGACTCGGTAGGCCGCGATGTCGTCCGCGAGCTCGGGGATCAGCTCTCTCAAGGCCTGTGAGCCGGCGTCGCGGATGCGTTCGAGCGTCGGGACGAAATCAGCCGTCTCGATCCGCTCCGGAACGCCGTAGATCCGGCGGCCGCCGTCGTCGCGCTGCAGGATCCCCGCGAGGATCAGATGCAGGAAGAGCTGCGCCTCAGTCGCGTCGAGCCCCCGCTTGGCAAGGTCGATCGCAGGCTCGACGAGCTGCGGCCACGGCACTGATGCGAATCGGCGATGCGCCTCCTCGAGGCCGGCAACGAGGCCCGGCACGGCAACCGACCCCTCGCCGACGTGGTAGCTCTGCGTCGAGTCGCCGAAGTTGACGGTGAGGTCCTCGATCTCGCCGAGCGGGCGTGTGGGCGCGGCGAAGAAGCAGTCGAGCACGGTCACGTCTCCCTCGACCCACGCGAGCAGGAAGCCGCCCCCGACCGGTCCGGTCAGTGGGCCCTCCGTCACGGCTGCGGCGAACGCGGCTGCGATGCACGCGTCGATCGCGTTGCCACCCTCGTCGAGCACGCGCGCGCCCGCCTCCGCGGTGACCCGATTTCCGGCTGCGATCGCTCCCTGCATGAACTCAGGGTAAAGATGTGGCCGGGATGCCGATAACACCCGGAGGAACCTTCGGCCGACCGGGAACGTTGACATCAGATGCATCTCGAACTCGAACTGCGCAAACGCCACCTCGCCCTCTTCGTCGGCTCGATTGCCGCGCTCGTCGCGATCGCCGCGACGCCGCAGCTCTTCGGTGAGCGGGTCGCCGCTGGGATCGACGGGCTTGCGGCGGCCGAGGCGGGCTGGCTCTGGCTTGCGGCCTGCGCCTTCGGAGCCTCGCTCCTAGCCTCCGCGTCTGCTTGGGCCTCGGCCCTGACGCGGTGCGGCGGACGGACGACGCGCCCGGACGCGGCGGCCCGCTACTGCACCGGCTCGCTCGTCAACGCGGTCGCGCCCGCCCGGATCGGAAGCGCCGTCCGCTTCGCCCTCTTCTCCCGCGTCCTCCCGAACGAGGGGCGGCTCTGGACGACCGGTGGGATCGCAACGTCGCTCGGCGCCGTTCGCATGCTCTGGTTCGCGCTCGTACTCGCACTGGGGTCGGCGAGTGGCCAGCTTCCGCGCTGGCCGATCGCACTGCTCCTGCTCGGTGTCGCGATCGCGGCCGCGGTTGCCTGGCGCGCCCGCAACTCGCGGCCCGGAACCCGCTTTGCCCACGCGCTTGACGCCTTCCGCGTCCTCGGCCGGTGCCCCCGGGCCGCCGCGCAGATCGCCGGTTGGATTGGGCTCGCGATGGGACTGCGCCTTGCCGCAGCCGCCGGAATCGCCGCTGCCTTCGGAGTCGACCGCCCACTCGCGGCGGCATTGCTGGTCATCCCTGCGCTCGACCTCGCCGGACTGCTGCCGGTCACCCCCGGCAACGTCGGCGTCGCGAGCGCGGCCGTCGCGTTTGCCCTGACCGCGCATGGCGCCGGGTCGGACGTGGCCTTGTCGGCCGGAATCGCGTTCGGCGTCGTCGAAACGTTGACGACCTTCGCGCTCGGCTGCGGCAGCCTCCTCTACTTCACCGGCTGCCGGGCGGATGCCCGCCGCTGGCGGACGGCGGCGGTCAGCGTCAGCGGCTGTCTCGCACTAGCCGCCGCGTTCGGCGCGACCGTGCTCGCCCCGCTCGTCTAGCCCCCTAGAGGCTTGAGGTGAAACTCACGCACGCACGGCTGGTGGGCCAGACACGGCGCGGTTTCGCCGGGTCGGGCTTGCCCGTAGCACCACTACGCGCCGCGCCCGACCCGGCAAATCCGCTTGGTCTGGCCTATCCCCGCACGCACCCGAGTTTCACATCAAGCCTCTAGTTGCGCAGGAAGCTCGGCGGCTCGAGTGAGTCTTCCGCCCTAGTAGGCCGCGTGCCGGCGGTGAAGGTCGGCGTCGTCCGGCGGCGGCTCCCGCCCAGGCCTGTGGCGACGACGGTCACCCAGATCTGGCCGGCAAGGCGCTCGTCGACCGTGGCTCCGAAGATGATGTTCGTGTCGTCGGTGGCGGCCTGGCGGACGGTCTCTGCGGCGTCGTTCACCTCGAGCAGCGTCAGATCCTCGCCCCCGGCGATCGAGAGCAGGATCCCGCGGGCGCCGACGATCTCGGTGTCGATCAGCGGTGACTTGAGCGCGCGCTCGGCGGCCTGCTTCGCGCGGTCCTCGCCGGTGGCGTAGCCGATCCCCATCAGGGCGGAGCCGGCGTCGGACATGACCGTGCGCACGTCGGCGAAGTCGAGATTGATCAGGCCGGGCATCGTGATCAGGTCGGTAATGCCCTGGACACCCTGACGGAGGACGTCGTCGGCGATCTTGAACGCGTCGAGCATCGACGTCGACCGGTCCAGCACCTCGAGCAGGCGGTCGTTCGGGATCACGATCACGGTGTCGCAGGCTGCCCGGAGCGCCTCGACGCCCTGCGTCGCCGAGCCCATCCGGCGCGAGCCTTCGAAGCGGAACGGCGTCGTGACGATGCCGACGGTGAGCGCGCCGATCTCGCGCGCGATCCGCGCGACGATCGGGGCAGCGCCCGTGCCGGTGCCGCCGCCCTCGCCCGCGGTCACGAAGACCATGTCCGAGCCGCGGAGGGCGTTCTTGATCTGGTCGTAGCTCTCCTCGGCTGCGCGGCGTCCGATGTCCGGCTCAGCGCCCGAGCCGAGGCCCTCGGTGAGGTCACGGCCGATATGGATCTTCACCGGCGCGTCCGAGAGCTGAAGCTGCTGCATGTCCGTGTTGACCGCGACGAACTCGACCTGCGAGATGCCTGCGTCGATCATCCGGTTGACCGCGTTCAGGCCGGCACCGCCGACTCCGGCGACGCGGATCACCGCGAGATACGAGGCGGAATCGCGCGGGGTCGCGTACTCGAGCCGGGGGGCCGGTTCGGGCATCGACTCGTAGCGGGTGACCGGCGGCTCGTACGGCTCGTAGACCGGCTCGCGAGCGGGCGGAGGCGCGGTGGGTTCTGGTGCCGACGGTGCGGGTGCGAGTGGGGCCGCGGCGGCAGGCTCCTTGCGCCGCGACTTCACCGGCGGCGGCGATCGCTGTGCGGAGTCAGGCGAAGGGGTGGCCGCAGGCGGCACCTCCGTCGCGAAGTCCGGGACATGCTCGACCGTCTTCTCCTGCGGCTCCTCGGGTGTAACGGGCACAGCGACCGGCGGCGCGGCAGGCTCTCCCTCGGCCTGCCGCTGGGCGGCTTCTGTCGCGCGGAAGAGCTCCGCGAGCGGGCCCTCACGCATGCTCGCGCGGTTTCGCGCCATCGAGTACCTCCTTCGCCAGATCGCGGTAGCCTTCGGCCGCCGTCCCGGACGGATCGTATTTCAGCACGGATTGGCCCTTCACGGGCGCCTCCGCATAGCGAACAGTTTTGCGGATGCGCGTCTTGAAAACGAGGTCGCCGAAGCTCTCCTCGAGAATCTCGACGGCCTCGCGCGAGTGCAGCGTGCGCCGGTCGAACATCGTCGCCAAGATCCCCTCGATCTTCACATCCGCGTTCAGGTTCTCGCGCACCATCGCGAGCGTGTTCTCGAGCTGCACGAGCCCGCGGAGCGAGAGGTATTCGCACTGCACCGGCACGATCACCCCGGTGGCGGCGACGAAGGCGTTGATCGTCAGCAGTCCGAGGGAGGGCGGGGTGTCGATCAGGATGAAGTCGTAGCTCTCCCTCACCTCGACCAGCGCCTTCTCGAGCGCCCGCTCGCGGCCGATCATCGAGCTGAGCGCGAGCTCGGCCCCGGCAAGGTCGATCGAGGCCACGGCGACGTCCACTTCGGCCGTGTGGATGATCTCCGAGATCGGCAGCCGGTGGACGAGCACGTCGAACATCGAGCGCTCGATCGAGTCCGGGTTCATGCCCTGGCTCATCGTCAGGTTTCCCTGTGGGTCGAGGTCGACAACGAGCACGCGGAAGCCCTGCTCCTTGAAGGCGACGGCGAGATTCAGCGTCGTCGTCGTTTTCGCGACGCCTCCCTTCTGGTTGGCGAACACGATCACCCTCTGCAACGACTTCTCCTCGGTGGCGGTGTGCGCTCGAACGTTCGGGCGCGGTAGCAGGCGCATGAGTCCCATGTGGGAGCGCCTTTCAAGGGTACAGCCGCTTTTCCTTCACCCCATGCCTACTGTGGCTCGCCGTCGTCGTAGTCGAGATCCTCGAGCCGGGCAATCAGGCCGAGGCCGCGGAAGTAGATCTTGTTCGAGCGCGGGTAGTAGCAGGCGTCGTTCGGGTTCCGCGTGCCGTACGCCAGATAGGTGAGTCCGGGCGATCCCGCCCGGATTCCGTGCGCGACTCCCGACGATGCCGGCCGGGAGATCACATGACCGGCCCGGATGGGCAGGTCCTCGCGTTCGGCGCCGTCGCGTACACGTTGCGGCGTCGGCCAAAGCTCGAAGACGCCCTCTCCCTCGAGCACGACGAAGATCTCTTCGTCGGCGGAGTGGCAGTGGGGTGGCGCTCCCTCCTCGCCCTCGTGCAGGAGCCCCCAGTTCAGGCCGCTGAGCTCGGCGCCCGCTCCGCGAGCGAGCATCCTCCACTGGCCGTTGAAGGAGCCTTCCACCTCGTCGACGTTGACGACGCCCGCGGGCCGCGCGCCAACCTCCGGCTGCTCCGGCTCTCCGGCCGCGGCCTCGCGCTCCCAGGGGTGGTCGCCTGTGCCGACCTCGGCCCAGGTGCCGCCGATCCAACCGACTCCTGCCCGCGGGAGGTGACCCACCTCGGTGCGGCCGCGGGTGCCGAACGCGAGCACGTCGAGCCCGTCGCCGCCGGCGCGCAGGGTGTGCGCCTCACGCACGCGGTGGACGATGCAGTCTCCCGGCCGCACCTCGAACGCAGAGCCGTCGAGCAGGCAGATCCCCGAGCCCGCGAGGACGAAGAAGATCTCCTCCTCCGCCGTTTGGCGGTGGAACGGCGTCGACCACTTGCCAGGATCGATGCGGATTCGCTTCAGGCCAACCGTCTTCGTCCCGGCGGCGACGCCGAGGTTGGTCCACTCTCCGGCGATGTGGCCGGCCTCGCCCCGACCCGTCTCGACATCGTCCCAGTGGCAGATCACATGCCGATTATGTCCCGCACCAGCGCCGTGCGCGGGCGCTCGATCCCTCCTCGTTCCCGTTCGGCGCCTGACGCCTCACGCATCCGCCACGAATGTGTGCCGGTTCGACCGGCTAAGCCGTCTCGGCGAGGCGCGGCGCCGTCCGCAGCCCGAGCAGGGTGTCGTCGAGCGAGCGCACGAGCCCCGCGCGGTCGCCGTGGCGGAGCGTCTCGACGAGCGAGCGCCGCACGGTGCCCTCGGCCCGCGGCGACGCCTGCTCGCCGGAAGCGAGCGCCCGCAGTGCGGCGTGAATGGCGCGGCGCTCCTCGCTCGAGTCTCCGAGGAGCACGGCGGCACGTAGCTCCCACGTGTCGCCGAGCAGACCGGCAAGGGCTCCGCGGAGCTGCTCGGAACGGAACGGCTCGTGCTGGAAGAGCGAGAGCTCCCACCGGTCAAGCGCCTCTGCAAGCGCAGTGTCTGCGTCAGCGAGCGCGAGGCGCGAGAGCAGCTCGCGCGCGAGCTCGGCTCGGAAGGAGTCGAGCCGCGTCGACTCGCCGGGCGGCTGCGTGGCCGCGATCGGGAGGACGGGCCGGATCCCAAAAGGCCGCCAATCGAGCCGCTCGAACAGGACAGGCCCGGCGGCGACGGGAGCGCCGGTGGCGAGGCGGATCGCCGAGACGGCGTCGGCAAGCTCGGCCGACGCGTCGGGCGGCTCCGCCCCGGCCTCGAGGCCTCGCTCCAGCTCGAGCATGCAGTACCGATCGACCTCGCGCCCGAAGTCGCACGGCAGCAGGCCGTGAGCCTCGGGCCAGTGGTGGGCGAGCTCGCCGGTCGCGGCGGCACGGATGCGAATCCCCTCACCGAGCTCGACCTGCGTCACGACCGAGATCCCGACGAGCGGCGCCACGGCCGCGTAGGCACGCGCGCCGCCGAAGAGCGAGCCCTCGAGGTCGGTGTAGGCCCGCTCGAAGGAGGTGTCGTCCCAGTCGAAGCCGCCACACGACTCCGCCGTCGAGATCAGCAACGAGAGCAGGACGGTGCGAAACAGGGCTTGCTCCTCGGACGGACTCGAGCCGGCGTGCGCGCGCGCGAAGATCGCAGCGGCCGGCTCTCGTAGGAGCTCGTCAAGCGCGATCCGCGCGTCCGCTCGGCCCGCCAATGCGCTCGCCCGCGACTCAACGAACCTCCGCACGAGCGGCCGATACTCGTACAACGCGGGCCCTCCCCGCTGAAGGTGCTCCTCGAAGGCGAACGGCAGGTCGTCGCCTTCCTCGAGCCCACGGCCGAGGAAGACGAAGGCGCCCAGACAGAAGGCGCGCAGGGTGAGGTGTAGGTGCGGTGCACGTACCGCCATCCGTCCTGCTTACTCCCCCGGCGGGCCCGCTCCTGCTTGACAGCCCGGGCACCAGTACGCCATTCGGTTGTCGTCGCCTTGACCCCGCGAGCGGACGAGCGTGCCGCAGCGAAGGCACGGCCTACCCGCGCGCCGGTAAACCTGGCGGCCGGGTCTGCCGGTCGCGAGCGCCTCCTGCATCAGCCGGCGAGCAGCGGCGACAGCGTCACGCAGCGTGTCGTCGCTTGCCTCACCGACACGTAACCAGGGCGACACCTGGATCGTCCAGAGCGCCTCGGCCATCCACATGTTCCCGATCCCGGCGACGAGACGCTGATCCTGGAGCACCTCGCCGAACCGGCGGTGGCCCGCGCCCCGCAGCCGGGCCACGGCGGCATCGGCGTCGAAATCTCCGGCGAGGACATCTTGTCCAAGCCGGTGCAACTGCCTCGACTCGAGCGTCAGCACCGGCCCGTTCCAGAGCACGCCCTCGAACTCGTCGCCGCGAAGGACGAGCCACGGGAGGCCTGTCCGCGGCTTGCCGCGCGGCTCGAGGCGCCAGCGCCCGGTCATCCGCAGGTGACTGCGGACGACGATCCCGCCTTCGAACCGGAGCAGGAGGTTCTTGCCGACCGCTTCCACTGACTCGAGCACGCGGCCGTCGATGCGTGAGGCGACACCGGTCGCCTGAGCGCGCGGGCTCGGGGATTCGACCTCGAGCCTCTGTCCCACGAGCGGTTGCAGCCGCCGTGCCGCGCGGTGGAGGGAGTCGCCCTCGGGCACGGCGTGAGCGTAGCCGCGCTAGAGTTTTGTGAAATGGCACAGCGTGTGCAGGGTGTGACCGCACTGCTCGCCGACACCACTCGGCCGGCGGCGGTCCGCCACGGTCCGATACGTGACGCAGCGGCGCGACACGTCTTCGATCGGCTGACCCGGCTCGTCGCCGCTCTGCTCGACGTGCCAATCGCGATGATCAACGTCGTCGACGAGGAGCAGCTGTTCTTCGCGAGCTGGGTCAGCCCGGCAGAGCTGACGCTTGACGAGCGCGGCATGCCGCTGCAACATTCGATCTGTCAGCACGCCGTGCTGTCGCGGATGCCCCTCGTGATCGAGGACGCCCGCGCACATCCCGTGGTGCGGGATCTGCCGGCGACGAGGGACCTCAACGTGGCCGGGTACCTTGGCGTGCCGCTGATGAGCGCGTCGGGGCGGACGAGAGGCACGCTCTGTGCGATCGATTCCCGGCCGCGCACGTGGGACAAGCAGGAGATCGCCACGCTCGAGGACCTCGCTGCGACCGTCATCGCCTACATCGAGAGGACGCCGGAACGCGCGGCGCCAGGAGCGGAAGGCCTCAACATTGCAGCGGTCGCGCAACGCACCGGCATCGGCGCCGACACCCTACGCAAGTGGGAGCGGCGCTACGGTGTCCTGCGCCCCAACCGGACGGTTGGAGGCCAGCGCCGCTACGACGAGCGGGACGTGGCTCGGGTCGAGTGGCTGCGCGACCGGCTTGCCGACGGATTCCGGATCAGCGAGGCCGCTGCACTGCTCGCGGACGGCGCCGCAACGACCACCTCCTCGAAGACCGGCCTCAAGGACGCGATCGTCGCGGCCGTCAGCGATCCGGACTCACGGCAGCTGGCCGCCCTCGTCGAGCAGGCCTTCATCCTCAACGACGTCGAGACGGCGGTCGAGGAGATCGTCGCGCCGGCGCTGCGCACGGTCGGCGATCGGTGGCGTGAGGGCGCCGAGTGCATCGCCGAGGAGCACCTGCTCAGCGAAGTGCTTCGCTCACGCCTGCGCGGACTGCTCGCGGACCGGCGTCACGCCGTCAGGGGCACGGCCGTGCTCGCCTGCGCGCCCGGCGAGCGCCACGAGCTGGGGCTGCTCGCGCTCGCAGTGCTGCTCCAGGCGGACGGCTGGCTCGCTGTCTACCTCGGCGCGGACGCGCCGCTCGAGTCGTCGCTCGCTCTCGCGGGCCGGATGGGCGCCGACGTGCTCTGCCTCAGCGCCTCGACCCCCGACCTGCTCGCAGACCTTCAGCGCCTGCTGGCGGACGCCCAGCTGCCGGAAGCCACCCGGGTGATCGTGGGAGGCGCCGCCGCGGGAAGCCGACAGCGGCTCAGCGAGGTCGTCGCCGGCCTTCGGTCGCCCTGAGCGAGATCAGGCGACGCGTGTGAGCGCGCGTTTGCTCGCGTACATCGCTGCGTCGGCGGCGGAGAGCAACCCGTCGGCTTCGCGCGAATCGCTCGGATAGATCGCAGCACCGATGCACGCGTCGACGCGGATCTCGACGACGTCGACCAGGAGCGGATCGGCGAGCAGGCTCCGGATCCGAACAATCACGTTCTCGACGAACTCGGGCGCTTGCTCCACGTCAAGGTCGGCGACCAGGATCACGAACTCGTCGCCCCCGACCCGGGCGACGACGTCCGTGTCGCGCACGCCGGCGCGGAGCCGGGTGGCGACCTCGACGAGCATCAGGTCGCCGTGCGCGTGACCGAGCGAGTCGTTGACCTCCTTGAAGCGGTCGAGGCCAAGGCAGAGAACGGCGACGGCGAGCCCGCCCCGGCGCGCGCGTGCGAGTGCGAGGTCGAGCTGCTGACCGAGCAACCGCCGGTTCGGCAGCTGCGTGAGTTCGTCGGTGGTGGCGAGCACGGTGAGCTTGCGGTTCGTTTCCTCCAGGGTGCGTTCGACGGCCTTCAGGTGGGTGACATCGGTAACCGCGGTGCCAACTCCGACGAATCCGCGCAGGCCGGGTACCGGGAAGTAGCTGGCGAGGTGGCCCCGGCCGTCTGGGTCCTCGATCTGGATCCCGATCACGGCTTCCCCCGACTCGATCACGCTACGGGCGAGGGGTTCGAGGACGTTTGCGTTGATCGGCGCCAGCTCGCGGAGCGTGCGCCCCTCGATCTCGTCCCGCGCGTGACCCATGATCTCCGCGAGCGCTTCGTTCACGCGCACGTGCCGGAGCTCGCAGTCGAGCAGGCCGAAGCCGGCCGGGGCGTGCTGGAAGAAGGCATCCAGAGTGGCGCGGTGGTTCGCGGCGCGCTCGGCCGTGCGCAGCATCCGGTCGCGCATCCCGCGGGTCATCGCAGCAGCCGCCGCCAGGGTGCCCGCGCCGAGAATCCACGTCTGTGCGGCGTCGTCAACCGGCTGAACAAGGCCGACCGCTGAGCGAGAGTTGGCGTCACAACCCCGTTATCGGGCAGTTCCGAGGAGAACTTAAGGGCGTAGCACCGCGCGGCGCGGACCGGCGAGGAAGCCCGCCTCGACGAGCAGCGGCATGATCTCCGTCTCGGTGACCGGGCGGCCGTCGAAGCGCTCGACTGCGAGCCGCTTGGCGCCCCCCGCCCGGACGTGCTCCACGAGTGCCGCGATCGCCGGGCGTAACCATGCCTCGTCGGGCTCGCGCAGCGGCACGAGCGTCCTTCCCCCACGCTCGACGAAGAGTGCCGCCTCACCGCCGAGCAGAACGACCTGAGCACCGGCAACGCGCGCAGCCCGCGCGCCGGCACGGCGAGGCCAGGGCAGCGCGGCGCCGTATGGCTGAGCGGGGTCGGCGGCGGCGAGGACAAGCGGCTCCGGATCGTCTTCGGCGCGGAGCTCGCGCAAGCGCTCGACCGCACCTGGAAGGGCGAACTGAGCGCCGCCGAGCCCTTCGACGAAGTAGCCGCGCCGGCAGGCACCGATGGTCTCGAGATCCTTGAGCTCCGAGTAGACGGCGCCGTAGCCCCCCGGGATCCCTTCGCCTCGCACGCCGTCCCGCGTGACGATGCCCTGCCGCTCGAGCAGCAGCTCGGCGAGCGCACGCCGGTCGGGCGTTCCGGCAAAAACGCGCTCAGTCGGCGACCAGCGGCCCTGCGTGGACGTGATCGACGCGCCGCGCGTGCGCGAAAACCGACGCCGACTTTGCAACACTTTGTTACTTGGCGTCGCGTAGCGGCGGTCCGCCCGCAGCGGCGTCCACGCGTCGTTCATGACCTCGCCGGCCCAGACGAGCTCCCAGAGCGCGGGCAGCGCGGCCTCCGCCTCGAGGCCGGTCTCGACGAGCAGGTCGGCCCAGAACATCGCCCCACGCCCGAGCGCCTCGCGAATCTTCTCTGCCTCCGGAGAGTCGGGCGGCGGCGCGCCCGCGGGCGGGCCGAGGAGGGGTGCGTCCTCGCGGAAGTAGACGGCGACTCGGTCGAGGCCGGCGCCGACCCAGACCAGCTCGCCGGCAGCGCAGAGGGCGTCGAGCCACGCCGGTTGGTATCCCGGAACGCGTCGCGACAGCACCTCGCTCTCCCACAGCGACACAGGCAGGGCTAGACCCTGGAGCGGAACGAGCGCCTCGCGCAGGCTGGCGCGGCGACCAATCCCGTGCCACGCCGGCAGGAAGCGGCCGAACGACGCCTGCTCGGCGGGCTCCACCTCGCGGCGGAGCGCGGCCAGCGAGGCTCTGCGGAGGCGGCGGAGCACCTCGGGATCGCACCACTCGCGCTCGCTGCCGCCCGGCCGGAGCTCGCCGCGCACCAGCAGGTCAGCGCGCTCGAGCTCGTGCAGCAGGCTCTCGAGCGGGAGGCCGAAGCGCTCGTCGGCCTCGGAGGTCGTGAACGGGCCGCGGCCCTTCGCGAAGCGGAGCACGAGCTGGCGGAGCGAATCGGGGCCGCCGGCGAGGAAGGCTTCGGGGAGGCCGCCGGGCGGCATTACGCCAAGCGCGTCCCGGTAGCGGCCGGCGTCGTCGGCGGCGATCAGCCTCTCCTCGCCCGCGAAGCGAACGGCGAGGGCCCGGCGCTCGGCGAGCAGGATCGCAGCCTGGCCTTCGTCGTATTCCCCCGCGCGGAGATCGCCACGGCGGCGGAGCACGTCGTGCAGCTCGTCGGGGTCGCGCGGGTCGCCGCGCAGCTGCCGCTCGACCTCGGCGAGCGCATCCGGGTCGATCAGCTCGCGTAGTTCCTCCTGGCCGAGCAGCTCGCGCAGCAGGTCGCGGTCGAGCGAGAGCGCCTGGGCGCGCCGCTCGGCCGGCGGCGTGTCGTCCTCATACATGTACGTGGCGATGTAGTCGAAGAGGAGCGAGCTCGCGAAAGGCGATGCCGACGCCGTCTCCACCTCGACGAGATCGAGCTCGCGCGTCTGGATCCCTTGCAGGATCCCCCTCAGCGCCGGCAAATCGAAGACGTCCTGCAGGCACTCGCGATACGTCTCGAGGACGATCGGAAACGAGCCGTACTTGCGCGCGACCTGGAGGAGGTTCTGAGCCTTCAGCCGCTGCTGCCAGAGCGGTGTGCGTTGACCTGGACGGCGCCTCGGGATCAAGAGAGCGCGGGCCGCGTTCTCCCGGAAGCGAGCTCCGAAGAGCGCGGTCTGGCCGACCTCGCCGACGACGAGCTCCTCGATCTCGTCTGGGCTGATCAGTAGGTCAACCGTGCTCGGCGGCGCATCAGTCTCGGGCAGGTGGAGCGCGATCCCGTCGTCCGACCAGATCGACTGGACGTCGAGCCCGATCGAGTCGCGCAGGCGCCCGGCGAGCGCCATCCCCCACGGGGCGTGCACGCGGCCGCCGAACGGGGTCAGGATGCAGACGCGCCAGTCGCCGATCTCGTCCCGGAAGCGCTCGACCACGATCGTGCGGTCGGAGGGGACGACGCCTGTGGCGGCCGCCTGTTCGCGCAGGAAGGTGAGCAGGTTTAGCGCGGCACGCGGGTCGAGGTGGTAGTCGTCACGAAGGCTTGTGAGCGCCCTGGAGTCCGGGCGGGCGACGAGCTCGCGCGAGGCGCGCCCGATCTTCTCCCCCAGCTCGTAGGGACGGCCGACGCCCTCTCCCTTCCAGAACGGGACGGCACCGGGGACGCCCGGAGCCGGCGAGACGATGACGCGGTCGCGTGTGATCTCCTCGATCCGCCAGGTCGAGGCGCCGAGCATGAAGGTCTGGCCCTGCCGCGCCTCGTAGACCATCTCCTCATCGAGCTCGCCGACGCGGCCGCCGCCGTCGACGAGGTGGACGCCGAAGAGGCCGCGATCGGGGATCGTGCCGGCATTCGTGACGGCGAGCCTCCGCGCCCCGGTGCGCCCGCGGATGACGCCTGCCGTGCGGTCCCAGACGATCCGCGGCCGGAGCTCGGCGAACTCGTCCGAGGGGTAGCGGCCGGCGAGCATGTCGAGCACGTTCTCGAGCTGGGTGCGGGAGAGCTCGGAGAAGGGATAGGCGCCGCGAACGAGCTTGTGCAGCTCGGAAACCTCGATCTCCGTCTCCGCGACGATCGCGACGATCTGCTGCGCGAGCACGTCGAGGGGGTTGCGCGGAATCTTCGTCTCCTCGATCTCGCCGTCGCGCATGGCGCGGGCGACAACCGCCGACTCGAGCAGGTCGGCACGGAACTTCGGGAAGATGCGGCCCTTCGAGGTGGAGCCGAGCTCGTGGCCGGCGCGACCGACCCGCTGCAGGCCGCGCGCGACCGACTTGGGGCTCTCGACCTGGATCACGAGGTCGACTGCACCCATGTCGATTCCGAGCTCGAGGCTGCTCGTCGCGACCAGGCACGGGATGCGCCCCGCCTTGAGGTCTTCCTCGATGATCACCCGCTGCTCGCGCGCGAGCGAACCGTGGTGCGCGCGCGCAACCTCTTCCTCTGCGAGCTCGTTGAGGCGCACCGCGAGCCGCTCGGCGAGGCGGCGGTTGTTGACGAAGACGATCGTCGAGCGGTGCTGCTTGACGAGCTCGAGGATCGCCGGATAGATGGACGGCCAGATCGAGCCGCCCTCGCCCGGCTCGCGCATGTCGTCGAGCGGGACAACCACCTCCAGGTCGAGTGCTTTGCGCGTTCCCGCGTTGACGAGCTGGATCGGCCTGTCGCCGGAGACGAAGCGGCCGATCTCCTCCAGCGGGCGCTGGGTCGCGGACAGGCCGATGCGTTGCATTGACGTCTCCAGGAGCTGGTCGAGCCGCTCCAGGGAGAGAGCAAGGTGGGCACCTCGCTTGCTCCCGGCGACGGCATGGACTTCGTCCACGATCACGGTCTCGATCGAGCGCAGCGTCTCGCGCGCCTGCGAGGTCAGCATCAGGAAGAGCGACTCCGGCGTCGTGATCAGGATGTCCGGCGGCTCCTTCACGAGTTCGCGCCGCTCCTTCTGCGTCGTGTCGCCCGTACGGACGCCGACGCGGAGGTCGGACTGGAGGCCGGCGAGCGGGCCGCGGAGGTTCCGCTCCACGTCGTAGTTCAGGGCTTTCAGCGGCGAGACGTAGAGCAGGCGGAGCCCGCCGCCGGGGCTGCGGTCGAGCTGGTCGATCCCGTAGAGGAAGGCGGCGAGCGTCTTGCCGGAGCCGGTCGGAGCCTGGATCAGGACGTGGCCGCCGGTGGCGATGGCGGGCCAGCCCTGCGCCTGCGCCGGGGTGGGCGCGGTGAACGCGCGCTCGAACCATCCTCGCGTCTTCGGCGAGAAAGGCGCGAGCGAGTCCATACACCAAGCGTAGCCGCGCGTTGACTCGTGCCGAAACCACTTGTAACGTTCGGCGCATCGAGTGGTTTCGGAGAATTAGGCGGGCGCGGTCCCGCAAGACTTCGAGGAGGTCGCGAATGGACGCACCCGACCCAAAGATCGGACAGGAACTAAGGGACTTCTTCCTCGACCTGCTCGACGGCAAGAATCTGGTCGCCTACCACGAGGGCCGCGACAAGTACATCAGCGGTCGACGGCAACAGGTGATCGGAGACAAGGGGCTCGGCGACGAGGCCGAACGGTTGCTGCGGGAGGGCACGCTGCAGGAGATCGAGGAGCAGGTCATGGCCGTCGAAGGCTCGCACAAGGCCGTCCCGCTGTTCATCATCTCCCCGCCGTACTGAGCGGTTCGCTCGTCGTCGTCGGCACCGGCATCGGCGCCGCCCGGTTGACGGATGAGGCGCGTGCCGCGATCGCGTCGGCGCACGTCGTCCTGTACCTCGTGCCAGATCCCATCTCCGTGCACGCGCTCGAGACGTTGAGCCCCTCCGCCCGCTCACTCGAGCACTGCTACGTCGAAGGCGGGCACCGTCGCGAGGCCTACGCGCGGATGGTCGACGAGATCCTCGCGTCCGTGCGGGCCGGTCACCGCGTCTGCGCTGCGTTTTACGGCCACCCGGGCGTCTTCGTGCTCCCGTCGCACGAAGCGATCGCGCAGGCGCGGCGCGAGGGCTTCGAGGCGAGCATGCTGCCCGGCATCTCCGCCGAGGACTGCCTCTTCGCCGACCTCGGCATCGACCCGGCCACGGCCGGGTGCCAGAGCTACGAGGCGACCCGCTTTCTCGAGCAACGGCCCCGGATCGAGCCGCGAGCGGCGCTCGTCCTCTGGCAGGTCGGCGTCGTCGGCAGCGCGTGTCACTCAACCGCGCCCTGCGCTCCGAAGCTCCGGCAGCTCGTCGATGTCCTCCGCGGTCACTACCCCGGAACTCACGAGGTCGTCGTCTACGAGGCCTCGAAGTACGCGGCCGTGGCGCCGCTCATCAGGTCGGTGCCGCTCGTGCGTCTCGCGGATGCGGTCACGCCAGCGTCGACGCTGTACGTGCCTCCGCTTGCTTCCTGATGCGCGCAGCCGCCATCACGTTCCCTTTCGCTTCCAAGAGCAGGAGGGCGTCGTTTGCCGCCGCTGCCGCGCCGGCATTGGCGCCGGCCGCTGCCAACGCGAGCGAGAGCGCCTCCAGCGCGTCGGCCGTATAGACGGGCGAATCCGTACGCTGGGCCAGTTCGACGGCTTCGCGGGCGAAGACCTCTGCCTCGGCCCGACCCAGGGCTGCCGCGGCCTTCGCGCGGGCAACGCGCCACGCAATCTGGGCGTGAACGTCGTCGGAGGCCGTTGCAGCCTCGCTTCTGATCGTCAGCACCTCCGCCTCCTCGTGCCGGCCGGCCGCCGTCAGAGTCTCG
>Ga0183260_10001023_pt1 | contig 23719 bp, 19 predicted proteins | sample AntDrymUQ4972206_2_FD_129768 | JGI IMG/M metagenome (GOLD analysis project Ga0183260, IMG submission 129768) | Polar desert sand microbial communities from Dry Valleys, Antarctica - metaG UQ497 (22.06) (version 2) (version 2) | ecosystem: Environmental > Terrestrial > Soil > Desert | place... | reverse complement strand
TCTCGGGCCTCTTTGCGCCCTACTGGAAGGGCGATGCCCGCGGCGTGATCGCCGGCCTCACACGTTACGTCAACAAGGGCCACCTCGCGCGAGCGGCACTCGAGGCCACCGCCTTCCAGAGCAAGGAGGTCGTCGACGCGGTCGACGCCGATGCCGAGGTGCCGCTGACCGATCTCAAAGTCGACGGCGGCATGGTCGGCAACGAGCTCCTGATGCAGTTCCAGGCCGACATCCTCGGCGTGTCGGTCATCCGCCCGACGGTCCCGGAGACGACCGCGCTCGGGGCGGCGTATGCCGCCGGGATCGCGGTCGGGTTCTGGAAGGACGCCGACGACGTGCGCGCCAACTGGGGCAAGGACAAGCAGTGGGACCCGCAGATGGACGAGCAGGAGCGGGAGCGGCTCTACAGGATGTGGAAGAAGGCCGTCGAGCGGACCTTCGACTGGGTCGAGGACGAGTAGGCGCTCAGCCCGTGCACGCCCGCGGGGGCGTGAACACGTGCACCTTGCTCGTCGGGTCGAACCACGCGGTGGGGGCACCGCCGGGAGCCATGATCCTGGCGGTGCCGTCCTCCCGGAACGGGACCCCGTAGGTGCCGTGCTTCGAGATCGCACCCGCGGCGTCGAGCGGACGGGTGCGGGTGCGCGTCCTCAACCGGCGCCAACGGCCCGTGGGGACATGGAAGACCTGTGAGGCGTTGACCGTGCCGGTCACGTTGCTCGCGATGAACTCACCGCCGAAGGAGTAGACGCAATCGCCGACCGCGGACAGGATGTTCGCGCTCGTTCCGGCCGGAGCGTCCTGGTGGCGACGCCAGGCGCGCTCGCCGGGCTTCCAGGACTCGACGCTCGCCAGATGCGTCGAGCGCTCGTTGCGCCCGTGGAAGACGTAGATGCGCCCACCCGCCACGACCGCGTTGAAGTGCTCGCGGCGCTCGCGCAGCGACGGGGCGCTGCGCCATCTGAGCGGGAACGACTTCGTGTCGAGGTAGAGCACCGAGCCGGTCGTGCGGATCGCCTCGTTGACCGGGTCGCGTGGCTTCGGGTTGGGCTCGACCCCGCCGATCACGTAGATCGAGTCACCGAGGCTGACGGCCGCGCCGGCCGAGCGGGCGCGCGGCAGGCTGAGGCAGTTGCGCCCGTTACCGGCGCAGGCGCCGCCGTCGCTTAGGCGCGCCTTGCTCCACGTGCCCGCGGGCGCGTCCGAGCTGGCCGGAGTGAAGACGAACACCTCGGACGTGGGTGCGAACACGCCGGCGTGACCGCCGAAGGCCCAGATCCTCCCCTGGTGATTGACGGCCAGGATGTGGTGCCTGTCGGAGCGCGGGAACGAAGCGGCCTTCGGCAGCGGCGACCACTTGCCCTGTCGGTTGGCGGGGGCGGTCGGGTGACCCGAGGGCGTGTAGACCTGCACCTGGCCGGTGGGCATGAACGGAAACGGCTCGGGCTCGTTCTCGCTCGGCTTCGGGGCCTTCGGGTTCGGCACGAAGCCGCCGATCAGGTACACGAAGCCGTCAAGCTCCACGGCCGCGTGCTCCTGGCGGGGCTGGAAGCCGCCCTGCTCGTTCTTCAGGTTCGGCCCGCGGCTCCACTCACCGCCGCTGATCGCCGGATAGTCGGCGCGCCCGGGCATGGGCGGATCGCCCCCCTGACCGAACGACGACGACAGTCCCGCCGTCAGGCTCAGGCCGCAGGCGCCTACGACGGCGACGAGCGCGAGCCGGGGGCGGTTGGCGGCGGGTCGCGACACGCGCGCAGTCTCTTGTAGCGCGGCGCCATTTGTCAATCATCTGTGAAGTGAGGGGTGGCAACCGCGGCGCCGCTGAGCGAGTATTGATGCAAGTGCGCGACCGGACACTCGAGAGCCTCGCTGAACGCCACTTCGACGCGGTCGTGGTCGGAGCCGGGATCAACGGCGCGGGCATCGCCCGCGACGCCGCCATGCGCGGGCTGAGCGTGTTGCTGGTAGACAAGGGCGACGTCTCCGCGGGCACGACCAGCTGGTCGACGCGTTTGATCCATGGCGGGCTTCGCTACCTCGAGCACTACGAGGTGCCGCTGGTGCGCGAGTCGCTGCGCGAGCGCGAGCGACTGCTGCACACGGCCCCACACCTGGTCAAGCCGATCTCGATGCTGATCCCGATCTACGCGGACGACAAGCGCGGTCCCCGGCTGGTCCGGCTCGGGATGCTGGCCTACGACGCCCTGTCATTCGACAAGAGCCTCGACCGCCACCACATGCTGAGTGCGAAGGAAGCGCTCGAGCGCGAGCCGGGGCTCAACCCCGACGGCCTGAGGGGAGCGGCCGTCTACTACGACGCGCAGGTCGAGTACGCCGAGCGACTGGCGCTCGAGAACGCGCTGTCCGCCCGGGCAGCGGGTGCAGCGGTGCTCACCTACGCGAAGGTCGAGCGCCTCGTCGTCGAGTCGAACGTGGCCCGCGGCGTGGAGCTCACCGACCTGCTCGGCGGCGGCGCGCACACCGCTCGCGGCGACGTCGTGATCAACGTGGCCGGTCCCTGGGTGGACGCCGTGCTGCGTGGCTCCGGCCGCTCCGCCGAGCGCATGATCGGCGGCACCAAGGGCAGCCACATCGTGGTGGATCCATTTCCGGGAGCCCCGTCCGAGGCCCTCTACGTGGAGGCGCGGGACGGCCGCCCGTACTTCATCGTGCCGTGGAACGATCTCTACCTGATCGGCACGACCGACGAGCGCTACGAGGGCGACCTCGATCGGGTGGTGGCCGGCGACGAGGAGATCGAGTACCTCGTGGCAGAGACGAACCGCGTGATCCCGGGCGCCGGGCTCACCCGCGACTCCGTGCTCTTCTCCTACGCCGGCGTGCGCCCGCTTCCACACGTGGCCGACGGCATGGCGGGCGGCATCACCCGGCGCCACATCATCCACGACCACGCGCCCGACCTGGCGGCGCAGCTGATCTCGATCGTCGGCGGGAAGATCACCACGTATCGCAACCTGGCAGAGCAGACGGTTGACATGGTCTTCGAGAAGCTCGGTCGCCGGAGCCCCCGCTGTCGCACGCACGCCGTGCCACTGCCCGGCGCTCCGCTCGGGGACCTCGACGACTTCGCCCGCAGCTTTCGCGCCTCGAGCGGGCTCGACGAGGCGACCGCGCGGCGCATGCTGCGCGTCTACGGCGCGCGCGCCTCCGAGGCGCTCGAGGCCGCCGGCGACGAAGCGGCGCTGCTCGAGCCGATCGGCGGCGAACCGGGGACGCTCGGCGCCGAGGTGGTGCATGCGCTGCACCGGGAGGGCGCCGAGACCCTCACCGACGTCCTGATGCGCCGCACGATGATCGGGCTCGGCCGCAGCGCCGGCGTCGGGCCCGACCGGGCGGCCGCGGAGCTCGCCGAGCGCTACTGCGGATGGGACGAGGCGAGGGCGGAGCGCGAGGTGGCCGCATACCGGGCCTACGTGGAGCGCTACCGGCCCCGGAGCGGGGCCGAGGCTTGAGGCCCCCTTCAGGGTGAGCGTCGCCTCGGCCACCCGGACGCGCGGAAGGCGTTGAGTGGTCGGCATCGTGATCGTCTCGCACAGCGCGGCCATCGCCGCGGGGGTGGTGGAGCTCGCTCGCGAGATGGGGGGCCCCGACGTGGCGCTCGAGGCGGCGGGCGGCATGGACGAGCCCGGGCATCCGCTCGGCACCGATGCCGTGCTCGTCATGGCGGCGATCGAGCGTGCCGAGAGCGGTGGCGGCGTGCTGGTGCTGATGGACCTCGGCAGCGCGGTGATGAGCGCGGAGGCCGCCCTCGAGCTGCTGCCGGAGGGGCGGGTCTCGGCCGCGCTGCTGTGTGAGGCCCCGCTGGTCGAGGGTGCAGTCGCGGCCGCGGTCGCGGCTCGTGGCGGTATGGCGCTCGATCAGGTGGCCGTGGAGGCGCGCGGCGGCCTGCGCGCGAAGGCCGCCCATCTGGGCGTCGAGGTGGAGGTCGTCGACGGCGCAGCGGGCCTGGTGCAGGGCGAGCGGCCCGTCGTCGAGGCGCGGATCACGATCACGAGCGCGCACGGCCTGCACGCGCGGCCGGCGGCGCGCTTCGTGCGCACGGCCAGCGGTTTCGATGCGGAGGTCGAGGTCACGAACGTCGCGACCGGCAGGGGCCCTGCGAGTGCCCGCAGCCTGAACGCCCTCGCGACGCTCGCCGTCAGGCAGGGGCAGGACCTGCTGGTGCGGGCCGCCGGACCGGCCGCGAGCGAGGCGCTTGCCGCGCTCGAGGCACTCGCCGCGAGTGGCTTCGGCGAGCGCCATGGTCCGGCTGAGCCGGCCGGTCCGCCCCGCGAAGGGCTGCCGGTGGGCCCGCTTGAGGGCGACCCCCCGCCCGCGGGCAGCGCGCTGCAGGGCCTTCCCGCTTCTCCCGGCCTGGCGGTCGAGCGTGCCCGCCGCTACGACCGGTCCGAGCTCGAGCCGCCGACCGACTCCGCCGGTGAGCCCGACGCGGAGTGGCAGGCGCTCGAGCTCGCTCTCGTGCGGGCGCGGAGCGATATCGAGCAGCGCCTCGGCACCGCCCTGCGCCGCAGCGGCGAGCACGATGCGGCCATCTTCGACGCCCATCTGCTGATGCTTGAGGACGGCGCCATTCTCGAGCCGGCCCGGCGCTCGGTCGAGGGCGGCGTCAACGCGGCTCGGGCCTGGAGCGCCGCCGTCGCCGAGGCGGCGGCAGCCCTGCGCGAGGCTGGCGACTCCTACGTGCAGGCCCGCGCCGACGACGTCGAGGACGTCGGGCGCACGGTGCTCGGGCACCTGCTGGGCACGGCGGGGGTAGGTCCCGTCGTCGAGTCTCCGTGCGTGCTCGTCGCCGCCGACCTCGTGCCCTCGGAGACGGCGTCGCTCGACCCCGAGCTCGTACGCGCCGTCGTCACCGCCGGCGGCGGCCTCAGCTCCCACTCGGCGATCCTCGCCCGCTCGTTCGGGATCCCCGCCGTCGTCGGGCTCGGCGCCTGCGCGCTCACGATCGCCGACGGCACGCTCGTCGCGGTCGACGGCGAGGCCGGGCTCGTGCACGTGGATCCGGACGCTGCGCTCCTAACCGACTTCGAGCGTCGCACGCGCGATCGCCGGGAGGCCGAGCGCGACGCGCAGGAGCGCGCGCACGAGCCCGCCCTCACAGCCGACGGAAGACGGATCGAGGTGGTGGCCAACGCTGGCTCGAGCGATGACGTCGCGCGCGCACTCGCGGCCGGCGCCGAGGGAATCGGGCTGCTGCGCACGGAGTTCCTGTTCACTGAGCGAGGCGACGCGCCGGGAGAGGAAGAGATCGAGGCCGCCCTACGCGCCGTCGCTTCGGCGCTCGCCGGGCGCACCTTGATCGTGCGCACGCTCGACGCGGGTGCCGACAAGCCGCTGCGCTACCTGCCCCAACCCGAGGAGGACAACCCGTTTCTCGGCGTGCGCGGCATTCGCCTGACGCTCGCGGAGCCCGAGCTCTTTTCGACTCAACTCCGCGCGATCGTGCGTGTGGCCGCCGACCATCCGCTCAAGGTGATGTTCCCGATGGTGGCGACGCTCGGCGAGCTGCGGCGCGCGCGAGCACTGCTCGACGAGGCCCGCGCCGTCGTCGCGCGCGAAGGGGTGGCGGCACCCGACCGGCTCGAGGTGGGGGTAATGGTCGAGGTGCCTTCGCTTGCCCTCTGCGCCGATCGCTTCGCCGCGGAGGTCGACTTCTTCTCGCTCGGGACCAACGACCTGGCGCAGTACACGATGGCCGCGGAGCGCGGGAACCCCCGTGTCGCCGACCTGCCGGACGGACTACAGCCCGCGGTGCTTGACCTGATCAGGCGGGTCGTCGAGGCCGCCGAGGCACGCGGCCGCTGGGTTGGGGTCTGCGGCGAGCTCGCGGGCGATCCGCTGGCCGTGCCGGTGCTCGTCGGCCTCGGTGTGCGCGAGCTGAGCGCGAGCGCGCCGGCGCTTCCGCTCGTCAAGCGGGCGGTGCGATCGCTGTCGTTTCCGGACGCCAGGGCGCTCGCCACGTCTGTCCTCGGCCTCGACTCGGCCGCCGCGGTGCGCGATCTCCTGCGCGGCGACCGGGGCTGATCGAGGCGCCCTGCGGCATGAGGTCTGACCGGATATGGTCCGCGGCGGGGCCGGGAACACCTGGACAGCAAGATGCGATGGAACTAGACGCCGAGTTGATCGAAGCGCGGCTGCGCGAGCGAGCCCACGCGTTCGGACGGGGGCGCAGCGTGGCACAGCCCGACCGCGGCCCGGCCGAGCGGACGAGCGCGTTCGCGCCACCACGCCAGCACCCGGCGGCCCCCCGCCGTCCCATGGGCTTCAGATGGGCGGCGGCGGCCGCCGCCAGATGCCTCGACTGCGCGAGCGAGATCGCGTCGGAGCGGCTGGCGGCGATGCCCGGCGCGGCGCGGTGCATGGGGTGTCAGCGCTCGTTCGAGCGCGGCGCGGGCACCGGCCTGGGGCAAGTAACCTCGAACAGATGAGTGACCTCACGAGCAGCGCGCAGGCGTGCCGCTAGCCGCCGCACGAGCGGTCCGCGCGGCGCGCCGGCTGTACCCGCTCGCCGTGGTCGCCTATCGGCGCTGGCAGACGCTTTCGCCCGCGGAGAAGGAGCGCTACCTCGCGATGGCGCGCCAGTACGCCGACCGCGGACGCGGCGCTGTCGACCAGGCACGCGCCCGCAGGCGCGGCGGCGGGCCTCCGGGTCCTCCGGCGCGCTCCTAGCGCAGCCGGTTCTCGAGCCCGAGCGGTGCTGACTGCGGCGCCTCGGCCGCCGGCGCCTCTGGCGCCTCGTCCGCAGCCGGCTGATCGGTGCCGAGCAGCTCGGCGAGCTCGCCGGTCTCGTACATCTCGGTGACGATGTCCGCCCCGCCCACGAGCTTGCCGTTGACGAACAGCTGCGGGATCGTCGGCCAGCCCGAGAGCTCGGAGAGCTCTTGGCGGATGCGGGGGTCAGGCAGGATGTCGAGCGCGGCGTAGCGCACGTCGAGCGCGCCGAGGGCGGCGGCCGTGCGCGCTGAGAAGCCGCACATCGGCTGGTTGGGCGTGCCCTTCATGAAGAGCATCACCTCGTTCTCCTCGATCGACTTCTCGAGGAACTCGCGGATCTGAGTCTCGGTGGTGTCGGTCATCATCCCTCCGGGGTGGAAGTCTTCAGGGACAGCGCGTGGATCGGACCACCGATCTCCGCGCCGAAGATGTCGTAGACGAGCTTGTGCTGGTCGATCCGCGACAGGCCGGCGAAGCGGTCCGATACGACCTCGGCGCGGAAGTGGTCGCCACCGCCGGTGAGGTCCTGGATCTCGGCGCGAGCGCCCGGCAGGGCGCCCTCGATCCTATCTTTCAGCTCCGTTGCGGTCGGCATCGCTTCAGCAAAGATAGCGGCGCTCTACTCGCTAGAATGCATCTTCCGTGGTCCAGCTCACAGACATAGCCGCCGAGAAGGTGACGCAGTTCCTGTCCTCCGAGCAAGTCGATGGCGCAGGCCTGCGGGTGGGCGTCAAGGGCGGAGGCTGCTCGGGCTTCCAGTACCAGCTCGCGCTCGACGAGTCGAAGGCCGGCGACCACATCTTCGAGGACCGCGGCGTGCGGGTGATCGTGGACGAGGCGAGCCTGGAGCTCGTCGACGGCTCGATCGTCGACTACCAGGAGAGCCTGATGGGAGCCGGGTTCGAGGTCAAGAACCCGAACGTCGTCGCCGCCTGCGGCTGCGGGTCGTCGTTCCGCGTGGCGGACGAAGAGCCAAGCTGCAGCTAGGTCGGCTCAGCGTCCAGCGAGCGCCAGAGGTAGAGCGACGCAAGTGAGCGGTACGGTCGCCACGGCTCGGCGAGAGCCGTGAGCTCGTCGGGGCTCGGCAGGCCGGGCAGGCCGTAGGCGCGCTCGGCCGCGCGCCGCACGCCGAGGTCGCCGACCGGCAGCACGTCGGGGCGGCCGAGGTGAAACAGCAGGAACATGTCGGCCGTCCACTGGCCGAGGCCCTTGACGGCGATGAGCTGGGCAGACACCTCCTCGTCTGACAGCTCGGACAGGCGGTCGAGCTCGAGCTCGCCGTCGAGCACGCGCGTGGCGAGATCGCGCAGGTAGCCGACCTTCGGCCGCGAGAGCCCGACCGCGCGGACCGTCTCCGGGTCGGCGCTGAGCAGCTCCTGCGGACTCGGGGTGCGCCCACCGAAGAGCGCGGTCAGGCGCTCGTAGATCGCCCGTGCGGCCTTGGTCGAGAGCTGCTGGCCGAGGATCGAGCGCACGAGCGCGCCGTAGGCGTCCGCTGGACGCCCGCGGCGGCGCGCCTCGACGTCGAGCTGTCCGTGTGCCGCGATCAAGGCTCCAAGGACGGGGTCGGCGGCGCGAAGCGCCTCGAGCGCGTCCATCGGGCCGCTCAACCTACTGCCTCAGCGCGCGCGGAAGAAGCCTGCCTCGGCCTCGCCGAGCGGCGTCGCCGGCGGATCGCCGAAGAGCCACTCGCGACCGATCCGGTGCCAGTTGGCGGTGGCCCCAAGCGCTCCGAGCACCCCGAGGGTCATCGCCTCCATGCGGCGCCCGAGCATCGCGTCGGGTGGCAGCGTCTCGCGCTTGGTCTGGTCCCAGAAGCGCGAGCGGGGGTCGCCCATGTCGATCATCACCTGACCCACGTACTCGGCGTCGATCGTGAACTGACGGTCCTCGCGGTACCAGCCCGTCACGGACTCGAACTGCTCGAGCACGCCCTCGGGCGTGAGCAGAGGGTCGTCTCGGTCGAAGAAGCCGAGCGCGGAGAGTCCGGCGTGGAGGCCCGCGGCGTCGCCTTCCAGCCCGCGGCGGATGACCTCGGTCTCGCCCTCGACCTGCGCGCGCGGGACCCGCTTCGTCATCCCGAAGTCGAGGAAGGCGACGCGGCCGTCCTCAAGCAGCAGGAAGTTGCCCGGATGCGGGTCTCCGGAGAAGTGGCGCGTGCGGTAGAGCGAGCCCATGAAGAAGCGATAGACGATCTCGCCGAAGCGGTCGCGCTCGCTCTTGGGCAGGCGCTTGACCTGCTCGAAGCCCGTGCCCTCGACCCACTCGGTCACGAGCACCCGCTCGCTCGAGAGCCCGCCGACGACGTCGGGGATGACGATGAAGGGGTGACCGCGCCACGTACGCGCAAATGCCCGCTGGCTCTGCGCCTCGAGCTCGTAGTCGAGCTCCTCCGACAGTCGCTCGCGGATCTCCGTGGCCATCGCCTTGGCGTCCATCCCGGGTGCGATGCGCTTGGCGGCGCGCATGATCAGTCCCATGTTCTGGAGGTCCGACCTGACCGCGCGTGCGACGCCCGGGTACTGCACCTTGACGGCCACCGCGCGACCGTCGTGCAGGCGCGCGCGATAGACCTGCCCGATCGAGGCGGCCGCGACCGCCTCGGGATCGAACTCCGCGAAGGCGCCTTCGACCGACTCGTCGAGGTCTTCCTCGATCACCTTGCGCACCTCCGCGAAGGAGACGCGCGGCGCCGCGTCGCGCAGCTCGGCTAGCTTCTCCTGGAAGCGGGCCTGCGCCTCGCCGGGAAGGATGCCGGTGTCGATGAACGAGGCCACCTGCCCGACCTTCATCGCCGCTCCCTTCATCGAGCCGAGCACCTCGACGATCTGCTCGGCCGCCTCGATCTGGCGGCGCTCGGCGGCGTCCTTGGCGCCCGTCTCCGTGCGAGCGAGGTTGGCTGCCTTGGTCGCGTAGGCCTTGGCGGCCTGCGTGCCCACCAGCCCGCCCATCTTCACCGTGCGCCGGATGCGCCCGGTCGGGATCGAGGAATCGCGCTCAGCCATGACCTCGACTCTACGTACGCCGACCCGCGGGCGCTTATGCTTGCCCGCTGATGCGCCTCGTGACCTACGACGTCGGGCACGGACCTCGCGCCGGCGTGCTCACCGGCGAGCGGATCGTGGACGCGTGGGCGCTGCTCGGCGGGCCGGACGGTCGCGCGCCCACGCTTGGCGCGCTGCTGCGCTCAGGGCGTCTGGGCGAGCTCGAGGGGGTCGAGGAGGGGCCGGGCGTCGCCGCCGCCGCCGCCCGCCTGCTGGCGCCGGTCACAGATCCCGACAAGATCGTCTGCATCGGGCTCAACTACGTCGATCACGCCGAGGAGTCGGGCATCGACCTGCCCGAGACTCCCACCTTCTTCCCCAAGTACCGAAACGCCTTGGCCCCGCCGCAGGCCGAGGTGGCGCTGCCGCCGTGGACCCAGCAGGTGGACTACGAGGCGGAGGTGGCCTTCGTGGTCGGCGAGCGTTGCAAGGACGTGCCGGAGTCAGACGCCCTGTCGAAGGTCGCGGGCTACATGCTGCTGAACGACCTCTCGGCGCGCGACTACCAGTTCATGACGCCGCAGTGGGCGCCCGGCAAGGTCTTCGACGGCTCGGCGCCCTGCGGTCCCGCGCTCGTGACAGCCGACGAGGCGGGCGACCCAGCGGCGTTCGGCATCGCGCTCGAGCTGAACGGCGAGACGATGCAGTCGAGCACCACCGCCAACCTCGTGCACTCGGTCGCGGCGCTTGTCGCCTACCTGACCAAGTTGATGACGCTCGAGCCCGGCGACGTCGTGAGCACCGGCACGCCGGCCGGCGTCGGCATGTCGCGCGACCCTCAGGTGTGGCTCAAGCCCGGCGACGTCGCTGTGGTCTCCTCGCCGCAGCTCGGGCGGCTCGAGACTCGCCTGACCTAATCCCCGGGGCCGCTCAGGCCTCGCCCTCGACCGAGCCGGGCACGCCGGTGTTGGTCGAGTACTTCGGCTGCAGGCGCATGTCCGGCCGGATGTGGTGCACGGCCTGCGCGACGGCGATGGCCGACTCCGCGAACCCGGTGGCGATCAGCTTGAGCTTGCCGTCGAAGGTCGTGATGTCGCCGGCGGCCCAGACTCCCTCCATCGAGGTCTTCATCAGCGCGTCGACGACGATCGCGCCCTTCTGGATCTCGAGCGGCCACTCCTTGAGCGGCCCAAGCGCGGTCTTGAAGCCGAGCTGAAGCAGCACTGCGTCGCACGAGAGCTCGACCTCGTCTCCCTCGTCGTCTGCATGCGAGAGCGTGATCCGCTCGATCTGCCCGTTGCCCTCGATGCGCTTGATCTCGTATGGAGTGCGCAGGTCCACCTGACCCGCCGCGGCCGCGGCGCGCACCTCGGCGACGGTCGCCTCGTGGGCGCGGAACTCCTCGCGGCGGTGCACGAGCGTGATCGTGTCGGCGGTGTCGAGCAGGTTGACGACCCAGTCGCAGGCCGAGTCGCCGCCGCCCACGATCACGACCTTCTTGCCCGCGAACGCCGCCTTCTCGCCGACCAGGTAGTGCGCGCCGCGCCCCTCCCAGGGCGTCATGTCGAAGCCCGGCAGCCGCTTTGGCTCGAATGCGCCGTGGCCGCCGGCGATCACCACCGTGCGCGTAAGCAGGTCGCCGGCGTCGGTCTCGAGGCGGATGACCTCGCGCTCGGGGTCGGTCGGGTCGGGCTCGTAGGTGACCTTGTGCGCGGTCGTCTCGAGCAGCACCGGCACGTCGAACTGCTCGAGTGACTGGCGCCTGAGCTGCTCGACCAGGTCCTTGGCGAGCACGCGTGGGTAGCCGGGCACGTCGAAGATCCACTTCTCGGGGTACAGCGTCGTCAGCTGCCCGCCGATCTCCGGCAGCGAGTCGATGATGCGGGCGGAGGCCTCGCGCATCCCCGCCCAGAAGGCAGTGATCAGACCGACGGGACCGGCGCCGATCACCGTGATGTCCCTGATCTCGGGGCTTGCCGTGGCGGCGCCCGAGTGGTCTCCGTTCTCGCTCATGTCTCCCAGGGGGTCGTGGTGGCGAGCGCCAGTGCCTCGCCGTCGAGCGCGTTCAGGGCGCGCTCCGGAGAGGTCGATATGCAGGTGAAGATGGGAGTCTCCGAGAGGGTGTAGGCGCTCGACTCCGTGCCCCGAAGCTCCTGCACCAAGTCTAGGAACTCCCCGGGCTCGTCGGCGTCGAAGGAGACGACGAACTCCTGGTCGTCGAGGCCGAAGGAGTAGGCGGTGTTGATGTCGATCGAGCCGTAGCGGCGCCCGACCTCGATGTGCGAGCGCATGATCCGCATCCGCTCCTCGGGCGGGAGTGCGTACCACTCGCGCTTCTTCCACATCGGGTAGACGATCAGGTAGCGGCGCTCGCCACCCGGCCGCGGCTCGAGCGGCGTCGGCTCGTCGGAGTAGACCGAGGGCTTGGTCATCGCGAGGTAGGAGTGCGAGATGTCGGCGAAGCGCATCAGGCCGCTCTGGTTGAGCAGCACGTGCAGCTCGTGGATCGCGTCGAGCGAGCGCGACGACGTGCGCACGAGCATGTCGGTGTCCCCGCGCGTGCCGACCAGCGAGTAGGTGCGCAGGAAGTGCTCGTCGCCGAAGGCGTGCAGCGCCGCCGCCAGCTCGCGCTTGTGCTCGGCCCGCTCGTCTGGCGTCAGGCGTCGCCAGGCGGAGCCGACCTTGAGGAACGTGAACTTGACGAACGACCGCTTCGGCATGACTCATAGAGTAGGCACGATGCGTGGCCTGGCCCTCGCCGCGGCTCTCGTCTGGTCGCTCGCGCTGTGGGCGCCGGCTCCCGCGCAGGGCGCCCCGCGTGCGCTCGTGGCCTTCCTTCCCTACGAGGAGGATCGCGTCGACCGTCCCGGGCTGCCGCTGCTCGACGAGCTCGCTCGCCGCGAGCTCGCCGTCGGCCTCACGAGCCCGACCCTCGGCGGCTACTCGGACCGCCAGATGGCGCTCGACACGAGCCAGGGCGCGCGCGTCGCGGCCCAGGCCTACGACCGCCCGCTCGAGCTGTTCGACCTCGTCGTCTCGGGCGACGGACGCGGGCGCATCAGCCGCTTCGAGAGCGTGGCCGAGCGCGCGGAGCGCGCCCCGGGAAACGTCGTCCCGGGCCTCATGGGCGACGCCTTGCTGCGCGCGCGTCGTCGCGTCGGCTACGCCGGCGTGATCGGCGAGCCGCACTACCAGGCGGTGGTCGCGGCCGATCGGCGTGGCAGGCTGCTTCCGGCCGGGCTATTCGACGAAGCGACCTTCCCCGAGCGGGCGCTCGGGCTCTGGCCGAAGGTCGACCTGCTGGTCACGCGACTTCCGCGCGACGAGGCCGGCCTGCGCGCACTCGATCGCCTGCTCGCCGCCCGTCGCCCCGAGGACCTCGTCTACGTAGTCCGCTCGCCGCCGCAGGGGCGCCTGCGCCTGCTCGAGACCGGCGTCGCCGGACTCGGCTCGCCAGGCGGCCTGATCACCTCCGCGACGACGCGACGGCCCGGGCTCGTGGCGGCGACCGACGTCGCTCCGAGCGTGCTCGGGCGCCTCGGCGTCGGCGTCGATCCTGGGATGCAGGGTCGCCCGCTCGAGGCGCGTGCGGGCGAGGGGCCGGCGCAGGCGCGGCGTCTGGCGGAGCGCGTGGGCGTCGTCGTGGCACGCCGCCTGCCCGCAGTGACCTGGTTCCTCGGCGGCTGGCTCGCCTTGCTCGGCGTGCTCGTGCTGAGCGCGCGCGCGGCGGGCGCTCGTTGCGCGCTGCGCATCCTCTTCCTGGCCGCGCTCTGGAGCCCCGGGGTGCTGCTCGCGACCGCGGCGCTCGCCCCGTCCCGCCTGGTCGAGATGGTCGGCTTGAGCGCCGGCTCGCTCGCCCTCGGAGCGCTCACCGACCGGCTCGTGCGCTGGCCGCTGGCGCCGGCGGTGCCGGCCGCGCTCGTCTTCTGCGCCCACGCGCTCGACCTCGCCGCCGGCTCGCCGCTGATCGTGACCTCGCTGGCCGGGCCGAACCCGATGGGGGGAGCGCGCTACTACGGGATCGGGAACGAGCTCGAGACGATGCTGTCGGTCTCCGTGCTGCTCGGGACCGGGGCGGCCCTGACCGCGTTCTGGCGCGGGCGCGCGCCGTGGGGATTCGCGATCGCCTCGCTGCTCGCGGCGGCGGTGCTCGGCGCGGGGCGCCTCGGCGCCGATGTCGGGGCGGTCGTCACGCTCGCCGCGGGGGGAGTCGTCGCGGTGCTCGTCGCGCGCGGACGGCGGCCCTCGGCGCGCGTGCTGGCGCTTGCGCTGTCGGTGCCGGTCGCGGGCCTTGCGGCGCTCGTGGCGCTCGACCTGGCGACCGGGGGCGGAGCCCACCTCACCCGCTCGGTGGTCGAGGCGGGCAGCCCCGCTGACGTGCTCGAGGTGGTCGAGCGGCGCCTTCGGCTCTCGGTCAGCGGGCTGACGAGCTCCGCCGCGCGCGTGAACACGGTTATGTCGGTCGCCCTGATCGGGTTCGGGGTCTGGAAGCGGCGCGAGCTGTTCGCCCCGCTCGAGCACGCCGAGCCGTTTCGGGCCGGTCTGGTCGGGGCGCTTGCGGCCGTCGTCGTCGGCGCGCTCGCCAACGACTCCGGTCCGGTGATCCTGTTCGTGGGCACGCTCGCGCTCGTGCTCGCCGTCGCCTACGTCCAGGCAGGCACCCCCCGGCCGTCACGACGGATCCCGATTGGATCGCGGGGCCACGGGTAGCATCGTCTCGTGCGCATAGCCCTCGTCTCGCCTTACTCGTACACGTATGCGGGCGGGGTCGGGCGTCACGTGGAGGCCCTCGCCGCGGAGTTCGCCCGCCGCGGTCACGAGGCGGCGCTGCTGGCGCCCTACGACCCCGACGATCGCCTCGCCAGGCTGACCCACGGCGGCGTGCGCCCGCAGGCGCGCCCCGTGCCCGACCACCTGGTCCCGCTCGGCCGCACGGTCGGCATCGCAGCCAACGGCTCGATGTCGACGCTCGCGCTCTCCGCCGAGTGCTTCAACCGCCTGTCCGGCGAGCTGCGACTGGGCGGCTACGACGTCGTGCACGTGCACGAGCCGCACGCGCCGGGCGTCGCGTGGTGTGCGACCGATCTCGCCAGCGTGCCGCTGGTCGGCACCTTCCACTGCTATTCGACGAGCGCCGTCTCCAACAACATCGCCGTGCTGGCCGGGGCGCGGCGGTTCTACAACCGCCTGCACGTGCGGATCGCGGTCTCGGAGGCGGCGCGCTGGACCAACGAGCGCTTCTACGGCGGCCGCTACCGGGTGATCCCGAACGGCGTCGACGGCGCCGCCGCCGATCGCTCGCCAAAGCCGCCGTCGCGCGAGCTGCGCCTGCTCTTCCTCGGGCGGGCCGACGAGCGCAAGGGGCTGCCCGTGCTGCTGCGCGCCTACGACGCGCTGCGGGGGACGGGACTCGCGGTGCGGTTGACCGTCGCGGGCGTCGCCGCGGAAGAGGTCGCGCCGCTCGTGCTCGACGCGGAGGGCGTCGCGCTCCGCGGGCGCGTCAGCGAGCAGGAGAAGTGGCGCCTGCTGCACGAGACGGATGTCCTCTGCGCCCCCTCGCTCGGGGGGGAGAGCTTCGGGATGGTGCTCACGGAGGCCTTCGCCTCGGGCACGCCGGTCGTCTGCTCGGACGTCGGTGGCTATCGCGAGGTCGTGCGCGCGGGGGTCGACGGGCTGCTCGTGCCGCCGGGCGATGCGCCCGAGCTCGCCGCGGCGCTGCGCGCCCTCGCGGAGGACCCCCACCGCCGCGAGCGCATGGGCGCCGCCGCGCGCGAGCGTGCGGAGCGCTTCGCCTGGCCCCACGTCGCGGGCGAGGTGCTCGAGTCCTATGACGACGCGGTGGCGATCGCGGCGCGCCAGCGAGGCATCCGCCGGCTGGCGGCGAGCGCCGGGCTGCGACCGGCGGACGGGGAGCCGAGCGCGCCGCCGCGACGCCTGCCCTCGCTCGAGCCGGCCCGCCCGGGCGCGGCTCGGCGGCGCGCCGGCGCACTCGCGCGCCGCGCGGGCATGGCCGCCGGCGCCGGCGGCGTGGTTGCGCTCTCCGCGCTCGCGCTCGAGCGGATCGGCATCGGATCGATCCTCGCGGCGCTGCTCGCGGCGACGCCCGTGTGGATCCTCGTCGCCTTTGCCCTGATGTGCCTGTCGCTGCTCGTGCGCGCCGAGGCGTGGCGCGCGATCCTGCGCGCGGCGCTGCCGGCGGAGGCACCCGTGCGCGCCCGCGACGTGGCGCGGGCGACGATGATCGGCGTGCTGATGTCGGCGACGCTGCCGGCCCGCCTTGGCGAGCCCTCGCGCGCGCTGGTGGTGGCCCGCCGGCTCGGGCGGGTGCGCGAGCACCTGCCGCTCGTGCTCGGCACGGTCGTCTCCCAGACGCTGCTCAACATCCTCGCGCTCGTCTTCCTGGGAGCGATCATGTTCGCGACGGTCGGGGTCTTTCGCGGCAACCTCGACAAGCTCGCGCTCGCGACGCTCGCGCCGTTGGCGCTCCTCGGCGCGGTGCTCGCGGCGCCGGTCTTCCTGCGCAGCAGGGCGTCCGCGCGCTCGCGGCGGCTCGAGCGGGCCGTCCGATCGGCCCGCCAGGCGACGACCAGGGTGCGCGAAGGGCTCGAGGTCTTCCGTCGCCCGCGGCTCGGGGCGCGCGCGGTCGCCTTGCAGCTCGCGGCGTGGGCAATCCAGTGGATCGCCTGCTATGCGCTGCTCGTCGCCTTCGGCCTCGAGGGGGCCGGGCTCGGCGCGGCGGCGGCGGTCCTGTTCGCGGTCAACGTGACCGCCGTGCTGCCGCTGACGCCGTCGAACATCGGCGTCTTCCAGGCCGCCTGCGTCGCGGTGCTGTCGGCCTACGGCGTGGCGCAGGGAGACGCGCTCGCCTACGGGATCATCCTGCAGGCGGTCGAGATCGCGACCGCCGTCATCCTGGGCATGCCCGCGCTCGTCGCGGAGGGCACGTCGTGGCGGGACATGCGCCTGCGGGCGATCCACGCCACGCCCGTCGAGCTGCCGCGGCGGCGGCGCGGACCCACGCCCGATCCCGGCATGCCCTGCGCGTAGCCCTCTCCCCGAGCTTCCGGGCGCTTGTACTAGGTTCGCCTCTCAACCAGACACCGCGCCGAACCAGAGAGAGGACCGAGACCCACATGCCGCTTTCCACGATCCACGGCTTTCCGCGCATCGGCGCCCGCCGGGAGCTTAAGTTCGCAACCGAGGCCTACTGGGCCGGCAGCGCCTCCGCCGAGGAGCTTGCAGAGACGGCGCAGGGCCTGCGGACCCAGAGCTGGCGCCTGCTCCAGGAAGCCGGCATTCACCTGATCCCGTCGAACGACTTCTCGCTCTACGACCAGACGCTCGACACGGCCGCCCTCGTGGGCGCCGTTCCCGCCCGCTACGAGCACCCCGGCGGCGACGTGGACCTCGACACCTACTTCGCAATGGCCCGCGGACGCCAGGCGGGCGGCGTCGACGTGACCGCGATGGAGATGACCAAGTGGTTCGACACCAACTACCACTACATCGTGCCGGAGCTGGGACCGGACACGGTGTTCTCGCTGTCGTCCAGCAAGCCCTTCGACGAGTTCGACGAGGCCAAGGCGCTCGGCATCGTCACGAAGCCCGTGCTGCTCGGGCCGGTCTCGTTCCTGCTGCTCGGCAAGTCGGCCGACGGCGAGCCCGAGGAGTTCGATCGCCTGACGCTGCTCGAGCCGCTGCTCGACGTATATGTGGAGGTGCTCGAGCGCCTGGGCCGCCAGGGCGCCGAGTGGGTCCAGCTCGACGAGCCGGCCTTCGTCATGGACCGCGGCGAGGCCGACGTCGAGGCGCTCCGGCGAGCCTACGAGCGCCTCGGCCAGATCGCGCGCCGCTCGCAGATCGTCGTCTCGACCTACTTCGAGCACGCGGGCGAGGCGCTGAGCGTGCTCAAGGGGACGACGATCGAGGGGATCGGGCTCGACCTGCACCGTGGGCGGCGCAACATCGAGCTCTTGAAGGACGAGGGCGGCATCGCCAACAAGACGCTGTTCGCCGGGGTGGTCGACGGGCGCAACGTGTGGATCAACGATCTCGATGCCTCGCTCGCGACGCTGCGCTCGTTGCGCGGCCTCGCCGCCGAGGTGGTCGTCTCCTCCTCCTGCTCGCTGCTGCACTCGCCCGTCGACCTCGACGCCGAGGCCGCCCTCGACGAGGAGCTGCGCTCGTGGATGGCCTTCGCGCGCCAGAAGGTGGACGAGGTGGTGACGCTTACCACGGGCCTCGGCGGGGGCGACGACGCGATCGCCGACACGCTCGAGCGCAACCGCGCTGCGCTCGAGCGCAGGCGCCGCTCCGAGCGCACCCGCAACATCGCCATCAGGGAGCGGCTGGGGGGGCTCTCAGACGCTGACTCCCGTCGCCAGAGCCCCTACGCGCAGCGCCGCGACGCTCAGCGCGAGCGGCTCGGGCTGCCGCTGTTCCCCACCACGACGATCGGCTCGTTCCCGCAGACGGCGGACGTCCGCCAGGCGCGTGCCGCGCGACGCGCCGGAGAGATCGACGCCGGCGAGTACGAGCGTCGCATGAAGGAGGAGATCGGACGAGTCGTGGAGCTCCAGGAGGAGCTCGGCCTCGACGTCCTCGTGCACGGCGAGCCGGAGCGCAACGACATGGTGCAGTACTTCGCCGAGCAGCTCGACGGCTACGCCTTCACCGACAACGGCTGGGTGCAGTCGTACGGGTCGCGCTACGTGCGCCCGCCGATCGTCTTCGGCGACGTCGCGCGTCCGAACGCCATGACCGTCGCCTGGACGACCTACGCCCAGTCGCTCACCGACCGCCCGATGAAGGGCATGCTGACGGGGCCGGTGACGATGCTCGAGTGGTCGTTCGTGCGCGACGACCAGCCCGAGTCCGAGACCTGCACGCAGCTGGCGCTCGCGATCCGCGACGAGGTGACCGACCTCGAGGCCGCCGGGATCGCGATCGTCCAGGTAGACGAGCCGGCAATCCGCGAGGGCCTGCCGCTGCGCAGCGAGCTGCGGGCGCAGTACCTCGAGTGGGCCGTGCGCGCCTTCCGCGTCGCCACCTCCGGCGTGCGCGACGAGACCCAGATCCACACCCACATGTGCTACTCGGAGTTCGGCGAGATCCTGCCGGCGATCGGCGAGCTCGATGCCGACGTCACCTCCGTCGAGGCGGCGCGCTCGCGCATGGAGCTGATGAGCGACCTCGAGCGCGAGGGCTATCAGCAGGAGGTGGGCCCCGGCGTCTACGACATCCACTCCCCGCGCGTGCCGTCGGCGGACGAGATGGCCCTGCTGCTGCGCGCGGCGGCGGGCGTGCTCGACCCCGAGCGGCTGTGGGTCAACCCGGACTGCGGCCTGAAGACGCGCGGCTACCTGGAGACCGAGGCGGCGCTGCGCAACATGGTCGCGGCGGCGAAGCAGCTGCGCGCGGAGCTGGCCCCGAGCCCGGCCGCGTAGGGCCGCCCGCGGTCCTTCAGTGGCGCCCGCGTGCGCCGATCCGTACGTGCAGGTGGTCGTCGTGGTGGACGCGCTCGCGCACGACGGCGGGCGGTCCCTTGAGGCCCGTGGCGGGGCCGATGTAGATCGTCGTCGCCCCGGCGCGCACGAACCGGTCGACGAGGTCTTGGGCGAGGCGGCGGTCGATCCCGGCCGCCGTCTGCGGCGGGCGCTCGCGCCGGTCGCGGCGCGGGTAGAGCACGTCGACGTCGAGCCCGTTCTGGTGCGAGACGTGTCCTCTGCCCCCGTAGCTCGGGCCGAAGGGGCCGCCGCGCGGCCGGCTGAGGTCCCCGATGCCGACGCGCGGGGAACGTGGGTGCGCGCGACGGTGAGCCCGCACGACGCGCAGCACCGTGCGCACGAGCCGCACGGTGCCGTGGCGGCGCCAGGCCGGGCTCGGCGTCCGCCCGCGCACGTGGTTCCAGGTGAAGAAGGCGGCTCCGCCCGCCGGGAGCGCAACGCCCCCCACGAGGCGACCGGCGTAGGGCCGGCCGAGCGCGCGCGAGCGGCGCAGCTCGCGCCGGCGCCTGCGCTCGATGCGCGTGCGCTCGCGGCCGCGGAGCGCCTGCGCTCGGGCCTCCCGGGCGACGGTCACGGCGACGGCGCTGGGCTCGCCCGCGGGAGGCACCGGGGCGCTCGCGCCGGTCGGCCCGCGCAGCGCGAGCGCACCGGTGGCGAGCGCGGCGCTCGCGACGACGAGACCCGGGGCGCGCAGGCGGCGCAGGAGCCGCCGCGCAGGGCTGGGTGACAGGGAGCGGCGCCCGCGCAAGGTGGGAGACGATAGAGGGGCGATACTGGCGCGATGGCAGCTCCAGAGCACGGGCTATGCGACTCCTGCGCGCACCAGCGCTTGGTGAGCAACACGCGCGGCTCGGTCTTCTCGCTGTGCCGCCGCTCGGCCGAGGACCGCCGCTACCCGCGCTACCCGAGACTGCCGGTCACGCGCTGCGCGGGCCACGAGCGCCGCGCGCCCGGCGCGCCCGGCTCGTGAGCCGCGAGCGGCTCAGCCCACCCCGGACTGCGCGAAGTCACGTCGCAGCTCGTCCGCGTCGCTGCCGCGAAGGCGCGTCGCGAGGCCGAGTCGCTGGCGCTCGGTGAGCGTGCCGAGCGGCTTGTTCTCCGGCAGCCCGAGCGCCACGACCATCCGCCGGCAACGCGCGCGCCCCCAGCGGCGCTGGCTCATCAGGAGCTCCGAGATCGACATGCTGTCGGCCTCCCACGGGCGAGAGAGCACCACCTCGGCGGCGCTGATCTCCTCCGCCGCGACCTGGCGTTTCAGCTCCGCTCGCGCGAGCCGGACCTGATTGGCCCTCTCGAGCGCCTGCAGATGCTGCGGCCCAGCAGTGAGCGTGGCCGACTTGCCCATGCGACTCCTCCCCAGGTTCCATTTTGTTGATTGCTTCCCTCGACCACTGTGGCGCGCAATTGCGAGCCACTCCCAGGCCGGTCGCAGATCCCGCGCGCCGACCGTCGAGCGAGCAGGAACTTAGGCCGCGACGGCCGCCGAGGTCAACGCCCTGCCGGACGGCCGACGCGCTAACAGCGGTCTTTTCCGAGTACGCCCGTCGCGGCGCTCGAGCGCCTGGGTCGAGGCCCCTGCCCCGCGCGCCCATCCGTCACTATGCAGCGCGATGCGCTCGACCAAGATCGTGGCCACCATCGGACCGGCCTCGCGCGAGCCCGCCGTGCTCGAGCGGATGATCGACGCCGGCCTCGACATCGCGCGCCTCAACTTCGCTCACGGATCGAGCGAGGAGCACGCCGAGACCGTCAGCCGGATCCGGGCGGCATCCGCGCGCGTCGGCCGAGAAGTGGGCGTCTTGCAGGACGTTCCCGGGCCGAAGCTGCGCCTGGGGCCGGTCAGCGGAGGCCACGTGGAGCTCGCCGCGGACACCCCGGTCGTGCTCACCTCGCAGCGTCTCGAGGGCACGACCGAGCGGCTGCCGATCGCCTGGGAGGGCCTGTCGACGTTGATGCAGGCCGGCGACGTGATCTACCTGGCGGATGGAGCGATACGTCTGCGGGTGCGCGAGGTCTCGAACGGCGAGGTGCTCGCCGACGTCGAGGTGGGAGGCACCGTCGCCTCCCGGCAGGGGATGAACCTCCCGAACGTCAACATGACGCTGCCGGCCGTCTCCGAGGACGACCACCGCCTGATCGACGACGGCATCTCGATGGGCGTCGACATCGTCGCCCTGTCGTTCGTGCGCCGCCGCGAGGACCTCGATCCCGTCAGGGGGCAGCTACGGGCGAGCGGCCGCGGCGGCGTGCCGTTGATCGCGAAGATCGAGAAGCCGCAGGCAGCCCAGAACGCCGCCGAGATCGTCGACGCCGCCGACGGCATCATGGTCGCGCGCGGCGACCTCGGGATCGAGTTGCCGATCGAGGAGGTGCCGCTCGTGCAGAAGCGCCTGCTGCACCTCGCCGGAGAGCGCTCGAAGCCCGCGATCACCGCGACTCAGATGCTCGAGTCGATGGTCCACTCGACTCGCCCCACGCGCGCCGAGGTCACGGACGTGGCCAACGCGATCTTCGACGGCACGGACGCCGTGATGCTCTCGCAGGAGACGGCGATCGGCCAGGACCCGGTGGCTGTGATCGCGATGATGGCGGCGATCGCGGAGAGCACCGAGCGCGAGCTGCCCTACGGGCGCTGGCTCGTCGAGCGGGGCATCCGCAGCGACGACCCGGCCTCGGCGATCGCCTATGGAGCGGTCGGAGCGGTCTATCAGCTCGGCCTCAAGGCGATCGTGGCGCCGACCATCTCCGGCGGCACCGCGCGCCTGATCTCCGCCAACCGGCCGAACGTGCCGGTGCTGGCGCTGTCCCCCGATCGCGATGTCGTGCGCCGCTGCGGGCTCTACTGGGGCGTACACCCGATGCTGCACGCGGACACCGAGCACACGACCGAGCTGATCGACGCGTGCGCCGCGGCGGCGATCGAGGCCGGAGTCGCGGGCCCTGGCGATCGGATCGGCATCACCGCCGGACTGCCCGCCGGGCACTCGGGCGGCACGAACATGTTCAAGGTCCACACGCTCGAGTAGCGGCCGAGGCGTGGCGCTCGAAGTGCGGCCGGTGCGCTCCCGGCGCGAGCTCCGGCGGTTCGTCGCGCTCCCGCGACGCCTTCATCGCGACGAGCCCTGCTGGATCCCTCCGCTCGCGTCGGAGCGGCGCAGGTTCCTCGACCGCGGGCGCAATCCCTTCTTCGAGCACGCCGAGGCCGAGTACCTGCTGGCGTGGCGCGCGGGTCGCGTCGTCGGGCGGATCTCCGCGCACGTCGACTTCCGCCTCAACCAGCTGCGCGGCAGCGCCTGGGGCCTGTTCGGCTTCTTCGAGTGCGAGCCCGACGCGCAGGCAGCGCGAGCGCTGCTCGCGGCGGCCGAGGATTGGCTTCGACGGCGAGCGTGCGAGCGAATGGTCGGGCCGATGGACTTCACGCTCAACCACGAGGCGGGACTGCTCGTGGAGGGCCACGATCGCCCCCCGCAGATCCTCGAGCCCTGGCATCCGCCGCACTACGCCGGACTGCTCGAGGGCCATGGCCTGAACAAGGCGATGGACCTGCTCAAGTGGGAGCTCGACGTCTCCGATCGCAGCCGCATCCAGCCGGCCATCATCGAGCTCGCCGAGCGGCTCGAGCCCGAGCACGGCATTCGCATCCGCCACTTCCGCCGGCGCGACCTGGCGGCTGAGACGAGGCGCTTCCTCGACGTCTACAACACGGCCTGGGAGCGCTCCTGGGGCTTCGTCCCGCTGACCGGGGCCGAGATCGAGGACTACGCGCACAGGCTTCGGCGCCTGCTCGACCCGAACTGGGTGATGGTGGCCGAGAACAGCGACGGCGAAACGGTCGGCGCCGCGCTGACCCTGCCCGACTACAACCAGGTGCTGCGCCGGGTCGGGGGGCGACTGCTCCCGCTCGGCTGGGCCCGTGCGCTCGTCGCGCGCCGGCGGATCGACGCGGTGCGGGTCTTCGCCCTCGGCGTGCGGCCGGAGTACCAGCACTGTGGCGTCGCGGCGGCGCTCTACGTGGAGCACTTCGAGATGGCGGCGCGGACGCGCCAGCGCGGCGGCGAGATGGGCTGGGTGCTCGAGACCAACACCGCGATGAACCGCGCCATGGAGGGGCTCGGGGGACGCCTCGTCAAGCGTCACCGCGTGTACGAGAAGCGGCTGTGAGCGGCAGTCCGACCATCTAGACTGCGCCGCTCGATGTCAGAGACACCGGCCCACAGCGAGACGCAGGCCGAGCCGGACGAGCGGCACCTGCCGGTGCTCGCCCCGCCCGAGGCACGGGTGCTCGAGCCACTGACCGCGCCGCCCTCCGCGCAGGTCGTCGTGGCCGCCACGGGCGGCTTCCTGGCGGCCTTCGGGGCGATGCTCGTGATGCGCCTACTGCGTGGCTCCCGGCGCAGCCCCGCGCTCGGCCGCCGGCTGGGAGCCCGCCGCCGGCGCGAGCTCGAGGTCACGGGAACACGCTCCTTCCTCGTCGACGTCCACCTGCTGCGCCGC
>Ga0183260_10001022_pt1 | contig 23733 bp, 25 predicted proteins | sample AntDrymUQ4972206_2_FD_129768 | JGI IMG/M metagenome (GOLD analysis project Ga0183260, IMG submission 129768) | Polar desert sand microbial communities from Dry Valleys, Antarctica - metaG UQ497 (22.06) (version 2) (version 2) | ecosystem: Environmental > Terrestrial > Soil > Desert | place... | reverse complement strand
TCATCACCCATCGAAGCGAGCAATGGCCTGGTTCAGCTTCCGTCAGGTGATGGCCTCGGTCTCGAAATTGATGAAGACGCTCTGAATCACTACCGGATGGAAGCTTTCTGATGCAAACGCTGACTGGGCTAATCATCGCGTTTCCGTGATCCGGAGCCTTTTATTTGCGCCCGGCAACGCTCCTCAGAAGCTTGAGAAGGTCGACCGGTTTGGATCCGACTGGGTCATCTTTGACCTTGAAGATGCCGTACCCACCCACGAGAAGGTGCGCGCTCGGGCCCTCGCTTCACGTGCGCTCGAGGTGCGCAGAAGCTCCCGGCTCGCCGTTCGGGTGAACGCCATGAACTCGGGGCTTCTGGAGGAGGACTTGCTTGCGATCGTCCACCCGCATCTCGAAGCAGTTGTCATTCCCAAAGTCGACGACTCAAGGATTCTTCGTGACGTCGATCTTATCCTCGCCTCTGCGGAGAAGAGGAGAGGACTCTCGGTGGGAATGACTCGCCTCTTCGCGATCATCGAAACCGCTAAGGGAGTCGCTCGCTGTGACGACATCGCATCCGTCGGAGGGGAAAGACTCATCACGCTAATCTTCGGTTCGGGCGATCTTGCTCTCGATCTCGATATAGAGCCTAATGAGACCAATTCCGAACTTCTTTATGCGCGATCAAAGATCGTTATATCGGCAAGGGCGGCGGGCCTAGCTCGTCCGATCGACGGACCGTTTTTTGATCTTCACGATAACGATGGCTTAGCGCGTGATTGTGAACGGTCACGTCGGATGGGTTTTCAGGGTCGCGTGGTTGTGTACCCGCCACAACTTCAAACCGTGCTTACATCGTACGGTTCGGTCACGCTCGGCACACGCTTGCGTGCACAACGAGTCGTTGATGCTTTCGAAAGTGCGGTAGAGCGCGGAATCGGGGCCATCGAAGTGGACGGAGAGTTTGTCGATTCGACGATCTACGAGCACGCCAGGCGGATCGTAGCCAAGGCCAACGGAGAAGGCGAGGCGCTTTGACTCTGCAGACCGACCCACTGCGCGGCGTGCGCGTGCTCGACTGTTCAACGCTGTTTGCGGGCCCGGTAGTCGCATCGTTGATGGGCGACTTCGGTGCCGACGTCATAAAAATTGAACACCCGCGCGGCGACGATGTAAGAAAGCTTGGATGGAAGAAGGACGGAGAGTCCATTTGGTGGGCTGTCCTGTCCCGGAACAAGCGATGCATAACTCTGAACCTGTCGACTTCCGACGGCTGTGATCTTTTCAAACGGCTAGCCTCAAACGCTGACGTACTCGTTGAGAACTTTCGGCCCGGCACCATGGAGCGCTGGGGGCTTGGGCCGGACGAGCTGCTACAAATCAACCCCAGGCTTGTCATCGTTCGAACGACGGGGTTTGGACAGACGGGCCCTTACCGGGACCTTGCGGGGTTCGGGACGCTGGCTGAGGCGATGTCGGGGTTTGCCTATCTAAACGGATGGCCCGACACGCCACCCACGCTTCCTCCATTCGCGCTGGCGGATGGCGTCGCTGGCGTCACAGGATGTTTCGCTGCGATGGTAGCGCTGTGGTGGCGCGACCATGCTCCGGACGGAACCGGGCAAGTTGTCGATCTTTCGCTTTACGAGCCTCTCTTCGCGCTGCTCGGACCCCAGGTCGCCGTCTACGATGCGCTAGGGATAGTTCAAGAGCGTTCCGGAAACTCGGCGCCGTTTACCGCGCCGAGGAACGTATATAAAACGCGAGAAGGCGTCTGGTTAGCACTTTCTGCAAGCAGTCAATCTATTGCAGAACGCGTTATGCACATTATAGGTCGTACCGACTTCTTAGCAGAACCGTGGTTTGCCGATCACGATGGACGGCTTGCTCACGTCCAGGAACTAGACGTGGCTATTCAGACCTGGATCGGGGAACGTACCGCAGAAGACGTTTTGGCAGCGTTTGCAAAAGGCGACGCAGCAATCACACCGGTACTGTCGGTAAAGGATATCGTCGAGAATGATCACTATAATTACCGGGAGACAATAATTGACGTACCGCACCCACGCCTTGGCCACCTCAAGATGCCAAATGTGATTCCGCGGCTTTCTCGAACGCCGGGAAGAGTTCGTCATCCAGGACCAACTCTCGGCGAGCATAACGTCGACATCTACTCCGGCGAACTGGGATTATCAGAGAACGAGGTTGCCTCACTGCGGAGAAGTGGCGTGATCTAAGCAGCGCGTCTATGTTGCGAAGGAGGCGGACGCGCACTATGAACTGCGCAAACGCGGGCGGTTCCAAGATCGTGCGTGAGATCGAGGACACGGATTACGATTCCTCTCGCGCCGATCGCGAACGAGCCGGAAGCGCTGAAGCGAGACTCGGTGACGAGGTCTCGCTCGAGGCGACCTACGGCTCGGAATGGCTTGCAATCCCGCCCCGGCGCCTGCCGCGCAATCTCCGGCTTCAGGTCTAGCACGGCTCCATGGATCGTTGCATTGAGGATGGTGGGCGAAGGCGTTGACATCCGACGACTCCGAGTCCTTGTCTACGGAACGAACGTCTTACGAACCTGTCTTTCCGTCAGATCATCGGGAGGTCGTCCGAATCGACTTTGGGAATGGCACCAATGAGAACGGGCTGGTCGGCGATGGCGCGACAACACCGGCAACGTTGCACGAGGGGCGCACTCTTCCGGCAGAGTCGTCGATTCGGAACTGCTTGTTGCCGCGCAGCGATTGTCAATACGACGGGCTCGCCCGTACCACCCTTTGAGCTTGCAGTCGCGGCGTCTGGCAACCCAGGCTTACTAGACGAACTCCTCCGCTCCAACCGTTTGACTCGGCCGACTCGCTCCGTGGCCCCCTTGCAGGCAACCGAGCGCTTCCACTACCGAAAGCCGACCTCCGGCTTTTTGCTGAACGTAGATATCTCCCACCCGAACACGCGACCCGACGCAAAAACTGGATGAACGAGCGGAGACATTGACGCCTCGAGACGTTGTCCGAGGTGAGTCCGACGACGGGCAAGGGCCTCGAACGCCTCGACCACAGGCTCGAGGGGGCGATCAGGGGAATCAAAGCCGTAGATTGGTTCCCAATCCACAGATCCGCCTTCTGACGCGGCGCGTGCGGATACGGAAGAAACTGCCCAAGCTGGACGCTTTGATATCGCGGTGTCCGTTGCAGCTCGGCCAGCATGAGCGCGACCGCCATGTTCTCGCCATGAGGCCCGATTCCCGGCTGGTACGTGCGTCCGCTCCGTTGGCTCACGGCAATCGGTCGCATCGCGTCCGCCCGTTGCAGAGCCGTAGCCACGTCGTAAATAAGCTGAGACAGCGGAATCGCCACAGGGGACGACGCTACTCGATGGGAGGTCTCGACCCTCTTGCTGCCGAACAACTCCGGCGTGGCTCGACCTCGCACAAGTCTCTACGACCCTAACCTCCAGACCCTCGACGATCTGAAGCAGTGGATCCGGTCCGTCCTTCGGACGTATGCGTTCGAGATTCGAGGCCTTCTTCTCAAGGACGGCACAGTGCTCCCGCTGCCCTCCGAGTCGGCCCTGATCGCGAAGCTATTCGAGGTGACCTTGCTCGAGCGGTTCAGGACGGTTGCGAACGCAGTGCGTGGACTCGAGATTCACGGCGCGCCGGGAACTCGAACCTACCCGGACATATGGCTCAGTGGTGACCGGATCAGTGGCCAGAAGATTGCGTTGGAAGTTAAGGCTGCTCGTCGTAACCCCGCCGGGACGCGCACGTCCTCGCGGATCACTTTAGGGCCGTACGACAAGTACTTCCGGAACCCAGCCGTGAAGATGTCGGGCGCGGTGATCCCCTATGGGGAGTTCGACTCGCACCTCGACATCATCGTTCTTTACGACTACGACGGCGGCGAGGTCTTAAGCGTCGAGCCGCTGGTCGTCGAGAAATGGCGCGTAGCAAGCCGCAAGAAGTCCAGCGGGACGCGCAACTACATCGGCGCGGTGAATGAGATAGAACGTCTCAAGCTTGAGCAGGGCGAGTTCGCGTCTGCGCAGGAGTTCTACGACTTCTGGCGCTCTTTCCCGCTGTAGCGCGCCGCCCGTGCAACCAGCTCCGCCAGGGCGGGAGGGACGGCGTTGCCAAGCTGAACCTGCGCTGAGCGTCGCGAGCCCACGATCTCGTACTCGTCAGGGAACGTCTGCAGGCGCTTGATCTCGGGCAGCCGTAGTCGACGGTCGTTCCAGTGGAATGGCCCCACGTACGGCCCCGGCTGCGCTTGGATAGTTGGCGAGGGCTGATCGGGGTCAAGTTTGAGCAGGAAGCTCCAGTACCGCTTACGCCACTCGAACTTCGGCGCTGGATGTCCACGCTTGGCCGTGAAGTAGAGGTAGTTGTCGCCAGGCGGGATCTCAGGGAGGAGATGCCCGTACTTTCCGTTGACAGCCTCCCGCTCCTCGGCGAGGTCATCACGGTCTGCGAGATCGCCAATCGTCTCGCCCGTCGTTACGTGGCGCGGCAGTTCCGAGTCAATCCGCCGCCTCGTCTCATGCGGGCCGGTATGGGTTGGGCGTGGAAAGTTGGGCGTTCCGTCGAGGGAACCGACAACGAAGACGCGCTGCCGACGCTGCGGAACCCCGTAGTCAGCTGCCAGTAACACTTCCGCAGAGACGTTGTAGTTGAGCGCGCGGCAGGTCTTGAGCAAACGCTTGTACCAGGTGGCGTTGTGATTGCGATACGCGAGTCCGAACACGTTCTCGAGGATGAACGTCCTCGGCCGAGCCTCCTCCAGCACGCGCAGGTACTCGTCCAGAAGGCTTGCGTCTGGATCCTTGCCGCTGCGCTTGTACTCGAGCCAATAGCCCGACTTGGAGAAAGGCGTGCAAGGAGGCCCCCCAACAAGTAGTTCCGCCTCCCCCTTCGTCAGCCGTGCCGCAGAGAGGATCGTCCTTGTGCTGAGGGTCGTGAGTTCTCCCTCCAGAACCACCGCATGCGGAAAGTTCCGGCGCAGCGTCTCGGCTGCGTCGACCTCGTACTCGACTGCCGTCAGAATCTTGTAGCCGGCGCGCTCGACCCCAAGGTCGAGTCCTCCGGCACCGCTGAACAGACTGATGGCTGGCAAATCAGACACGCTGCGCTCGCCTCCCGCGTCGTCCGAGGGTCGTCGTCGGATCATGGCGAGCATAGGAGGCACGGACACGCGACCGGAGATGCTTCTCCGTCACGCGCTCTGGGCTCACGGTGTCCGGGGCTGGCGCTGTCACTGGCGCGGCCCCGGTGGTCGCGTCGACATCGCCTTCACCCGCTGGAAGGTCGCTGTCTTCGTTGACGGTGCGTTCTGGCACGGGCACCCGAGCAAGTGGCAGCGTGACCGGTGGAAGGGCTATTGGGACGAGAAGATCAAGCGGAACATCGCCCGGGATCGACGCCAGGATGCCGCCCTGGTCGCCTCCGGCTGGAGCGTGCTGAGAGTGTGGGATTTCGAGATTGAGCACGACTCAGATGCTGTAGTGACGGAGGTATCCGCAACCCTCGAGGCGGCGCACCGGCGGACTAGGAGTGATCGTAGAGCGGGCGCAGGATGACAGTCGCCGGAAGTTTCATGATTTCCGAGTATACGTTGATGATCGAACGTATGTTCGCTAGCATGACGGATCTTGATCCAAGTTCGCGGTATCAGGGTGAGCGACGAAGAGGCCACAGAGCTCTCGCACGGACTACGCACGTATGGTGATCCGACCGGCGTGGGCTTGGCCGAACGCATCGAACGAGGACTACTTCTCGGCACCGCCGTGATCGGCACGAGTCGCCCAGAGGCCGCGATTCTGCTGAACGTGATCGAGGAACGAACGCCAAAGCGACTCCGAGAATTGGCAAGCGACTTGGAGCGATACCTCGCCACGGCTGCCTGAGGGATTGCGCGTTATCGGTCGTCCAGGCCGGCTCGTAAGCTCGTCTCGCGTACCCTTCATGCCCGTGCTGATCGAGGACTCGATCCGCTGCTCCGAGTGCCGCCGCGAGGTGGACGAGTTCACCGCCATCGCCGAGAAGTGGCGCTACTGGTCGGACGGCTGCGGCGAGTTGCTACCGTTCTGCCCAGACTGCGTTCAACGCGAGTTCGCTCCCGACGCCTCAGCTTCTCGGCTAGCGCATGTTGTCGTCGCCGCGTCAGCTAACCCGGAACCGAAACGAACTCTTCAGCACGTTCGCCAGGTCGCGCAGCCGTTCCCGGCCCTCCACTCGAGTAACTGAAATATTGCCGCGAAGGGGCGCGCGTCAGGGGGTTCAAGCAGCCGGCCCTCGCCCTAGCTTCACACTAGAATCGGCTTCTTGGGTCTGCTCTCGCCATTCATGGGGAACCCCCCATAGTCACCTACAGACAGAACCCGGCGAGTCGCCTTGGAGTTGGCGCCCTTCCCTGCACGTCGGCAAGCTCTCCGATGAGCGAGAAGGTCGACATCTCGACCCGGGTCACGACCTCAAGCTGGTACGACGGGGCAGGGGTAGCAGATCCCAATATCTCGGCTTGAGGGCTGTTCTTCAGCATTTCCCGTCTGGGCCGACGGCTTCTCTGACATCACTATCGGGCTGGCGCGGTACACCGTCGAAGTCTTCACCTGTCTCGAGCACGGCACACACGGTGACGGCCTTGTCGATGATGGTGACCGGGCCGTACTGGGGATCATTCACCTCGAATTGTAGGTCGACTGTGAGGTCTCCATAGTCGAGGAGGGCCGAGAGTCGTCGCGAACGCACCGCTCTCAACAATGGCGCTGCTCCCTGCTACCCGGCTTGCGCGGATGTCCCGCTCACGCATGAATCGGAAGGCCTGCGAAGCACTAATCGAGACAACTGCCCATCTGGCAGTTCGTCTCGCCGCGTACCGCGATGTTCTTAGAATTCAACCTCGACGCATCAAGAGACATGACAAAGCTTTTTTTCGGGGCCTCCTCGGATGTTGAGGCGGCGGTCTCAGTGGTTGTTGGGGCCGTCTCAGTTCCATCCGTCGGTATAAGCGCGCCGATGATGGAAAGTCCGACGACGACAACAAGCGCGATGATCACACTCTTGCCGAGCTTCCCCTCGTCGCCGCCAGAAATCCATAGCCCTATCGAGCGTTTCCATTCTCAGCCGTCAGTTTTCGGCTTGTTCCTGCTTCCTGGCCTTCTGCCCCTTCTCTTGATCTCCCGACCCTTGGCAATGAACTCTTGAGCCTCTGTTTGGGATAGATCGAGTTCGACCGTGTTCCTTCGGCCATCGGCGAACGAAAGTGTCATCACAACAGCTTGATCCTCAGGGACAATCTCACCCGAAACATCAGACTTGACGACCGTAGTGACTTCTCTTGCCATCTTTCCTCCTCCCGCGTTGCTGTGATCAGCTATATACAATAAGTCCGTGCCAAAAGCAAACGTATGCGAGGACGCAGAAGCTAGATTGGCCGTTAAGGGCCATAGGATCGATTCTAAGGGCACCGCGTTATCTTTTGATGCTTCTCCTAGCGTCTGTTTTAAGGGCGTTAGAACGCGTTAGAAAGTTGCGCGCCCAGCGCGCCTCTCCACGAGAGGCGAGTCCTGTGGTTCCCGGAACAGAGTCTAGAGAGTGCAGCGAGCATGGTTCAGCTCATTCCCGGATCAGAGTCCAACAGGGATGAGCAAGATGTATTCATCCCCTGGGGCAGAACTTCGAGAGTTGAACAAGAGCAGGTTTATCCTCTGGAAGTTCTCGGACTTGTCGGCGCGCTTCGCGCGCTTTACTACTCTCGAAGAGATTCACTCTACCGTGGGTATTCATATCTACCTTTAGGTATTTACGGCTGCTCACCCCCGTGCTCACCCCCGTGCTCACCCCCGTGCTCACCACATGCTCAGTTAACTAGAAGGTGAGCACCCGGTTGGATGCCGAGATTTAGACACGGCTCAGCCGATCTTCTTGAGGAATGGCGAAAGGTGTTCCGGGTTGAACTCGTACTCGTTCGATGCCTGACCCGTCCACCACGCTCTGCGGTCGGAGAGCTCCTCGCGCGAGCGAAACTGCCGCAGTAGTACTCCCTTGTCGACGGCTTCGTCCCTTGCTCGGCGGATGGTGCTTCTGGACACCTTGAGTTCTGCGGCCAACGTGTTGTGCGAGGCTTGCATCTTGTGACCATGACGCAGGAAGTCCTCGGCGACGACCCACTGAGTGCGCCTGGTGAGGCTCTTCCACTTCTCGCTTCTCTTCACGCCGTCTAGATACCGCTGTCGATCATTACGTTTTTTCTCGTCATATACGGCGATCTTCGTCGCCTTCGTCTGTCGCTCTGGCTTTGGAGCGGATTGGAGCCCAGCAGATCTGCGCTCAGGTTCGGCTAGTTCAGGATCGCGTTTGAGTGAGCGACGGAAGACGTCGGCGGCGAGGTGCTCGAACTCCGGACGGTCGTCGTCGCTGCGTGAGGGATCTTCTCGCTTTAGCGCCTGCCACAGGTCATCAAGCTTTTCTCGGTAGCGTTTCTCGACATGCTCACGCACCCCGGCGGGTTGGTGGTTCGCCGCGAGAAGATTTCTGTAGGCGAGCCGAGCATTCTCCTCAAGCTCGCCGACGGTCAGTCCCGGTAGATCCCTGAGTCTAGGGCGCTTATCGAAAGGATTCTCAGGATGGGCGAGCGTCGGCGTCAATGCTCTCCCGCTGCATTTCGACGAATGCTTCGTGCGGCGCGAACGGATCGCCCGTGAGCAGGAAGCGTCGGCCGGCTTCCGCCATTCTCGCCGCGCGCATGCCGTAGAAGCGCGCCGAGAGAGGCGTCGAGTAGAGCCGTGCCCAGTCCGCTCTTTCCTGCGCGCTGAAATCCATCAGGCTCTCGCGCCAGTTTTCGTCTTCGTGCTCGAACGTGGATTGAAGCTCCTGAAGCCTTGTCATCCGTAAAGGATAGCTTCTGGCGAGGGCAGGACGAGCTTATTGACTCAACAGGCGCGCGATTCGCGGTCATTTGGATTCTATTGGTTGTAGTCATCGCTATTACGGTGGCATAAACGAAGAAAGCAGACTGGCTATTCCCACGCGTGCTTTGTCAGAGTTCCTTGCCTCCGCGTCTCACACGAGCCGACGGTAGCATCAGAAGAAAGTCGCGCCTAATCAGAAGGCGTATCTGCCACGTCTTTTCCTTCTAGACGGAACCTCGCCCTGTTTTCGACTGATACTCGCTGGAGCCATCGCAGGCCATTCATCCAGCTGCGCGAATGAACGGTTCCGAGTTCAGCGAAACACGAGCTTAAAAGGTAGATTGTTCGAATAGCTCGACGCCACGAAGTTCTTGAACGGATCGAAAATCACTGAGCAGCGAGGGTCATAGGCGTTATGACTTTTCTTCTCTCTCTTTCGTTACGGTCCGTCCTATGGCACAACTTCGAACTGCGCAATGCGGCCTCGATTGCGGCTCGTTGAGCAGCGAGCCCTAGCCCGCTGTCCCTCTGCTCGGCGGTTGACGCTCTCACGTAGCCGATCGCCCTCATTTACGAGTCGAGCTCCGCGAGCGCGCTGCGGTACGCCTCGACGTCGGGAGACATGGTTGCTGTGACCTCGACATGATCAACCCCCGGCAGTTCTGCGGCCAAAGCTGATCGCAGAATCTGAGCGCGGCAGCGTGGTCAGTCCAAACTCCGAAGACCTCGGGTTGATCACAGCCGTCGAGCTTCGCGAGTACGGCCCACAACGCTCCGTCGCTCTCGGCTTCTGCCGCCTCGCGGAACCGCGACGACGAAAAACGGGGGTTGTCGTCAGCGAACATCGAGACGAAGCGAGTGACGAGCGCCTCTCGTGTCTCACTGCGCATAGCCGTCTCGCCAAGGATGCGAGCAACTTCGTTGTAATCTTTCCTCGACACGGAGCTAACCCTCCTTGTCCGCGCCCCGGGACGTTTCAGCGTCGCCGGGGCTTTTTGTTGTTACTTACCGAATACGACCGTATACGGTAATTAGGCTGACGTCAAGCAATTTCTGCACGGAAATGATCGTATCATTTCTAAGCCCTTCTAAGATGTCTAAAGCAGAATAGGCTGTCCAAGTCCATCTCGACACTTGAAAGCCGTTAGAAGCCGTCCTGTGGCGAGTATGACGCCTTGTGGAGACCCCCCCATGGTTGCCTCTTAGGAGTTCTAGATGCGCGCGCGCGAGGGCTTAAACCCCCGACATAAAGTCATGCAGATTTGAAAACACTTATGCGAATAGAGAGCGCGGCAACGCACATAAGCGCCGAAAGAAAGGTTACAAAAATGGGTTACAGCTGCCGAGTCACGCGAGCGCGTCCAAGATTTCGCGGCGGATCGTCTCGTTCATGAGTTGCGCGTAGGAGTCCTCAGTCACCTTCGTGTTGCTGTGGCCGAGGATCTTGGACACACTCTGCAAGCGGGCACCCCCGTTGACAAGAACGCTCCCGTAGGTGCGTCGCAATCGATGAGGAGTGAGTCTTTCGATGCCAGCGCGCTCCCCCACTCTGCGGATGATCTTCTCTACTTGCTGAGGCTTCAACGGCTGTCCAGGCGCGGACGAGCACTTCCGCCCTGTCTTCAGGTCGCGCCAGTGTCCGGAGCGAGTCGTGCAAAGGAAGAATCCAACCCCGGCTGGCAACCCACGACGCACCTTGTATTCACGCCACAACTTGATCGCTAGGACAAGCTCGTCGGGGATGGGAACCTCGCGGATGCCGTTGTCTGACTTCGAGTCATCGACATAGATCGTCCGCGAGACAACGTCAACGTCCTGCTCGCGTAGTGCCAATGCTTCGCTGAGACGGAGTCCATTCCACCGCAGGAAGAGCACGAGGATCGCCTCAAGCTCGTCCATCGGCGCGCTGAGCAAGTCCTCGTCTTGCGCAGGACGGAGCCAATCGTTCTTCCTCCGCTTTACCTTCGGAGGCTTAATCGCGAGCATGGGATTCGCGACAGGATGCCCCGCTTCGTCTCGAAGCTTGCCGAAGTTGACCGCGTAGCTGTACATGCTCGACAGCGTCCCATGGACGGCTCGGCGCGTGTCCGGCTTGGGTTCGCGGCCGTTGCGCTCTTCAAAGTCCTTATCCCACTGCGCGAAGAAGCCCTCATCGATATCCGTCGCGCTGATCGACCCAAGCGAACGCTCGCCAGCCCACTGCGCGAAGGCGTCCAGTATGGGCCGGTAACGCGTAATCGTGTCTGGCGCACATCCCTCGCGCTTGAGCCGCCCTAGAAAGGCGTCGGCTATGTCGCCCGCCGTGATCGGACTGAGCGGAGTGACGCTCATTCGAGACTACTTTCGACGTGACCAATGTGCTGTCGGATTTCCTGCATGTGCTTAATGATAGCACAAGCGTAAAGTCCGTAAGCACATCCAGTTGGGAATACTGGTGCTCTCCCAACTGAGCTAACCGCCCCGGAGCGCAAGACTCTAGCCGACCCGCGTCCCCTGCTACGGGCCGCCGAGCGGATTCAAGAGGGCCTTCTGGCCCTTGAAGGCGAACAGCAGCAGGTCGACCATGCGGAACGTCTGGTTGTTCGGGCCGAGCGACGGACGCCAGGTTGGGTCGCGGACGATCGAGAACTGGCTGCCCTCCATCGCCCGGTGGAACGTCTCCGCGACGATGCGCGCGCCGACACCCTTGAGCTTGCCGGCGTTGAGCTCGGCCTCGCGGAGGAGGTAGAACCAGAGCGGGGTGTCCTGGAGCACCTTGGCCCGCTGCGGCTGGGTCAGCCCGCCCAGGTCGGCGCCGTTCGACCCGTCACGGATCTGGGCATTCGTGAGCTTCGTCAGCGTCACCCCCTTGTTCTTCAGGAACGTGACCATCTGCTGGCCGGTGGCGAGCCGGACCATCTTCGCGCGGCGCAGGTTGCGGAACGCGAGGTTGCTCTCCGCGGTGGGGAAGCCAGGGAGGCTCGCGAGCGGGTTCACGAGCGTCGTGTCGATCCGCATCGCCCGGTTGAACTTGCCCTCCGGAACTGCAAGGTCGGCGCGCCCGGCCTCCGTGAAGTCGTACAGACGGCGAAAGTCCGCGATCCAGGTGCTGGGCAGCTTCTGTCCGCCGCCGAGGTCTCCGCTCCCGGCCGAGAACGCGAACAGCAGGCCCAGGGTGCCGAAGCCGTCGTCGAAGATGCGGTTCCAGTCGTACTCCCGGCGGATCATCGAGTGGCCGAGCCGGAACGCTGCAACGGAGAACTCGATCGGCATCGTGGGCATGTCGGTAGTGGCCGGAACCCCGACCTCGAAGGCCTTCCTCCCGTTCGAGAACACGTTCGAGACGACGCCCGGCGCGCAGATCCGAGGGAGGTAGTCGGTACGGAGCATCCACTGGTAGTGCTTGATGACCTTCTTGCGCGCGACGGCGAAGCGCTGCGCGGGAGGCACCGACGCGGGCAGCGTGTCGACGACGCGGTTGTGGAAGCGGATCAGGGCGAGATGCGTCTGGGCGATCGCGAGGTTCTCGTCGTTCCTCGGGTCCGGGATGATCGCCTTCCGTTTCTGCGCGGCCGTCGAGCCGGCGCCGCGGAGGAGGTCGAAGCCGTCCTTGGCCGGGATGCCGTCCGCAGCCAGCGTCTTCCCCATCTTCAGGTGGATGCCGTCGGCCTCGTAGAACTTCGCCGATTCGGGATCCGCCGGACCGGCGCCGAACAGCGAGTCGAGGTCGAGGCTCGGCGAGCGTGCCTGCAGGAGCTGTGCAGGCGACACGTTCTCACCGAGCATGACATTGGTCTTGTCGAACGTGAGGTCGTGGTCGACGAACTGCCCGAGGTACGTGAAGCCTGCGGGGATCTGCCCAGCGCCTCCTCCGCCTGCCGCCATGGCCTGGCCGAGCTTCCGGGCGTTCGGCTCGCCGAGCTGACGATCGATTCCGCTCGGCCCCATCCGAGAGAAGCGAAACGGCGGCACCTGCGCCTCGACCGAGGCTGCGAGCGTGCGCTCCCGGCCGCCGACGCTTTCGGCCAGCAGACCCTCGTCGATGACGAAGTAGCTCTCCGAGCCGTGGCTGTCCACAACGTCCTCCTGTCTCGCGAATCAGTCCGCCGATGTTCGCGGCTTTCGGAGCGCGACGCTACAACCCGAAAGGGCTATCTGCGAGAGCGGAGAGCCGGAGGGCGGCGGCTGTAGCCAGCCGCCAGACTGATAGCCGCCGCACCTTGTCCGGCAGCTGAATGGATCCGGCGCCCGGTCGGAACTTGCACGTTTCCGGGCAGATTCCCTCGAAGGAGGGACGTCAGAAGATCTCAGGGCACCAGGGGGCGCGTTCCGAGGCAAACAGCGCATCGGCGCGTGCGAGCCCGCCCCGCGAAGCCTCCTCGACCAGGCCCGCTCGCGAGAGCTCCGCGAACGAGAAGCCGCCGAGGTACGCCGCGCCGAGGGCTTGCACGTCGAGGCGAAGATCGGGCCGGCGGCTCGATCGCTTCGCGACGCCGTCCGCGAGTGTCCACGTGCCCCTGTTCCAGGCGCAGAACGAGTCCCCGACGTCGAACGTGATTCGGCTGTCCGAGCGGTAGCTTCGCGCTGAGAGGGTTGCGCCGACGTCGACCGGCCGCACCCAGAGCCCGGTTCCGACTCGGAGATCGAGCCGGTCGATCCTGGCGACGAGATGCAGCAACGGGTGATCGGTCGGAAGCAGCCAGGCTTGGATCTCATCGGTCCAGTCGATTTCGAGCAGGAAACGCCAGATCTCGCGGGTTGCCGTCGGGTCGATCCCGAGCGCCTCGACCACGCGCAGGTTCCGCTTCCAGTGGCCGTCCTCCTCCGACTGGACGATGCGGTAGAGCGCGTAGCCGGCAGCGCGCCCGTCGATCTCGAGCAGCGCCCGGTTGAGCGGACCGGAGCCCGGCGGACGCCGCGACGGGTCGTCGCGCAGGCGACGAAGCTCCCACCACGCCTTCGAGCGCGAGAGAAATCCCGGCGTCTCTTTGCCAACCTTCTGGTACAGGCGCGGGAAGGCCTTCAGCGCATCGTCCTGCTCGACGAGCCGAACCTGGCCGTTGCGCGCGGGCGTTCCCGCGCGAAGTCCCGCCCAGTTCCGCGGCAAGCGGATCTCGTGGGTGAGCGACGCGTGGCCGTAGCCGAAGCGGCCGTAGATCGTCGGCTCGGAGGCCCAGAGCGCCGCGAACGGCTCTCCACGCTCGCGGATGTCGTCGATCTGCGCACGCATCATCCGGGACAGGAGACCCCGGCGTCGGTGCGTCGGGAGCACTCCGACAACGGTGACACCTGCGCACGGCACCGGCCCGCCGGGAACCGTCATCTCGAATGGGAACACCCCCGCCCCGCCGACGATTTCCTTGCCGTCGAAGGCCGCATGCATCCGCTCTGGGGGAAGGACCTGCGAGAACCGCTCGACCTCCTCGCCCGTCGGAACCCACCCGAAGTAGTGGCCGATAGCGCCGGCGGCCCGGCCGAGCTCGTCCGGCGAGCGGCACGGTCGAATGCGGTACGCCATCTGGGTTCCTCCCTACGAGCTCTCCGTGAACGGCGGCCCGGCGGACTCTACAACCGTTGTCAGAACCCTTCGGGACAGTACGGAGGGAGCGGGGTCGCGAAGAGCGCGGTGGCACGCGCGAGACCACCGGGCCGGAGCTCTCGCGCCCGGCCGGCCGCGGCGAGCCGCTCGAACGAGAACGCGCCGAGATAGACGGATGCGAGGTCCGCGACGTCGAGCGCGACATCGGGCTCCTGCTCGCTCGGCCCGGTCTCCGCTCCGACCGACCAGCTGCCGGCATTTCGCGGAAGCATCTCGTCGGTGACCTCGAGGACGACCGGATCGCCCGCTGCGAACGAGCGCGCCCGCAGCGCGGCTTCGAGGTCGACGAGACGCAACCAGAGCCCGTCCGACACCGAGATGTGCAGGCGCCGAGGATCGGTGGCCATCAGGAAGAGCGGCCAGGCCGGATCGGCGGCCTCCGACTTCACCTTGACGACGAGATCGATGCCGAAGAGGAAGCGCCATAGCTCGGCCGTCGCCTCGGGCGAAGTGGCGAGCGCCTCGACGATCCGAACCTCGCCCTTGGGCGTTCCCCCTTCCCACTTCGAGGCGATTCGGTAGAGCGCGTAACCGACGGCATCGCCATCCATCTCGAGCAGTGCGTAGAACTTCGGTCCGCTGCCCTCGCGCCACTGCTCGGGGTCGGCGAGTCGGCTGTACTTCCAGGCGTCGGCGTTGCGGCCGAGCATGCCCGGTCGCTCCGCGCGAACCCGCTCGTAGACCGGGGGAAAGAGGTCGGCCGCCTCGTCCGCGCTGACGAGCCGGACGGAACCGCGGGGTCCCGGATCGTTTCGTAGCGCGAAGGCACTTCGCTCCGCGTCGAGCTCGGTCGCGGGCGCGGCCATCCCGTAACCGAAGCGGCCGTAGATCACCGACTCGGATGCCCACAGGATGGCGATCGGCTCCCCGCGCGAGTGGACATCCTCCAACTGGCGGCGCATCAACTCCCGCAGCACGCCCTGCCTCCGATGACTCGGCAGGACACCCACCCACGTCACGCCCGCTGCCGATGCCCGGCCACCCGGAATTGTCAGCTCGAACGGGTAAGAGGCGGTGACTCCGACGGGCTTCCCCGCGTCCCAGGCTGCGAGCGCGCGATCGAGCGGCATGCGTCGGCGCTGGCGCTCGATGTCGTCCTCCTTCGGCTCTTCGCCGAACGCCGCTGCGGCTGTGCGCAGAACGGTCGCGAACTCCTCGGCTGAGGGGCTTCGATACTCGAGGCTCATGGAATTCTCTCGAGCGGCGCGTACTCGACCATGAGCCGCCGCTCGCTGCCGTCCTCGGCGAAACGGATGGTCACGACCCCGCCGGGCTCGACCGCGGTGACGACGCCTTCCCCGAGCGACGCGTGGCGCACGGAGTCGCCCGTCGAGAGGGACAACCCGGGGTTGCCTCCCTGTGGTGCGGCGCTCGCCGGCGACCCGTAGCTCGCCCACGAGGAGGGCTTCAGCCGCTCGCGCTCCACCTCGCGCGGCAGCTCGTCGAGGAAGCGCGATGCGAGGTTGTAGCTCCGGCGTCCCCAGAGCGACCGCGAGAGAGTGTGCGTCAGGGTCAGCCGCTCCATCGCGCGCGTCATGCCGACGTAGCAGAGGCGGCGCTCCTCCTCCACGCCCTGCTCCTCGATCGCGCGGATGTGCGGGAAGATGCCCTCCTCCATCCCGATCGCGTACACGGAGTTGAACTCGAGGCCCTTCGCGTTGTGCAGGGTCATGAGCGTGACGAGACCGCGGTCGTCCGCGATCGTGTCCTGGTCGGAGACGAGGGAGATGTCCTGGAGGAAGCCGGCCAACGATGCATCCGCCGTCTGCTGCCGGTACTCGCGGGCGACTCCGACGAGCTCCTGCAGGTTCTCGATCCGGCCGCGCGCCTCGATCGTCCGCTCGGCCTCGTAGGCGTCCAGGATCCCGGTCTTCTCGAGCATTCGTTCGAGGACCTCGTCCACCGGGAGGTCCTGCGCCTGGGCCATCAGCGACTCCATCGTCGAGCGGAAGCCGCGAATCGCGCGGCAGGCGGCCGAGGTGACGCCGGCCGCCTCGGGATCGGCGAGCGCGTCCCACAGGGGCCGACCGGTCGTATCCGCGTAGGTCACGACCCGCGCCAGCGAGGTGTCGCCGATCCCGCGCCGCGGGCGGTTGGCGATTCGCAGGAGCGACCCGGCGTCGCTCGGGTTGACGAGCACCGTCAGGTACGCGGTCGCGTCCCGGATCTCCGCCCGCTCGTAGAACCGCGGCCCCCCGATGACCTGGTACGGCACGTCCTGGCGCACGAGCACGTCCTCCAGCACCCGCGACTGCGCGTTCGTCCGGTAGAAGACCGCGATCTCGCTCGCAGAGAGCCCCTGGTCGATCAGCCCCGCGATCTCGGCGGCGACGAAGCGGGCCTCGGAGTGCTCGTCCTCGAGCTCGACGACGCGGACCGGCTCGCCCTCACCGAGGTCGGAAAACAGATGCTTCGGCTTGCGCTCGGTGTTGTGCTCGATGACCGCGTTGGCGGCTCGCAAGATCGCGTTCGTCGAGCGGTAGTTCTGCTCCAGCGTGACAACGTGGGTCCCGGGGAAGTCCGTTTCGAACTCCGTGATGTTGCGGATGTCAGCCCCGCGGAAGCCGTACACCGACTGATCCTGGTCGCCGACGGCACAGACGTTTCCGTGCTCGGCGCCGAGGAGCTGCAGCAGGCGGTACTGGGCGTGGTTCGTGTCCTGGTACTCGTCGACGAGGATGTAGCGGAAGGACTTCTGCCAGCGGGCGAGCGCTTCCGGGAAGCGTTCGAAGACCTGCACGGTGAGCATGAGCATGTCGTCGAAGTCGACGGCGTTCGAGGCATGGAGGCGGCGTTGATAGAGCTCGTACACCTCGGCGACCGTCTGATCCCAGAACGAGGCGACACGCGCCAGGTAGTCCTCGGGTGAGACGAGCTCGTTCTTCGCGCGCGAGATCTGCGAGTGGATTCCGCGCGGCGAAAAGCGCTTCGGATCTTTCCCGAGCTCCTCGAGGCAGGCCTTGACCAGGCGCACCTGATCCTGGTCGTCGTAGATGGAGAACGTCGAGCGGTAGCCGAGCCGCTCCGCCTCGCGACGGAGCATGCGGCCACAGGCGGCGTGGAACGTGAGGATCCAGATCGCGCGCGCGGTGGCGCCGAGCATCCGCTCGAGGCGCTCCCGCATCTCCCCCGCGGCCTTGTTCGTGAACGTGATCGCGAGGATCTCGTTCGGGCGGACCTTCAGGTCGTGGACGAGATGGGCGACGCGATGGGTGAGGACGCGCGTCTTTCCCGAGCCCGCGCCGGCGACCACGAGCAGGGGCCCCTCGGTGCGCTGAACGGCCTCGCGCTGCGCCTGGTTGAGCACGGCGAGGTCGGTCTGGGGCTCTGCGACGGACACCTGCCGATGCTAGCCGCCGCAGCCGCGGTCACCCCGCGAACGGTCCGTAGGGCGTTCTCAGGCGTGCAGAAGGAGCCGGCGGTGCGCGAGCGCCCAGCCGGCTGCGGCGACGCAAGCGACAAGACAGCCTAGGGCCAGCCCTGCGGCGAGCGGCCAGTTCGGGGTCGCGGGTGTCAGCGCGACCCAGCGTGCCCCGATGGCGGCGACGACCGCGCACGCCCCGGCAATCGCGACGGACGCCGTCAGCAAGATCGGTGCGGCCAGGTGTGACCAGCGTGTCCACGCCACCGCGGCGCTCGCAGCCGCTAGCGCACCAGCCACGAGCCAGATGACGACACTGACCAGCTGGAGCACGAAGATGTCGCGCGGCTTCTCCACCCACGGAGCCGGCGGCAGCGAGTTCTCGGGCACGACGTAAAGCGGGAAGACGAAGAACGCGACCGCGCCGAGCGCGACGGACGTCGAGATGCGGGTATCGCGGACCGCCCGCTCCGCCGCGAGCCGGGCGGCGACGATCTCGACCGGTCCGAAGTCAGCCGCCGCAGCCGCTTCGGCATCGGGAGAAGCGAGCCCGGCCGCTCGGTGCGTCGCTGCCGAGTCGCGCAGGTGCTCCTGTGCCTCGGCCAGGACTCTTCGGCGCGAGATGCGGGGAAGGCTGCGTTCGAGCTCGGCGAGGTAGGCGTCGATCGTCATGTCACCACCGCTTTCATCGCGCGCGTGAACGCGTGCCATTCCGAGCGCTCTCTCTCGAGCTTCCGGCGCCCGCTCGACGTGAGCCGATACACGCGTCGGCGGCGGCCGCTCACCGTCTCCCAGCCGCTGGCGACGAAACCGCGGCGCTCCAGGCGATAGAGCGACGGATAGACCGTGCCCTCGGCAAGGACGAGCGCACCGTCGCTCCGCTCGCGGACCGTCTCGACGAGTGCGTATCCATGCGCTGGCTTCTCGTCGAGCGCCGAGAGCAGGAGGAGGTCGACATGACCCTTGAGCGCGTCTCGCATGCTCGAGAGTATACCTAGTATTTCTAGGTATCGGAAGTCCAGGGACCGTGTCGGTTGCGTTTGAGGGCAAACAAGCCTGCCGCAGAGACGAGCGCCCAGAGCACGTTCGTGATGACGAACCCGAGCTGAACGTTGAGCACCGCTGTGCCAGCCAGCCCGGCCGACGAAACGAGATTGGCGACCAGGTAGCGAGGATCCTGCGCCTGGACGAGCCCGAACTGAAGCGAAGCGAAGGCTGCAACGATGCCGATGGCGCACACGATCTGAATGATCTGGAGTGTCAATCCCGCACGCTAGATGCCCGCCGTGGGATCACAGCGACCCGCCCCCCCAACGGGACGATGTCAATGGAAGCGCCGTAGTGGCGTGCGATCGTCTCCTCCGTGAGGACGTCCGGTGGCACGCCGTCGGCGACGACGCGGCCCGAGTCCAGGAGAACCATGCGTTCCGCGTACTGCGCTGCGAGCGTGAGGTCGTGCATGGCGGCGACCAGGGTCAGGCCCGACTCGCCTCGAAGCACGTCGAGCAGGTCGAGCGCCTGCTGCTGATGCCCGATGTCGAGGGCCGCGGTCGGCTCGTCGAGGAGGATGATCCTCGCCTCCTGCGCCAGTGCGCGCGCAACGACGACGCGCTGCTTCTCGCCTCCGGAAAGGGTGCCGAGGGGCCGGTCGTCGAAACCGGAGAGGTCGAGGCGCTCGAGAGCCCGCGCCGCCGCCGCCAGATCGCGCCTCCCCTCCTTCGCAAGTGGTCCGAGATGTGGTGTCCGCCCGAGGAGCACGTATTCGCCGACCGTCATCCACGGGGGTGTCGACGGGTCCTGCGGGACGACCGCGACCAGCCGCGACAGCTCGGAGCGGCGCATGGCGGCGGTCGACCGGCCCTCCAGCTCGATCGAGCCCGAGAACGGGACGAGACGCGCGATCGCCCGTAGGAGCGTCGTCTTGCCGGCGCCGTTCGGTCCGATCAGGGCGATCCACTCACCTTCGTCGAACGTCAGGCCGACCTGGTCGACGACGGGACGCCCGCCGAGGACGACGGTGACGTCCGTGAGCTCGATCGCGCTCATGCGGCTCCCCGGCTCGTCCGCAGCACCAGAGCGAAGAAGGGCGCTCCGAAGAACGCCGTCACGATTCCGAGCGGGATCTCGGCGGGGGCAAGGGCGGTCCGGGCGATGACGTCCGCGAGCACGAGGAAACCGGCGCCGACGATGACGGAGAGCGGAAGCAGCGCTCGGTACCCGACACCTGCCAGCATCCGGATCGCGTGCGGGACGATGATCCCGACGAAGCCGATCAGCCCGCACACGGCAACGGCGGCAGCGGTGCCCACCGTCGCGGCGACGACCAGCGTGAGCCGGACGCGGCGGACGTCGACTCCAAGGCTCGCCGCCTCGTCGTCGCCGAGGCTGAGGACGTCCACGACTCTCCGGAGCACGAGGATGACGACGGTCGCGATCGCGACGTACGGGAGGACCAGCACGACGTCGCTCCAGCCCGAGCTCGGGATGCTGCCGAGGATCCAGGTGTAGACCTGCTGGAGCGTGTCGGCGTTCTGCTGCTGCACGAATGTCTGGAGGGCCGTGAAGAAGGACGCGACAGTCACGCCGGCGAGGACGAGGGTCGTGGTGTCCCTTCCTCGGCTCGCGGACCGTCCGACCGAGTACGTGAGAAAGACGGCCACTGCCCCACCGACGAACGCCGCCGCCGGCAGCGCCTGCTGCCCGCGAAGCCCGTCCGGCAGGTAGGCGATCGCCAGGGTCGCGCCGAGCCCCGCCCCCGCCGCCACTCCGAGCAGGTACGGATCGACGAGTGGGTTGCGGAACACGCCCTGATAGGTCGCGCCTGCGAGCGAGAGCATCCCGCCGACGAGCGCCGCGAGCACGACGCGTGGCATGCGGATCTCCCACAGGATCGACTCCTCCGTCGCCGAGAGCGAGGACGAGATCCCCGGAATGCGGAGGCGCTCCGCGAGCGAGCTCGCGATCCCCCGGAAGCCGAGATCGATCGGCCCCACCGCCACGCCGATCACGATCGCTCCGAGAAGGAACGCCACCGCCGCGACCGCCCAGACGGGAGCGATGCCGCGGGGGCGGACCGCGCCGGCCGGAGAGACGACCTTCGCGGCGGTGGCGCTCATCTCGTTACAAGCGTGCGAGCGCCGACGACATCGCCCGGAAGAAGCTGATGAGCCGCGGCCCCCAGCGCGACGCGATCGAGTCGTGGATCCGCACGATCGAACCGGTGCGTACCGCGCTGATGCGATCCCAGCCGGGACGCGCGGCAACGGTGGACGGCTTCTGCCCGCAGCAGACCGTGTCGGCGAGGACGATCAGATCGGGGCCCGATGAGACGATGTACTCGGCGGAGAGCTGGGGGAAGCCCGTGCCGGCGGAGTCGGCGGCGTCGGCGATGTTCTCGAGGCCGAGGGCCGCGTACACCTTCCCCACGAACGACCTCGTCGAGGCGGAGTAGAAGTCGGGGCTGACCTCGTGATAGACGGAGAGGCCCTCCGCCCGGGACCGAGACGTCCTGACGATCTTGCCGATCCTCGCCTTCATGTCGGCGATGAGTCGCGCGGCTGCGGCCTCGCGGCCGGTCACCATTCCGAGCTGGCGGATCTGCTGGTACGCGCCCCTGAAGTTGGACGCGGCTCCGTGCAAGACGACCGGAATCCCGAGCCTGCCGAGCGCGCTCACCAGCCCCTTCGGGTCGTACGACGCGACGACGAGGTCGGGGCGGTACGCGGCGATGGCCTCGACGTTCGGCGTGAAGCCGGACAGAGCTGTCTTCGGCGCGGCGTTCGGATAGTCGGACTGGTCGTCGACGGCGACGACCTGCGGCCCGGCGCCGATCGCGTAGAGCGACTCGGTCGCCGTTGGCGACAGCGAGACGATCCGAGCAGGCTTCTTCGAGATCGTGACCTTGCCGGCGGCGGTCGTGATAGTCACCGGAAAAGCGGACGACGCCGCGGGACCGGCCGCGGCCCCCGAGACGAGCACGACGAGCGCCGCCATGACTGCGCCGGCGACGAAGATGGACGAACGAAGCACCTGAATCCTCCCTTCCGCGAGGGGTTCGGCTATGTCGGAGGCGCGGCAGGTCTTCTGACTCGGGGCTCCCTCCCCCGCCGCCTTCCCAGCCCCGTGTCGTCGACGTGGGGCCAGTGGCGTCGTGGCGGGTGAGCAACTCCCCTTACAGCGGCGGGACCGTCCCGGACTTGCACCGGGTTCCCTCACCGTGCTCCTCTGATCGAGGCCGAGCCTATCATCGGACGGTGTCCGGGTCATTCCTGCGCCTGTGGCTGCCGGTCGCGGCCTGGGCCGCGCTCATCTTTGCGTTCTCGTCGGTTCCGGATCTCGGCACCGGGCTCGGCGGCTGGGATCTCGTTCTACGGAAGCTGGCTCACGCCGCCGAGTTCGCGGTGCTTGGTGCGCTGCTCGTGCGAACGACCCACCGAGCATGGCCGGCCTTCGCGCTCGGAACGCTCTACGCGGTGAGCGACGAGCTGCACCAGGTGCTCGTTCCCGGGCGCGTCGGCTCGCTGCTCGACGTCGCGATCGACGCGGTCGGGGTGGCGTTCGGTGTCCTGCTCTGGCAGCGCGTGGCCCGCACTGGGCGCGTCGCTTCGTGACCGGGGCGGTGGCAATCGATCTGGACAGCGCTTTGGGCGACACACGTCCGCTCTGGAACGACTGGCTCGCTTCGGCGTCGGAGCTCTTCGGCGTGGACGCGAGCGCCTTGCCTGCCCACCGCGGCGAGGCCGCTGCGGAGCTCGATGAGCGAGGTGGTGGCAACTGGCGGGTTCTCCTCGAGCGCTTCGCCGAGGATCGCGTCGCCGTGTACGTCCACCGGGATGCGCAGACGGGCGCTGCGCTTCGGGCGCTCGCGGCTGCGGGTCGCGAGATCGGCGTGTTCACGGATGCCCCGGAGCCGCTGGCGCGAGTCGCCCTTTCGCAGCTTGGGATCGCACGGCGCCTGGTCGCCTTCGAGGCAGGCTCCGGCGCGCTCGAGCGGCTGCTCGGCCGGCTCGGTCCGGAAACCGTGGTTGTCAGCAGCCGTGACGAGCTGCTCGAACAGGCCGCTGCGTAGAATCGAGCTTGTGGAGGCCAAGGATGTCGCCGATCGCCAGCTGGACGCGCTGCTCGAGCGCCTCGATCGGATCGCCGACGAGCTCGAGCGGCTGAACCGCGTGTCGGAGCGGCAGGAAGGGTTCCTGCTCGTCGCCGGCGAGCTCCGCCAGCTCAACGAGTCGCTGAACGCGCTTGCGTACGCCGCACTCGGCCAGACGCCGCCGCGCGTACGTCGCCGCACGGGTTGATTCAGGGCGCCTGGGGATAGATCGGCGCGAAGTTGACACACCTATAGCGCCCTGTTCGGCCATGTCCAGGGTCAGACCCTTGTATCTCGGCTCACAACGGGAGCTCGAAACGGCGTGTGGCTAGGTCAGCCGGTAGATGACGCCGTTCTGCGTCGTCGCAAAGAGCTCGCCGCTGGTGCTCTCGCCGAACGAGGTCAAGCCCTGGATGCGGAAGGCCTCGCGGCGGACGTTCCGCGCCGAACCCGAGCGGACGTTCAGGCTCCACACGATCCCGCTGCAGTAGTCGCCGAAGATGTAGCGCCCTCGCTCGCGCGGACTCGCCGAGCCGCGGTAGACGTGACCGCCGATGACACTGCAGTTCCCTTCGTCCCGCCCGTACTCGTACACCGGGAAGACCAGCCTGCCCGCTGCCGGCCGGCCGTCCTCGAAGCGGCGTGAGCCCTCGTAGAGGTCCCACCCGTAGTTCTCGAGGCCCGGACTCTGGCGAGGTGTGAAGCTGACCTCCTCGATAGCTCCCTGCCCGACGTCGCCGAGGTAGAGATCGCCGGTGGCGCGGTCGAACGAGAACCGCCAGGCGTTGCGGAGACCGAGACCCGCGATCACCCAGTCGGCG